>Ga0210044_10004649_pt1 | contig 19052 bp, 14 predicted proteins | sample CryGey13umfilter_2_FD_183959 | JGI IMG/M metagenome (GOLD analysis project Ga0210044, IMG submission 183959) | Groundwater microbial communities from aquifer in Utah, USA - Crystal Geyser 4/9/14 3 um filter (SPAdes) (version 2) | ecosystem: Environmental > Aquatic > Deep subsurface >... | reverse complement strand
ACTTCGTCGTCGTCGAACAGCAATTCAACGGCTCCCCGTTGTCCATCTCCTACAACGCCGACCTCCAGCCCACCGCCATCGGCGCCCTCGCCCTGACCTACGACAGCAGCGGCCGGCTCGCTACGTAACACCTTGGGCAGCGTCAGCGCCACGTTCCAATACGACACCTACGGCGAGGTGACTCAGCGGCGTTACAAATCAGGTGGCGTCGATGTCTTCGTCGAGAGCCTCGTCACGGACGACGGCGGTCGCATCGTCTCCGCTACCGAGACCGTTGAAGGCGTCGCAGTCACCTCCGACTACGCCTACGACACCGCCGGCCGCCTGACCGACGTCTTCGTAGGCGGCGCACCACGCTGGCACTACGAGTACGACGGAAACTCGAACCGCATCGCCTTCGACGACTTCGTCACGAACGAGTCGGCCAGCGGGACGTACGACGCCCAAGACCGGCTGCTGGAGTACGGCGGCGCGACGTTCACGTACACGGAGAACGGCGAGCCGCCGCGGGGCTCGCCGCGAGCTACGACTACGATGTCTTCGGCAACCTCGACGCCGTCACGCTGCCCGACGGCCCACATCGAGGGTGGCTTCGGCCTGCACAAGCCGACCCTCGGTGAACTCAACATCACCGCGTCCACACCCAAGGAATTCGCCTTGGCCCTGCTCACCCTCGCAGTCATCGTCTGGGGTCGCACCATCAATCACCGAGCCAGGCGCGATCGCGGTGGCCGGTCTCGTGCCGACCTGCTCCAAGATTCCCCCAGCTGACGAGATCGCCCGCGCAAGAGAGAGGCTCAACGAGATCCTGCGCCGTCACATGCTCGCGCGCCAAACTCTCGCCGCGCGCCAAGACCCCGTGGTGCGGGCCTATGTCGCCGACGCGCTGGCACGTCTGCACCTCGACGATACCACAGGACACTTTCTCACCGCGATCGCCCGCTACCCTCTCGACGCCATTGTTGAGGCCGTCGCCATTTTCGGGGGCCGACAGCAGGTCAAATCTCTGCCCGACACGGCAGACGTCCGATACCTCTTGGGCATCACTTCTAACATTGCCAAGGACCGCGAGGCGTCGGCCATCACGGACGCCCTGTGGGAAGAGCGAGTTCGGGGCCAAAGACCATATCCTGCGCCACCTCGAACGCCAGCACCCCACTTCTCCTAGCGCCGATGGGAGGGTGGAGCGTGAGCGGCTTTCAAGACCTGCAGGTGCACCTAGGTCTGGCCTGAGCGTCCCACTTCGCAGGACTCTCCTGGCTGCGAGCCCGCTTTCTGGAATCCCAAGAAACATCGCCCCCATGAGCCCACGACGAGACAGCTCCTTATCTCAAACTCTCTGCGCCTCGGCCGCACTCTGCGTCTCTGCGATAAGATCGAAGCAATATCCGCAACATACCGCCAGAGCCCACGGGGGGGGTTCATAACAGAATTTAGCGCGCGGCCGCCAATGGAATCTCCAGCTTCGCCAGCTCCTCCGCCAGGATCTCTGCCGTCTGCGTCAGCTGCGCCTCGCTGTGGGCCGCGCTGATGAAGAAGCGCAGCCGCGCGGCGTTGTCCTCGACCGCAGGGTAGACGATGGGTTGTACGTTGACGCCGCGCCCCGCCAGGGCCTCCGAGAGCTGCAGACACTTGAACGAGTTGCCGACGATGCACGGGATCACCGCCGAGCCAGCGCTCAGGCCGGTGTCGATCCCCCGCGATTTGAGCTGGCTCAGGAAGAACGCCGAGCGCTCGCGCAGGCGCTGCACCGTCTGCGGCTCCTCCATCATCAGCGTGACCGACGCCAGCGCCGCGCCCGTGTTGGCCGGGCTGATGCCCGCCGAGAAGACGAAGCCTGGAGCCGTGTACTTGATGTACTGCACCAGCGACTTACTCCCCGCGATGTAGCCCCCACAGCTCGAGAACGACTTCGATAACGTCCCCATCCAGAAGTCCACGCGGCTGCGGTCGACCCCGAAGTGCTCACCGATGCCCGCGCCGTGCGCTCCGAGAACGCCGATGCTGTGCGCCTCGTCGACGAAGAGCAGGCACTTGTGCTGCTCCTTCACCTCGAGGAAGCGAGGCAGGTCTGGGATGTCGCCGTCCATACTGTAGACGCCCTCGATGGCGATCAAGCAGCGGTTGAACTTGCCGCGCAGGCTGGTCAGGAGCGTGTCGAGCGCTCGCCAGTCGTTGTGCGGGAAAGGCCGCCGACGCGCACCGCTCATGATGGCGCCCTGCATGATGCTGTTGTGCGCCAACATGTCGTGGATAATCAGGTCGCCCTCGCCGAACATATGCCCGATGACCGACTCGTTGGTGGCGTGGCCAGCGGAGAAGACCACCGCCGCCTCGGTCCCCAACAGCTCGGACAGCTTGCTCTCGAGCTGCGTGTGCAGCGGGCGCTCGCCCGAGGCCACGCGGCTCGCCGAGACCGAGGTCCCATACTGGTCGATGGCCGCCTTGGCCGCGGCGCTGACCTTCGGGTGCCCGGAGAAACCCAGGTAGTTGTAGGACGAGAAGTTGATCATCTCGCGGCCTTCGACCACCGAGACGTCGCGCGCCGTGCCCGAGTGCACCGCGAAGAAGGGGTTCTTGATGCCGATCAGCTCGGCCATTTGGATGCGCTGCTCTAGGTCCTTGACCTCCTGGAAGGCCGAGATCTGATAGTTCTTCGGGTCAATCTGGACGGCTGGGGCCAGGCTCGCCGCGGGCGCCTCTTTGCGTGCTTGTGCAGGCGCAACGTCGAGAACCTTCGCCTGCACGTCGTAGACCGCGGCCAGCAGCTTGCCGTCGGCGTTCTCGTAACGAATGGAACCGACGAAGGAACCCTCTTCGCTGGGCGATTGCACCACCGTGCACTTCACGGGGCCGGCACCAAACGGTGCGTAGCGCACGAAACGCCGCAACCCCACGGGGAACGCCACCTTCCCGTGCTGCACCCACAACCAGTAAGCCACGAGCTGGAAGCTCGAGTCGATGACCAACGGGTCCACCGCCCACTGCTCCCGCACGGCGTTGACGATCCAGTCGCAGGGCGTGGACCCTTTGACCCAGCCGATCACGTAGCTGTCACCGAGCTCCTCGATGCGTTGGACGCCCTGCAGCCGGGGCCCGTGGAAGGTCCGCTGCGCGTAGAACTCCTCGAGGCTCAAGGGCAAGGCCGACTCGGCAAAGAGCCGCTTGGCCCCCGCCGCCACCTGCACTGGCTCCTCGCCGCTGGGGATGCCGACGTCGGCTTTGTACGCCAGCGCCGAAGTTTGGCCATCAAGACCCCGGATCTCGACTCGAGTCTCCGCGGCGCGGCCGTTCTCCCAGACTTTGCGCTGCAACTCGATGTCGATCTGGGTCTGAGCGTCGTCCTCGACGGAGACGCCCTTGTAGAGCACCAGGTTGTCGACGGCGAGCGGGCCCTCGCCTTTCACCGTGTCCAGGGCGGCGGCCATGATGTAGTCCAGCGCCGAGGCCAGCGGCATGACCGCCGAGTCCTTCAGGCGGTGGTCGCCGAGGTAGGGGTGGGTGGCGAGCGAGAGGCGGACGCGTGAACGCTTGCTGCGGCCCTCGACGACCATCTCGGCGCCGACCAGGTGCTCGCCGGTGGCGCCGCTGGCCAAGAGCGTGTCGAAGAGGGCGAGGCCTTCGGCGTCTTTGAGGAAGGGCACACCTTCGTCCTGCATGGCGCGTTTCACCAGGCCAGGGATCGACTTGGCCATTGCCGAGTCTTCCCACGGCGGCCACAGAATCGATACGGCCGAGAGGCCCGCTTGCGTCGAGGCCCAGCGGTTGAGCAGCTCGTTGGCGGCGGAGTAGTCGGTCTGGGCTACGTTGCCGAAGCGGCCGCTCCACGACGAGAAGATGGCGACGCGCTGCAGGGGGTCGCCGGCCAAGGCGGCCAGGACGTTGAAGAGTCCGAACTTTACGCCGAGCACGAAGCGGGCGTCGTCCAAGCTCTTCTCGGCGACGCGCTTGTCGCGGATGGCGCCAGCGGCGTGAATCACAGCGGTGACGGGGCCGACCGCGGCGCGGGCTTCGGCCAGCGCGGCTGGAGCCGGCTCGCGGATATCCCAGCGCACGTAGGCAACCTTGGAGCCCGCGCCCTTGATGGCCGCGAGGGTCTGTTGCAGCTCGGCGTCGGCCGCGGCGTCGCGGGTGCCGACCAGGATCAAGCCGCATTTGGTGCGCTCGGCAAGGCGCAGCGCGGCTTTCCCGCCCAGGCCACCGGAGCCGCCCGTGACCAGCACGACGGACGACGCGCTCAGCGCCGAACCCGCGGCGGCCGCGGCGGCGCGCTGCAGGACCACGATGCGGCGCGAGTCGCCGCGCAACGCCACTTCGGCGTCGGTGTCGGCGGCGCCGCGCTCGGCCAGAATTTGTGCGGCGAGGGCGTCGGTGTCGGTGTCGAGGTCGACGTCGATGGCTTTGACCAAGGCTTGGGGCCACTCGCGGGCCAGCGCCTTCGTGAAGGCCACCAAACCGGCCTGCCAGGCGGTTCCTGGCGCGCTGGTGTCGAGCCCCAAGCCACCGCCCATGCCGCTGACATTGACGAACGACCGGCGCTCGACCGGCGCGGCGGCTTCCAAGGAGGCGGCCAGCGCTTGGGCGAGCACGATGGACTCGGTGTAGAGCGCGGGCTGCGGCGTGTCGGTGGAGACGCAGGCGGCGCAATGAATGACGGAGCTGAGCGCCAAGCCCTTGCCCGCCAGCGACTGGAAGAGCGCAGCGACGCGGCTCGGCTCTTGGGGCCATGCTCCGCGAGTCACCAGGCCATCCTCGGTCCAGCCGTTGTGCTCGCCGCCGAAGGTCACCAGCGCAACTTTTGTCCCATCTGCGTTCAGCCGATTTGCCAGAGCCTCGGCGACGCCTCGATTGTCGGCGGTGAGCAAGACGTCGCCGGTCTCGGCCATGGCGCCGGGCATAATCGAGCGGGCGCGCTCGACCAGCACGGGAACGTAGGTCCCGAGCGGTTTTGCGCGCTTCTCTTCGGACGCCGCTGCGGGCGCGTCGGCGCTCAGCGCCCCATTGAGGAAGTCGACCAGGTGGCCGATGGTCGTGCTCTCGCTCAGCAGCGACTGTGGGATGCCCCCGTTAAACGTCGGGAAGGCCGCCTCGATCTTGGTCCCGAGCTCGACGAACATGAGCGAGTCAAACCCCAAATCGGTCGCCAGCCGTTGGTCGGCGCTCAGCGAGTCTCTCGGGAACGCGCTCACGACGGCCACGGCCTCCATGACGCCTCCCAGGACATCGATCTCATCGGCTTTTGCGGGCTTCTTGTCGGGCGTGGGCGCGACGAGCGCCACCGCCTCGACGCGCGCCGATTGCGCGACGGAGGGCGTCGGGGATGCCGGCAGAAACTGGGCCTGCGGGGTCGGCAAGGGCGCAGCCCCCATCAGCAGCGCGTTCTGGCGTTCGACGATCTGGGCGTGGGTCTTGAGCAGCTCGGTCTGCTCGCGGAAGAGGGCCACGAGCCCGTCGGAGGCGCCGATGGGCGTGGAGGTCGAGGCAGACGGCGCGGGTGCGCTGCCCTCCTCGGCGATCTCCAGGTTTGGACGCAGTTTCACGGCCTTGTCTTGGACGGCCCAGTACTTCTCGGTGACCAGCGGCGTCGCGGGCAGCGAGACCACGTGCCGCTCCTGGCCGCGGTACAGGGCGCGGAAGTTCAACGGCACGCCCAACGTCACCAGTTGGCCCAGGCTGCGGTGCAGCTGGAGCTCGCCGTCGGGGCTGCCGGAGAGCATCTCGAAGGAGTGGAACGAGGCGTCGAGCGTGCCTTTGGAGAAGGAGCTCAGCGTCTTGCCAGCGCCGACCTCGACGAAGAGCGTGCAGCCGGCGGCCACCGCGCCCTCGAGGGCAGCGATGTAGTCAACGGGCAAAGTCGAGTGGGCGACGAACATGTCGCGCACAGCCGCGCCATCGCTGGGGTAGACGGCACCCGTGATGGCCGAAACCACGGCGCAGCGTGGCGTATGGACTTCGAGCGTGTCGACCACGGCGCGCAACGGGCCCGCGACGCCCTCGACCAGCGGCGAGTGGAAGGCGTGGGAGACGCGCAAGACCTTGGCGGCGATGCTGGCGTTTTTGAGGAGCTCGACGGCCTTGTTGACGCCCGCGGTGGTGCCGGAGATGACGGTCTGGCGCGGGTGGTTGAGGTTGGCGAGGACGACGCCCTCGAGGCCGCCGAGTGCGGCTTCGATGGACGTTCGGTCGGACATGACGGCGGCCATGGCGCCGAAGTCGTCGAGCTGCAGGTCGGCCATGATGCGGCCGCGGCGCGCCACGAAGCGCACGGCGTCTTCGGGGCTCAGCAGGCCGGCGGCGCCCGCCGCGACGAACTCGCCGAGGCTGTGGCCCATGGTCACCGTGGGTTGCAGGCCGAGCTCCGAGAGAAAGCTGTGAAACGCCAGCCCCAGCGCGGCCATGGCCGGCTGGCAGAGCTCGGTCGCCTGCAGCGCGGTCTCGGCCTCGGGCGATGCCCCGTCGGTGGGGTAGAGATAGGAGAGCAACGGTCGCTCGAGGAGGTCGTCCACGGCGCTGGCGAGCCTGTCGAGATGGGCGTGGAAGCTGGGCAACGAGTCGTAGAGCGAGCGCATGAGGCCGACGCGCTGAGCGCCTTGGCCAGGGAACATGAAGGCCGCCTTGGGGACCTCGGCGCGCGGGCCGACCTCGCCCAGGAACACATTGGGACCGAGCTTGGCGGGCAGGGGGCCGTCACCGCGCAAGCTGGTGGCGCAGCGAATCAGCGCGTCGGCGACCTCGGCGTGAGAGCTGCCAGCGACGGCGACGCGGAATTTTTCGAAGTTGCGGGTGGCAGTGAGGCTGAAGGCCAGGTCGGAGAGCCGGCTTTGGGAGTCGCGCAGGGCGCCAGCGACGGTCTCGGCGTGCTCGGCGAGCAGCTCGCGGCTAGGCCCGGTGAGGACGAAGAGCTCGCTGCGGCCGGGCTCCAAGGTGACGGCTGGGGCTGCGAGAGCCGGAGCCTCTTCGAGGACGAAGTGGCAGTTGGTGCCGCCGAAGCCGAACGAGCTGACGCCGGCGCGGCGAGGCCCGTCGGAGGTCCAAGGCTGCGCCTTGCGGCTGACCTTGAAGCGGCTGTCTTCGAGCTCGAGCTTGGGGTGCAGCGTGTCGAAGGCGGCCTGCGGCGGGATGGTCTTGTTCTCGAGGACCAGGACCGCCTTGATGAGCCCGGCGACGCCGGCGGCGCTCATGGTGTGGCCGATGTTGGCCTTGACCGAGGAGATGTAGACGTCTCCTGGATTCTTGTCGCCAAGGGCCTGGCGCAAGGCGGAGACCTCGACGGGATCGCCCACTGGCGTCGCGGTGCCATGGCACTCGACGAAGCCGACGGTGGCGGGGTCGACGCCAGCGTCTTTGAGGGCCTTTTCGACGGCCTCGAGCTGTCCCTTCTGGCTGGGCGCCATGGGCCCGGGGCTGTCGTTGCCGTCGTTGTTGGTCCCGACGCCTTTGATGACGGCGCGGATGCGGTCGCCGTCGCGCAGGGCGGCGTCGAGGCGCTTGAGGACGACGATGCCAGCGCCGTCGCCCTGGAGGAAGCCGTCGGCGGCGGCGTCGAAGGGCCGGCAGCGGCCTTGCTTCGAGATGGCGCCGATGCGCGAGAACGAGATGAGGTTGACGGAGCTCAGGTTGAGGTAGACGCCGCCGGCCAGGGCGCTCTCGCAGAGGCCGTTGCGGAGGTAGAGCACGGCGTCGTTGATGGCGATGGCTGCGGAGGCGCAGGCCGCGTCGATGGTGTAGGCCGGCCCGCGCAAGCCCCAGAGGTTGGCGACGTTGGCGGCGGTCATGTTGAGGAGCGTCCCCGGCATGGCGAAGGCGGAGATGGGCGAGACGTTCTCGACCGAGTCGAGGATGGCGCGGGCGCCTTGCGGATCGGGCTTTTGGCCGAGCCGGCCGGCGGCCATCTCGACGGCCATGCTGCGGGCGCTGAGGATGTCGCGGTGCTCCGACGAGCTGACGCCCAGGAACGTGCCCATGGTGGCGGGGTCGAAGTGGGCGTCGGGGTCGATGGTGCCGTGCTCGTAGTCGAGGTTCTCGAGGCCGGCGTCCTGCAGGGCCATGCGCACGACGTCTAGGAGCAGTCGGTGCTGCGGATCCATGACCTGTACACGGCGAGGAGCGATGCCGAAGTGCATGGCGGCGAAGGACTGCACATCGTCGATGAAGCCCCCCACGCGGACGTAGGATTTGTCGACGTCTCGAGAGGTGTCCGAGTAGATCAGCTCGTTGTCCCAACGGTCTTTGGGGATCTCGTGGAAGCACTCCCGACCGGCGAGGATGTTGCCCCAGAAGGACGCAACGTCGTGGGCGTCGGCGAAGACACAGCCCATCCCGATGATGGCGATGTCAGTGTTGGGGCTGTCTTGGCGAGTCGAGCTCATTTCTTGTTCTCCATTGACCGCATCGCCGATTCGAAGGGGAGTCAGCGCAAGTCAAGGGGCTCGGTCGTGCCGAGCGCATCGCGTCTCGAAGCCGCGGGTTTTCTCTAGGAAACTTCGGCGATCAGGGCGGATAGGTCGCGCAGGCTTTGGACCCGAGCGATCTTCTCGTCGGGGAGGTGCACATCGAGCTCCTCCTCGAGGTAGCCGATCACCTCGAGCATGGCCACCGAGTCGATCCCCAGCTCACTGATCTTGGCGTCCAGCTCGAGGGTATCAAATTCCTTGCGGTCCACTTCCCAGGCCGCCTTCTTGAACAACTCGATGATCTCTTGGGAATCACTCATCAATGGTCTCCTGGCCCCCTTCTGGACTGCGACGGGGACTCCTCGAACAAATGGTCTACGCCCTAGGAATTTTTGGTTTCGTGCTTGCGGGCCCGACGCTCCATATCAATAAGCCCAAGCCCTGCCTAGTGCGCTCGGAACACGGCTTTCGTGGCCCGAGCCACAAACTCCCAGCGAACAACTTGCCCTTGGACCCAAATGCTCAGTTCAATCGGAGCGATTCGCGTCGTCCAACTGAGTTCGCAGCGCCGAAAGAAGGTCGCTGGCGCGATGTCTCACTGAGTGCCGGACCCGGCTGACCATGGAACGGGCGAGGTGTTTGGCGACCGTTAGGGCCGGTCCTTGGTGGCCGAGCGTGCGCACGCCGCCGCCACCGAGCTGTCCGTCGAGGTATTGTCGGCGAGTCTCGGAGCGCTTCAGCTTGCCACTCGAGGTCTTGGGCAGCGAGCCCTTTTTCACCAACACGACGTCGGCGGCGTTGAGGAAGAGCTCTTGCCGCACGGCCTCGCGGATTTGCTGTGCCAGCTCGGGGGCTGGGTCGTCGGACCTGGTCTCGGCGACGATGACCAGCTCCTCGGTCTGGGTCCCTGGGCGCGAGAAGGCGATGACGTTGCCTTTGCGGACGCCTTCGACGTCGGCGGCGAGCCACTCGACGGTTTGGGGATCGTAGTTGCGGCCGTTGAGGATGATGATGTCTTTTTTGCGGCCGGTGACGTAGAGCTCGCCGTCGACCAGGTAGCCCAGATCGCCGGTCCGCAACCCGTCGGCGGTGAAGACGGCCTCGGTGTTTGCTGGGTCTTCGAAGTACCCCACGGCGACGCTCGGCCCGCGGAACACGATCTCGCCGACCAGGCGATCGGGAAGCCGCTTCCCATGCTCGTCGATGATCACAACCTCGTGCTCGGGCAAGGCGCGGCCGCAGATGACATACTCCAAGCTCGAGGCGGCCTTCTCGGCGTCCCCGTTGACCAAGGCGTGGGCGCGGGCTTCGTCGGCGTAGAGCTCGCCGTCGATGATGTCGGTGCGCATGCTCTCGTCCAGGCGCGAGAAGGCCATGGCCAAGGTGGCCTCGGCCATGCCGTAGACCGGCAAGAGCGCCTCTGGCTTGAGCCCGGCGGGCGCGAAGTGGTCGGTGAACGCCCGCAAGGTGGCGGGGTGATTGGGTTCTGCGCCGCAGCCGAGCACACGCAGGCTGCTCAGGTCGATGGCGGAGAGCTTCTTGAGATTGGTTCGGCGCGCGGCGAGGGCGAAGGCGAAGTTGGGCGCGAAGGTGATGGTGCCTCGGTACTTCGAGACCGTCTCCATCCACGTCGTCGGGTGTTTTACGAAGCTGAGCGTGGGGATGTAGATGGTGCGAACGCCCCAGCAAAGCGGCGCCAGCATGAAGCCGATGAGACCCATGTCGTGGTAGAGGGGCAGCCAAGACACGGCGACGTCGGTCTCCGGGACAATCTTCAGGCCATGGATCATGATGGCGTGGAGATTGGCTCCCAGGGTTCGGTTCGACACCATGACGCCCTTGGGCGCGGCGGTGCTGCCCGAGGTGAACTGCAAGAACGCCAAATCGTCGGGGCCGACCACTTCGGGTTCTGGTGCGTCTTTGGCTTCGCCGGTCAGGTTCTCGACGCAGACGAGCGAGTCGAGCTGCGGGACCCGGTCAACGAGTGACCAGAGTACGCTCTGTACTTGTTTGCTGGTCAGCAGGAGGCTGACCTTTGCGGCTTTTAGAGTGCGCTCGCTGGCGGAGATGTAGCCGTCGAGGTTGCCGAAGGAGAGCGGCGGGAACATGGGCACGGGGACGATGCCGTGGAAGGCGGCCGCCAAGAAGGTGAGGACGAAGTCTTCGCTGTCGGGGATGATGAGGGCGACGCGGTCACCCTTTCTGAGGCCTTTGGCCAAGAGGTGACGGCCGCGGCGTCGGACCTCGGCGAGGATGTCGGCGAAGGAGTAGTGCCGCTCGCTCCCGTCGGCCTGGAGGAAGGTGAAGCCGGCGTTGGAGTCGCCTCGGCTCGCCACGACGTGCTCGAGGGCGGCGGGAAGGGTCCAGTTGGGGTCGCCGGGATTAAGGTCGCGTTCGAGGGTGCTCATCAGTCGCAAGCTCCATGGGTCTTCTTGACCGGGGGGAGATGGCGCCGACGACCGTGTCGACGACCGAAGTGCCACCGCTCAGGCGTACGCTGAGGATCAGCGACGCACACCGTCGAACCGCTGTCCGACGGCCACCCCGAACCGTAGGTCGATGAACCGCTGATTCGTGGCTGATGGCTGCGCGCGTCAGTGTTTCTGTCCCTGGGTGTCAGCTGCGGCATATTCGCGCCGGGGCGGGGTGGTGTCAACGAATATGAAAATTGGTTGACCACTCGCGTTCGTTGCCGGAAATCGCCGAGCGGACGGCCGAAAATCGGTCGTCCGCTCGGCAGGCTCTCAGTCCCCACGCGCTGCTGGCTACGGTCTCAGCCCTCACTCGAGGACATGAACCGGTCGGTCACCAGGTCTTCCAGACGTTCTTCGGTCTCGGGATCGGTGTGCGAAAACCGCAGGCCGATCAACGAGCGTTTCGGGTCGGCTCGCACCACGCTGGCGTTGAACTCGAGCGATTCTAGTTCACCAGGCTTCATGACGAACAGGACGTTTTGGCCGAGCGGCCACATGGCTCCACCGCAGATCAACGCGCCTCCCAGCGACATATTGGCGATCGCATAGCAGCTGCCTTTGTCTCCGCTCCAGCAGACGGCGAGCCCCGCGGAGTCTATGCGATACGTCTGTCTTTTTTCTCTGAGCGTCCGGTTCATGGGAGGGTCCTCCAAGTGAGACGGGATTTGGACCGTCGTGGCATCTCGTGTGTTGGCTTGGTGAGTCCTCTCGTACGAATGGCGGACGCCCTTCGGCGAACGCGCCACGCACGCACCACCAAACATGTTCCTTCGCTGGCCCACGTTAGGCTGAGCGACGAGACTCAGCGGTTTGCTGTGAAGAGGCTGCCCCGACGCGCGAATGGGTTCGATGAAGAGTTTCACGCGATGTGGAGTTCACTCAAACCTAGCGGCGATGACGCGTAGGTGCAAGACCTACATATGGAATTAAGCAAACTGGGCGCCGATTCATTCCGAATCGGTGCCCGTTCTTTTGCCTGTGTGGGTTGAGTCTCAGGGTTTATGGCTGTGGGGGCAGAGCGCTACCAGTCGTTGCCGTTGTTGGTCGGGTGGTCGCCGGTGCAGGCGTTGGTCCCACAGTTGTTGGTGCTATAGTTCGTGTAGCTCGTCCCCTTGGTGAAGCCAGTGATGACGAGGCTGTTCAGGTAGTTGTAGCGCGTAGGCATGGTGCCATTGGCGTCGCCAATGAGGCGGTCCAAGCCGCCGCCGTGGGGAATCAGGATGTGACATTGGACGCAATCCATGTTGCTGTGGGCGTGGCCCAGTTGCCGGCCGACGCGGTGAAGCCGACGCCGGAGAGCGGGCTCCCGGTGGCGGCGATGGCGTTGGTGCCCTTGGTGTGCAGCGTCGCTCCAGACTCGTGCGGGTTGTGGCAATCCAGACAGCCGACGTGGCGATTGGCGCCCGCGTAGGTGCTGTTGCAGGTCGGCGTTGTCTCGGCGATGGTGTTGTTGACTGCGTCTCCGCGACGTTCTGGGCGTCGGGGTGGCAATCTTGGCATCCTGCGAACAAGACCCCTGCTCCCTGGCGGTCGCGCGAAATCACCAGGGACGCTCACCTGCAAGAACGACGCGACGCCAACCTGCCGCTTGGCCGATGCCTCCTCCCTCACCAACGTGTCCAGGCCCTGCTTGACACACTCGCTCACACTGACCTAACCCTAGCGCTACGGGCGCCGGCGTTTCACCACTCCGTCCACCGCCCCCGTCGTTTGACGCTAATGCCTCGCATCCCCACGATTTTGCGAGATCCTCGGAGAACCCCATGCCCTCGATTCTCAAGTTCGTCGGAGCCGTCCTGAGCGCGCTCTGCCTGCTCGCCAGTCCCGTCTTCGCCGCTGACGTCCCAGTCATTGGCGTTGCCACAGGGGACGCCACCCGCGGACCCCTCGTCGACTACATCCAGGCCATGGGCACCATGAGCTTGCGCACCCCCGGCTACAACATGATCGCCCCCGATCGAGCCGCCGACCTCGTCGACAAAGTCGCCGACAAACCGCGGCTCCCCGAAGCCGTCTCTGCCGACACCAAGAAGGCCGTCAGCCAAGCGGAGCAGGCCATCGCCGACCAAGATTGGCTCCTCGCCCGAAATACCCTGGCCCAAGCCCTTGGGGGCATCGAAAAGGCCGGCGGCGCCCGCATCCCTCTGGGCGAGGGTGAGCGTTGGATGCGCGTTCGGCTGCTGCTCGCCACCAGCTTGGTCCTTGACCACGCCAAGAAGAAGACCGCCAGCGAAGACAACCTCAAGCTGGCCGAGACCGCGCTGACCCCGGTCATCGACCTGATGCCTTCCTTCGTGCCCGACAGCACCGACTACGATCCCGAGCTCGTTACCTTCTACAGCTCGGTGCAATCGAAGCTGCGGCGTACTGGAACCCTGACCGTACAGTCCCCCGCGAAGGGCGCCGACGTCTACGTCAACGGTGTCACCGTGGGCCAAGCCCCGCTCGCCGCCTACCGACTCAGCGAGGGAAAGTACGAGGTCCAGGTCGGAAGCCCCGATAAGCCCAGCCGCATCCACATCGTCGAACTCAAAGCCGGGAAAGATGTCGCCATCGTCGTCGACCCCAAGTTCGAGTTCGAGCTCACCACCGAGGGCTACGCCATCGTCGAGGCCGGAGGGCAAGCCGCTGACGCCATCTCCGTCCAGGTCGGTGCCTCCATGGCCATCATCACCCACAACCGCTACGCCTTGGTCTTCGCCGTCGAAGGCGCCAGCCCGCTGCGCCTCTACGCGGCGATGGTCGACTCGCAGACCAACGTCGTGCTGCGTGACCAAGTCGTCGAGGTCAACCCAGGGCCGGTCAACACCATGGCGCTGCAGGCGCTCTTGATTTACGTCATCGAAGGCCGCGTCACCGACACCAGCTGGCCTTGGTCCCGTTGGGCTTGGCTCGGCGGCCTGGTCGTCACCACCGGCGCTGGCGTCGGCTCCGGCATGCTCTTCATCGCCGCCTCCGACAAACAGCGCGAGGCCGACAAGGAACTCAACGGCAGCCCAGGTGAGTCCTCGCTGCAGAGCGCGGCTGACCAGCGCACCACCTTCGCCTGGGTCACTGCCTCGCTCGGAGCCGTCGCGCTGGGCCTGACCATCTGGTTCATCGTGCTGGACACGACCGCCGACAAGGACTCCAGCGCCAAGGCCGGAGATTGGAATTTGTTCGCTCTGCCCTTCTTCGACGAGCGAGGCGCGGCCGGCGGAGCGCTGGCGTTCCAGGTCGTGTTCTAACGGCCGTCGTCTGCGTTTCTGGGCCGCCACAGGCCGGCCCTGATTGGGCGCGGACACGGGCCGCCCTCGGGTTGCGACCTGCCTCACTGAAATGGGTCGTGCGTCAGCTTTTCCAACACCGATGACGAGCACATTCCCCTGGCAAGTCCGCCGCAGAAGGGTTGGTCGACCCAGGCGTAATCTCCAGAGAAACCGAGGCTGCTCAGGTCATCCAAGCGGGGAGCGGCCTGCTCACCGGCGTTCGCGATCGCCGGCAGTCGGTCGAAGAGCGAGGGAGCTGCGACGTTGTCTGGGGCGCAGTCCTCGTCGACGCAGGGCACAAAGGGCGCGACGGCCTCGCAAATGGCGACGTTGGCGTAGGTGCCGTGCTTGCGCTCGCTGGGAAAGACGACCCAGCGAGGTTCGGACAGCGCTCCGTGCAGCTCGTCGACGAACTCGAGCTCCGTCGAAGACCCAGCAAACACCTGGCTGTGGTCGTTCACGGTCCCCTCGTGGGCCGCCGTGTACCAGCGGCTGACCTCGAACGCCCCTGCCTCCCCATCCAGAGCCGTCAACTCCGCAGCCACGCGCTCGGAGTCTCCGTTGTGGCCGCTGACGCCGAGGCACTCGCTGCCATAGTCCTGAGAGTAGCCCAACATGATGAACGCTCGGACCACGAAGGGTACCTCGCTGGCCACAAAGACTCGACCCACATCGGCCAACACCGCCGTGGAGTCGTCGATGAGGGGCTCGACCTCGTCGAAGCGTTGCAGTGGGCGCAGTCGATCGAGCAAAGCGTCCTCCCATTGGTCGACCAGACCGTCCGCATCGAGGTCGGCGCAGTCGAGCCCCTCGAGCGCCGAGGCATCGCAGTCGGTTACGTGGGCCGGGAGATTGGTGCGTAGGACGAAGTGGTGTTCGCTGGTCAGCTCCGTCTGCACCACGATGGGCGAAGCCGCGCTCGAGTCGTTGTCCACAGCGTCGAGGTCGGAGTCGCCGCCGTCGGTGTCGGCGGTCTGGGCCTCGAGGTCGGAGTCGCCGTCACCCTCGGCGACGTCGAGCTCGTGGACGTCAGCGTCCGCGGGCTCGAGGTCGAGGGCGTCGATGACGAGGTCGGGCTCTCCGTCGACATTGGAGGGGGCGTTGGCGAGGTCAGGAGCGGCGCTCGCGTCGCTCGAATCCCCAACGCCAATGTCCAGGACGTCTTGCGCGGTCGTTTGCGTGGGGCTGTCATCGCAAGCGGGGACTAAGAGCAAGAGCAGGAACCACCCCAGTCTGAAGCCCTTCGTTAGACTCTGCAAAATCATCCTGGGAGCCTCAATTGATACGCTGTGTTGGATTCTTGGGCCGCGCGACGCTCAAACAAACGGTGGGCTCATCTAGGGGACTGGGCGGGTGACTGAGGCAGGGATGAGGCGCGGCGAGCGCGTCTACAGCGAGCCCGTCAACGGCGTCTAAGTCGACCTCTGCGGGCGAGAGGAGGGTCGAGAGACAGCGAACGTCTGCGTCGGTCGCGTCGAAGTCCTCGAGGCTCACTGAGAGGCCGCTCTCTGGCTCGACGACGTCTTTTTCGGGGCGGACCTTCAGGCGAGATTGCGCTGGCTCGACGACGTCTCCATCGGGGCGGGTCTTTAGGCAAGGTTGCGCTTGGTCGACGTCGTCCCCTGGGGGCGGCGAGAGGCGGGCCTGGGGCTTCGGCTTGTCTTCGCAGGCGCTGAGGCCCACGCCGGTCCCGACCAACGCAGAGGCGATGAGGAAATCCCGACGGCTGAGGATGGCGATGCTGTCTTCGTGCTTCGGGCGCTTTCCATCGTTGGTCATGTTGTATCCCCTGACGTTTGCCGCCGGTCTCTCAGTAGCGGAAGAAACGCCCATATCCTCTGCGGTGTTGAGTGCCAAATTTCCCCATCCGCCCGTGGTGATTGTACGTCATGAGCGAGATCAGCCCATCGAAGAACGCGCTGAGCACGAGGCCCCCAACCGCCAGAACCTTCTGTCCCCCGCTCGCATCCGGGTCGAGCTCTGCCCACCGTTCACGAAGTGGCTTGGTTTCTCGGAAGGTGCCTCCCCCTCGCTGTCGCAACGAGCCATAGAGCATGGGGTTGCCGCCCTCGTAGTTGCCGGCCACGACACACGCTTCGCACAGGATCTTGTCCAGACGTTTCATGGTGCATTCGGCGGCGATGGAGTTGCCACAAGAGTCACAGGTGATCAGCCGCTCGGCTTCAAGCACGCCATCAGGCAGGTACTCGACTGGGTCAGGCACTTTGGGCCGTGCGTGGGTGCGCAGCTCCTGGCGCTCGAACCCGTCGATCCAGAAGCCACGGCAAGTGGGGCAGCGGTCGAACTCGAGGTCGTCGAAGTCGACGACCTGCATCAACGTGAGGTCCACCGGGCAGGCGATGGCCAGGGGGCGCTCGCAGATCTTGCAGGTCTCGCCTTCCTGTTCAATGCCACAGTGGCGGCAATGGGCGGGCGGATGAAAGACGTCTGCGAAGAGAGCCTCGATGGGCCCGCCACGAAAACGTTCGCCGATGAGCGGGTCGAGCTCGCCGGCATCGAGCCAGAGCCCATTGCAGCGGCCGCAGAGGTCGACCTCGACCCCCTGACTCTTACGAACATTCATCGGCGTCGCATCGTCCGCCGGATGCGCACCGACACAGATCGGGCAGTAGCGTAGGTCCTGGCTCATGGTCTCGAGGGATTAGACTTGACCACAGGGGAGATGGGGGAAAAGCTCGGCGACCCGGTCGTAGAGCGGATCACAGACGTCCGGAAGCACGGGGCCAATCCACTCCGGCTTACCTCCCGTGGCATAATACTCAGGAAGGTGGGCGAGGGTAATGCTGGAGCCGCCAGCGCGGTCGATTCCTCCGAAGACGACCCTCCCAACCCCGTGCAGCACCAGCGTTCCCAAGCACATGACACACGGTTCGAGCGTCGTGTAGCAGGTCATCTCTCGGGCCCGTGGCCAATACTCGAGAGGCACGCTGCGGATCGCCTCGATCTCGGCGTGCCGTCCTGGGTTGTAGACGGGGATGGCGATGCGGTTGTGCCCCTCACCGACGCGCACCCCATCGAGGACGATGACGGCCCCGATGGGAAGATTCCCTTCGCCCTCGGCTTCGTGAGCCAACTCGACGGCACGTTGGATGTGGGCCTTCTCGGCGTCTGAGATCACGGGGCCTCCTTGGAGCGTTGAATGCTCCCATGCTGCCAGATGGCATTCGACGTGGGAAGGATTTGCCGAGCGGACGCCGAATCTGTTCTCAATCCCCCCTCAATCCTCGTCCCCAGCCTCGACGATCGCCTCGACCCCCGAATACTCCTCGTCGAGGGCACACCTGGGCTGTTGTCTGAGGTCGGCGAGCTCGACGGGGTTTGTGGACGAACCCGTCGAGGTGCCGGCCCGCCAGCCTTTGGTTCACCTCCGCCTTTCACTGCGAGGATCCTCGACGGCAGCGTTCGGATTTCGTACTCCATCCACACCGACCCCGCACTCACGTGCCGAAACCAGGCTCCACCTTCGCAGGCCATCGACATGAAGCTCACGCCCAATCGCCACCTGATTCTCTTCCTACTCTCGCTGGGACTCGTGTTCTCGGCGTGCGGACCGAAAGCGAGCACACCGCCAGAAGACTCGGGAAATGGGCGCCTCGAGCTCGAGAAAGTGACCGGGCTCGTCTTCGAGCTCAGCGAAGGCCAACTCTCGGCCACACCGCGCTCGGCGGGCACCAAAGTCGTCGACACCACGCCGCTCTCAGAGGCGCGTGTCGAGGAGATTCTTGCTCGCCTCGGGGACGCTCCCGTCGCCCCTAAGACCGAGGATTTCGCGCTGCGCACCGACTCCCTCGCACCGCCGCGCAAGGGGCAGCGCCTGCAAGACTCCTTCAAGCCGGCGAGCACCACCGCGCCGACCGTCGAACCGGCGGCGCTCCTCGTCACGCGGGCTGCCCCCCAGGGCGACGTGCCCTTGGCGCCCAAGCTCAGCATCACCTTCTCCCAGCCCATGGTCGCGCTGACCAGCCACAGCGAAGCCTCGAAGCTCACCGCCTCGAGGTCGAAGACTCTCCCCGTCACGCTCACCCCCGAACCCCCAGGAACCTGGCGCTGGGTAGGCACTCGCACCCTCGTCTTCGCTCCAGACGGGGGGCGCTTCCCCATGGCGACCCGATACACCGCAGGCGTCGCCAAGGGCACTCAATCCGCCCTCACCTCCGGCCTCGAGGCCGACTACACCTGGAGCTTCGCGACGCCCACCCTGCAGGTGGAGACCACCGCCCCAGCCTACGGACCGACCGACCAACGCCCCATCCTACTCCTTACGTTCAACCAGCGCGTCGACGTGAACACCCTTGCCAAAACCTTGCGCCTCGAGGCCGCCGGAAAGACCTGGGCCTTCGACGTCGTCGACACCGACAGCGTCGCCACCGACGATCGCTACCAATGGGTCCTGCAGAACAGCCAAGCCGACCGCCGCATCGCCATTCGGCCCAACGAAGACCTGCCCCTCGAAGCCTCCATCTCCCTTACCCTCCAAGAGGGAAGTCAGTCCGCCGAGGGCCCTCTCCCCACCCCCAACGACCAGACCTCTTTCTTCCAGGTCCACGGCGCCTTCGAAATCACCGAGCATCACTGCGGCTATGAGGGTTGCCGCCCCTGGGACAGCTTCGAGCTCTCTTTCACCAACCCCATCGACGCCGAAAACTTCGACCCCAAGCTCGTCACCATCGAGCCCAAAATCCCCCACCCGCAGATTTACTTCTACAACAACAACCTCAGCATCTACGGCGCCACCGCCGGTCGCACCACCTACACCGTCACCCTCGACCCCAAGCTCAAAGACCGCTTCGGGTGCGACAGGCGAAGCCTGGAGCAAGAGGATAGGAGGTTTGGATGAAACCACCATGAAACTTGTTTGTGGGAGCCAGCGGGTGCGAATCCCGCCCAGCTAGAGCTTAACGAGCAGGCTGGTAGCG
>Ga0210044_10004647_pt1 | contig 19056 bp, 19 predicted proteins | sample CryGey13umfilter_2_FD_183959 | JGI IMG/M metagenome (GOLD analysis project Ga0210044, IMG submission 183959) | Groundwater microbial communities from aquifer in Utah, USA - Crystal Geyser 4/9/14 3 um filter (SPAdes) (version 2) | ecosystem: Environmental > Aquatic > Deep subsurface >... | reverse complement strand
CCCGCTCATGCCGGCAATCGGATCTTTCTTTGCAGATAAGGCAGATGGATTGGACGGTCAGAGCGTGGCTTTGGCATGGTATATCACAGGTGAAGTAAATGAATTGATTCTCAACCCCGGTGACATTCATCTGTCTCCTGTAGGGTATTACCCATATGGCACGTACACGATTCCCAATGTGGATTTTCCCCAGGAATTTACCCTGGTGGCGAGGGGCATTTTCGGCGCTGCGTCAGAAACTGTAAGCGTGGATGAAATCACAGTCCCGGCGGTAGTTCCAACGATTAATACCTTCGGTGCCCAGCCGACTACAATCGGATCGGGACAGAGTGCAACCCTGAGCTGGGATGTGTCAAATGCGACGGGTGTCACCATCTACCCCGGAATTGGCGCGGTTGCCGGGACATCCGGTGAAATGGCGGTTTCGCCACAGTTCTCAACAACCTACACGCTAATTGCTTCCAATGGGGATGGTGTGAGAGTCTCGACAGCCGGAGTCACGGTGAGCAGCTCTGAGCCAGAGATTACCCTCTTTACCGGCAGCACAGACACTGTGGAAGCCAATAGTGTAGCTCATCTCTACTGGACGATCCAGGGCGACTATACGAAAGCGGAGCTGTTCCCGTACTACAGTTCAGCGGACGATATTATTGATGTTACAAACCAGAACTCCTTTGAGACAGAGCGGATTACGGCGGACACGACTTTTGTGTTGACAGCTTATGGTGCCACCACCACGGTAAACAAAACATTCAAGATCAAGGTGAACACTTCGACAAAGAACCAGGTAAAGGTTTCGGATGGCGCTGCCGTCCCCGGAACACTTTCATGGCAGATCGAAAATCCTGCTGTGTCATCTGTAAATTATAATGTTTACACGGTGGACGGCGATAGACTGGTATTCAGCAGGGGCAACGGTCAGGTGGAAGATGGTAACGGTACCATTTCAACGGGTTACAAGGCCTTGAATAAGGGCTGTGGATACAGCGTGGTTCAGTTGGTTGCAGTTGACAAAGATGGCAATGCAGTTAATCACTATTCTCTCGTTCAAGGAAACGGTCTTTGCAAACGACAGAGTGCACTTCGGCTTGACAGTGACAACCCGGCCATTTACAGAGCAACTCCGGGGAACGCAAAGGCTTCTAATTTAAGCATTGACCTGCCAGCGGAAATGGTAGGAGGAACAGTGACGTTGAAGGCCGTATCCGGCGAGAAAGACATTCAAATGAGAGATGTCAGTGGTCAATGGGTACCGCTGAATAGTGGCAGATTGATTCCTGTGGATTCAACCCGGCTGAACATATTGATTCGGGATGATTACCGCACAAATATTTCCAATGAAGTTGCTCTTCTCATCTGGGGTCAGAGAAAAGACGGGCAGCCTTCGGGCAGGGTCGTAACGCTCGGACTCCGGTAATGGCGCAAACCAATCGGATCGCATTGCTGCAAAAGGCCGAGAACGCGGCCCGCAAGGGTGAATATGATGAGGCACTGGGAATTGTTTCCCGGTGCCTTGATCTTTATCCCGGGTTCAGTCCTGCGAGAGTGCTCAAGGGTGAGATTTTAGCCAGAACCGGGAGCCCTGATGGTGCGATTGCGGAACTTAGAGAAATTATTGCTTCTAATCCAGAAAATATTCGGGCCAGGATGATTTTGACAGAACTACTGATCCAGCAGAATGACCAGAAACAAGCGATGATTCATCTGGAATTCCTGTCGTTCATGGTGCCGGAAAATGATCCGGCTTTGCTGGATTTGCGTCAACGGGCTGAAGACCTGCAACCTTTCCCGGTTGCGGACGAAGAAACCCCCCAGACCCTTGAGTTTGGCATCATAGAAGAAGCAGAGGAAGAAGATGCGCAGTTGTTACCGGATGAGCCAGGAAGAGATGAAGAGGAGAATGTGATTCTGGAAGACGAGGTAACAGAAATATTCATGGAAGAAGATTTGAAGCAGGGCTCTGATGGACGAACTATACAAGTTGCAGGGGATGTGAACGAGCAGTTGGAAGAGGTACTTGAAAGCGAATCAATTCAAGAAAGTGAAATTGTAACGGTGCATGCCCCCGATGACGAGGGTGAAAGTGACGAACCCGCAAAGGAAAATGTGGAAATAAATACCCTTACGATGGCTCGTGTATACGAACGTCAGAAGATGTATACAGAAGCTCTTGATATTCTGGAAGCACTATATGCGAAAGGTGAAACGGAAGAGTTAGCAAGCGAAATCAAGAGATTAGGGACTCTGTCTGAAAGTGGAACCATCGCGGATGGCAGAAACCGGAGAACGAGGGTCATTGTTTCCCTGAACAACTGGATGGAGAAGATCACATGCAATTCGACCAACTGACTGGCGATTTGGCAGATCGCGAATTCGTAGTTTTTGACAAAGAAGCGCTGGTGGTGTATCAATCCCCAAGTGCTCAATTGGAGCGAATGGTCATTGATCTTGCCGATCTCGTCGCCAATGTTTTGAAACTGGAAATGTTTACCCCGACAGAGTCGTTGTTGAACCTGGATGGTCGCCTGGTTTTATTGAGACAGGCCGGCGACTTTTTTATTGCGTTACTTTCCGGGGAAAACGACGAAGGGAACAAAAATCTCGCGCTTGATATGTTGAAATTGCATAGTAGATTATTGTCGGAATTAACGTAGAATTTGTAATAGCACAGAAAATAAGTATTCTTTGATGATTGTTTTGCATTTGAAGTGCCATATTACGAGAAGGAGGCCCGTAGACACAATGTCTGGCGGGCTTCTTTGGTTGACGGGAGGGCAGAAAGCTCTTATACTCAAACTGCACACTGCAGGAGGAGAAAATGTACGATACCAGTGATTTTAGAAATGGTTTGAAGATTGAATTGGACAATGTCCCTTTTGAAATTGTTGAGTTTCTCCATGTTAAACCCGGAAAGGGTGGGGCATTTGTTCGTACAAAGATGAAAAATATGCAGACCGGCGCCGTACTCAGTAAGACATTTCGAGCTGGTGAAAAGGTGGAAAAACCTGAACTTCAGGACAGGCATATGCAGTTTTTGTACACCCAGGGCGAGGACTTGATGTTAATGGATCTGGACTCATACGAGCAGATACCAGTCCCCGTGACGAAATTGGGCGACAAGCGTTTTTTCATGAAAGAGGATATGGAAATTGATGTTCTGTTTTATAAAGGCGAGGCAATTTCAATTGAGCTGCCCATTTTTGTTGAGCTTGAAATCAGCCACACGGATCCGGGACTTCGTGGAGATACGGCAAGCGGTGGAAGTAAACCCGCCACTGTTGAAACCGGGGCAGTAATTCAGGTGCCATTGTTTATTTCCGAAGGAGAAATGGTGAGGATAGATACTCGGACTGGAGAATATATAACAAGGGTGAAGAAGTGAACGTAAAAGAAATTCAAAAGTTGATGGAGGCATTCCAGAAGAACGGGCTAAGCGAACTGGAGCTTGCAGACGAGAACTTTAATTTGAAACTGAAACGCGAAATTGCAGGTGGAAGTGTAACCACAGTTTTTGCACCGCAGGCAGGTCAGATTCCGGGTCCCTCCCCCACATTGCCTGTAACGGTTTCCGGGACAGAGGATATCGGACAGAGCGGTTCACAGCTCGAAGGTCTCGAAAGGATTGAATCGCCTATTATTGGCACTTTTTATCGCGCACCCAATCCTGATGCGGAGCCATATGTTGCAATTGGAGATGTCGTCCGGAAGGGCCAGGTGTTATGCATCATTGAGGCGATGAAAATTATGAATGAAATTGAATCGGAGATTGAAGGCACTGTCGTAAAGATCTTTCCGAAAAATGGGGAAGCGGTGGAATACGGGCAGGAGCTTTTCGCCGTGAAGCCGGTGTGAGACCGGAGAATTCATGTTCAAAAAAATTCTGATCGCCAACAGGGGTGAAATCGCATTACGAATTATTAATGCGTGTAAAGAATTGGGAATTCCAACTGTGGGTGTCTATTCTGTTGCGGACCGGGAATCGCTTCATGTCAAACTGGCGGATGAGTGCATCTGCATTGGCGCTGCAGCGAGTTCAAAAAGTTACCTGTCCATTCCCTCGATTATTGCTGCTGCTGAAATCACAGGAGCAGATGCGGTCCATCCCGGCTATGGTTTTTTGGCTGAGAATGCCTATTTTGCGGAGGTGTGCAAGGGTTGCGGGATTACTTTCATTGGGCCGAGGTCAGAGCATATTAGATTAATGGGTGACAAGTCTCATGCAAGAGACACGATGATTCGTAAAAAAGTTCCGGTTGTACCTGGAAGTGATGGCCCGATTCGTTGCGAGGATGAATTGCCTGAACTTGCGGAGCACCTCGGATATCCCGTGATTCTGAAAGCATCTGCCGGTGGTGGTGGAAAGGGCATGAGAATTGTCCGTGAGAAAAGTGATTTGATTTCGGCCTACAATATGGCCAGGACTGAGGCGGGTGCCGCATTTGGTGATGAGACCATGTACATGGAAAAATACATCGAAAATCCCAGGCATATAGAAGTGCAGATTGCTGCGGATAATTATGGTAATACGGTTCATCTCGGGGAACGGGAGTGTTCGATTCAGAGAAACCATCAGAAGCTGATTGAGGAGGCACTTTCGTCGGTGCTGACTCCTGAGCAAAGAAGAGAAATAGGGAATACGGCAAAGAAGGCTGCAACGGCTATCGGGTACTCGAATCTGGGAACGGTTGAGTTTCTTCTTGATGATGAAGGCAGATACTATTTCATGGAAATGAACACACGGATTCAAGTGGAACACACCGTAACTGAAGGCGTAACCGATATTGACCTTGTTAAGCTTCAAATTGGACTTGCGGCAGAGGAAAAGCTGTCCTTTACTCAACGGGATGTCAAGTTTACCGGTCACTGCATTGAATGTAGAATCAATGCTGAGGATCCAGTTTCCTTCATGCCTTCCCCTGGCCGGATTGAAGCCTTTCACGCTCCGGGTGGTTTGGGAGTTCGTCTCGAGACGGCGGCCTACTCAGGGTATACTGTATCGCCTTACTATGATTCCATGATCGGAAAGCTGATCACATTCGGGCACAATCGCCCGGAGGCAATTGCCAGAATGAAACGTGCTTTGGGAATGTTCTTCATTGAAGGGATCAAGACCAATATCCCCATGCACTTGAGAATATTGGAAGACGAGGATTTCAAAACAGGTAATCTTACCACCCATTTTATGGAGAGATTTGCCCGAAAATGAGATATCTGGTAATCAGCGACATCCACGGGAATATTGAAGCCCTTAGAGCCGTCATGGCATTTGTGAGGCGGAAGAAGTATTCCGGTGTTCTGTTTCTGGGTGATCTTGTGGGCTACGGAGCTGCGCCCAATCAGGTAGTAGATACTTTGCAGCGCCTGCGGGGACTGGTTTGTGTACGGGGAAATCACGATAAGGTCTGCTCCGGGATTGAAGAAGGCTACAATTTCAATGACAAAGCAAAGATTGCTGCAGATTGGACCTTTGAAAAACTATCAATGGACAACCTTAAATTTATCCGGGAGATGCCACGGGGTCCGGTACGGGTGAATGAGAAGATTGTATTGTCCCATGGTTCTCCGGCAAATGAGGATTATTATCTTTTCAGTGAATTTGATGCATTCCAAGTATTCAACCGGTTTTCCACACACATGATGTTCTTTGGCCACACGCATGTACCGTGCGTATTTGATTTTGATGGGACCACTATCCACTTCAGGCGTTTGCTGGATCGGGATGTGGTGCATCTGGATCCGACACATCGGTATTTGATCAATCCGGGTTCTGTGGGGCAACCAAGGGACCGGGATTATCGGGCATCTTTTCTGATTATGGATTCGGATGCCGAAAAGCTATACTATTACCGGGTTCATTATAATGTAGAGGCTGCTCAGAACCGTATCCTTGCAGAAGGGTTGCCCTATCATCTTGCCGCAAGACTTTCTTTCGGTGTTTAATCATATAATATTTCTTAAACCAGGAGGAAACATGAAGATTTTTGCTCTTTTAATACTGTCAATATCCGGTCTATCTCTCTTTGCTGCCAATAAGCCGGTTCCACTGAAAGAAGGGGATGTGGTTCCTTCCTTCAGCCTTCAGAATCAGAATGCCCAGCTTGTGGACATTTCGACATATAAGGGGAAATGGATTGTACTCTATTTTTACCCCAAGGACGACACACCTGGCTGCCGGAAAGAAGCATTGACGTTTACCCGACTGAAAAAAGAATATACAACAGAAAACGCGGTCATTCTCGGGGTGAACCCGGCCGATTCCGCCAGTCACAAGAAATTTGAGAAGAAATATGACCTGAAAATTGACCTGCTGGTGGACAAAGACAGGAAACTGATGGCAATGTTCGGAATCGGGAGCTTTCTGGGTTTTTGTTCCAGGGATACGATTCTGATAAATCCGGAAGGAAAGGTAGAAAAGATTTATCGGGGTGTTTCACCCGAGGGAAGTCCAGTGGATATCCTGGCGTATATCCGGGCTCACCGGGGTCGTTAAGAATTAAGCTTCCTCAGTGTGTTTCAGTTGGAACTTCAGATCTTCGTTGATGTCCAGTTTCTGCTTTCTTACAAGAACACGTATGGCCTTCTTTAATTTCCATGCGGGGAATCCGGAGGCACGAACCAACCATTGAAGATTCAAGCGTTCTGCCGGATGGCGCTGAAGCAGGCCGATGAGAGTCTCTTCCACATCGCTTGGTAACATGGACAGTTCTTCTTCGCCGGTGAAGTGATTGTTGACAAGTTCCGCAGGCAGAAAGCTCTGTTCGTGGAATGGATTGGTGTGGGAATAGACATAGGTGTCTTTTCCAGCAAACTCAGGAGCATCCGGATAATGTCGATCCTTCAGGTGGGGGGGCACCGGAAAACTTTCCCCGTTCTGAATCAGGTTCATTGCCCCCTCAATGGCGCGGATGGTTTCGTTTGATTTGGGCGCCCGGGCGAGAAAAATGGCGGACTGGGAGAGGTGAATTCTGGCTTCCGGTAAGCCCAGCTGCTGGACAGCCTGCAATGTTGCCGATGCGAGAACTGTAGCCATGGGTTCAGCGTTTCCAATATCTTCTGCCGCACAGATGAACATTCTTCTGGCAATAAACTCAGGATCTTCCCCAGCCGCGAGCATCTTGCCCAGCCAGTAAACTGCCGCGTCGGGATCGCTGCCCCGGATACTCTTCTGTAAGGCGGAGGCGTGATCATAGTGTTCATCAGAAAGCCTGTCGTAAATCGGATTGGTTCCAAGCTCTGAAAATGCCGAAGCTCCGGTGATGGAAACGGCCTCCAGCATGTTGAATGCCTGACGCATATCTCCCTGGGACAGATGGGCAATACGAATCAGTGTTTCCGGGTCAATTTCCTTCTCCAATTTGCGAGAGACATCAGCCAATGCCTGCTGGATTGAATCACTGGACAGGGGCTTGAACGGCATGATGAGGCAGCGGGATCGAATTGCCTTGTTGACGGAGAAAGCAGGGTTCTCCGTGGTGGAGCCCACCAGAACGAGGGTCCCTTTTTCCACGTGGGGAAGTAGAATGTCCTGCTGTAATTTATTAAAGCGATGAATTTCGTCAATAAAAAGGAGGAGTGACCCCACCGCCTTTGCTTTGGCGACAATAGCTTTCAGTTCTTTCGCACCACTTTCTGTAGCGGAAATATCCAGGAAGGTCATGGAGAGTGATCGGCTGAGGATGCGGGCCAGTGTCGTTTTCCCCGTCCCGGGCGGCCCCCAGAAAATCATTGATTGAATATGTTTTTCTTCAACGAATCGACGGATGGGTTTCCCCGAACCCACAAGGTGCTCCTGTCCGACAAAGTTGTCCAGTGAATCCGGTCGAAACTGTTCCGCAAAAGGTTTCTGCATTGGTCTTTCCCGCTCCCTCAAACTCAATAATAGTGATTGTACCACGCAGGTTAAGACCGATGACCGGAATGTTGAATGGGAAGTGATGAATGCAGCCGGTTGACTGACTTGGCTTGTTTACGTAGAGAATATACACTACAATGTCTGAAAACACTCATGGGAGGATGGATGGCATACAAATGCATTGGTATTATGTCCGGTACATCTCTGGACGGTGTCGACGTGGCATTGGTGGATGTTTCTGTTGATGGAGACAGGATTCATTTTCTACACGGCATTTCCAGCCCATTTTCCGATTCGCTACGCGGAAGCCTGATGGATCTTACCCGGAACGAGACTGTAAATAAGGAAGAGCTGGTCAGAATGGACGCCTTGATGGGCCATCTGTTGTCGGATGTGGTGGAACAACTGTTGGCTGAATCCGGGATGGCAGCGAAGGATATTCTTCTGATTGCCTCCCATGGCCAGACAATTGGTCACTATCCGGAGAAAAGAGAGCAATTTGGACATTCCACCGCATTTACCTTACAAATTGGAGACGGGGATATTCTTGCAACCAGAATTGGAATCCCGGTGGTTTCAGATTTCAGGCGACGGGATATGGCAATAGGAGGAGAGGGAGCGCCGTTAATTCCTTTGCTCGATACTTTTCTTTTTCAAAGCAGAGAAAAGAATCGTTGCTCTCTGAACATCGGAGGGATTGCAAATATTACTGTTCTCCCCGCTGACGGCTCTACAGCCACTGCGTTTGACACAGGTCCGGGAAATTGTTTGTCTGATCTTGTGATTGAACGGTTGATTGGCCAGAGTCTGAGGTTTGACCCGGGTGGGGAAAATGCGCGTCGCGGGAAAGTCCATGACGAGATTTTGACCCGCGCCATGGAGGATGCTTACTTTCAGCAACTGCCGCCAAAATCCACCGGCCGTGAATATTTCGATGAGAAATTCCTTGATTTTCTCCTGGGCATGGGAAGAGACATCCCCTTTGTGGACATGGTGGCTACTGTTTCCTGCCTTACACCGAAAAGCATCGCAGATGCGTTGCACCGATTTGTGCCAGTTAATCATTTCCCCACGGAGTTGATTGTGTCCGGTGGTGGAGTTCAAAACCTCTTCTTCATGGAAAAATTGCGGGCCTTTCTCCCGGAAATGAATGTGGTGTCTTCAGGCGAATACGGGATCGACCCGGACTTTAAAGAGGCGATGGGGTTTGCTTTGATGGGCTATCGGACAATGAAAGGCTTGCCGTCTTCAATTCCAGCCGTCACCGGGGCTGGGTCGGGACAAATTCTCGGTAAAGTCTCACTGACGAAAGAAGCGTTTCGGTTTTTTCAGGAGAATGGCGGAAACGAAAATCCTGACTGAATTTCCCGCTATTCCACGGTGACGCTCTTGGCCAGGTTGCGGGGTTTGTCTACATCACGACCCTTCAGGTCCGCAATGTGATATGCGAACAGTTGCAGTGGGATGACGTTGACGATGGGCTGCAGGACTTCCACCGTGCGAGGCACATAAATTACATCATCGACCAAGTCGGAAATGGAGTTATCTCCTTTTGTAGCGATTGCCAGTATGCGCCCATTCCGGGCCTTTATTTCCTGAATGTTGTTGATCACTTTTTCATAAGAGTAATCCTGTGTGGCAATGGCTACAGTCGGGAATTGAGAATCAATCAGCGAAATCGGGCCGTGTTTCATTTCTCCTGCAGGGTAGCCTTCCGCATGGATATAGGATATTTCTTTCAATTTTAAGGCACCTTCCATGGCTATGGGATAATTCAGATTCCGTCCCATGAAAAGAAAATCATGGTAGTTCAAAAATTGCGAAGCCAGCTCGCGGATGGCCTCATTCTGTTTCAGAACAGACTTGATGTAGTTGGGAAGTTTTTTCAGTTCCTGGATAATGCGGGTACCTTCGTTGATGGACAGATTATGGCTTCGACCGACCAGGAGTGCCATCAGCGACAGAATTGTGCACTGGGAGACGAAGATCTTAGTGGAAGCAACGCCGATTTCCGGTCCGGCATGATTGTAAATCCCCGCATCTGTTTCCTTGGAAATTGTGGAACCGACCACATTTACAAGCCCCAGTGTCAGTGCACCTTTCCGTCTGGATTCCCGGAGCGCAGCAAGTGTATCAGCCGTTTCGCCGGATTGAGAAATTGCTACCACACATGTGTTTTCGTCGATTCTGAGGTTCCGGTAACGGAATTCAGAGGCGAAATCCACATTTACATCCAGATCTGTAACTATTTCAAAGAGATATTTCGCGTAGAGGGCGGCGTAATACGACGTACCACATGAGATGAACACCATCCGTTTGAGGTTCTTCAGGCGATTCAATACTGGATCCAGGCCGCCCAGCTTGGAGATGCCTTCACTTTCAATAATGCGGCCCCGGATAGCATTTTGTACAGTTTCTGGTTGTTCGAAAATTTCTTTCAGCATGAAATGTTTGTAACCCTTTTTCTCATTCTCGAACACTTCCCAGTCCACAGTCTCCAGCTCTTTGTCGATTTTGTTCAAGTTCAGGTCTGTGATGGTAATATTGGTGGAATTGAGGACGGCCATCTCATCATCGTTGAGGTATATGACCTTGTTGGTGTGGCGAATAAAGGCATTAATGTCAGAGGCGGCGAGAAATTCGTCCTTTCCAACGCCAATGATGAGAGGGCTACCCCTTCTTGCTACTACTATTTTGTTTGGAATCTTGCGATGCAGAACCGCAATACCAAAGGTACCGGACACCCGGCTCAATGCCTTACGGACAGCCTCTGGAAGATCCAGTTTTTCCCTTTCTTTCAAATATTCTTCAATCAGATGTGCCAGAACTTCGGTATCTGTTTCGGAACGGAATTTGTGACCTTTTCCAATGAGTTCTTTCTTCAGTTCTGCGAAATTTTCGATGATACCGTTGTGAATCAGCATGATATCGCCGGTGCAGTCTATGTGGGGGTGTGCATTTTCTTCGGTGGGTTTTCCATGGGTGGCCCACCTGGTATGGGCTATTCCATAGGTTCCGGGGAGTTCCCGCAGGTTGAGTTTCTTTTCCAGTTCCGCAACTTTACCAACAGATTTTACCATGTGCGCAGTTTCTTGTTTGCTGTCCACAATAGCGATACCGGCGGAATCATATCCCCGGTATTCCAGTCGTTTCAATCCTTCAAGGAGAATAGGCGCTGCATTCTGGAGGCCCGCATAACACACAATTCCACACATAAAAAACCTCATCTAGGCAAATTGCCTGCTTGCATACTCAATTCAAGCGCCCGGATAAATATAAAAAATATATTCGAGCTTACAGTCATTATAGGACAATTTCCCCATCTTGTAAAACCGGATGGGGTGCGAGGGCCTACGATTCTGATACAATGAAGGCATGAGCAGAATACTGGCAGTGGGCTCAAAAGAAAGTCTGTCCCGGTTAGATAAACTGGACGGGAATATTGTACCGGTTCAATTGATCAGTTTCGAACCGGTACCTGTTGCTTTTGCGAAGAATGAATTTGACTGGGTGTTTTTCGGGAGCCGCCGGGGAGTCCGTTATTTTCTTGATGCGGTGCCGGTAGATTCTTTGAAGGGGGTTCATTTTGGGTGTGTGGGGGAGAAAACGGCGGAAGCGTTGCGTCAAAGAGGGATGAAAGCAGCATTTGTGCCATCCCGATATTCTTCCACTTACTGGCCGACGGAATTTCTGGAACAGTTTCCCGATGCCAGAGGCATACTTTTCCCCACATCAGACCTTTCCACCTTTCAGCCTCCGAAATCCTTTAAGGAAAAGGGGATTCAATTCCAGAAGCTGGTGGTGTATCGTACTGTGTGTGCCGATACCGATTTCCCCGAAAAAGAGTTTCAGGGGGTTGTGTTTGCCAGTCCATCCTGTTTCAATTGTTTTGAAGAGAAATGGGGTTTGGATGTGCTCCGCGGGAAAGTGCTGGTAGCCATTGGTGATGTGACTGGGAAGGCGATTCTGGATGCGGGACTTTCCTGCTCAATTCCAAATCGCTTCACAATGGCAGACGCCATTCGCCATTGCAGGAAACAAATTGAGAGTTCATAACAAAAAGTCTTGAAGGTCTTTTGAAGACGGGAGGATAGGAGATGAAATTTCCGGAGTTGAGAGCCAGGCGATTACGGCAGAACAGTTTAATTCGTGACATGGTACGGGAAACTACCTTGTCGGCCAATGATTTTATTTACCCGCTGTTCCTCATTGATGGGGAGAATGTGAAAACCCCCGTATCCTCCATGGAGGGTGTCTTCCAGTATTCGGTGGACCGGATAGAGGAGGAAATAAGCCAGCTAACAGAACTTGGAATCAAATCCGTAATTCTGTTCGGTATCCCGGAACATAAAGATGAGCTTGGAACAGAAGCATATGCGGACGACGGAATTATCCAGTGCGGTATCCGACGCATCAAGGAGCTGACAGACCAGATCTACGTGATCACCGATGTCTGCATGTGCGAATACACTTCCCACGGTCATTGCGGACTTGTGGAAGATAAAGATGTGCACAACGACAAAACCCTGGAGTTACTGGCCAGGGAGGCGGTAAGTCATGCAAAGGCCGGGGCGGACATGGTGGCCCCTTCCGACATGATGGATGGCCGAATTGGCAGAATCCGCAGAGCACTGGATGAAAAAGGATTTTCCCATATCCCCATTATGTCTTACGCGGCAAAATACGCTTCGGCTTTTTATGGTCCGTTCCGGGATGCGGCACAGTCCCCGCCCCAGTTTGGAGATCGGAAGAGTTACCAGATGGATCCGGCGAACCGACGGGAAGCGATGAAGGAAGTAATGCTGGATGTGGAGGAGAATGCGGATATTGTGATGGTGAAGCCCGCAATGCCGTATCTGGACATTATCAGCGATGTGAAGCAGAACACCGTGCTGCCGGTGGCGGCGTACAATGTTAGCGGTGAATACGCGATGGTCAATGCTGCGGCGAAGATGGGGTGGATTGACCGGGAGAATGCCATGATGGAGATGCTGACCTGTATTAAGCGGGCCGGGGCAGACCTCATCCTCACCTACTTTGCCAAGGACGCTGCCAAACTGCTTGCAGATTGACGGTTCTGAACCCGCACTCCCGACATAGTCGGTAGTACGCAATTTGTCCGAAACGATTCATTTTGGGCAAGCTCAATGCCTTGCTCCGGACAAATTCCTATTTCACAAAACTACGTTTTCTTAAAATGCGGGTTCTTTGTTACAAATATATACGCAACGCACAAGCCCCCTCCTCCTTTTCAGCCGGAAGAGCCGCTGTCGGTCAGATGGTGGCGCTTGCGACTGGAGCGTGGGAGGAATTGTACGTCGGTAGATGACGACAAGCAAAAGGAGCGTAAGCCGGCAAATGGTCATGCACGGTTCTTCCAACCAAAAGGATGGGAGATGATGATAGAAAGTTGTTGTTTCAGTCGTTTTGTGACTCTGTTTGCTGATTCGACCCCCGCAAAGCGGGACGCTACTGGACCTGATTTATGCTCATGCTTGCGTGAAAGTGCAAATCGGGTTCAGCACCGGAAAGTGGCACGAATGTGCCACGGGCCGAAGTAGCTCTTGACTCACTGACACTCATTCTTTTTCTGTTCTCACACTCGCTGCGAGCTGACCGCAGGCGCCCTGGATGTCCTGCCCCTTGCTTTTGCGGATGGTGGCGGTGATGTTTTTGCTGAAAAGGATTTGTTGAAAGGCTTCAATCCGGGCGGGATCCGGAGGTAGAAAGTCGCTGCCGGGGAAGGGATTGAATGGAATCAGGTTGATTTTGTAGCGAAGCTTGTTCAGGAGACGGGACAGGTTTGCGGCATCCTTGTCCCGGTCGTTGACGTTCTTTATCAGTACGTACTCAAATGTGAACCGTTCCCGGGGGGGAAGGGGATAGCGTCTCAGCTGGTCCAGCAGCTCGGACAGGGGATTCCCTTCGGTGATGGGCATGATTTTTTGCCTGGTTTCATCGTCGGAAGCATTAAGAGAGATGGCCAGACGGGGCGGATGCGGTTCCCGCGCCAGGCGGCGAATGCCGTTGACAATTCCGCAGGTGGATACGGTGATCCGGCGCCGGGATAGATTCAAGCCGTCCCGGTCGGTCAGGATGCTCATGGCTTTCAGGACATTGTCCAGGTTGGCCAACGGTTCTCCCATCCCCATAAAAACGACGTTGAAAGCCTGTTTTTCGTTGAGTTCAGCTTGTCGGCGAAGATGAAGTACCTGGCATACGATTTCAGAGGGAGTAAGATTGCGCACGAAGCCCATCCGGGCCGTGTTGCAGAACTCACATCCCATGGCACAACCGACCTGAGACGAGATGCAGAAGGTTCTTTTCCCTGTTTCCATGGGAATGAGTACTGATTCGATGATGTTGTTGTCATTGAGGACAAGACCAAACTTAACTGTGCCGTCTGCCGCTTCGTTGCGTTTGATTTCCCGAAGGCTGTTCAACTGCCACTGAGCCGTCAGTTTTTCCCTCAGTGATTTTGAAAGATTGGTCATTTCCTGAAAATCCATGACACCATTCTCGTATACCCATTGCAAAACCTGGCCGGAACGGAATGAGGGGAGTCCCATCTCCTGAAACGCGTCACAAACCTCAGATGGAGAGAGGTCAGTCAGCGTCTTCATTGAGGCGAATCTTCATATTTTTCAGGAAACGATGGTCAAATTGGTTGAATTCAAGCTCTTCTTCATCGATGTCCGGGTTGGCTTCAATGACGATTGACAAGATCATGCCCTTGTCTTTGATTTGTTGAATCAGGTCGGAAATATCCGAATCTGTGGTCAGCTTTTGTGAAAGCAGATCCCCCAGCAGCTCCACTTCGCTTTGCAGGTTCTGGTTCTTCTTTTCCATTGTCTATGCACCACCTATTTCCCGATACCAGCCAGTTTCATCAGCCGGCTTCGGGCTTTCTTGTACTCTTCTTCCGAGATCAGGCCTTTATCTTTCATGTCATTCAATCGTTTCAATTCTTTTTCCAACTGTTCAAAACTGAGGGTAGCTGCTTCCGTCTTTTCCGATTGTGTCCCTTTCAGCTTTTCTTTCTGTTCCGCATGTTTGTCAATTGTCTTCTTGATGGTTTTCGGATCAAAGTCAATATTCTTGTCAAACACAAGTTTATCAAAATTTGTGGTCCATAATGATTTGTCCATCAGTACGATATTGAGGAGATTTTTTCCGTCTTTGCTCTTCATCCATTTCATGAAGCGCCCTTTAACGAGATGATATGTTTCTTCCGGTTTCAGGTTCTTGTATGAAATGGCCACATACAGTGTGTCCGCTTTTACGAAACAGAGATAGAGATGAATGGAATAGTCTTCAATATACGTTCCGTCTTTCTGTTCGTGTTCCCATGTCTTTGTGATTTCCAGTTGCTCTTTCTTTCCAAGTGATCCAAAATCTTTCACCATTTTCGGAGCCAGCATCATCCGGTCTTCTGAGTTCAAGACGGGTACGCCCTGACCTTTTTCAATGAAAATCGAGGCAAGGATTCTAGCTGCCTGTTTTGAAGTCAAGGTCTGGGGGTGAGCGTACGGTGTATCTGAAACCTGGTACTTGTAGGGGGTAATGTTGACGACTATTTTGGACTTTCCTCTTTGCTTCGTGTTGTGCTCATTCTCTTGTGCGATCAGTGGTGAAAACCCGAGAAGCATGATGGATGTCAGCAGGATGAATTGGCGCATATGTGAGTCCTCCCTGGCCAAATATTCTCTTAATCATAGCATAAACTATGGTACCATAGACAAAATTTGACCATCCCCGGGGGGTTTTTTTGGAGCATTTACAGTCCATAATCAACTGGATATCAGACCTGATCTGGAATTCACCCAAGATTGCGCCTTTCATGGTGATATTGTTGCTGGGTGCGGGAATTTATGTCACTTTTCGTCTCGGTTTTGTTCAAATACGCCGATTCAAACACGCCTGGGAAATCATAACCGGTAAATATGACGACCCCAACCACGAAGGGGACATCACTCACTTCCAAGCGCTGTCTGCGGCGTTGTCCGCCACGGTTGGGATCGGCAACATTGCCGGTGTAGCCACAGCGATCCATTACGGCGGCCCCGGAGCATTGTTCTGGATGTGGATTACGGCAATTTTCGGAATGGCGCTGAAATATGCGGAATGCACCCTGTCCCTGAAGTTCAGGAAAGTGAATGCCGACGGCTCAGTCTCCGGCGGCCCGATGTATTACATTGAAATGGGCCTTGGCAAGGCCTTTAAACCCATGGCAGTACTTTTTGCGACCTGCGCTGCGATTTCATCCTTCGGCTCCGGAAACGCGGTCCAGGCCTTTACCGTGGCAGACCAGTTCCGGTCTGATTTTGGTATTGCACCCTGGATTACCGGAATTGTACTGGTTGTTCTCGTCGGTTCGGTGATTCTCGGCGGCATCAAGCGCATTGGAAAAGTGGCCAGCAAGCTTGCGCCATTCATGGCGATCCTGTATGTGGCTGCCGGGCTTCTGGCGCTGTTGCTTAACCTGGACAAGATTCCCGGCATGTTCCAGACAATTGTCGGATCTGCTTTCAATCCGCCGGCTCAGATCGGTGGCTTTGCCGGGGCAACCTTTCTGTACACGCTGGTGTGGGGCGTCAAACGGGGAATTTTCTCCAACGAGGCAGGGCAGGGCTCAGCTCCCATCGCCCATGCGGCAGCAAAGACGGATGAGGCGGCCCGTGAAGGCAGCGTGGCCATGCTGGGGCCGTTTATTGATACCCTGGTGGTTTGCACCATGACGGGGCTGGTAATTGTAGCGACAGGGGCATGGACAGTTCTGGACGGTAGTGGGCAAGCCCTCAATGGATCTCCCATGACCGCCTACGCTTTTCAGGTAGCGCTGGCGCCCATTTTTGGCCACTATGGGAAGTACCTTGTCACAGTTTCTGTTTTTCTCTTTGCCGTTTCAACCGCCATTTCCTGGTCCTACTACGGGGACCGTGCCGTCCAGTATCTTTTTGGCAACCGGGGCGTTTTGCCCTACAAAATGCTTTTTCTGGTCATGCTGTTTGGTGGGGCCATATTTTCACTGGAAATTGTCTGGGGCTTTGGAGATATTGCACTGGGTCTGATGGCCATTCCCAATCTCATAGCCGTGATTCTCCTGACCCCCAAGGTCAAAGAAATTACAAAAGACTATTTTTCAAGGGAGCATAAGGTATACAAATAGAAAAGAAGTGTTCTGTTTTCTGTGTACTAGGTTCTGAAAAATGAGAAAAACAGCTGGATTTACAAATTTGCATGGCGTTTCGGATTTTCCTGTTTCTTTCCTGCCATCATCCATCACCCTTAAATCAACCAAAAAGTTGATTTAAGCAAAGGGGATAAGAATGATTTTCAGGATAACAGCGGCAATCAGAATTGGGATCAGCAGAAAAAATAGCAACAGTAGTTTAATGCCAACTAACGCCACTACGATCAAAATAGGGAACAGTGCCAGTCCGATAAACAATGCAATCAGGGTGCCGGACAGGAAGAACATTGCCTTAAATATCAGTTTAAAAAACCAGAAAAAAACGGCCAGTGCCATCAACATGAATCCAAGCCCGAACAGTGTGCCAATCATCTAACCCTCCCACTTGTTTCTGTTCACTTCAACTATACGCATTTCACCGGACTTTTGTTCATATGAGAGCAGAGGTATGTGGCAGAATGTTTGCCATGGAAGTGTCACCTGTTTGTTCTCTCTTTCCCCTTCTTTCAGAACACTGAACACAGAAGACAGAACACCTCCCCCCTCACCATGCTTTTTCTGATATAATTAACGGCTGAAAACAAATCCGGACGGCTGCCCGTTGTGTGGCATGATATCCGATTCTTTGGGGGCAATATGGCAATCAATGCAGTTAAAGGAACAAGGGACATTCTGGCCCCGGAAATTTGCAACTGGACGAAATACGAAGAGATGGCCAGGAAGCTGTTTCGCCGTTACGGGTTTGAGGAAATCCGTACACCCATTTTTGAATACACGGAAGTGTTTTCCAGGGGAATCGGGGAAGACACCGACATTGTCCACAAGGAAATGTACACGTTTGCTGACAGGAAAGGTCGGAGTATTACCCTTCGCCCGGAAAGTACAGCGTCGGTTGTCCGAAGTTACATTGAGCACCGGATGGATCTGCAGGCAAGAGTAAAACGTCTGTTCTACATTGGCCCCATGTTTCGCTACGAACGGCCCCAGAAGGGCCGTTACCGCCAATTTTATCAGACAGGCGCTGAGGTGTTCGGCAGTTCCCATCCATACGTGGATGCTGATACCATCGAAATGGTGGTACGGTTACTGCGAGATCTGGGCCTCACCGGCCTTCGAGTAGACATCAATTCGGTGGGATGCCGGGAATGTCGGCCCGACTACAGATCTGCGCTACAGGAATATCTTTCCGGTCACCGGGAAGAGCTATGCGAAGATTGCCAGCGTCGAATGAATAATAATCCACTTCGGGTACTGGATTGCAAGGTTCCGGGGTGCGGGGAAGTAGTGAAGAATGCTCCATCCATTCAGGATCATCTTTGCGGGGGATGTCTGGAGCATCAGCATCAAGTCCTCCATTTTCTGGATGTACTGGGCGTCACATACCAGCTGGCAACCGACCTGGTTCGAGGACTGGACTATTACACCCGTACCGTTTTTGAGGTTATTTCCGAGGGTTTGGGCGCACAAAACGCCATTCTTGGTGGCGGCCGTTACGACAACCTGGTAAAAGAACTTGGCGGTCCAGATGTACCGGCTTTCGGCTGGGCACTGGGCATGGACCGGTTGATGATGGTACTGGGGGACAGACAACTCTCCACACCCGATCCCACTTATTTTGTGCTTCCCATCGGAAATGAGCTTGCTTATGCGATTGAAACATCTGTTGCGTTAAAAGACGCGGGGCATCACGCAGTGGTTCTGGCAGAGGCCAGTTCGCTGAAATCCGGTTTGAAACAGATCAGCAAAGCCGGCGGGCGGTTCGCTATATTGGCCGGTGAATCGGAAAGGGAAAGAAATATTCTCATACTTCGTGACATGGAAAACAGCGCCCAGAGGGAAATCCCGGTAGGGGACCTGCTGAAGGAGATAGAAAATGAAATTGCTGAATAGAACCCATACATGCGGGGAATTGAATCGACATCATGTGGATGAAACCGTCATACTTGACGGCTGGATCAACAGTCACCGGGACTTAGGCTCGCTGGTGTTCCTGGATTTACGGGATCGGTGG
>Ga0210044_10004643_pt1 | contig 19067 bp, 16 predicted proteins | sample CryGey13umfilter_2_FD_183959 | JGI IMG/M metagenome (GOLD analysis project Ga0210044, IMG submission 183959) | Groundwater microbial communities from aquifer in Utah, USA - Crystal Geyser 4/9/14 3 um filter (SPAdes) (version 2) | ecosystem: Environmental > Aquatic > Deep subsurface >... | reverse complement strand
CTTTGAACGGGCCGTTGAGCCATTGTTGCCAGGTCAGGTATTCAGGTTTGGCTTGGATGCCCACCTCTGCCAAGGCATCGACCAGCAAGGCCTGATCGGTGCGAGCGTACGGCGTGGGTGGCAGGCTGAGGGTCAACACCAAAGGCAGCTTGACGCCGGCTTCTTTGAGCAAAGCGCGGGCCCGCGCCGGATCATGGGGGTACATGCCGGTCAAATGCACATAACCCGCCTCGGTGGGTGAAAAGTGGCTGCCAATGGCTTTGCCCTGGCCGTCGAGCATGCGCTTGATGAATGCTTCGCGATCAATGGCATGAGTGATGGCGCGGCGCACCCGCACATCATCGAGCGGTTTGCGCTTGTTGTTGATGGCCAGCAGCCCCTTGCCGTTGGACGAGCCCACCGTGACCTGGTAGTTTTTGTCCGCCTGAAATTGCGCCACATTTTGGGCTGCAATGTTAAACAGCATGTCCACTTCACCTGACAAAATGGCCGCCGACTGTTGGGCTGGGTCATTGATGAAACGAAAAACTACGGCCGGAATTTGCACCTTGGCGGCTTGCCAATAGCCAGCAAACTTGGCCAGACTGACACCCCAGCCCTTTTTCCAACTCACAAATTGATAAGGGCCCGTACCCACCGGCTGGGTTGCCGCCAGCGCTGCCGTCTTGGGGTGCAGAATGACGGCAGTGTTTTCGCCCAAGCGGAATAAAAAATTGGCATCGGCATGGTGCAGGGACAGCACCACAGTGAAGGCGTCTGGCGTGTCAATGCTGGCCAGGTTGTCAAAAAGCACTTTTTTGGCTTTGTTGGTCGACCCTTTGGCTTGGGCTCGCTCAAATGAGAACCTGACAGCGGCTGAATCAAAAGCCGACCCGTCGTGAAAATTGGCCCCCTGGCGCAACGCAAAGGCGTAGCGCTTGCCATCTTCGCTGACCTGCCACGAGGTGGCCAACAACGGCGTGGTAGCACCACTTTCTTCAATTCTGGTCAAGCCCTCAAAAAGGTTGTAGTGAACCACTTCACCGATGGATGCTGAGGCCGACATGGTGGGATCCAGGTTGTCTGGCTCCAACGACAGGCTGACCGTGATGGGGCGCTGCTTGTCTTGCGCCCAAACAGGGCGACTCACACTGGTCAAGCCAATCAACGGGCTGGCCTGAGTCAGTGCGGCCATGGCAAACTGGCGGCGATTCAATGGCATTGGTTTCCTCCCCAATAAAAGCGGGCAAAATGGACCAACCATTTCCAACCGCCGACTCAAATTGTCTACGATATTGTTGATTGTCTTTGCGTAGCGACCCACCCGCAAGCCCCATGTCTGCCTTTGCCACATTGAATCCCCTGCGACACAAAGCCTTGGTCTGGAGCCTGAGTATTCTGGGCTTGGTGACGTTGCTCGGCTTGATGGCTTGGAGCTTGGTCACCAGTTTTGACAACCGAATGCAGCAGGGCCGCCATCAGGCAGAGCGCGAGTTGCAAGCCATTGGCCATTTGCAAACTCAAAGCGTGGCCGCTTGGCGCGAGCAGCGCATGGCCGACGCCTGGTCGTTGCTGGATGACCCATTGTTTTCTGCGGCTGTGGCAGATTGGAGCCACGCCACAGCAACGGCGCGAACCACCAAATTACAGCAGCGCTTGCGTATTTTGCAAGAGCGCGCCAAATATGAAGCCGTTTATCTGGTGGATGTGCAAGGCCAGAGGCTACTCTCTGTGAATGACAGCAGCACCCAAAAGCTGCCCGCATCAGAGCAACAAGCGTTGCAGGTTGCCCTGGCGCAAGCAGCGCCTGTGGCCATTGAACCGCGCGTTGACCCAATATTTGCCTTTCCTTTTTTTAGTGTGCTGGCACCGTTGTATGACGGTATGCAGGCCATCGGTGCGGTGTGGTTGGTCAGTGATGTACGTAGCACGTTGTATCCGATGCTCAATCAATGGCCTATCGCCATTGAAACTGCCGAGTCAAGCATCATCATGCGCCAAGGTGATGAGTTTGTTTACCTGAGCCCGCTGCGGCATGCGGCCAATGCAACGCTGAATGCGCGCAGCTTGCTCACCCGAAGCTCAGACCCGGCGGTGCAGGCCATTTTGGGGACACGCGGCATCTTTCCAGCGCAAGACTACCGTGATCAGGCAGTGATTGCCATGGCCAGCGGCGTGCCTGACTCACCCTGGTTGGTGATCTCCAAAATTGACGAGTCCGAAATTTTGGCGCAGGTCCGTCACCGAGAAATGCAAGCCATGGGCTTACCTGTGTTGTTTGGCTTACTCCTGTTTGGCTCCGTGTTTGCGCTGTGGCAGCGTCAAGCTTTCAGGCGCGAACACATTTTAAAAAATGAACTACAAAAAAATATGCGCTGGCTCGAGAGCGCACAAAAAGCAGCCACCATCGGTTATTTTTCATTCGACGTGAAGCAACAAACTTTTGTCTTGTCCCGCATGGCTGACGCGATTTTTGGGGCGCCTGATCATGGCTTGGTGACGTTTGCGCAGTGGCTGAAATTGCTCCATCCCGAAGACCGGCAAAACACGCTTGAGCAGCACATGCAGGCCATGAAGCAGATGAAGCCGCTGCGCATACAGTACCGCATCCAGCGGGCTCAAGACCACCAACCGCGCTGGATTGAAGTGTGGTGCGAAGTCGAGCTAAACGAGCGGAAAAATCGGGCTGCCCGCATGATTGGTACCGTACAAGACATCACCGAACGCAAACAGAATGAGGAAGAACTGGCCCGCTACCGCCTCGCACTTGAAGAAAAAATACGCCTTGATCCCTTAACGAAAATCGCCAACCGCCGCGCACTCGACGAGCGGTTGGCGCTGGAATGGCAGCGCGCCATGCGACGGCAAACACCGCTGGCATTTTTGATGATCGATGTGGATTATTTCAAGCTTTACAACGACCATTACGGCCATGTAGCAGGCGACGAATGCCTGAAAAATATAGCCCAGGCAATCGCGGCCTCCGTCAACCGCGCGGGTGAACTGGCGGCGCGCTATGGTGGTGAAGAATTTGCGGTGTTGTTGCCAGAGGCCGATGTGGTGCGTGCCATGCAAACCGCCGAGCGCATCTGCCAAGCCATCCGGACACTCAACATGGCGCACAACAGCTCCGGTGTGGCGCCCCATGTGACCGTCAGCGTTGGCGTAGCGAGCGTTCAGCCGATCTTTGTGGAGGCTGTCGCTGGCATACCTGCTGAAACAAAGCAGCCACCCACCACCGGGTCCCTCTCGTCGCTTGCGCCCAGCATCCAACGCATGATCAACCAAGCCGATGAAGCCCTCTATCAGGCCAAGCAACAAGGCCGCAACCGAGCGCTGCCCTACGGTACGGTGAATGCGTGAGGCCTTGCCGCCTCAAAACAGTGTTGCAACAGCAAACCGACCGAGTCGGGCGCACCGAGGTGATTTTGACCACCTTGCGGGGGTCCGCGACGGCTTGCAAAAACCGCCGTGGCTCTTGCGGCCGAACGCAAAAACCAGCCACTGCGGCACGTTGCTTCTTAAATTACTCAATGGTTTAACTAATTTTGCTCAATCGATTGAGTTATTTAGACGCCATTCGCCAGGCGTTCTTTCTGCGGCAGCTTTGTACGGGCATTTTGAGCGTCTGCGCAGTGTCCATAGCTATGCCATGAACACCTCACAGCCACCCAAACTGCCTCGCAAACTTGCTCGCCATCATCTCAAACCCTGATGAACAATCTCGGATCATGCCAACTCGCCAAAGAAGCGCTGTCGAATAAAATCAACGCCTTTCAGCCCCATGTCTGCGATGCTCCCAAGGGCATCACTTTCCGCCACCATGACCAACACCCTCAATCAACCTGGCCTTAACAGCCTGTCCAAATCCTTCGAGCCCGCCGCGCTGGAAGCCCACTGGGGGCCAGAGTGGGAAAAGCGCGGCTACGGCGTGGCCGGTAGCCGGGGCACGGGTGAGCCCAGCGCAGAGGCCGCTGCGCGCGGCGACAACTTCTGCATCCAGCTGCCGCCACCCAACGTGACCGGCACGCTGCACATGGGCCACGCGTTCAACCAGACCATCATGGACAGCCTGACGCGTATGCATCGCATGAAAGGTTTCAACACCGCCTGGATTCCGGGCACCGACCACGCCGGTATTGCCACGCAAATCGTGGTGGAGCGCCAACTGCAAGCCCAAGGCATCAGCCGCCATGACATGGGTACCACGCCCTTTGAAGCCCGCAAAAACTTTGTGAGCAAGGTCTGGGAGTGGAAAGAAAAAAGCGGCAACACCATTACCACCCAGATGCGCCGCATGGGCGACACGGTGGACTGGAGCCGTGAATACTTCACCATGGACCCCAAACTGTCCAAAACCGTCACCGAAACCTTTGTGCGTTTGTACGAGCAGGGTCTGATTTACCGCGGCAAGCGCCTGGTCAACTGGGACCCGGTGCTGATGAGCGCCGTGTCTGACCTGGAGGTCGAGTCGGAAGAAGAAGAAGGCAGTTTGTGGCACATCCTCTACCCGTTTGCCGACGGTCCGCAACTGGTCAATGGCGAGTTGGCTCCTGGCCTGGTGGTGGCCACTACGCGGCCTGAGACCCTGCTGGGCGACGTGGCCGCCATGGTGCACCCCGAGGACGAGCGCTACGCCCACCTGATTGGCAAACACGTCACCCTGCCCCTGTCAGGTGATACGCCTGCGGCTTGGCGCACCATCCCGATCATTGCCGACGACTATGTGGACAAGGCCTTCGGCACCGGCGTGGTCAAAGTGACGCCTGCACATGACCAGAACGACTATGCCGTGGGCCAGCGTCACAAACTGCCGATGATTTGTGTGCTGACGCTGGATGCAAAAATTGAGAGCAATGCACCCAGCGCCTATGTGGGCTTGGACCGCTTTGCAGCCCGCAAACAAATCGTCAAAGACCTGCAGGCGCTGGAGCTGATGGTCGAGATCAAGAAACACAAACTGATGGTGCCGCGCTGCGCCCGCACGGGCCAGGTGATCGAACCGATGCTCACCGATCAATGGTTTGTCGCCATGAGCAAGGTCAGCGAACAAGACCCCACAGGCAAAAGCATCACACAAAAAGCCATCGACGCAGTGCAATCCGGCCAGGTGAAGTTTGTGCCCGAAAACTGGGTCAACACCTACAACCAGTGGATGAACAACATTCAGGACTGGTGCATCAGCCGCCAGCTCTGGTGGGGGCATCAGATTCCCGCCTGGTACGCCGAAGACGGTACGGTTTTTGTAGCACGTAACGAAGACGAGGCAAGGGCTAAAGCCGAAAAAGCCGGATACAAAGGCGCTTTGAAGCGCGATGAAGACGTGCTCGACACCTGGTACTCCAGCGCGTTGGTTCCCTTCAGCACCATGGGATGGCCAGAAGCCAGTAACACAGCTCTGGGGCAAGGCGGGCTCGGGCGCGACGATTTGGCGAGCGCAGCGAGTATGAGTGCGAACGAGTCCGCCTTGTCCCAGAGCGGATCAACAGCGAACACACTGAACGACATTGACTTGTACCTCCCCAGCAGCGTGCTGGTGACAGGCTACGACATCATCTTTTTCTGGGTCGCCCGGATGATCATGATGACCACGCACTTCACCGGCAAAGTGCCGTTCAAACACGTCTACATCCACGGCCTGGTGCGCGACGCGCAAGGCCACAAGATGAGCAAGAGTGAAGGCAACGTGCTCGACCCGGTCGACCTGATCGACGGCATTGCCCTGCCTGAACTGCTGGTCAAACGCGCCGAAGGTCTGCGCAAGCCAGAGACCGCACCGCAAGTGCGCAAAAACACAGAGAAAGAATTCCCCACCGGCATCCCCGCCTTTGGCGCTGATGCGCTTCGTTTCACCTTCGCGTCCTTGGCATCCTTGGGCCGGTCTATCAATTTTGATAGCAAACGTTGCGAAGGCTACCGCAACTTCTGCAACAAACTCTGGAACGCCAGTCGCTTCGTGCTGATGAACTGTGAAGGCCAAGACTGCGGTTTGAAGGAACACACCGCCGCCGAATGCGAAGTGGGGGCAAGTTACCTGGACTTCAGCGCCGCCGACCGCTGGATCGTCTCGCTGCTGCAGCAAACCGAAGCGCAAGTGGCGCAAGGCTTTGACGAATACCGCCTGGACAACGTCGCCAGCACGATTTACGACTTTGTCTGGAACGAGTTCTGCGACTGGTACCTGGAAATTGCCAAGGTACAAATCCAGCAAGGCAACGATGCACAAAAGCGCGCCACCCGCCGCACCCTGATCCGCACGCTGGAAACCATCCTGCGCCTGGCCCACCCGGTCATCCCGTTTGTGACCGAAACGCTGTGGCAAAAAGTCGCGCCCGTGGCGGGGCGTGGTGGTGCATCGGTAGCCATTGCCGCCTACCCCCAAGCGCAACCCGAGCGCATTGACCAAGCGGCAATAGCCCATGTCGCGAAGCTCAAAACCCTGGTGGATGCCTGCCGCAATTTGCGCGGCGAAATGCAGGTGTCGCCCGCCACCCGGCTGCCGCTGTTTGTCATGGCCTCAGCCACTGAGTCAGCGTTCATGAAAAACGCCGCCCCGGTGCTGCAAGCGCTGGCCAAACTGAGCGAAGTGCGGGTGTTTGAAGACGAAACCGCCTGGACTGCCGCCGCTCAGGCTGCGCCGGTGGCGGTGGTGGGTGAAGCGCGCATTTGCCTGTTCATGGAAATTGATGTGGCCGCTGAAAAACTGCGTCTGGGAAAGGAACTGGCGCGACTCGAAGGCGAAATCGTCAAGGCCAACGGCAAACTGGGCAACGAGTCATTCGTGGCTCGTGCGCCTGCTGCGGTGATCGAGCAGGAACGCAAGCGCCTGGCGGACTTTGAAGCCACGCTGGCCAAAGTCAAAGATCAGCTCGCGCGACTGGGCTAAAGCGCCCGGGCTCGCGGATTAACGGCGGCGCAGGACGTGGATGTAGTTGGTGGCGAACGTCTGCTGTTCCAACAGTTCGTTGCCCGTCTGCTTGGCAAAAGCCTGAAAATCTTTGACCGAACCGGCGTCAGTGGCAATCACCTTCAGGTTCTGACCGCTCAGCATTTCGCTCAGCGCTTTTTTGGCTTTGAGGATGGGCAGCGGGCAATTCAAGCCGCTGGTGTCAATTTCTTTGTCGATTTGCATGGCAATTTCCTAAAAAATTCATCTTAGCCGACATCACGCCGGGAACACCCCGGTAGACAAATAGCGGTCGCCGCGGTCGCAGACGATAAACACAATGGTCGCGTGGCGCACGGTTTTGGCAATTTCTTGCGCCACCCAGCACGCCCCAGCGGCCGAGATACCGGCAAAGATACCTTCTTCGCGCGCCAGCCGACGGCACATCTCTTCGGCATCTTCCTGGCTCACGTACATCAGCTCATCGATATGGGTGGGGTCATAAATCTTGGGCAAATACGCCTGTGGCCATTTTCGGATGCCCGGAATACGCGAGCCCTCGGTTGGTTGCACACCGATGATTTTGATCGTCGGGTTCTTTTTCTTCAAATACTGCGACACGCCGGTGATGGTGCCCGTGGTCCCCATGGCGCTGACAAAATGTGTCACCTTGCCTTTGGTATCCGCCCAGATCTCGGGGCCTGTCGTTTCAACGTGAATGCGCGGGTTGTCCTGATTGGAAAACTGGTCCAACACATGGCCCTTGCCCTCAAGCGCCATCTGGTCGGCCAGGTCACGTGAGTACTCCATGCCCCCGCTCTTGGGCGTCAAAATCAGTTCGGCGCCAAACGCCTTCATGGTCTGCGCCCGCTCGATCGATAAATCCTCGGGCATGATCAGCACCATGCGGTACCCCATCACTGCAGCAGCCATCGCCAACGCAATGCCGGTATTGCCTGAGGTGGCCTCAATCAGCGTATCTCCCGGTTGGATGTCGCCGCGCTCCTGCGCCCGCGCAATCATTGAAAAAGCAGCCCGGTCTTTGACCGAACCGGCCGGATTATTTCCCTCAAGCTTGCCCAGGATGATGTTGCCACGCGCTGCGACGGTATCGCCACCGATACGCTGCAGGCGAACCAGCGGGGTCTTGCCAATCAAATCTTCAATCGTTGCGTATTTCATATACCCCACACTGTGCCATAATTCTCGCTCTTTGCGCTGCCCGGGTGGTGAAATTGGTAGACGCAGGGGACTCAAAATCCCCCTCCGAAAGGAGTGCCGGTTCGATTCCGGCCCCGGGCACCAGCCATACACAAGAAAAGCTTGCTATACAAAAAAGTAGCAAGCTTTTTCTCTTTTTGTACCCTGTAGCCACCAGTACCGGTTTTTGCACCGGGTCGCCTGTTGCGTCCGTCGAAATCTAGGGAAGCACTGGAATGTTTTGTCCCGGGGTCTTCAAGAGACACTGTGGTGGGGTCAAGGGCGGGCGCAGCCCGGCGAAGCGAACCCTTGATGCCGCCACAGTGCCTCTTACGCTGCACGGCAGGCCGAATGTCGCACATTAGCCGCGTTCGGCTTGTCGTGCAAACGCGCAAATTACCGACTGTCCCAACCTCGAATAGCTTGGGATCAAAAGTCGTAAATAGCGTGGGGCGCAACAAACGATCTCGTTTTAAATCAATCAGTTGCCCTGAGTCACCCTTCTGGGATGTATCAATTTCGTAATAAAACGTGTTGCGTTGTTTCGTTTTCGAAACATTACTGCGCATCGATTTTTTTGCAAAGCCCGCATTCAGCTGCGTCTTTTTGTCCAGTGCACCGTCACCACTAAACAAAGTTCGCCAAGGAAACACCATGTCTGTTCGAAAAACATCCACCATCATGGTTGCCGTCGCCGCCACGCTTACTGGTTTTTGGCTTTACACGAGCAGCAACGCACAGCCCAATGAGCCAGTGGCTGTCGGTATGGGCGCTGCGGATGCGGTTCAGGGGGTGCTGCGTGCTGGCAAGCCGACCATCATCGAGTTTGGTGCCAACAACTGCGTGAGTTGCCGCGAGATGAAACCGATCCTGCATGCACTTGCGCAGGACTCACGCATTGCCGTGGCCGATGTCGACATTTTGAAAGAGCGCGAGTACATCGGCAAATACCAGATCCGCCTGATGCCCACACAAGTGTTTTACAACGCCCAAGGCGTTGAAACCGGTCGCCACATGGGCAAGATCAGCGCTGAAGCTATCCTGGCCAACCTTGGCATGACGCCAGCTGCCGTGACCACCACCGCCATCACACCGAAAGCCGCGCTGTGACTGGCCTTGAAGGCCTAGCCGCAGCTTTTGCAGGCGGCGTGCTGACCTCCGCCTCACCCTGCGTGCTGGCCGCGGTGCCGGTGGCCGTGGGTTTTGTTGGCGGCCAGGCCAACAGCCCACGTCGCGCCTGGACCTTGTCGCTGGCGTTTGTGGCGGGCATGAACATCGCTTTGCTAAGCATGGGCCTGGCCGCTGCGCGACTGGGTTTGATGATGGGCACGCTGCCTGGCCCTTGGCTGGTGGTGGTAGGTGCTTTGGTGATCGCTCTGGCGGTTTGGCTGTGGCGTGCGAGCAGTTCTTGCAGCGTCGGCTTACCCAACGTCCTGCAACAGCATTTGGCGCGCTCAGGCTTGTGGGGCGCGCTGGTGCTGGGGGCATTGATTGGCACGGTGATGAGTCCGTGCGCCACACCAGCCTTGGGCGCAGCGCTTGCCATTGCTGGGTCGGGTGCAGCCCTGGGTGCGTCCATGATGTGGGGCGCGGCGCTGCTGCTGGCCTACGGCATCGGTCACAGTGCCTTGCTGCTGTTGGCTGGTGCCATGCCGTCAGCAGCCAGCGCCATGATCGCGCGGTTTTCGCGCTGGGATGCCTGGCTACCAGGTCGGCGCACGTTTGCCGCAGTGATGTTGTTGGCCGGTGCGTGGTGGGTGGCGCAAGGGCTGGGGTTTGACGTTTTACTCAACTGAGTTCGGTTCGCTGCGTCTTTTCTGGCCAGGTTGCACATTCTCTTTTTGGTCATGATCGACCAAAAAGATGACAAATTTTTTTAGGTCGGTTGCATCTTTTGGCGCATCCGCACGTCCCCACTGCCATGAAACCACCCATCTTCTCCAAACTGCCACGTCTACGCGTCAAGCGCTCACTATCTCAACCCGCCATCCTTGCCCTGCTGCTGGCACTTGCTGTACCTTTGGTCGCCAGCGCTAACCCCTTGGGCGATGTGTTGCAAGCCGCGCTGGATCACCCTGCCGTTCGCTCGCGCCAAGCCCAGCTGCAAGCCGCCGATCAGGACGCATCGGCCGCAACTGCGCGCTACTTTGGCCGTGGCAACCTGCTGCTGGACCAAACCAGCTACGAGGGCAAACATGTGGTGGGCTACTTTTACCCGGGCCAACCGACCCCCGCCATTCTGGACGACAACATCAGCCGCGTTGGCATCAGCTACAGCCTGCCAATTGATTTGTTTGGCGTGATCGCTGCCTCGCGCGAGAAGGCGCAGGGCAACCGCGATGCCCAGGACCTGCTGGCGCGGCAAGAGCAGCTCTTGCGCCTGAACCAGGCGGCCAGCGCCCTGACACGCAAACAAGCGCTGCAACTGCAAACGCAGGCGCTGCAAACCCAACGCGAGCGGGTTGAAGCCTCGGTGGCACGGATTCACCAGGAGGTGGATTTGGGCCGCACCGCCGGCGTGGACTTGGCCTTGGCCGAAAGTGACTTGGCGCGCCTGCAAGCCGAAGAAGCCCGCCTGCAAGGCCAGTTGGGCGACACCCGCGCCGACTTGCGCGACGCCAGCGGGCAGGACCCCGAAGTCGGCACGCAGATTGTTGCCACCCCCGCCTGGCAAGATGTGGAACCTGAACAGACCCTGGCGGTGCGCATCGCCCAAGCGCGTTTGCTCAGCTTGCAAGCCAGCAGCCGCGAAGCCAACCGCAATTTGTTGCCCGCCCTGAGCCTCGGTGCCGATGTGTTCAGTAACCACGGCGGCAGCGGCGACATGACCACCCGCGCCATCGCCTTGCGGCTGACCATACCGCTGGAGGTGGGCAGCTTCAAACGTGCCAATGCCGATGCCGCCCGCGCGGTGGCGGCAGAAGAAGATGTGGCCGCCAGTCGGCAAACCGCGCGCCGCCAATGGCAAAGCCTGCATTCAGCCTACAACAGCGCGCAAGCCGATGCCCAAGCGCTGGACAAAGAAGTGCGCTACCGCACCGAAGTGGTGACGGTGGAAGAAAAAAAATGGGAGCTTGGCGCCCAAACCCTGGAAAACCTGCTGCGCCAACGCCGTGACCTGCTCGATGCCCAGTACCGGCTGGCCGACGCGCGCTTTCGCAGCCTGAACGCCTGGTCGCAAGCCCAGGTGCTGGCCGGCACCGAGGTCACCCAATACATCGCCACTTTGAACCCGCAAAAACCATGAACACGCCCAACACTCTGAATGCGAGCAACGCCATGTCTCAACCCAAATCCAAAAAAACCCTGATCGCCATCGTCGTGCTGGTGCTGGTCGCCGGTGCCGTGCTGGCCGTGGTCAAACAAAAATCCCGCCTAGCTGCCGAGGTCGTCCCGAAAGCCACGCCAGTGACGGTGCAGCCGCTGGCGCTAACCCGCGGCCCGGTCACCCTCACCTTGCCACTGGCTGCCGAAGTGCAAGCCGTGCAAGAAGCCAACATCGCCAGCCGCCTGACCGGCTATGTGACGGCGCTGCGGTTTTCTGAAGGCGACCGCGTCAAAAAAGGGGAGCTGCTGGTGCAGATCGACACCGCTGACGCCCTGGCCAACCTGCAGCGCGCACAAGCCGACCTGGCGCGCACGGACCAGCAGCAAGCTACCTTGAAGGCCGATCTGGCTGCCGCAGAAGTCGGGGCACGGGCGGCAGACGACCGCGCAGCGCGTGCCAAAACCCTGTACGACATGAAGGGCGTGTCGCTGGAGCAACTGCAAACCGAACAAACCAACCAGGCTAGCGCCCAGGCCCGACTGGCGGGCACGCGCGGGGCGCTGAACGCTTACCAGGCCAGCCTGAGTGCGGTGAAAGCAGGTGTGCAGGCTGCGCAAATCAACCTGGGCTATGCCGACATCCGCGCACCGTTTGATGCCATGGTGGCCGCGCGACCGGTGCAAATGGGTGACCTGGCCACACCGGGCAAGCCCTTGATGCGCCTGGTGGGCTTGGGTGAGCAGCGCTTGCTGGTGACCTTGCCCGAGGGCGCGTCAGCCCAAGCGCTGCGCCTGAACAAGCAGGACTTGCCGCTCAAACCCTGGCCCGAAGCCACGGCCCAAGGCATGCGCCGCATGGAGGCACGCGCCACCGGCCTGACCCCTGGCACCCGCGCCAGCGTGCAACTACTGACCTACAAGGCTGACGGCGTGCTGCTGCCCGATGCCTGCCTGCTGGGCAATGATGGTCATGCCGCCACGGTGTTTGTGCTGCCCAAGGACGGCCCGGCCAAAGCGCTCAAAGTCAACCTCATCGCCAGTGGCAGCGAAGGCACCGTCAGCACCGATGAAGGCTTGAGCGGCCAGACCATCGCCTGTGGCGGGGCCGACGTGCTGACCCGTTTGGCTGCAGGTGTGCCTTACCGCATCGCCATGGGGCGCTAAGCCATGCTGTTTCGCTTTTTTTACCCCCGCCCGCTGCTGCTAGCGATGATTCTGCTGATCGGCGCAGTGCTGGGCGTGGTCGGATACGTCAACTTGCCGCGCAATATGTACCCGGATGTCGAGCGCTCACAAGTCACCGTCATCACACAGTTGCCCGGTGCCACAGCGCAAACCGTGGCACAAAAAATCTCGCGCCCGATCGAGCAGGAGCTCTACGCTTTGGCGGGCATTCGGGACGTGCAAAGCACCAACAAGAACGAAGTCTCTATTGTCAAAGCCGAGTTTGAGTACGGAAAGGACCTGGATGCCGCAACCTTGGGGGTCAACAACGCACTCTCCAGGGTGCGCGGTAAATTGCCGCCTGATGCCCCACCATCGGGCGTGTACGGTGTCGGTGGTTTCACCAGCCCGGTGCTCACGCTGGCGCTCTCGCCCAAGTCTGGCAGCGGGGTGTCTTTGAGCCAGATTCGGATGCTGGCCGAAAACGATTTGCGCACGGCATTTTTGACCCAGCCCAACATTGCCAACGTGGAAATTTTTGGCGGCTTTGAGCCCACGCTGCGGGTAGTGTTTGACCCTTTGCAACTCGCCAGCCACCAGATCAGTCCAGCGCAATTGCAGGACCTGATCGCCAAAATGGGGCGGGACTATCCCGTTGGCCTGTTTCAGCAAGCGTCGTCCCTGATGGCCTTAAGTGTTTATGGCGAGCGCGTCAGCGTTGAAGCCTTGCGCCGCTTGCCGCTGGGCAATGGCTTGACGCTGGCCGACGTGGCACAGGTGGAACTAAGCCAGGCAGAGCGTTTTTCAGCCTTCCATGGCAACGCCAAGCCCGCCATTGCCATGTCAATCCAACGTGCACCCGGGCAAAGCGTCCAAGGGGCTCTGACTGATGCCAACCGCATCTTGCAGGACGTGCAGCAGCGCTACGCCAACATTGAGTTTGCTGTGGCCGACAGCCAGCAGGAGCTAATAGAAACCTCCAACACCAACATGATCGAGGCGCTGCGTGATGCCATTGTGTTTGTGATGCTGGTGATGCTGCTTTTTCTGGCCAACTGGCGCGCGGTGGTGACGGCGCTCATCAGTATTCCGCTGGTTTGCTTGCTGACCCTGGCCGTGCTGTGGCTGATGGGCAAAGAGCTCAATATCATCGTCATGACCGGCATTATTCTGGCCTTGGGCATGCTGGTGGACGACGCGGTGGTGGTGCTTGAAAACATCGAGCGCCATTTGGAGCAGTTGCATGAAGAGGTTGAAGTTGCCGTGCGGCGTGGCACTGAAGAAGTGCTCTCACCGCTGTTGGTGGGCACGCTGGCCACAGTGGCGGTGATTGGGCCGCTGCTGTATGTGGGTGGCTTTTCTGAGGCCATCTTCTCGCACCTGATTCGCCCGGTGCTGATCGCCGTGTTTGTGTCTTATTTTCTGGCGGTTACCTTTATCCCCAAACTTTCGGCCTACTGGTATCGCAATGGCTTGCCACCAAAGAACCGTTGGGAACTGGCGCTAGAGCGCTTCTATCAGCGAACGCTGGCCGGCGGTGCCGGGTGGTACGTGGGCCTGTTGCGCTACGCCATGACTGGGGGCTGGCGCAAGCGTGCGTTACTGGTGCTGCCGGCCGTGCTGCTGCTGGCAGTCAGCATTGGCATCGTGGTGCCCTTGATCGGGCGCGACGCGCTCTCGCCCATGGACACAGGCATTGTGAAGGTGCACGTCAAATTTGGGGGCAATGTGCCGGTTGCGCAGGCCGAAGAACGACTCAGGGACTTTGAACAAGCCATGGCTCAGGACCCGCGCCTTTTGCGCAGCAGCGCCACTTTTGGGTCTGAGCCGGGCACGCTGTCACTTGGTTCGGGCCAACTGCCGGGCGAAGCGACCTTTACCCTGACCTATGTGGACCGGTTGAAGCGTGCACAAAGCAGTTGGGGTATTGAGGCTGATCTGCGCTCGCAATTGGCAAAGGTACCCGGTGTTGTCAGTGCCGATGTGTTTGACTCGGGTGCCACGGCGTTGTCCACCATCAAGGCACCGATTGACATTCGGCTCAGCAGTGACGACTGGCATCTTTTGACCCAGAGCGCACCGGCCGTGGTGGCGGCGCTTCAAGCGGTACCGGGCATCACCACTGTTTCCACCAGTTGGGATGCCAACAGTGAAGAAGCGCTCTTGATGCTGGATGAAGAAAAACTGCGCCTGCTGGGAGCCAGCCCAGACCAGGTGGTGGGGCAGTTGCCGCTCAAAGGTCTGGCCGTGGCCAGCCTCAGCAAAATGCCCAGTGTGGGCAGTTTGCCGGTGCGCACCTATTTCAGCGACAGCTACCGTGCCAATCCGCAAGCATTGCTGCTGTTGCCCATCGTGCTGGCCAACGGGCAAAGCGTGCCCTTGGGTCAGGTAGCGCGCATTGAGCACCACCCCTCGGTCGCCCTGCTGACCACGGATGGCATTCGCTACTCGCTGGACTTTTTTGCCTACCGTAACACACAGGCCATCAGCCAGATCAGTGACGCAGCGGTGGCAGCCGTAGCCAAAGTGCTGCCGCCCGGCGTGAGTTTCAGTGACGAGGGCGACTACCCAGCCTCCAGAGAATCGAGCAAACGCATGATTTTGGGACTGGGTCTGGGCATGTTGCTGCTGCTCGGTGTGCTGGTGTCTTTTTACCAAAGTGTCGGCTTGGGGTTGTTGTCGGTGGCGATCCTGCCGCTGTCGGTCATTGGTGCCATGTGGGGTCTGCTGGCCTTTGGCAAGGCGTTGGCGCTGCCCGCCATTTTTGGCATTGTGTTGCTGTTTTCCATCATCATCAAGAATTCGATCCTGATGGTGGACTTTATCCAGGAGCGTCGTGCAGAAGGCCAGGGTTCGCAACAAGCGGCCGAAGGTTCGGTGCTGCTGCGTTACCGCCCAATTCTGATGACGGCGCTGGCCACCATTGCCGGCATGATCCCGATTGCCATGGAAAACGCCATCGGGCTGGAGCGCCTGTCGCCGCTGGCCGATGCCGCCATTGGCGGGCTGCTGGTGGGCACCTTCATGAGCCTGTTTTACCTGCCGCTGTTTTATGTGTGGATGTCTGGTCAATCCGCCGCACACTCAAAACAATAGCTACTTGCGCTTATTTCGTAAGGGCTAGAGGCCAAAAACATTAAGAAAATTACGCTTGCTGGTTTTGGATGGCCTTTGCCTTTGCAGCGCGTTGGTCTTGTCGCCTGCATCTTTTCAACAAGCGCTGCGTCTCCAACCTTGACAACTTTGTCATTTGATTCCACAGGAGAAATTCACCATGACAGCCAACGAAATCCTCGACATGATGCGCAAAGGCATGGGCCAGGTGCCCGCCGCCATCGAAAAATCAGTACAGGTTGACCCCGGGCTGATCCAGGAGCATGTGCGCTCCAAAGCCTATGCCATGCCCCCTGAAGGCGGCGCCATGGACGAAGAAACCCGCACCATGATTTACCTGGCTGCCGCGCTGGCTGCGGGCAGCAGCACCTGCATCCAAGCCATGGCCAACAAGATCGCCCAGCAAGGCATGTCGGCGGCCAAAGCGCTGGAAACCGTTCACATCGTTCGATTTGCCATGACCAGCAAAGTCATTGGTGATGCTGAAGCGGTGTTTGGCGCGCTGGCAAACAAGTCGTCCAGCTAAGGCCTGCAACCTCGTGCAACACGTCACTCGCCATGAAACAGCACGCCGCCCACCTGGGTGAGCACTTGCGTCACCGCCTGTTCTTTTACGCCAGCGGCGCCATTGCTTTGGGCTGGGTGCTTGGCATCGGGTTGCCTGATGTCGCCAACTCACACCAGCGTGCGTTGGGCTGGATCATGAACACCCTGGTGTTCCTGATGATCTACCCGATGATGATCGGGCTCAACCTGGCGCAGTTGCCAAAAGCCTTGACGCAACCGCGTCCGTTGCTGCTCACGCTGTTCTACAACTTTGTCATCACGCCCCTGCTGAGCTACGCCCTGGTGCAGGCCATGGCCGCCCCGCCCGAACTGGCGCTGGGCTTTTATCTGGTGATGCTGATCCCGGGTTCGTCCATGGCGATTGCCTACACCGGCATGGCTGGCGGCAGCCTTGAAGTGGCCATGCTGGCACAAGCCGCAGGTTTTCTGGTGGTGCCCTTCGCGCTGCCATTTTTCATGCACTGGGCAGGTCAGTCGCAGGCGGTGGTGGTGCCACTGGGCAGTCTGGTCACCACCGTGGTGCTGGTGCTGATACTGCCCATGGCCCTGGGCGACGTCACGCGGCGCGCCCTGGTGCGCCGCTATGGCCCAGCCGTGTTGATGACCCTCAAGCCCTTTTTGGGGGTGATTCCGGCATTGACGATGCTGGTCCTGATGATGCTGATTTTTTTCAGCAAAGGGGTCATGCTGGCGCAAAACTGGCAGATGCTGCTGCCGCTGATGGCCGCCACGCTGGCGTTTTTGGTGGTCATCCTGGCCTTGATGACCTGGTTGAACCGGTGCATGGGGCTGTCGTATGCCGAGCACATGGCGGTGGCCTTTGTCTGCAGCGGCAAAAACAACGCCACGGCGATTGCGATTGCCATTTCCACCGCCGGGTTTGGCCCGATGGTGGCCGTGCCCGCCGCTACGCTGCCCATGTTTCAGGCGGTGCTGCTGGTGGGTTATGTGCATCTGGCTGACCGCCTGCGGCGCTACTATGCACAAGCGGTTTGACCATGGAGTCACCAGCAAAAAATATCATTTCAATAGCTGTTTACGCTTATTTAATAAGGGCTACAGGCTCATTTCATGCTCATCGAGGCTTTTTTGTTAGGCCTGAAATTTGTCCCCTTGGGCAATTTGCGCGATCATCGCGGCCATGAATGCCCAGAAAGATTTCACTGAAACGTCGGTTTGCTTGCCCTGCGCTGCTGCCATTCTGGACGATGGCAGCAGCGACATCGACGCCCGCTTGGCCGCGTTTGCCCAGCAACAATGCCAAAGCAGTGTGCGCGTGCGTGGCCTTTACATGCAACGACGCCCCGCAGCCAGCGGCTGCAAGGCGGATCGGGTGCTGGTGGACATCGCCACCGGAGACACCTATCTGGTGTCGCAACCACTGGGCCCGGGCTCGGTCGCCTGCAACTCCGACCCGCAAGGTTTTGCACGCGCCAGTCAAGTGCTACGCGATGCTTTGCGTCAGACACCTGACCTGGTGATCTGCAACCGCTTTGGCGGCCTGGAGTCTGAGGGGGGTGGCTTTGCCGCAGAATTGCTGGGCATCATGGCCAGCGGCATCCCGTTGTTGACGGTGGTGTCGCCCGCACGTGTCTGCGCCTGGCAGCGTTTTTCTGGGCAAGCGTCTTTGCTGGTAGCCGATGGTGCCGCCTGGCAATGCTGGCTTGATGCGGCTTTGAACCTGCGCCGTCTGCCTGCTGCGCGGTAGTTGTCTGCCAGGCCGACGCACGTTTGCTGCGGTGATGTTGTTGGCGAGTACGTGGTGGGTGGCGCAGGGGCTGGAGTTTGACGTGTTGCCTAACTGAACTTTGTTCGCTGCAAACAAGGGCTGGAGCACAAGCACTGCGGTAGCCTGCTGGAGGCGTTACATCTTTGCGCACTTGACGTGCTTGCAAGCGACCCATGAAGAGAAGATGTTGTCGATGCTTTGATGTGCGTTATGTACGGACGATTGGCGTACAATTACTTTATCTAACCCGTGAACATTTTTTGGTAAGGATGAAGAACATGCAAGTCAGTACCACCTCCCCCACCAAGGCCAGAGGCTCACGGCTTGAGGCGCGCATTAGCAACGAACAAAAAGCGCTGTTTCAGCAAGCCGCGATGCTCTCCAATCGAACGTTAAGTGAGTTTGTGGTCGCCAGTGCCCAAGAGGCTGCGACCCGAATTATTGAAGCGCATGAAACCATTCGGCTTGAACGTGAAGACCAGATCAAGTTCGTCCAAGCACTGCTCAACCCACCCAAACCCAATGCGCGCCTGCGTCAAGCTGCCCAACAGTACCGCACCATGTTAGGCGTTTAAAACCGTGCTTATTACCGCGCGGCAAGTGCTGGCGCTGCAAAAAGAGCACGAGCGCCAGAACTTCACCTGCGGCAGCCCCGCGCTTGACCGTTATCTCAAGAGCCAAGCTCGCCAGGATAGCGACAAACGGGTTGCCGCTGTATTTGCATTGGTCCAGCCGCCAGCCTCTCAAGTGTTGGGTTACTACACCCTGTCATCGTCAACGATCCATGCCGATGAAGTGCCGCCAGAGATCGCTCGCAAACTTCCCCGCCATCCAAAATTGCCCGTCACTCTACTGGGACGTTTGGCAATCGATCAAGGACTCAAAGGTCAGGGGATGGGGCAGTTCTTGCTCATGGACGCACTGCATCGCAGTCTGCAAGCTGCCGTCGGTATTGCCGCCATGGCTGTTGTGGTTGATGCCAAAGATGCATTGGCAGCAGATTTTTATCAGCACTTCGGCTTCATACCGTTGAACCAGTCGATCAGTAGGTTGTTTTTGCCTATGAAGACCATCGCGACACTTTTCGATTAGATTTGTTGTAACCGAGTGGCAGTACCAAGTGCTGCAGCAAGCCTTGCGCGATACAGCCGAGCTGAACAT
>Ga0210044_10004641_pt1 | contig 19071 bp, 16 predicted proteins | sample CryGey13umfilter_2_FD_183959 | JGI IMG/M metagenome (GOLD analysis project Ga0210044, IMG submission 183959) | Groundwater microbial communities from aquifer in Utah, USA - Crystal Geyser 4/9/14 3 um filter (SPAdes) (version 2) | ecosystem: Environmental > Aquatic > Deep subsurface >... | reverse complement strand
GAGCTGCTGGCGCGCGAACACCTCGGCCAGCGCCCGCGCTTTTTCGACGTGGAGCGGTTCCGCGTGACGGTCGAACGCCGCCATAACGCGCGCGGCAAGCGCGTCACGCTGTCGGAGGCGGTGGTGGTGGTCAACGTGGACGGCGCGCGGATGATCTCGGCCTCGGAATCGCTCGATCCCGTCAGCGGCACCGATCAGGGGCCGGTCAACGCGCTGGTGCGCGCGCTGCGCCGCGACTTGGGCAAGTATCAGAATTACATCGACGACATGCGGCTGACCGACTTCAAGGTGCGCATTCTCACCGGCGGCGTCGAGGCGGTGACGCGGGTGCTGATCGAGCACGCCGACGCCTCCGGCGCGCGCTGGTCCACCGTCGGCGTGTCGCCCAACATCGTGGACGCCTCGGCGCAGGCGCTGCTCGACGCGATCGACTGGAAGCTGATCCGCGACGGCGCGCCTGCGGGCGTCATGGCGGCGGCGGAATGATGCGCGGAGCGGATCGCAGGCGCCGCCCCGGCCTTGCGCCGGGGCCGTTCGGGCCTCGCGGCGCCCCCCGGACACCCCGGCGCGGGGGCGGCGCTGAGATCGACGTGGCGCATCGCTGCGCCCTGAAAGGGGCGGGGCGATGACCCGGCTCGACCTGCCGCCGGTGTGGGGCGCGCTGGCGGCGCTGGCGATATGGTTTTGGGCGCGGTCGGTCGGCGTCCTGCCTGCGCCGTCTCTCGCGCCGCTGGGCTGGGCGCTGATCGCGGGCGGCGTGGCGCTGGCGGCTTGGGCGGCGCTGTGGTTCCTGCGGCTGAAAACCCCCATCGAGCCGCGCCACACCCCGCGCACGCTGATCACGCAAGGCCCCTATCGCTGGACGCGCAACCCGATCTATCGCGGGCTGATCGCGGTGGTGGCGGGCTGGGCGCTTGCCTTGGGCGAACTCAGCGGTCTGCTGATCGCCGCCGCCTATGGCTGGCTGCTGCACCGCCGCTTCGCGCTGCCGGAGGAGGACGTGCTGCGCGCGACGTTCGGCGCCGCGTTCGAGGAATGGGCGGCGCGGGTGCGCTGGCGGCTGTAGCCGCCTCAGAAGTGGATCGCGCGCCCGTAGGCGTCGAGCACCGACTCGTGCATCATCTCGCTGAGCGTTGGGTGCGGGAACACCGCCGCCATCAGCTCGGCCTCGGTGGTCTCCAGCGCGCGGCCGACCACATAGCCCTGGATCAGTTCGGTGACTTCGGCCCCGATCATGTGCGCGCCCAGCAATGCGCCGCTGTCGGCGTCGAACACGGTCTTGACCATGCCCTCCGCCTCGCCCAGCGCCAGCGCCTTGCCGTTGGCGAGAAACGGAAAACGCCCGACGCGCACCGCGTGGCCCCGCTCGCGCGCCTGCGCCTCGGTCAGGCCGACGCTGGCGATCTGCGGCGTGCAATAGGTGCAGCCGGGGATCGCCTCGGGGCTGACGGGGTGCGCGGCGCCGGTTCCGGCGATCAGTTCGGCCGCCATCACGCCCTCATGGCTGGCCTTGTGCGCCAGCCACGGCGCGCCTGCGACATCGCCGATGGCGTAGAGGCCTTCGACGCCGGTGCGGCAGAAGGCGTCGGTCACGACATGGCTGCGCGCGACCCTGACGCCTGCGGCCTCCAGCCCCAGCCCCTCGACATTGCCGACGATGCCGACCGCGCTGATCACGGTGTCGAAGGCGTGGGCGGCGGTCTCGCCCGCCTGCGCGATATGCGCGATCACGCCGTCCGCGCTGCGGTCGAGCCGCGTGACGCTGGCGCCCTCAAGGATCGTCATGCCCTGTTTCTCGAACGCCTTCTTCGCCATGGCGGCGATCTCGGCGTCCTCGACCGGCAGGATCCGGTCCATCACCTCGACCACGGTGGTTTGCGCGCCCAGCGCGCTGTAGAAGCTGGCGAATTCGATGCCGATGGCGCCCGAGCCGATCACCAGCAGCTTTTTCGGCATGTGCGGCGGGGTGAGGGCGTGACGATAGCTCCAGACCCGCGCGCCATCCGCCTCCAGCCCCGGCAGCGCGCGCGCCCGCGCGCCGGTGGCGATCACGATGTGCGGCGCGCGCAGCGTCTCGGCGCCGTCGCCACCCTTCACCGACACCGCGCCCTTGCCCGTGAGCGCCGCCTCGCCCATCACGACCGTGACCTTGTTCTTCTTCAGCAAGTGGCCCACGCCGCTGTTGAGCTGTTTCGCGATGCCGCGCGAACGCCTGACCACTGCGGCGAGATCATAGCCGACGCCGTCGGCCTTCAGCCCGAATTCGCCCGCGCGCCGGATCAGGTGCAGCACTTCCGCCGAGCGCAGCATCGCCTTGGTCGGGATGCAGCCCCAGTTGAGGCAGATGCCGCCCAGATGCTCACGCTCCACCACGCAGACCTTCAGCCCCAGCTGCGCCGCGCGGATCGCGCAGACATAGCCGCCGGGGCCGGCGCCGATCACGATCACGTCGAAACTGCGGTCGGCCATGCGCCGCGCCGGTCGCGTCACGCCAGCGCGAGCTCGGCGGCGCGATAGCCGCCGGCGTCGAGCCACGCCTGCTCTGCCTCGGTGGTGTCGCGGCCAAGGGCTGCGTTGCGAAAGGGAAAGCGCCCGAAGCGGCGGATCACGTCGCGATGCGCCACCGCGTGCGGCAGGTTGGCGGCGCCGGTCAGCGGCATCCGCGTCAGGATCAGCCGCACGCAGCGGTCCTGATCGGCCTGCGACTCCGAGTGCATCAGCGGCAGATAGAAGAACTGCCGCTCCGGTTCGGCGATCTTCATGTCGTGGCCCAGCGACATGGCGCGCTTGGCCTTGGCCATCGCGCGCGCGTCGGATTCGAACGCCGCCGCCGTATCGCGCCAGATATGGCGCGGAAACTGGTCGAGCAGCAGGATCAGCGCGAGGCCGGAGCGCGGGTTGAGGATCCAGTCGCTGAACGCGCCGCGCCGCGCTTCGGCGACCATGCCCTCGAACCGGGCCGCCACCTCGGCGTCCAGCGCAGGGTCGGCCTTGTACCAGCGCGCCGCCCCGACCGTAGTCAGCCAGAAGTCCAGAACCGTATCCGACTCGGCCATGGTCACGCTCCCTCCACGTTTTTTCTGTGTTCGCCGACCGCAATCATTGCGCGCCTTCGTCAGTGTATCGTCAACCCTGCTCCAGCGGTTTCTCGGCGCTTGCGGCGATCTCGCTCGCCATCCCGACCGCGACCGAGGTGGCGCTGGCGAGGATCGGCGCATAGGGCGCGGTGTCCAGCGGCGCCGCGCGCTGCGTCATGCGATAGAGGCCGTAGAGCGCCACGCCCGCCAGCAGAACCGCGAAATAGGCGAAATAGGCCCCGGCGCCGAAGCGCTCCATCAGAAAGCCCACCGCGATCGGCCCGCCCACGGCGCCGACGCCGTTCAGAAACAGCAGGCCGCCGGAGGCCGACGCCATGTCGTCCGCCTTCAGAAAGTCGTTGGTGTGCGCGATGATCAGGCTGTAGAGCGGATTGGCGACCGCGCCCACCACCGCCGCCGCGATCAGCACGCCGGTGAAATCCGCGACGGACGCCACCATCGCCGCCACCGCGCCCACCGCGCAGATCGCGATGATCAGGCGGCGGCGGTCCATGCGGTCCGACAGCCAGCCGATCGGCCATTGCGCCACCAGACCGCCCATGTATATCGCCGCCACCAGCGCCGAGATCTGGCCGATGCTCAGGCCCGCCTGGCCGCCATAGACCGCCGCCATGCCGAACATCGCCGCGAAGATGCCGCCCAGCAGGAACGCGCCGACGCAGCCCAGCGGCGAAACCTCGAACAGTTCTCGCAGGCTCATGCGCCGCGAGGTCTGGAACACCGGCGTCGGCCCCGCCGACAGCAGCATCGGCGCCACCGACACCGACACCAGGATCGAGATCAGCGCGAACAGCGCATAGCCGCCGGGATCGGCCAGCATCAGCAACCCTTGCGCGCTGACGATGCCGATCATCTGCACCAGCATATAGACGCTCATCGCCTGGCCGCGCGTCTCGTTGGTGGCGCGTTCGTTCAGCCAGCTTTCCGCCACCACATACACGCCGCAGAAGCTGAACCCCACCACCAGCCGCGTCGCGCCCCAGACCCACGGATCGGGCTGCGCGGCGTAGAGGATGAACGCGGCGGAGATCATCGAGGCCAGCGCCGCGAACACCCGCACATGGCCGACCCGCCCGATCATCACCGGCGTCACCCGCGCGCCGATCAGCAGGCCGACGAAATAGGCCGACATGATGAACGACAACGTGCTGGGCGACATGCCCTCGATGGCGCCGCGCACGCCCAGCAGCGTGCCCTGAAGCCCGTTGCCCAGCATCAGCAGCAACAGCCCCAGCAGCAGCGACCAGCTATCGCGGATGACGCCGATCAAGGGCGGTCCTTTCGGGCCATGGGCGCGCGCGCCGTCGCGCCGCCCGCTCGCCGCGCTAATGCCTGCGCGGCGCGGCGGCGTAAAGGGGAATTCGGCGCATGGGACCCTTGCGCGGCGTGCGCGTCAGGATCACGCGCGCCGCCAGGCGCCTTCAGCGCGCTGCGATCATGCGCCTTCAGCGCGGTGCGACCGTGCGCCTTCAGCGCGGTGCGACCGTGCGCCTTCAGCGCGGGGGCCTCAGGCGCATTTCACGCAGCGCGGCGCATGGGGCACGATGTCGAGCCGCGCCTTGCCGATCGGCGCGCCGCAGTTGACGCAATAGCCGAACTCGCCCGCGTCGATGCGCGCCAGCGCCGCCTCGATCATGCGGATCTCCTCCAGCCCGCTCTGGCCCAGCGTCTCGCGCACCTCGTCGCCCGCGCGTTCGGTGGCGCGTTCCTCCCAGTCGGGGTCGGGGGTCTGGTCGAGGCTCTGCTCGATGCGCGTGAGCCGCGCCTTCAGCTCCGCCAGGCGCCCGCGCAGGCGCGGCTCATACTCCCGCGCCAGGTTGGCGGCCGATCTGCGCGCGCGTGACATGACATCCTCCCGAAAACTTCCCGACCGTTCGCCGTGCGGCCCTCGTCCATAGCCTAGGCGGGAAGCGGCGAGGCCCGCAAGCGCGGCGGCGTCACGCCTGCGGCAGCAGCAGCGAGGCGTCGCCGTAGGAGTAGAAGCGATAGCGCGCCGCGATGGCGTGGGCGTAGAGCGCCTGCATCCGCGCCGTTCCCATCAGCGCGCAGACCAGCATGAACAGCGTCGAGCGCGGCAGGTGGAAATTGGTCATCAGTCCGTCGATGGCGCGAAAGCGATAGCCCGGCGTGATGAAGATCGCCGTCTCGCCGCGCCAGGGGCCGACGCGCCCGGCCGCGTCCGCCGCGCTCTCCAGCAGCCGCAGCGCCGTGGTGCCGACGGCGATCACCCGCCCGCCCCGCGCCCGCGCGGCGTTGATCGCGTCCGCCGCGCCTGCGTCGATCGCGCCCCATTCGGCGTGCATGGCGTGGTCGGCCACGCTGTCGGTCTTGACCGGCAGGAAGGTGCCGGCGCCGACATGCAGCGTCAGCTTCGCCGACAGCACCCCGTGCGCCGCCAGCGCCGCCAGCAGCGTCTCGTCAAAATGCAGCGCCGCCGTCGGCGCCGCGACCGAGCCGGGATCGCGCGCGAACACGGTCTGATAGTCCTCGACATCCTGCGCATCCGCCGCCCGCCGCGCGGCGATGTAGGGGGGCAGGGGCATCGACCCCTCGGCCGCGATGGCGGCGTCGAGCGCCGCGCCCGCGCAGTCGAAGCGCAGCGTCGCAAGGCCGCCCGGCGCCAGATGCGTCACCGCCGCGCTCAGCGCGCCGAAGCCGATCACGTCGCCGGGCCGCAGCCGCCGCGCCGGGCGGACAAGCGCCGTCCATGTCGCGGCGTCCTCGCGCTTGATGAGCGTCGCCTCGATCCGCGCCACGCCCGGCCCGTCGCGGCTGTCGCGCCGCCGCGCGCCCGCCAGCCGCGCCGGGATCACGCGGGTCTCGTTGAACACCAGCAGATCGCCGGGGCGCAGGATGTCGGGCAGCGCCGACACCGCCGCGTCGCGCGTCGCGTCTCCTTCGGCCAGCAGCAGCCGCGCGGCGCGGCGCGGGCGCGCGGGGCGCAGCGCGATCAGGTCTTCAGGCAGATGAAAATCGAAATCCGCGACGCGCACCGCGCCCCCCTTGCGTTGCCTTCAAGCCTCGCGCCTCGTGGACCACGACGCGGGCGCGCGCAAGACGCGGCGCGCAAAGGTTGGGGCTATTGGCCCAGCATCCACGCGCCGTCGGGGTGGAAGGCGTGGAAGGCGAAGGCGAACACCACCTCATGCACCACGGGGGCGCCGGTGGCCGCGTCGGTCACGGTGATGTCGCCGACCTCGCGCCCATCGCCGATGCGCGCGGCGTCGAGCGCGGAGGCCTGTCCGGGGGTCCAGGTGATCCGCACCCCGGCCTCCGTCAGCCCGCCGGCTTCGGCGATGCGGCTCAGCGGCCAGGCGCGCGCGCCGACCCGCAGCACCCGCGCCAGCGGCGCCACGCCGTGCGGCGGGGTCTCGCCCTGATACAGGAAAGGCCATGAGCCGCTGTCATAGCCCTCATAGGGGTTGCGGCCATAGCTGCGCCGCCAGCCGCTCGGCTCATCCATCACCCTGCCGTTCGGGTTGCGGTCGCGAAACGCCGCCCAGCTCTCCATCAGCGAGGGCAGCGCGGTCAGCCGCTGGCCGGTCGCGGCGCCGACGATGGCCTCGCCGGTGAACTGCTGCCACCAGCTGAAGCCCTGCCGGTCGTACATGATCATGTCGGAGTGGCGCAAAAGGCCGCTCACGCCGAACTCCAGCGTCTCGCCCGCCACCCGCCGGTCGAAGGCGACCGCGCTGTTGCACAAGGGGCAGAACGTCACCGCCACCGGCACGCCCGCCACGGTGTCGTTGGCGATCTCGTGCCACATCAGATAGCGGATCGGATAGGCGCGCGCCACGTCGCCGATCTCCAGCGACAGCACCGGCTCACGATCCGCCAGCCGCGCCTCGGCGGCGACGGCGATGAAGGCGGGGTTGGTGAGCGCCGGAATGCCGTCGCGCGGCGGGCCGCCCGATATGACCTCCGCAAGGTCGATGCTGACGCGGGAGAAATCGGTCTCCGGCCAGGCGGCGCGCATCCAGCCCGGCGCCTGCGCGGCGGCGGCGGTCGCAAGCGAGGCCAGCAGCGAGAGGGCGAGGATGAGCGGGCGCATCGGGCGTCTCCCTGACGACGCCGCCAGCATACCGCCGCGCGCGCTCACGCCCGCAAAACGCTTGCGTGAGCGGCGGCGGGTCGCGCCGCTACTTGTCGGCGGCGACCTTCAGCGAGAGGATCGCGTCGGGGTCGCCGTCGATGGCGCCGTTGTTGGCCTTGGACCCCATCTTGACGTTGTCCACATGCGCCATGCCGTCGATCACCCGGCCGAACACGGTGTATTGCCCGTTCAGCCAGCCGGATTCCTCGAAGGTGATGAAGAACTGGCTGTTGGCGCTGTTGGGGTTCTGGCTGCGCGCCATGCCCAGCACGCCGCGCTCGAACGGCAGCTTCGAGAACTCCGCCGCCAGGTCGGGATATTTCGAGCCGCCGGTGCCCGCGCGCCGCGCGTTGAAGCCCTTCGTTGTGTTTCCGTGCTCCACGTCGCCGGTCTGCGCCATGAAGCCGGGGATGACGCGGTGGAACGCCACGCCGTCATAGGCGCCCTCACGCGCCAGCGTCTTGACGCGCTCGACGTGCTTCGGCGCCACGTCGGGCAGCAGTTCGATGGTCACGACGCCGGTCTTGAGCGTCATCAGCAGGGTGTTCTCGGGATCCTTGATCTCCACGGCGGCGGCCTCCATCACGGTTAAGGGCAGCAGAGCCGCGAACAGGGCCGCGTGGATGCTCAGCGAGCGGCGGGTGAACATGGGTGCGTCTCCGTCAGATTGAGCGCGGGAGGTAGCGCGGATGCGCCGCGCGGGTCAATCGCCCAGCCCGTATTTCGCGCGCAGCCGCAGCGCGACGCCGGGCGTGACGAAGGAGGAGATGTCGCCGCCCAGCCGCGCGATCTCCTTGACCAGTTTCGAGGCGATCGCCTGGTGGCTGGCGTCGGCCATCAGGAACACGGTCTCGATGCGGTCGTTGAGCGCGCGGTTCATGCCGACCATCTGGAATTCGTATTCGAAATCCGAGATCGCGCGCAGGCCGCGCACGATGATGTCGGCGCCCACATCCTCGGCGAAGTGCACCAGCAGGTTCTCGAACGGCCGCACCTCGACGTCGGCGCCCGCCGCGCGCAGCGGCGCAAGCTCCTGCTCCAGCATCTCGACCCGCTCCTCAAGTTTGAACAGCGGCCCCTTGTCGCGGTTGATGGCCACGCCGATCACCAGCTTGTCCACCAGCCGCGCCGCGCGGCGGATCACGTCGCCATGGCCCAGCGTGATCGGGTCGAACGTTCCCGGATACAATCCAATGCGCACGCGCGCCTGTCCCCCTCAAGGCAAGTAGCGTCGCGCAGGCAACAGGGCTTGCCGCGCTGCGTCAAGCGGCGCCGCTGCGACGCGCGGTCACAAGGGCGGCGCGCAAGCTGTGGCGCGCAGGCTGTGGCGCGCAGGCTGTGGCGCGCAGGCGCGCGGTCAGGTTCCGCGGATCATGTCCTCCAGCGCCATGCGCTCCATCTCGATCTCCGAGATGCGGTATTTCACCACGTCGCCGATCGAGATCAGCGCGTGCAGTTCGCCGTCAACCAGAACCGGCATGTGGCGAAACCGCCCGCGCGTCATGCGGTGCAGGATGTCGAGCGCGCGGTCGCCGGCTTCGCAGCCCTCCACGTCGCCGGTCATCACCGTCGAGACCGCGCGCGTCAGGCACAGCGCGCCATGCGCCGCCAGCACCTTGACCACGTCGCGCTCCGAGACGATGCCTTCGACGTGGGCGCCGTCGCGCGACACCACCAGCGCGCCGATACGGTGCTGCGCCAGCATCGCCACACACTCCGCCATGGTCGCGTCGGGGCGGATCGTCACGGTCTTGGTGGAGCCCTTCTGTTTCAGAATTGCGGTGACCGTCATTGTTTTCTCCCTGTAACAGCGCCGTTATGGCAACTAAGTTGCGCGCTGGCGCTGTTGCGCGCAATAGTGGATATGCGCCGCGACGCCGCCCGCGTGTCGCCCGCGTGTCTGGCGTCGCGCGTCGCTTCACCTTTGCTTGCGCGCCCTTTGCGCCGCGCCGCTTCGGCGCCGATCTCTGATGCGGGGCGCGCGCGCGCGCGCGCGCCGCAGGCAAGGGAGGGCGATCATGAAGGCGATCATGCGGGCTGTCGTGGGCTGTGCGGGCGTTGCGGCGCTGGCGGGGGTGGCGGCGCCCGCCCTGGCGCAGGAGGTCTATGGCGCGCCGACGCTGCTGGCGCCCGACCCGTGGTCGGCGGCGCCGGATACGCGGGAGCGCCGCGAGATCGTCGCGCCGCCGCGCCGGGACCGGCTGTTTCTCAGCTACGGTCCGCGCTTCATCTGGGGCGACCCCGCCGAGCGCGACTATGCGCGCGAAAGCCGCAACCAGCCGGGCCGCGAGACGCTGCGGCTGGAGAGGGAGCCCAGTGGCGCGCGCTACCGCGACGCCGTGATTTCGCCACAAGACGGGCGTTGATGAGTGAAACTTATCGGAGCAGATCATGAAACGCCTGAACCGTATCGCCTTCGCCGCGCTCGCCAGCCTGATGATCGGGCTGGTCGGCGCGCCGGTCGAGGCGGATTCCCGACATGACCGGCGCGGCGGCCACGAATGCTGCGCCAAACGCGGCCATGACGGCGGCAAACATGCCCAAAAGGCCTATCGGCAAGGCAGGCGCGACGGCTATCGCGAAGCCCGCCGCGACGCCTGGAGCGACGCATGGCGCAGCGACGCCTGGCGCCGGGACGACTGGCGCAGCGACGCCTTGCGCCGTGACGCCGGGCGCCGTGACGCCGGGCGCCGTGACGCCGGGCGCCGGGACGACTGGCTCAGCGACGCGTGGCGCCGAGACGACGGGCGCCGACATGACGGCGTCGTTGAGCGGGAGCGCGGCCTCAAGCGCGGCTGGCGCGTGGGCGAGCGTCCGCCGCGCGACCGCGTGTCAGTGATCCGGGACCATCGCGAGCGGCGCTATCCGCGCCCGCCGCGCGGCGCCTATTACGTCTCGATCGACCGCGACGTGTTTCTGGTGGCGGCCGCGACCGGCGTGATCATCGACGTGCTGCGCCGCGACTGACGCGCTACTCCGCCGCGATGCGCCCCTGCCGCGCGAGGATCGGGCGCAGGTAGCGCCCGGTGTGGCTGGCGGGGTTGGCCGCCACGTCCTCGGGCGTGCCGGTGGCGACGATCCGCCCGCCGCCGTCGCCGCCCTCGGGGCCGAAGTCGATCAGCCAGTCGGCAGTCTTGATCACGTCGAGGTTGTGCTCGATCACCACAACCGAATTGCCCTGATCCACCAGCTCATGCAGCACCTCCATCAATTTCTTCACGTCCTCGAAGTGCAGGCCCGTGGTCGGCTCGTCGAGGATGTAGAGGGTGCGGCCGGTGGCGCGGCGGGCGAGTTCCTTTGACAGCTTCACCCGCTGCGCCTCGCCGCCCGACAGCGTGGTCGCCTGCTGGCCGATCTTGATGTAGCCGAGGCCCACCCGCTGCAGCGTCTCCATCTTCTCGCGGATCGCGGGGATGGCGTCGAAGAACGTGGCGCCATCCTCTACCGTCATGTCAAGAACGTCGGCGATGCTCTTGCCCTTGTAGTGAATCTCCAGAGTCTCGCGGTTATAGCGTTTGCCCTTGCAGGTCTCGCATTCGACATAGACGTCGGGCAGAAAGTGCATCTCGATCTTGATCACGCCGTCGCCCTGACACGCCTCGCAGCGCCCGCCCTTCACGTTGAAGCTGAATCGCCCCGGCAGATAGCCGCGCGCCTTGCTCTCCGGCAGCCCGGCGAACCAGTCGCGGATCGGGCCGAAGGCGCCGGTGTAGGTGGCGGGGTTTGAGCGCGGCGTGCGGCCGATCGGCGACTGGTCGATGTCGATCACCTTGTCGAGCTGCTCCAGCCCCTCGATCCGCTCGCAGGGCGCGGGGTTCTCGCGCGCGCCGTTCAGGCGCATGGCGGCGGTCTTGTAGAGCGTCTCGATGGTGAAGGTGGACTTGCCGCCGCCGGAGACGCCGGTGACGCAGGTGAAGGTTCCCAGCGGGATCGACGCGGTGACGCCGGTCAGGTTGTTGCCGGTGGCGCCGACCACCTTGATCTTCTTTCCGTTGCCCTTGCGGCGCGCCGCAGGGATCGGCACCTCGCGGTCGCCGCGCAGATAGGCGCCGGTTATCGACTCCGCGCAGGCGGCGATGTCGGCGGGGGTTCCGCTGGCGATCACCCGCCCGCCATGCACGCCCGCGCCGGGGCCGATGTCGAGCACATAGTCCGCCTCGCGGATCGCCTCCTCGTCGTGCTCGACCACCAGCACGGTGTTGCCCTGGTCGCGCAGGCCCTTGAGGCTGGTCAGCAGGCGGTCGTTGTCGCGCTGGTGCAGGCCGATGCTGGGCTCGTCCAGCACATAGAGCACGCCGGTCAGGCCCGAGCCGATCTGGCTCGCCAGCCGGATGCGCTGGCTCTCGCCGCCCGACAAGGTGCCGGCGTTGCGCGCCATGGTCAGATAATCCAGCCCGACATTGACAAGGAAACCAAGCCGTTCGCGGATTTCCTTGAGGATCGCGGCGGCGATCTCGTTCTTCTGCTTGCTCAGGCTGGCGGGCACGCCCTCGACCCAGCGCAACGCCGCGCGGATCGGCATTTCGGTCACCTGGCCGATGTGCAGGCCGCCGATCTTCACCGCCAGCGCCTGCTCCTTGAGGCGATAGCCGCCGCAGGCGCCGCAGGCGCGGTTGGTCTGGTAGCGCTCGAACTCCTCGCGCACCCAGCTTGAATCGGTCTCGCGATAGCGCCGCTCCATGTTGGGGATCACGCCCTCGAAGGCGCGCGCCACCTCATAGACGCGGCCGCCTTCGTCATAGCGAAAGCGAATCTCCTCCTCGCCCGAGCCGTGCAGCATCACCTGCCGCGCGAAGGCGGGCAGGTCGCGCCATTTGGTCTGCACCTTGAACTTGTAGTGCGCGGCGATGGCGTCGATGGTCTGGCGGAAATACGGGGTTTTCGACTTCGACCACGGCGCCAGCGCGCCCTGATACAGCGACAGGCTGTCGTCGGGCACCACCAGCCGCTCGTCGAAATACAGCTCCACCCCAAGCCCGTCGCAGGCCGGGCAGGCGCCGAAGGGGGCGTTGAAGCTGAACAGGCGCGGCGCGATCTCGGCGATGGTGAAGCCCGAGACCGGGCAGGCGAATTTCTCCGAGAACGTCACACGCTCCGGCTCGGCGCCGTCCTCCGCGGGCGCGGTCTCGACGATGGCGATGCCGTCGGCGAGTTTCAGCGCGGTGGAGAAGCTGTCGGCCAGCCGCGTCTCCAGCCCTTCGCGCACCACGATGCGGTCCACCACCACGTCGATGTCGTGGCGCAGCTTCTTGTCGAGCGTCGGCGGGGCGTCCAGTTCGAAGAACTCCCCGTTCACCTTGACGCGCTGAAAGCCCTGTTTCTTGAGGTCGGCGAACTCCTTGCGATACTCGCCCTTGCGGTCGCGGATGATTGGGGCCAGCAGATAGGCGCGCGTCCCCTCCGGCCATGCCATCACCCGGTCCACCATCTCGCTCACCTGCTGGGCCTCGATCGGCAGGCCGGTGGCGGGGCTGTGCGGCGTGCCGGCGCGGGCGAACAGCAGGCGCAGGTAGTCATAGACCTCGGTGACGGTGCCGACCGTGGAGCGCGGGTTCTTTGAGGTGGTCTTCTGCTCGATGCTGATCGCCGGGCTGAGGCCCTCGATATGGTCCACGTCGGGTTTCTGCATCATCTGCAGGAACTGGCGCGCATAGGCCGACAGCGACTCGACATAGCGCCGCTGCCCCTCGGCGTAGATGGTGTCGAACGCCAGCGATGACTTGCCCGACCCCGACAGCCCGGTGATCACCGTCAGCGTGTCGCGCGGGATATCGACGTCGATGCTTTTCAGGTTGTGCGCGCGGGCGCCGCGGACCGAGAGATAGCGTTGTTCGGCCATGACAGGGGTCTCCGCGCGGAAAAGGGTTAGACGCGGTAGATAGTCCCATGGGAGCGGCAAGGCGAGGGGGCGCGGTAGCGGGATGTTTACGCTCCGCCGGGCAGGATGGCGCGATCTTTCGGAGGCGCCCATGCGAAATCCGCTCGTCCTCAGTCTCGCCGCCGTCGCGCTGGCGGCCCCGCTCGCCAGCACCGGCGGGCTGATCGCACCCGGTGTCGCGGCATGGCTCGCGGCCGCTGCGGCCGCTGCGGCGACGGGCGCTGGCCTCGCGTGGCCTGCGCCAGCGCCCAAGCCCGAAACGGCCCCGCCGCCGCCCGAGGCGGCCCCCGAGGCGGCCCCCGATCCTGCGCCCGCCCTGCGCGCGGCGCTGGCGCGTCTGGGCGCCGGGGCGCTGTCGGCGCGGGTGAGCGGCGAGGGCGCGGCGGAGGCCAACGCCGCGCTGACGGCGGCGCAGAGCGCGCTCGACGAGGCGCTGGCGCTGGCCGATCTGCTGGCGGCGGGCGATCTGTCGGTGAAGGGCTCCACCGCGCATCCCGGCGCGTTTCGCGACCTGATGACGGCGCTCGACGGCGTGGCGGCGGGGTTGCGGGTGATCGTGGGCGCCATCGCGCGCGCCTCCGACGACATCGCGGCGCGCGCCGAGGGGCTGACCTCGGGCGCCGACAAGCTGTCGCTCAACATCGGCGTTCAGGTCGAGGCGCTGTCGGGCGCGCGCGCGGCGGGCGAGGCGCTGCGCGCGGCGGTGGCGTCGGTCGGGCAGGGGGCGGGCGCGGGTGAGGCCGCCGCCGTGCGGGCGGCGCAGGTGGCGCGGGAGGGCATGGCCGGGGCGGCGGAGGCCAGCGCCGCCATCATCCGCGTCGAGGAGCGCTCGCGCCAGATCGCGCAGGTGCTGGAGTCCATCGACATGATCGCGCGGCAGACCAAGCTGCTGGGCGTGAACGCCGCCGTCGAAGCGGCGCGCGCGGGCGACGTGGGGCGCGGCTTCGCCGTGGTCGCCGCCGAGGTTCAGGCGCTGGCCGACCGCACTGCGGAAAGCGCGCGCAGCATCGCGCGCGAGATCGCCGAGAGCGACGCGGCGGTGGCCGGGTGCGCGGGCGCCGTGCGCGCCAGCGCCGCCATGCTGGGCCGGATCGCGGCGGAGGTGGACGCCGTGACCGGCGCCACCGGCGCCATCCGGCAGGCCTGCGCGGCGCAGACCGAGGCGCTGGCCGAGGCGCTGGGCCGCATCGGCGCCGCCGACGACGCGGCGCGGCAGGGCGAGCATGTCGCTGCGGCGGCGCGCGACGCCGCGCGGGGTCTCGACGCCGCCGTGGGCGGCCTGCGCGCCCGCCTGAGCGGCGTGATGCTGGAGGATGACAGCATGGAGGAGGCGGTGCGCGCGCGCGCCGCCGAGGTGTCGCGGCTGTTCGAGGACGGCGTGCGCAGCGGGCGCATCACCATGGCGGCGCTGTTCAGCGCCGATTACGCGCCCGTGCCCGGCTCAAACCCGCCGCAATTCGCCCCGCCCTTCGTCGCCTTCACCGACGCGGTGCTGCCGCCGGTGCTGGAGGGCGCGCTGCGGCTGGGCGAGAACGTGGTGTTCTGCGCCGCCGTCAACCGCGACGGCTTTCTGCCCACCCACAACCGCAAGTTCTCGCAAGCCCAGGGGCCGGACCCGGTGAAGAACGCCGCGCTCAGCCGCAACCGCCGCTTCTTCGACGACCGGGTGGGGCTGGCGGCGGGGCGCAGCACGGCGCCGTTCCTGATCCAGGCCTATCGCCGCGACATGGGCGGCGGCGCCTTCGCCACCATGAAGGACATCTCCGCGCCGATCATCGTGCAGGGCCGCCACTGGGGCGGCTTGCGCATCGGCTATCGCGCCGAGACCGTGCGGCTGGGGCTGGAGCGCGCCGCCTGAGCCGCCGGTTGCCGCGCAGTGCCCGGGCGCATAGCGTCGGGCGAGCAGGCGAATCGCGGAGAGAGAACCATGGCGGGCAGCGTCAACAAGGTCATCCTGATCGGCAACCTCGGGCGCGACCCGGAGGTGCGCAATTTTCAGAACGGCGGCAAGGTCTGCAACCTGCGCATCGCCACGTCGGAGACGTGGAAGGACAAGCAGTCGGGCGAGCGCAAGGAGCGCACCGAGTGGCACTCGGTCGCGATCTTCTCCGAGCCGCTGGTGCGCGTCGCGGAGCAATACCTCAAGAAAGGCTCGAAAGTGTATATCGAGGGCCAGCTTGAGACCCGTAAATGGACCGATCAGGCGGGCGTCGAGAAATACAGCACCGAGGTCGTGCTGCGTCCCTATCGCAGCGAGCTGACCATGCTCGACGGCCCGTCAGGCTCAGGTGGCGGCATGGGCGGCGGCGGTGGTGGCGGCGGCGGGCGCTCGGGCGGCTATGACGACCGCGGCGACCAGGGACGCGGCGACCAGGGACGCGGCATGGGCGCCGATCTCGACGATGAGATTCCGTTCTGAGGGGACCAGGCGCGGGGTTCGCGGCGGCTGGCGGCCTCGCCGCGCTTGCGGTAAATGGTTTTTGAGGGGCGGTTAGCTCAGTTGGTAGAGCGCCTCGTTTACACCGAGGATGTCGGGAGTTCGAGTCTCTCACCGCCCACCATGGCGCCAAAAAAACCCGCGCCGGATGCGCTTGACGCCCGCATCCGACGCCGATACAAGGCCTTCATGCGAAACGGCGGGTCGCCATGACGCAAATGCGCGGTTGTAGCTCAGTCGGTTAGAGTACCGGCCTGTCACGCCGGGGGTCGCGGGTTCGAGTCCCGTCAACCGCGCCACTTTCCCCAAGTCCGCCGTCGCCGAACGCGCGATGGAGCGCGCTGCAACCCCGGTTTTGAAAGCGCTGCAAGCGCCCTCTGACGGGTGGTTTCCGCACAGCCCGCGCACTGTTCCGTTCAGGGCAGGCGTCGCTCCCGGCGCCGCGACGGGCGGCATGAGCCGAAACACCTCCGCAACGCCGCCTTCACGTCGCCCCGGCGTGCCGCCAGCGGCGACCGAAGGCGCGCATCCCCTGATGGCGGTGTGGCGCGCGACGCGGGGAATCGCCTGCGTCGCGCGCGTGGCGGCGGGTGTCGGGTGGCGCCGTTGAGACAACCGTAACGCCCGCCATGCCATGCCTTGCCGAGGCGGCAGGGAGCGTGTGATGACTTTTGCGCAGCGGTGGCGTTCGGTTTCTCCCGACGACATTCGGGCCAGGGCGGCGACCGTCCGGCATGAGGCGCGGTCGGATGCGGCGCTGGCCGAACCAGCGGATGAGACGCTGAACGAAGCCGCGGCGCGCGCGGCGCTGACGCTGCGCCATGGATCGGCCGCGCCCGCCGCCATCGCGCTGATCGCGGCGCTCGCCGAGGCGACGGCGCTGACTCTGGCGCTGTGGGGCGCGACGCGGGGTTTTGCGCCGCTGGCCGCAGCGGGGCTTGGCGCGTCGCTGGCGGCGGCGGCGCTGATCGCGGTGGCGGCCTGCGCCGCAGGCTGGGCGCTGGGCGGCTATCGCATCGGGACCCTGCGCGCGTTCGCGCCCGGTTTTCTCCGCGCAGCGGCGGGGCTGACGCTGGCGATGGGCGCGGTCGCGGCGGCGGCGTGGAGCGGGCGGCTGTCGTTTGACGGGCTGGGGACGCTGTGGGGCGTCGGCCTCGCGACGCTGGCGCTGGCGCGCGTCGGCGTCGCGGCGGTCAGCGACTGGTGCGTGACGGCGGGGCTGACCGAGCGGCGCGCGGTGATCGTGGGCGGCGGCGCCGCCGCCGAGCGGCTGATCCGGGGCCTGGACGCGCGCGCCGACAACGACATCCGCATCTGCGCGATCTTCGACGACCGCGACGACGACCGCTCGCCGCCGCTGGTGGCGGGCGCGCGCAAGCTGGGCGGGATCGCGGAACTGGTCGCCTTCGCCCGCGTCGCCCATATCGACATGCTGATCGTGACCCTGCCGCTGGAGGCCGAACAGCGCATCCTGACGCTGCTCGGCCAGCTCTGGGTGCTGCCGGTCGATATCCGGCTGTCGGCCTATTCGTCGGATTTCGAATTCCGCCGCCGCAGCCTTGACGACGGATTCATCCCGGTGCTCGACCGCCCCTTGCGCGGCGGCAGGCGCGCGGTCAAGCGGGCGCTGGATGTGGCGGTCGCAAGCCTCGCGCTGGCCGCGCTGTCGCCGGTGATGCTGGCGGCGGCGCTGGCGATCCGGGTGGAGACGCGCGGCCCGGTGATCTTTCGCCAGCAGCGCCACGGCTATAACCATCAGCCGGTCGAGGTGTGGAAGTTCCGCTCGATGCGGCACGAGGCGGCGGACCCGACGGCGCGCAAGGTGGTGACCAGGGGCGACCCGCGCGTGACGCGGGTGGGGCGCTTTATCCGCAAAACCTCGATCGACGAGTTGCCGCAGCTTTTCAACGTGCTGGCGGGAACGCTGTCGCTGGTCGGCCCGCGCCCGCATGTGCTGAACGCCGTCTCCAGCCGCGCGCAGACCTTCGCCGAGATCGTCGGCGGCTACTCGGGCCGCCACCGGGTGCCGCCGGGGATCACCGGCTGGGCGCAGATCAATGGCTGGCGCGGCGAGATCGACGACCCGGAGAAGCTGCGCAAGCGCTTCGAGCACGACCTCTATTACATCGAGAACTGGTCGCTGCGGCTGGACCTTTATATCCTTGCGATGACGCCGCTGCGCCTGTTGCGCACCGAAAACGCCTACTGACCGCCGCCTGTCAGCGCGGCCCTTCTCCCGGCCTTTCCACGACGCGGCGCCGCGCGGCCTTGGGGGCCGGGCCGTTTTCGCCTATCACGACAGCGGCAACGGAGGACGGGCGATGGGCGGGCAAATCGAGGCGCGGGCGTTTCTGAAGCGGCTTTTCGACGCGGCGGTGGCGGCGGCGGACCCGGAGAAGGCGCTGGCCGCGCATCTGCCCGCGCGCCCGAAGGGCCGCACCGTGGTGGTGGGCGCAGGCAAGGGCGCGGCGCAGCTTGCGGCGGCGTTCGAGCGGTTGTGGGGCGACCCGGTCGAGGGCGTGGTCGTCACCCGCTACGGCTATGCCTGCGCCACGCGGCGCATCCGCGTGCTGGAGGCGGCGCATCCCGTGCCTGATGCGGCGGGGCTGGCGGCGTCGGCGGCCTTGCTGAAGGCGGTCGAGGGGCTGACGGCGGATGATCTGGTGGTGGCGCTGGTCTGCGGCGGCGGCTCGGCGCTGCTGCCCGCGCCGCCCGAAGGGCTGACGCTGGAGGACGAGATGGCGGTCAACGCCGCGCTGCTCGCCTCGGGGGCGCCGATCTCGGCGATGAACGCGGTGCGCAAGCATGTCAGCCGCATCAAGGGCGGGCGGCTGGCGCTGGCGGCGCATCCGGCGCGGGTGGCGACGCTGGTGGTCTCCGACATCCCCGGCGACAACCCCGCGCTGGTCGCCTCCGGTCCCACGGTTCCCGACGCGGTGGGGCGCGAGAGCGCGCTGGCGGTGATCGCGCGGTATGGCATGCGCCTGCCCGACGCGGTGATGCGCCATATCGAACGGGCGGAAAGCGAGGCGCCGCGCCCGGACGACCCGCGCCTCGCGCGCAACGCGGTGCAGGTGATCGCCTCGGCGCGCCTGTCGCTGGAGGCGGCGGCGGCCGAGGCGCAGGCGCAGGGCGTGGCGGCGGCGATCCTGTCGGACGCCATCGAGGGCGAGGCGCGCGAGGTCGCCCGCGTCCACGGCGCCATGGCGCGCGAGATCGCCGAGCGCGGCCGCCCCTTTGCGGCGCCCGTGGTGCTGCTGTCGGGCGGCGAGACCACCGTCACCCTGCGCGGGCGCGGCAAGGGCGGGCGCAACAGCGAGTTCGCATTGTCGCTGGCGCAGGACATCGAGGGGCTGGCGGGCGTGACCGCGCTGGCCGCCGACACCGACGGCATCGACGGCTCGGAAGACAACGCCGGCGCCTTCGCCGACGGCGGCACCCGCGCCCGGCTGCGCGCCGCAGGGCGCGACCCCGCCGCGCTGCTGGCCGACAACGACGCCTGGACGGCGTTCGACGCGCTGGACGATCTGTTCGTCACCGGGCCGACCGGCACCAACGTCAACGA
>Ga0210044_10004638_pt1 | contig 19081 bp, 35 predicted proteins | sample CryGey13umfilter_2_FD_183959 | JGI IMG/M metagenome (GOLD analysis project Ga0210044, IMG submission 183959) | Groundwater microbial communities from aquifer in Utah, USA - Crystal Geyser 4/9/14 3 um filter (SPAdes) (version 2) | ecosystem: Environmental > Aquatic > Deep subsurface >... | reverse complement strand
AGGAAAAGAAAGAGGGCGGGAAGACACGCGTGGAGAGGAGGAAGGAAAGAAAGAAAGAATATTATTATTATTATTATTATTATTATTATTATTATTTATTTATCTATTTATTATTATTATTATTATTATTATTATTATCTATCTATCTATCTATCTATCTATTATTTCTTTTTTTTCTTTCTTTCTATTATTTCTATAGGTTAAAAGGCTAGTTACTTTCTTTATAAAACGTCGAATTTTTTTTTTTCGATTTTTTAAGACTTATATATTTATATGAAAACGTATATATATAATAAGGTTCTGGAAAGGTTTAGGATATAAAAATGAAAAAATATGAAAGTAAACTCTAAGAATATTCATAATTAGTATCTCACAATTAGTATCTCATAATATTTCATAATTAGTATTCATCACAATTAGTATTTAATAAAATTAATATAGAATAAATAAGATTTACAAAATATTAATTTTATGATATAATAATTTATAACACTTTAATAGGAGATTATATGAAAGTAATAGTATCAACCATAAAAGAAATATCCAAAAAAGCAAATATAGATTTATTTATTGATGAACCAGACATGGATACTAAAATAGTAATAACTAGTATGGGTATGTGCTATCAGCTAAATAATACCACAACTCAAAAATTAAATGATAACCAATTAAAAGCTATTTTGGCCATTACTGATTTGCCTTCATGTACTATTGACAATATTATCATTAAACAAAATGTAGATCCTCTACTCGAATATCTAAATAATAATAATTTCATGCTTCATGTATTAAATACATTGATAGTAACTAAGTACACTACAAAGAAAAACTTGGAAATAACATTAGGAATAGAAAAATATATAAATGACTTATTAGTAAAATATCTAATCATAAATAACCTCATAACTCCCTATAGTTCTTACTATAGAATAACTAAAGATAATGTAGAAAATGCCATTTTAGCACGTAGGATTATTATGGATGAAATTGATACTCAACAAAATTGTTAAATATTGTTAAATTATAGAATAAATATGGTATACTATTGTTTTGTTTTATGATATAATAATATTATAAAATATGAATAGGAGAATATATAAATGGCAAAATATAAAAGTAGAGCTAAAAGATTATCAGAAACAATTACTGATATGTCATCTGTGATAGATGATATAACATCTGTTCATGATAACTTTAACGAATTAATAGATGAAATATCAGTAGATGATACTAATGAAGAACTATTAGATACTGAAACACTATCTACCTTCATTACATTATTTAATAGTGGATTGGATAAGTTAGATATTTCTGAGATAGAATCTTTATCTGAAGAGATGTCATCTTGGCATGATAATATGGAAGGTACTTCATTAGAATATACTGGTAAATTCGAAACTGTTAGTGAGGCAGCTAATATCTTAGAAGAATGTGCTAATAATCTATTAATTGAACCTGTAGTGTATGTACCTGGTATGAAAAGTGATGATATACTAACTGAATTTAGAGATAAAATTGAAGAATTAGAAAATGCTATATCTGAATTAGAAACCATTGAATTTCCTGGCATGTACAGGTAATATGAAAGGTATTAATAATAATGAATAAAGTAAATAGGCTAAAATCTATTTTTGCAAAACAAATAGGCAAAGATGTTGCCGATTTAACAAGTAAAGATTTAGAACTATTTGCTGATGCAGTATCTTTTAACCTAATAAAAGATAATACTTCTAATAATGAAACTATTATAGAAGAATTTTTATCTCCTCCTTTTCCTCCTCCCCAAAATCTACATAAAAGTAAAATAAGATGTCGTAATTGTGATAACATAATCATATCAATATCTAATAAACAAAGATTTGGTCGGGATACTGTATCTTTATCTATTTATTGCTCATACTGGTATAACAAAAATAAATTATATAAGAATGCTTTATATAATATTAAGTTAAATGATGTAGCCTGTAGTAAAATAGTATATCATAAAAATGTTCTTGATTTGCATAACATTAATCTCGATGGATTAGATGAAATCAAAATTAATGTTGGCGATTTTTCTACCTTACCTATAGCCTCATTTATTGATAAAGGCTATAATCTAAAGAAACATGATAATAAACTCTATTTAGTAAGAGAATATACAGACACTATATGACCAAATATAAATTAGTTTGTTATGATTGTAAACATCCCATCTATTCTAATGATGAAGCAAAGATCTGTCTTGAATGTGGTGGTAGAAATAAAAGAAATAAAATAAATATATCAAAATTTAAAATATCTCTTATAAAAAAAGATCTTATAAAAGAAGGTCTTATGGACTTACAAAAAATTCTTAATAATCGAGGTAAATAATGTTTAGACCATTGTTATCAGCCGTTGTTGACCTAAGTAAAATTAAATATCCTGTATTAGTATCACCTAAATTTGATGGTATTAGGTGTCTAATACAAGATGGAAAAGCTGTTACTCGCTCTTTGAAGTCCATTCCTAACTTATATGTAAAACAGCAACTAGCCATAATAAGTAATTTAGGATTAGATGGTGAATTAATTGTTGGGTCTCCTACTAATCCTAATTGTATGCAAGTCACATCTAGTGGGATAATGTCTCATAATGGTAAACCCGATTTTTCATATTATGTATTCGATTATGCAAACGATTTATACATAAAAGATAAAATACCATTCTTTATTCGTTTATTAGCAATTAGAGAAGTATGTCCTATATTACCTTCATTTGTTAAATTTGTAGAACATGGATTAATAAAAAATGAAGATGAACTTCTTAGATATGAAGAAGAGATGGTATCACTTGGTTATGAAGGTGTTATGGTTCGTGATTTTAATGGTATATATAAAACTGGTCGTAGTACTGTCAATGAAGGTATTCTTCTTAAAATGAAAAGATTTATCGATGAAGAGGCTTCTATTATTGGTTTCGAAGAGAGACTTCATAATAGTAACGACCAATCATTGGATGAAAGAGGCTATTCCAAACGTAATCAAAGAAAAGATGGTATGATACCAACTGATACATTAGGTGCCATTATCGTTTATTCTTCTAAATGGGGAGAATTCAATATTGGTTCTGGTTTTGATGATATCCAACGTCAAGAAATATGGGATAACCAAGATTTTTATCTTGGTAAGCAAGTAACATTTAAATATCAATCTCACGGTGTAAAAGATAAACCAAGAATGCCTATATTCAAATCTTTTAGGGAGGATATATAAAATGACTCTCAAAGAAATAAGAGAAATTTTAGATGATTTAGAAAAAGATGGTAGAATTAAAGAAACTGATATAGTTTACATTGATAATGAACACTTAGTTTTTGATAGAGGTATATCACCTACATTCGAAGTTCATGTTTATGTTAATCCTAAATAGAGGATATATAAAAAATGAATAAATACTATTTTACTTTTGGTTTTCGTCACTATCTTAAGAATGGTATTAATGCCGCTAAGTACTATACATCAATTATAGCAGAAAATGAAACTGAAGCTAGAAAAATAATGTATAATGTATATAAAGATAAGTGGGCTTTCTGTTATTTAGAAAAAGATAAAGAAAGATGTATAGATGAATACCATATAACATACGTACCATTTGGTACTTAGGAGAAGAATAATATGTCATTATATAATGAAGTAGGAATAAAAGAATTTGAGTCATTAGGCTTCAATGGTAAGAATAAAGTTCGTCTTCTAAAGATTAACAAAGACGTAATATTGGATATTAGAGAATACATTATTTCTGATGCATATACAGGTTTTACAAGAAGAGGTATTCGTTTAAGCTGGGATGATATACAAGCATTACTTCGTATTTTACCAGAAGTAGAAGAAATAATGGATAAAACAAAATAAGGAGAAAATAAAAATGTATCCAAGAGTAAATTATGAAATGAGTGATGAAGATTTAGATATTATATTAACTGCTTGTAAACCGACTACTGCAATGATGATTGGTGGTATTCTACCAAGAACCCCACAAGAAAATGCGAATGCAGCATGGGCAAATTTAGGTAAAAAAATGGGATTTGACTCATACACAGTTAAACCAATTCAAGGTAAAAGTAATAAGCATTTCTCCGCTGTGCCATTAGAAACAGCAGAACAAAAGACAGAAAGAGAATTTAATGAACAGAAAGATAGGAAATGGGCTACAATAAAACAATTACAAAATGAGATAAAAGTATTACAAGATAAAGTATCCAGATTACTAACAGAAGTTAATAATGGAGATTAATAATGGGTAAGTTCACAAAAAAACCAGTAGAAATTGAGGCCATCACATTTGATGAGTTTATTGAGTATGGCAAAGCTCATTCAGAGGGGAGTATCATTAATGGTATGCCATGGTGCTTTCATTATAAAGGACATCCAGTTACTCATGAGAATGATGATTGTTATTTAATCCCTACGCTTGAGGGAATCATGAAGTTTAATCGCGGTGATATGTTGATAACTGGAGTCAAGGGCGAAATTTATCCGTGTAAGCTTGATATTTTTAAGGTTACTTATAAAGCAGTTGATGAGGAACTAACATAATAAAATTAATAATGGAGATTAATTATGAAAATAGATAAAATGATTAAGCTTCTTCAATCAAAAGGTTATGAACGATTAAGACAAAAAGGTAGTCATATCATAATGCGTAAACCAGGAGTTATAAAACCAATAATACTTGTTAGACATAATCAATCAAGTACGATTAGTCCAAGGCTTTTAAAGCGATTTTTGGAGATACTACATAATGAAGATAAAACTACTTAAACCTAAATTCATATTAAAATATGAACAATACGGTGATAAATGGCAGACTCGTCCTCTCAGTGAAGAAGATATTAATGAGGGTACTATCCTTGAGTATTTAAAATTACAAGGAGCTAAAAAGATTAAAAAGATAAAATTACCAAATGAAGTAGTTATAGTAAAATAATTTAGTATTCAATACTTTTCCTAAGGAGAAAGTCATGAATAAGTGGGATGAATTTAATATGGATGGTTTAGATGAGTTTGAGACTATAAATTTAGACTTCATAACTAAGATATATGACTCATTAGATGTATTACCTAAGAAACAAATGTACCATGGACCAACACAAGTTATCCGTCGTTCAGAATTAAAAGTAGGTGAATATTACTGGGACTGTCATAAGCGGCATAAAATTAGATTTGAATTACTTAAAGAACCTTTTGAAGATGAAGATGGTAACTGGAAAATAGTATTACTATATGACTCATGGAACATTCATATGGAAAGATTTTTATGTGATAGTGGTGTAGTTCCTTACAGTAATGGTGGTTGGAATAAGTCCAACTATATAACTTTTGATTAAGTAAGTATTGTAAATAAAAAATAAGAAGGTTCTAAAATGAAAATTTTTTACATCTATATATTTCTGCCTCTTATTTGGTGTATTATTTGTGCCTATTTTGGCTGGAGACACCATTGTAATAAGACACGATACCTAAGTGAAGAAGACAATAATTTTATTGTGCATAAAGCATGGATAAAAGCAGGAAAGGAGAAGGAGAGATGAACGAGATTGAAATAAACCAAATACTTAACAAGGCGATGGGTAAGTGTTGGCATGAGTGGATTAGCACTAGAGGTGGATTTATTTGCATAGCAACTTGTAAATCGCACTTTTTAGGTTTTTCTAAACCTCAAGCTAATCCATCCTATACCTCCAGCTGGCAAGCCTATGGAGAATTTCTTGAGTTTGCACAGAAGCAGGATTGGTGGGATGAATTTTTAGTTATTATTTTAGGTTGGGGTCTTGATAACGAGTTTTATGTATTGTTAAACCCTCTTCAAGGCTCAACTGCCTTTGCAAAGTTCCTAAAAGGAAGGAAATAAGAAAATGAATAAAAACTCTAAAAGAATAATGTTAAGAGAACCAGAAAGATGCCCCGAATGTAATAAAGTTTTTATAAGTTTATACCCACTTCATGATTGTAATGATCATGAAGGACTTGATGAACTTTAGTGAGGGTAAATGATGAATGAGAAATCATTATATAGAAAATATGATGATCTTAAATTCAAGAAAGAAAGATTTTTTGAAATTATGAAACGAGAAGGTTATACTAATCCAACATTTATGTCTGAAAGATTAGGTATTTCATCTTCATCTATTCATAAATGGAAAAAAGAATATTATAAAAAGGAAGATAAATAAAATGAATAATAAAGAGTTTAATAAAATAGTAAAGAACAGAATAGAAAAGATTAAAAGTTTAATATCAACAAAAAGTATTGAATATAGCATAGACACTGATAGGCTAGATCATTTTAAACAAGGGGCTAAGATATTAAATACTACCCCTGAGCAATATTGTATGTCTTTATTAATGAAACATTTTAAATGGGTATTAGATGCTGTTCAACAACCTGGTTTTTTTACCAGGAATACTATAGATAAACTAGATGAGCATGTTGGAGATATAATTGTTTATATGATTCTTTTAGAAGCTCTATTTATCGAAGGTATTAACATTGAAGATATTAGAGAATAAAGGAGGTAAATTATGTATGACAAAACAAAGATATGTGATAAGTGTGACAGTAGGCTACTGATAATAGGTAAAGTTTATTGTGAACAGTACGATAGGTATTGTGATCCGGACTTTAGTTGTAATAGCTTTGTAAGTAGAAAAGTTATGAATGCTAAGAGGGCTACATTAGTAATGCACACTAAACATGTAAGAACATAAAATATAATAATTACCTTATCGTCTAATGGCAGGACAGTAGCCTTTGAAGCTATTAATCTACGTTCGAGTCGTAGTAAGGTAACCATTTTCACAATAAAGGTTAAAATAAATGAATAATATTAAAGTATATTTAGAAGAAACCACTAAAGAACCTCTTAAAGTATTATGTGAAGCAACCAAATTAACTATGATTAGAAATTTTGAAGGTTTTAAAGATGAATTACCAATTAATTCAGCTCAAATTCCTAAAAAATTATTGGATATGAACCATCAATCACCTTTTGAACATATAATTATGAGATTTTTTATAGTTAATGCTTCACGCACTTTTTTAGCCCAAATGACTCGTCATCGTATAGCATCTTATACTTCAGGTTCTCAACATTATCAAAATCATAAAAATTTTGGTTTTATTAAACCATATAATTTAAAAGATAATAAAAAATATGAACAATATATGGAAATAATAAATGAATATTATACATATTTAATGGATATAGAAGGTTTACCAAAAGAAGAAGCTAGATATGTATTACCTAATGCTTGTACTAATAATTTAAAAATAACTATTAATGCTAGATCACTTATGAACTTTTTTAATCTTAGACTTTGTAATCGTAATGTATATGAGATGCGGTTAATAGCTTGTAAAATGCGAGTGTTAGCAATAAATTATTTTCCAGAATTATTTAGATATGCTTTACCTGATTGCCTAACTTCAACAAAATGTAAACAAGGTAAAATGATTTGTTCCAAAGGTACTTGGGAAAATTTAGAAAATTAATTATGAAAAATAAAGATATTATTAAGTATACATAAGATAAATTTTATGATATAATATATTTTTAACAATAAATATTAAAAAGGATATTATGGAGCCTACTAAATCTTTATTCGATATAGATCAAAAATTAAGATTACTAATTGAAGATTGTATTGTTAATATTACTATTTGTGATAAATGCTATAGTACACTTAGAAATAGATGGGAATATTTTATATGTGGTAAAACTAATTGTGATACTGTTAATGAGCATGTTTCTGAAGAGTATTTAATCAACAATACTTTTTAGTAAAGGAGGCAATAATGTCAAAGACTAAAGCTATAGAAGATTTTTGTGATAAAATATCAGAACAAATAAGTGGTATGAAAAGATCTACAGCACTAGAATTTGGTGTTTGTGTATTTTGTAAAGAACCTGTATATGGTTTTAATGATATTTTATCAGAAAAAGAGTATAAAATATCTGGTATGTGTCAAGTTTGTCAAGATGAGGTATTTAAATGAACCAAAATATAGATAATCACTATTGGATGAATATTGTTAAAACAGTTGCTCATGCTTCTACTTGTCGTGTTAAAATAGGATGCATAATAGTACAACATAACTATATAGTAGGCATGGGATATTTAGGTTCTATTCATGGTGCTAATCACTGCACTGATGTTGGTTGTTTACTTGTTGATAATCATGGTATAAAAGGTTCTAGTGACACAGGTAAATCATGTATTAGAACTATTCATGCAGAAAGTAATGCAGTATTAAAGTGCACTGCTCGTGGTTCACATAATGATGGATGGCTTCATTGCTATTCTACATATTCTCCGTGTTTGGAATGCTTTAAACTTTTAATGCAAATTGGTGTTCGTTCATTCACTTACGAGAAACCTTATAAAGATATTTATAGGGATATGCTAATCTCTAATCTAAATATTGATAATACTTGCACTGCTGATACAATAAGATTTAATTCCTATGGATAAAATGAAAATAATATCAATAGATACAGAAACAAAAATTGATAGGATTAAATGTGAACCAGTGCCTTTTGTGGCAACTTCTACTAATACTTATCTTAAGTCTCGTTTATATGAACTTCCTGTTGAAAAGGATTTTCAAGATTTAAAGACTATTAGTACTGACCCAACTATTACTAAAGTATTTCATAATGCTACTTATGACATTTATGTATCATCAAATGTTGGTATTAATTGTGTACCACCATATGAAGATACTATGATAATGGCTACACTTGTTAATGAGAACTTTGATAGTAAAAAACTAAAAGTTCTTGCTAAAGTTCATTTAAATGAGCCTTGTCTTGAAGCAGAAGAACTTAATAAAATAAAAGCTAAATATAAGCGTGAATTAAAAAAGAGTTTAGCTATAATAGGTGATGATTTAACTGAGAGTGAAATAGATGATTTTGATTATAGTATGATACCTTCAGAAATTCTATATCCATATGCAATAAAAGATGCAGTTTATACATTAAAACTATATTTTCTTTTCCGTAAAATTGTGTATGAAAGATATAAGGAACTATATGAATTTGAATTATCATTAATACCTATTGTTGTTGAAATGACAAAGAATGGTTTTAATATTGACCGTCCCTTTGTTAAAAGTATGATAGATGAGTATACGAAAGAAAGCGACGAAGTTTTTTGTGAAATGCTAAGCTATCTTAATACTAATGGTATTGATTTTACTAAAACAACTATTCGTAAATCAGAAAGAGGATTACTATCTTTTGTTGATAAAATTACTCAAGATAAAATTACTAATATAGAAATTGAAATTAATGACGTAGGTAAAGAAATATATTTTATTGAATATGCAGAAGAATTTAATCCTAATGCCGCAGCCCATCTACGTAAAGCTATACTTGGATTAGGTATTATAATAACAAAGGTTACAGAGAAAAAGCAAGAAGTAGCTACTGATAAGGAGGCACTTTTATCAATTCCTAAGAATTCTCCTGGTTATAAATTCATTGAGCTATTATTACGTTGGCGCTTTTTATCCAAACAGTTGTCTACGTATTATATACCTCTTTATACCAAGTACACTAATGACTATAATTCTATAGCTCATTTTATATTTTATCAGTCAGGCGCTAAATCTGGTCGTTTTACCGCACAATTAGTGCAAACAATACCAAGAACAGATGAAGTTGATGATGAACGTTTTGTAAGACATATTAGACGCGCATTCATTCCTAAACAGGGTAAAGTTCTTGTTGCTATTGATTATGACCAAATAGAAATGAGAATATTTGCTGATTTTAGTGAATGTCAAAAGCTTATAGATGATATTAATAATGGTTATGATCCACATACTGGTACTGCTTGGACGCTATTTGGTAAAGACTATTATGAATCTTGCTCTAAAGAAAAGAAGAAAGCTCTACGTCGTATGGCTAAGACTATTAACTTCGGAATTATTTATGGTATGGGAAAGAATAAGTTAGCTAATTCTTTAGGAGTACCATTAAAAGAAGCTTATGATATTCTTGATACATACCATAAAAATTATCCTGTTAAAGAACATATAAGACATTTAACTGGGGTTCTTTATAAGAAAGGCTTTGTAAGTATAGAAGCTAATTCATCCTTAATGAAATTTAAACGGGATTATCATGTACCACAAGAATTAGCTTATAGAGCAGTAAATATTAGGATACAAGGTATGGCCGCATATTGTATGAAATATGGGATTAAACGCTCTACAGATTGGATTAAACAACACAAGCTTAATATTCCACTAATCTGCACTATTCATGATGAACTATTCTTTGAAATTGACGAACAGGATTATGATGTATCTTTAGTCTATCATCTACAAAATCAAATGGAAGATAGAGTAACATTTGCTGTACCAATTTTAGCATCCCCAAAGGTTAGCAATAAATCATGGGGAGATGCAAAGGAGATTTAGTATGCCAATAACTGGCTTTGGTGATTTTAAAACTCAAGTAATTCATATAAAAAATAAAAGTAAATACTACAATAGACAATATGTTTATATTGGTAGACCCTCAAAATGGGGTAATCCATTTGTAATAGGTAAAGATGGTACTCGTGAAGAAGTTATAAATAAGTATGTAGAACATTTAAATAAAAATTGGACTCTTATTCTTGATGCTAAAAAAGAATTAAAGGGATGTATACTAATGTGTTACTGTAAGCCAAAAGCATGTCATGGTGATATATTAGTAAAGTTAATAGAAGATGAATAAGGAAATTTAATATGAGTTTGATATATATTAATAGTAAACTAACAGGTGACTCATTTAATCCAACTATACATACTTATGCTGGTAAGTTTAGAAAACTACTAAAAGATCTCAATTTAATTGGTGCAAGCATTGTTCAATGTTCTTGTGGAAGTTTATTGCATTCTGTTGTTGATGTCTTTTGTCATTATGATGAAGCACATTTTGATATTCCACAATTTGTTAGTATTAACTTACAGAGTAGTAAATAGAAGGAATACAAAGGAGCTTTAATATGAGTAATTTATTTAAAGATATAATAGAGTTTCATGAAAAATTTAAGTTATATCCACAACAAGATAAGCCACATTTATTATCTAAGAAATTACAGACTTTTCGTGTAAAATTCTTACGAGAAGAATTAGAGGAATTTATAGATGCATATTTAAAGAAAGATCTTGAAGGAACATTTGATGCACTAATTGATCTTACATATGTTACTCTTGGAACTGCTTATTTAATGGGTCTACCATTTAATGCTGGTTGGAAAGCCGTGCATAATTGTAATATGCAGAAAATTCGTGCTAAACTTGAAAGTGAAAGTAAACGTAAGTCTACTTATGATGTAATAAAACCTAAAGATTGGCAATCACCAAATTTAAAATTTATACATAATGCTTGTTTAGTATGCGGTGAATTTCATGGTGAAAATATGCCATGTCCAGATATGAATCCAACCTGTAAATAATCTAAAAAGGAGAGTAGACAATGGAAGATGTAATAGATGATGGTTTAGATCAAGGTAGCTTAGTATTAGTAATCATAAATAATATGAAGCTTATAGGTAGGCTATATGAAGAAGATAACCTAATTACTTTAGAAGAAGCTGTTTCAGTAATAGAGGTTATGACCGATAAAGGAATGGCTATTGTCAGTACTATTATTGGGGAAGCTATATTTTTCAAGAATGAAAGTATTATATGTAAGTTGACTAATAAGTCTCCTTACTTTCAAAATTACTTTCAAACAACAAGTAATATATCAATACCAAGTGATAATATAAAACCATTTAGACCTAACTAAGGTTTTTTTTTAATAGCTTATATTAAATACTGAACTCTATATTAGCGCGATTACAACTTGGTGTGAAGTCCAAACAGCGGAATATAGGTTGGTTAATCAGGTAGCTGGATATTCCTAACTCCAGCATAATTTTGCACTGTAGGAATAAAAGAGTAAGAGTGCAATCATAATTAGGTGAAAACTTACTCCCCCAAGCGATGTGTTTTAGGGGTCCTACTTAGTAGCCTAATTAAATAAAAAGGAATAAATATGAATTTAGAAATATTACAAAAAGAAATAAAAATATTACAAAAAGAAATAAAAATGATACAAGATGTTAGTATTCGTGAATTTACAATAGCTTGTCTTAAAGCAGCTCCTAGTTACTTCTGGGAAGTAGCAAGTAGTTCTACGGGTAAGTATCATCCAGTACAAAGTAATGGTATTGGTGGTCTTATTAGACATACAAGGGCTGTAGTTTATTTTGCAAATAAACTTTGCGAAGTTTATGATGTAAGTCATGAATATAAAGATTGTATTATTTCAGCCTGTCTTCTTCATGATATTGTAAAATATGGAGAACCAAAAGGATTATACACAACTAAAACCCATGACTTTGATGGGGCTAGATTTGTAGAAAATATAGCTAAGACTTGTACTATATCTTCTCTTCTACTTTCTGATATAGTTGATGGAATAGAATGGCATATGGGTAGGTGGACTAAACGAGCGGATAAAGTAAGAAAGTTTCCAAGTGAGTATAGTATGATAGCTGAGATAGTACATCTTGCAGATGTTATATCTAGTCAGAAAGCTATAAGTTTAGATTTTCTTGATGAAAGTTCTGAAGTAGATGCAGGAATTAAAGATGGTACATTACAAATGCCTTTTGGAAAACATAAAGGATTAAGTTTTGAAGAGATACCATCTGATTATCTTAGATGGATGAGAGATAATATAGATGATACTAAACTAAAGACAGCCGCTATTAATGAATTATCTTTTAGAGATACTCATAATACACATAGGTAATACCCTAATCAAAATATAAGGGAATAAATAATGGTAGTAGTATCAATAGATCCAAGTATAAATTTTTGTGGTTTTGCAGTTCATATAGATAGTAAATTAATATCTCAAGCATTGTTTATTCCTAATAAATCTGATAAAGAATATTATGAAAAAGCAAGGACCATATTCACATTAATAAAGAATATTTATGATGAAATAGAAGGTGATAAAGTTTTAGTACTAGAATGTCCTGAATACTGGAAAGTAGCAGGTCACGCAGCTCGTGAAAGTGGTTCTGTTTTCAAACTCACTTTTCTATGTGGTATGATATACACTATTGACCCTAATACTATCATAGTAACACCTTCCGGTTGGAAAGGCCAAATGTCAAAAGATGTTGTGAATAATAGATTAAGAAGCGTATATCCAAGTATAGATATAGAGAATATGAATCATAATATAGTAGATGCTATTGGCATAGGCCATTGGTATATACATAAGAAGGTATAATGGCTATTTATACAAAGTTAATGGCTCATCAAGATTTAATTCTTGATTTTATTAAAGATAAAAAGTATTTTGGAATATTTGCTGATTATGGTACTGGAAAATCTTTAACCGCATTAGCCTATGTAAATAAATTAAACATACGTAAAACCCTTATAATTAGTACAAAAACATCAATACAAAGCACTTGGCCGCAAGAAGTTAAAAAGCATACCTCATTTAAAGTAGCTTTATTAACTGGCACCAAACAACAGAAATTAAATACTTTATATCATGGACTTAAAGTATCTATGACTTCTGCTGGTTATTATCATGCTAAAACAACTAATAACATAATTTTTCTCATTAATTTTGATGGCGTTAAAGGTATATATAATGAGCTGTTGCAAGCTAATTTTGATTTTATAGTTGTTGATGAATCTACTAAGATTAAATCACATAAAACGGCGCGTACTAAAGTGCTATGGGCATTAGGAAAGAATATTGATAAGAAATGTATTATGACAGGTTTTCCTATTACAGAAAATATTAGTGAGATATATAGTCAAATAAAGTTTCTTGATAATGGGAATACCTTCGGTAATTCATACTATAATTTTATGGAAACAAACTTCAATAGAATTGGATATAAATATGTTGTTAAGAAGAAAGGTATAGAGTCAATATTACAGAAAATAAAACCTTTTTGTATTCGTATATCTGGTGACGTATTAAAATTACCTCCTAAAAGGTATTCTAAAATTGAGATACTACCTACAGAACAACAAAGTAAGTTAATAGATGAATTAAAATCTACATTTAAACTTGAATTCGGTAAAGTATCCATAGATACTAAGTATATATTTACTTTAATAAATAAGAACATGCAGATATGTGATGGATTCATACAAGTTAGAAATCAAAAAAAAGATATGCATGGTAATCTACTTTTCAAAACAGATGATAAAGGTAATTTTATAACAAATAAAGTTAATGAGCCACTTCCATTATTAGAAAATAAACCTGTTGTTGAACCATTATTATCTAATAAAGATGAAGCATTATTAGAACTCATAGAAGAAATAGATCCAAGGAAAAATAAAATTCTAATATGGTTTAATCATACATTTCCTCTTAAGAAAGCAGAACGGCTTATAACAAAGCTTGGTTATAAAGTACTAACTTTATATGGAGAAACAGAAGATGCAGATAGTGTTGTCAATAAATTCCAGCATGGAAATTACAATATATTATTAGCTTCATTAAAAAAAGCTGCGGCATCTATTACCCTTACTAATTGTAAATATGCTATATACTACTCAACTCATTGGTCATATGATGAGAGATATAATAGTGAAGCGCGTATATATCGTAAAGGTTCTGAAAAACATGATAGCATTTTATATATAGATCTTGTAACTAAAGACTCTATTGAAGATATGATATTCAAATGTTTAAAAGAAAAGAAAAATCTCGTTGATATATTGAAACAGCAATTTGGTAGTATAAAATCTTAATAAGGAGTCTAAAATGCCGATTCAATTATCGTTCTCGTCTATGTCAACTTTTTTAGATTGTCGTAGAAAATTCTGGTGGAGATATGTCCGTAATCTTGTACTAGTTGAATTTAATAAAGCATTCTTAGTAGGTGATGTTGTTCATTACGGTTTATTCCAATTATATTTTAAAAACGAAAATGCACTAGAAGATACAATTACATATTTTAATAAGAAAGTAGATGAACTTCGTGCGGCATTAGTTGTATCCCCAGCTATTGAGCAGTCATTAATAGAACAAGAATATGTAATACGTGGTATTATAACAGCTTATAAAGAAAGAAATAGCGACATAATAGGTATTACTGAACACTTGCATAATGAACATGAATTAAAATTTAGTTTACCTAATGAAGAAGGTACTGACCAAATATTTATTGTTGCTAAATTAGATAATATACTACTTAGCCCTGATGGTAAATTTGTTCATGAAATAAAGACTACAAAATCAGTAACACCTGAGTATGTAAAGAATATACAAAATAGTTTACAAGCAGCAATATACTTTCATGGTTTTAATTACGTAGAAAAAGATGATAGTAAAAAATTAGCCGGTATAATTTATGATGTAATTAAAAAACCATCTATAAGATTAAAAAAGAATGAAGCTTATGATGCATATTTACAACGTTTAGCTGACTACTATGATAATCCTAATGATTTTGATATTTTTTATATGGAAATAATTAAGTATCCAATTATCACTAAACAACGGGCATTTGAAACTATCATTGGAATTGGTAGTGATATACTAAGATTAAAAGACGATAAATCTAAATACTATTGTAATGATAAATACTGTTACATATATAGTAGATGTGAATATTTTGATTTATGCCATTTTGGTGAAAATCCTAATACTCTTATAAATTTTAAAGATAGAGATCCGGGTAAATCAAGCACGGATATTTTATTTATAGAATAAATATAATATAGAAGACCTTATTAAAAGGAGAACAAATACGATAGAGAGTACTTTATCAAAGGGAGATTAATGCAATGGGACTAATACCTATGAGTGAGACAAGCAGAAAAATATCAATAAATAGATTACGGTGGTTATTAATAGGAGAACCAAAGATTGGTAAAACTGCTATACTATCTGGTTTTCCTAATATACTACTACTTGCAACAGAGAAACGTTATAATGCGTTTAATTTTCATGTTGTCAATATAGTATCATGGAAAAAAGAACCTGGGAAAATCTATGGTACAGATGAAGATGGGGTACAGAATGTTGCATTCGTAGACATTGTAGATGAAATATGCAAAGGAAAACATGAATTTAAGACTATAGCAATTGATACTGTTGATATACTAATAGTTCATTGTGTTGACTATGTATGTAAACATTTTAAAATAAAACATATGTCTGATCTCGGTTTTGGTAAAGCGTATGATATGGTTAAAGCTGAGTTAAATGCTGAATTAAATAAATTATTCATGACATCATATGGATTAATTTTTACATCACATGTCAAAACAAGAGAAGTAATAAAACCACAAGGAGGTAATTTTACAAAGTCTACATCTTCACTAATAAATCAGGCAAGAGATGTTATTCACCCAAAGGTATCTGCTATTGGTTTAATGAAAGCTAAAGTAATTAAAATAGCAGATAATAAATATAAGGAATGTCGTGTAATATCATTTAAACCATCAGAATTAGAGGAGGTAGGAGATGGAGATGGTGTAATGCCACCAGAATTAGTCACATCAGAAAACCCAAAAGAGACTTATGAGATTATCAAGAAGTACTATGAACAAAGCAGTAAATAACAAACAATAAAAGGAGGCAACACAATGACAGATCCAGTCGCAGACATTGTAGATGAATTAGCACAGCTAGATGGTAAATGGAAAGAAACAGCGGCAAAAACTGGTGGCGCAAGTGTACCAGATGATGACTATGTTGTAAATTTGGTTAAGATGGAAGTCGGAAAGAGCAAAAATGGTCGTATACAAGTAATGTCTGTTTTTGCTGTAGTAGATGGTAACTATACAGGCAAGGAACTCTATCGTTTTGATGGGCTAGATAATGAGACATCTATGGCATACTTTAAAGGTATGTGTGAAACGATAGGCCTAGAGTACCCTGACTCCTTAGTTCATCTGCCTGATGCTATTAAGGCCTTTACAGATAGCTTTGATGGTATGATAAATATTACCATGAAGACTAGCAAGGATGGTCAATACCAGAACCTGTATATTAAAGGCCTTGTAGAGTATTCTTCGTAAAGCTTAATATCAAAATGTGAGGGGTGCGTCTCACACAACAAAAACGCACATTAAATTTTATCATATAATTATAATACTACTATAACTATGGGCTTATGTCTATCAATAATGATGTATCAGTCTCAAGTTCAAGATACCATAATAAGCCCATTACTATCAGGTGTCTTATATCTGGTAAGAGTATAGCCCCATACTGCATCCCAAAGAAAATTAAGTTTGATTGTATACCTGACAGTGACTGTGATTGTAAATTCTGTATTTATAAAAGCACTGAGTCTAATATAGTAGAGTTAATACCAACAAATGAAGAAATATTGAAATTTATAGATGTAAATAACAGTATCTTTGATAGGTTGATTAGAGAGATATACTATATACCATGTAAAATAAGATATGAAGTTATAGAAACTCAAAATATTGAAAGAATATTTATACTTCCTATACTAAAGAAAGATAGAAGTAAATCAGGTATAACACAATTATCATACTATGTAGGTTATGGTATAAATGTAAATACTATGTATGAAATGCATGGGTATACAACTGTTGATCCGAAAAATCAAACAACAACACATGTATTCACTAAAGCAATAAAGATACGTTCTGATATTGAAACATTTAGTATGTCAATTGATAAGCATAATCAATTTATGAAAGAATTTTATATTGAAGATACGTCAGCAACTAAAATATATGATTATCTATATAATTTATATGAACATTATGCACATAATATAACTAAAATATATAACCGATTTGATTTGCATCTAGCTATTGACTTAATAACAAAAAGCGTAATGTCATTCAATTTTGACAATGAATTTGTATACCGTGGTTGGATGGATGTAATGATAATAGGTGATACACGTTGTGGAAAAGGCTATGTTGCTGAAAAATTAATAAACTACTATGATGTAGGAGAAATAACTTCAGGTGAGAATGTTTCATTTGCAGGTTTAGTTGGTGGTTTACAACAATATAATAAGCACTGGGTAGTAACATGGGGTAAAATCCCTATGAATGATGGCGGCTTAATAATCGTAGATGAAGCTTCTGAGATAGCACCACAAGATTGGACAAAGTTATCCAGAATAAGAAGTGAAGGTATTGCTGAAATAACTAAAATACAAACACAAATGACAAATGCTCGTGTTAGAATGGCATTTTTATCAAATCCTATAAATAAAACAATAGCAAATTATTCATATGGTATACAATCTTTATTAGATGTTGTTAAAGCACCAGAAGATATAGCAAGATTTGATTATGTTCTTGTAGTAGCACATAATGAAGTACCCGTAAATGAAATTAATATATCACATAATACTGTAGTTAAAAAATATCATAATCAACAAATTGAACACGATTTAATAATGTGGATATGGAGTAGAAAACCAGATGAGATAAAGTTTTCACAAGCTTCTATTGATAGGATTTATCATATGTCAATAGAACTTTCTAAATTATACTCATTTAGCATTCCTTTAATACAAGGTGAAAATATACGTATCAAATTAGCTAAGATAGCTATAGCATTCGCTGGCAGAACTTACAGTAATAAAGAAGATGGTAAATACTTATCAGTAGAAGTATGCCATGTAGATTGTGCTATATCATTCTTACATTTAATATACAAAAAGGAGGCTTGTGGCTATTATGATATGTCACAACTTAGAAGAGATATAGATGTGGGGTTTGACGACAAAGATTTTAGTGGTATTGATAAGTATTTTAATTCTTTTGGTAGTAACAAGCTGGAACTATGTAAAAGTTTGCTTAACAATAACAATATAACTTCACCACTACTATCTGAGCATTTAAATTGCCCACCAGAAATAGCTAGGGAAGTTATATCAAAATTATTAAAAAGTAATTGCATAGTACTTCAAAAAACTCATTATGTTAAAGTTCCGGCGTTCAATAACTGGCTTAAGAAATCAGTAATCAAATAGGAGAGGCATAATATGTATTTTGAAGAGATACACACTATCGAAGAAGC
>Ga0210044_10004637_pt1 | contig 19088 bp, 19 predicted proteins | sample CryGey13umfilter_2_FD_183959 | JGI IMG/M metagenome (GOLD analysis project Ga0210044, IMG submission 183959) | Groundwater microbial communities from aquifer in Utah, USA - Crystal Geyser 4/9/14 3 um filter (SPAdes) (version 2) | ecosystem: Environmental > Aquatic > Deep subsurface >... | reverse complement strand
AGAAAAATGTATTATAGACTGGTAAAAAATATCTGTTTTATGGGAATGGTTATTCTGCTTTTTTCTATAACAGAGGTTTCCACACAAAATCTTACCAAGCAGGAAACTAAAACTACAAAAGTTACTTTTATCGAGCTTGGTTCAATTAAATGTATTCCCTGCAAGATGATGCAGCCGATTATGAAAGAGATTGAAGAGGAATATAAAGGTCAGGTAAAAGTCGTTTTTTATGATGTATGGACTTCTGAAGGAAGACCTTACGCTCGGGAATACAGTATAAGGGTGATCCCGACACAGGTATTTTTTGACAAAGATGGCAAAGAATACTGGCGTCATGAAGGTTTTTTTCCTAAGGATGAACTGGTTAAGGTTCTGAAAATGCAAGGGGTAGAATAGTGATAAGAGCCGTATTTGAGTGGTTATCTAATTCTCTTCAATCAGGTCCAATTATTGCTTTGATTGCTTCTTTTATCTGGGGTGTATTAAGTATCCTATTGAGTCCCTGCCACCTGGCAAGCATCCCTTTGATTGTAGGTTTTATTGGTCAACAGGATAGAATGTCTACAAAGAGAGCATTTCTTATTGCGGCGCTTTTTTCTTTCGGCATCTTGATAACTATCGCCGCAATAGGGTTAATCACCGGACTTTTAGGACGAATGCTGGGTGATATAGGTCCTTACGGGAATTATATTGTAGCAATAATCTTCTTTGCCGTAGGTCTTTACCTTTTAGGAGTTATTCCTCTTCCTTTTTTCGGAAAATCAGGTCAACCCGCATTCAGGAAAAAAGGCCTATTGGCTGGTTTTATACTTGGATTGGTTTTTGGTATTGCTCTCGGCCCCTGTACCTTTGCTTATATGGCGCCAATGCTCGGTATTGCATTTAAAATAGCAGCGACGCAATTTCTCTACGGAGTAATACTTCTCTTCATTTATGGACTCGGTCATTGCTCCGTAATCGTCTTTGCTGGAACCTTTACTGAGATAGTGCAACATTACTTGAACTGGAGTGACTCATCTAAAGGTTTGGTACTACTTAAAAAAATATGCGGTATTCTCGTCATTTTAGGAGGGATATATTTAATCTGGAATGCATAAAAGGGGATAGTTATGGCAAATGAAGAAAAAAGGTTATCCATTTTTGAGAAATACTTGACGCTCTGGGTTTTGCTTTGCATTGGTGCAGGCATTGTTTTGGGGAAGATAGCACCTGAAGTTGCAGTCAAATTAGATTCTCTTTCAATATATCAAGTATCCATTCCCATCGCTATCTGTCTATTTTTTATGATGTATCCAATTATGGTGAAGATAGATTTTGTAGAAGTGGTAAAAGCGGCAAAAACACCTAAACCTGTGGTCTTAACCTTGTTCATTAACTGGGCGATTAAACCATTTACGATGTATTTGATTGCTTCGTTCTTTTTGGGATACCTGTTCAAAGGATTTTTGCCGGGTACAGAAATTGTCAAAACCGGGCAAGAGGTTGAGTTATGGAGAAGTTACATCTCGGGTGCAATTCTATTGGGGATTGCACCTTGTACGGCGATGGTGTTAATGTGGAGTTATCTGGCTAAAGGCAATGATGGGCTTACCTTAGTAATGGTTGCCATAAACTCTCTAACAATGCTTGTATTCTATGCACCTCTGGGAGGTCTCTTACTGGGTGTGAATGCAATGCCCATTCCTTGGCAGACAATATTGCTTTCAGTAATGATTTATGTAGCTTTGCCATTGGTTGCAGGATACTTTTCACGGAAATGGATTATCAAATCCAGAGGGTTAGAATGGTTTAATGCAAAGTTTTTGCATCGGCTCACACCGATTAGCATAGCTGCACTCCTTGCCACATTGGTGTTTTTGTTCTCTTCCAAAGGAGAAATTATAACGCAATATCCTCTAACGATATTATGGATTGCCATTCCTCTTTTTATTCAGACAATATTCATTTTTACTCTAGGATACTTTGTTTTAGCGAGATTACTAAGACTCTCCTATCATGATGCTGCCCCTTCAGCAATGATTGGCGCTTCAAACCATTTTGAGGTTGCGATCGCGACAGCAACCATGCTTTTTGGTTTATCTTCAGGTGCAGCGTTGGCAACTGTGGTTGGTGTTTTAATCGAGGTGCCGGTGATGCTGATGCTTGTCTCAATCTGCAAGAGAACATGCTCTTTATTTGAGGAATGCCATTTAGATTTACCTCAGTGTCACCGTGGATATGCGCCGTAAAACCTTCTTGCCTATCTCCTGTAAATGGCCATCTCAAGAAGTAGTGGTAATCTATAATCAAATAGCAAAGACAGAAGGGTCTCCTCGGAAATACTACTTAAGATAGCTAAGAAGAATATTCCCATAATTATCTCTATCTCTGCACTTACTAACTTGAAATTGCATAGGAATTTCCTTTTTTGGACGCAGATAACTTCAGGATAAAATCAGGAAACAGGAATAAGAATTAAGGAGTAGTGGTCGAGCTTGCCCCGAAGGGATCCCTTTGGGACTCGACTATTTTAAGCAGAGTAAACTCTGCCACTACATTCTATGCTTTTAATCTGCGTGTATCTGCGTAAATCTGCGTCCCAATTAATTTAGCAATAAAGCTTGCTACCAGATTGGGAATAACCTTAGTAGGTTTTGCAAGGGGCAAGAGAATTAACATTTACACCAATGACTGGAGGGTAGAGTGAATAAAAGAGATGATAATTCAGAGTTAATAGATAAGATTCAGAAACTTAAGAGAGAGAGAAATGCAGTAATTCTTGTCCATAACTATCAGCTTCCTGAAGTGCAGGATATCGCTGATTTCCGGGGTGACTCCTTAGGTTTAAGTCAAAAAGCCTCTCAGACCGATGCTGAAATTATCGTCTTCTGCGGGGTGCTTTTTATGGCCGAGACTGCTAAAATATTATCCCCGGATAAAAAGGTGCTCATTCCGGAGATAAAGGCCGGTTGCCCTATGGCGGATATGATTACTGCTCAAGAATTGCTTAAGTTGAAAAAGGAACATCCCGAAGCGATGGTCGTAGCTTATGTCAACACCACCGCCGAGGTTAAGGCAAAAGTGGATATCTGCTGTACTTCAGCCAATGCCCTGAGAATAGTAAATTCTCTACCTGAAGATAAAGAAATAATCTTTGTTCCGGATAAATATCTTGCCCATTATGTGTCTACTCAGACGAAGAGAAAACTTATTCCCTGGGAAGGATACTGTCCGACACATGTTAAGATTCTGCCAGAAGATATTATCAGGCAGAAAAAACAACATCCGCAGGCCGAAGTCATTGTTCACCCGGAATGTACGCCCGAAGTAATCAAGTTAGCTGACCGTGCCCTTTCTACCTCGGGAATATGCAAATATGCTAAAGGGTCTGAAGCTTCCGAAATGATTATCGGCACGGAGATCGGCATTTTGCATCGATTAAGAAAAGAGAATCCTCAAAAGAGATTCTATCCCGCTACCGACCTGGCGGTCTGTCCTAATATGAAGTTGATAACTTTAGAAAAAGTGCTCTGGGCCTTGGAAGATTTGCAATACGAAGTAAAAATCCCGGACAATATTCGTATCAGGGCAAAGCAGTCGGTAGAGAGAATGCTGCAGATAAGTTAGATTTATCGCCCATCTTGAAAGAGATGTTTTCGAAATTTTACCTTATCTTAATGTCAGGTATCCATTCCTATCGCTATCTGCCTATTTTTTATGATGTATCCAATTATGGTAAAGATAGATATTTTGCAGAAGTGGAGTTGTGCAAATATTTGACAAGTTATGTTTGTTTATGTATAATTTATTTATCTTAATTCCTACAAATCTAATAAGGTTAATTAGGTTAATAGAATAATATACCAGGAATGGCCTATGATACGACTTTCTACTAAGGGACGTTATGGAACACGCTTGATGTTGGAATTAGCATTGCAGTATGGCAAAGGACCTGTTCTGCTAAAGGATATTGCCAAAAGACAGGAAATCTCTGAGGGTTATTTAGAACATCTCCTTCCTCTTCTTAAAGCAGCTGGACTCATAAATTCAAGCCGTGGTGCACACGGAGGCTATACCCTGGCTAAGACACCTTTTAAAATAACTCTTAAAGAAATAGTTCAGACCCTGGAGGGCTCATTATCTCCTGTGGAATGCGTTGATGCTCCTGCTGTTTGTCAGAGAGTCCGCTCTTGTGTCACCCGGGATATCTGGAAGAAATTAGGAGAAAAGATCTCAGAGACATTAACGTCAGTGACTCTAAAGGATATGGTTGAGATGCAAAAGAAGAAGGGAGAAACTTCTCCCATATATAACATTTAGTTGCTTTACGAATTGGCAATTGGCAAGAGGAGGAAAGGATGGGAATAAAACTTCCGGATATAGGAAAAATTTCTCCCGAGGTATTTAATAAACTTATTTATCCTCGACTTGGGGCAGAAAAGGAAGAGATAGTGCTTGGCCCTGAGCATGGTGTTGATGCAGGAATAGTAGAAATTGGTAATAAAGTGGTGGCTTTAACCACCGACCCTGTCTTTATCGTGCCTGAATATGGCTTTGAAAGGGCAGCTTGGTTTGCGGTGCATATTCTGGTTTCGGATGTGGTCACCAGTGGTTTAAAACCGGCCTATATGGCAATTGACCTTAATCTGCCGATGAAAATAACTGAAGAGGAGTTAGAAATTATCTGGAAGAGAATCCATCTTGAGTGTAAGAAACTTGGTATTGCTATTATCTGTGGGCACACTGCTCGATATGAAAATTGCTACTATCCCATGGTAGGGGGAGCAACGGTTTTAGCTATCGGAGACAGGGACGATTATATTACCCCAAAAATGGTCAGGGAGGGTGATAAAGTAATCATTACCAAAGGGCCGGCCATAGAAGCCACAGGCATTTTCGCCACCATGTTTCCAAAGCTTATAGAACGAGAATTTGGAGCCACCTTTGCCCAGAAGGCAGAAGGATTGTTCTATAAAATGTCTGTAGTGGAGGATGCTCTTACCGCATGCAATATGGGGGTAAGAGATAAGGGAGTTACAGCTATGCACGATGCCACCGAATGTGGAATCTGGGGTGGATTATATGAGATTGCTCAAGCCAGTAATTTGGGGATAAAGGTTGATAAGGATAAGATCGTGGTTGAGCCATGTGTTAAGGAAATCTGCAGTTACTTTCGGATTGACCCATATAAATCCATTAGCGAGGGAACATTGATTATTGTATGCAAACCTCACAAAGTAGAAGAGATTGTCAAGACTCTTGCTCAAAAGAAGATTCCATCTTCAGTTGTTGGTGAGATGGTTGATTCTTCCCAGGGGATGATTCTCATTGAAGAGAGAAAAGAGAGGAGAATGAAACATCCTGAAGTTGATCCTTTCTGGAATGCTTTTTATGAGGCATTAAGGAAATATGGGCCATTGGAAAAAGGAGTGAAATGAAAGCAGTAGCTTTACTCTCAGGTGGATTGGACAGCACTTTGGCAATAGGAGTTATTCTGGAACAAGGCCTTGAAGTAGAAACGGTTAATTTCTTCACACCCTTCTGTCAATGCAACCGCAAAAAAAGTGGTTGCGGATATGAGGCGAAAAGAGCGGCAGATAGGTTTGGGGTGAAATTAAAAATATTTAATCTCTCTATTGAATATATGGAGATGATAAAAAACCCTAAATATGGCTACGGGAGAAATTTAAATCCCTGTATTGATTGCAGGATTCTAATGCATAAAAAAGCCAAAGAGTATATGGTAGAAATTGGGGCATCTTTTGTAATTACGGGAGAGGTATTAGGACAAAGGCCTATGTCTCAGTACCGAAGGGCACTTAAAATAATTGAGAAAGAAAGTGGTTTGGAAGGGTTAGTTTTGAGACCTTTATCGGCTAACTTGTTGCCACCGACAGTACCCGAAGAAATGGGGATAGTGGATAGGGAGAAGTTATTAAACATCAGTGGCCGCTCGCGAAAACCACAGATGGCTTTAGCTAGAGATTATAAAATTGGTAATTATCCTTGTCCTGCTGGTGGCTGTCTTCTAACTGATCCTGGCTTTGCCAGGCGGATGAAAGACCTGATGACTCATTCTGAAATTACCTTAAATGACATTGAATTACTAAAAGTAGGTAGGCATTTTCGACTATCATCCTCTGCTAAAATCGTTGCGGGAAGAAACAAAGAGGAGAATGAAAGAATGATAAAGTTATCTAAGCCCGGTGATCTCTGTTTTGAACCTCAGGAAGTAAAAGGTCCAATTGGGATTGGCCGTGGCGATTTCGATCAAATTACAATTACTTTAGCCTCGCAAATAATGGCAAGGTATAGCGATGGAAATGCTGAGGTAGGAATAGCCTACCAGAGGTTACCCGATGGGGAGAAGAGTTTGCTGAGAGCAAAATCGATGAAAGATTCTGAACTGCGCAATTTTAGAATTTAAAGGAGGAAAAAAGAAAGATGACAAAAATATATAAAGATATTACAGAGACAATTGGTAGAACCCCTTTAGTAAGACTGAATAAAATTGCTAAAGGTCTAAGAGTAAAGATAGTAGCCAAATTAGAATCCTTTAACCCTTTAGCCAGTGTGAAGGATAGGATTGGAGTCTCGATGATTGAGGCTGCTGAAAAAAAAGGTTTAATTAAAAAGAATACCATAATCATTGAGCCTACCAGTGGTAACACCGGCATTTCTTTGGCCTTTGTCTGCGCGGCCCGTGGCTATAAATTAATTCTTACTATGCCTGATACGATGAGTCTGGAACGAAGGCAACTTTTAGCACTTTTTGGAGCAGAGTTAGTCTTAACCCCGGGCTCTGAAGGTATGAAGGGAGCGGTTAAGAAAGCGGAGGAATTAGTAAAGAAAACACCAAATTCCTTTATGCCCCAGCAATTTAAAAATCCCGCCAACCCCGAGATTCATCGCAGAACTACCGCTGAAGAAATCTGGAGGGATACCGAAGGCAGAGTGGATATCTTAGTTGCGGGAGTGGGCACCGGAGGGACAATTACTGGAGTCGCCGAGGTAATTAAGAAAAGAAAGCCTACATTTAAAGCTATCGCTGTTGAACCCAAGAACTCACCAATCCTTTCTGGGGGAGAGCCTGGGCCACACAAGATTCAGGGTATTGGTGCCGGGTTTGTGCCTGATGTTTTAAGGATGGATTTAGTGGATGAGGTAATTCAAGTAAGTAATGAAGATGCGGCTAAAACTGCCAGAAGATTAGCTAAAGAGGAAGGTTTATTTGTAGGTATTTCCTCTGGTGCAGCAGTTTGGGCAGCAATAGAGATAGCAAAGAAAAAAGAAAATAAGGGTAAACTTATCGTGGTAATTTTACCCGACACGGGAGAGAGATATCTTTCTACAGAGTTGTTCAAGTGATTGCTCATTAAACGGAGGTAGTGGTGATGTTATGGATTATGCATCGCCCTTAAAGGGCAGATATTGGATGAGGAATTTAATTAAAAAGAATGATTGTCAATTTGGAGGTACAAAATGGCAAAGACGATCAAAGAAATAAATGAGAAGATTGAAAAAGGAGAGGCAGTAGTAGTAACTGCTGAGGAGATTATTGATATTGCTGAGGAAAAGGGTATTGAGAAGGCAGCCAAAGAAGTGGATGTAGTAACCACCGCCACCTTTGGTCCGATGTGTTCATCTGGTGCATATTTCAATATTGGACATGCCAAACCAAAGATAAAACTTGGGGGAGGCAGAGCGTATCTGAACGATGTGCCGGTCTATACCGGTTTTGCTGCGGTGGATGTCTATATTGGAGCAACTGCTCTTGCCGATGATGACCCACGGAATAAGGTCTTTCCGGGTGAGTTCAAGTATGGTGGCGGCCACGTGATTGAGGATTTAGTGGCCGGTAAGAATTTAAGGTTAGTAGCTACTGCCTATGGTACCGACTGCTATCCCAGGAAGAGATTGGAGACCTTAATTAACATCAAAGACCTTAATGAAGCAGTGCTCTTTAACCCCAGGAATGTCTACCAGAACTACAATGTGGCCGTGAACCTCTTGGATAAGATTATCTATACCTACATGGGGGTGCTTAAGCCAAAGTTAGGAAATGCCAACTACTGCAGTGCAGGGCAACTTTCTCCACTATTAAATGATCCATATTATAAGACAATTGGGATTGGCACGAGGATCTTCTTAGGTGGTGGCGTTGGCTACGTGGTTTGGCAGGGGACGCAGCATAATCCGACAGTGAAACGCAAAGATAACGGTGTTCCTCAGGCACCAGCCGGGACACTGGCTGTTCTGGGAGATCTGAAAGGGATGAAGCCGGAGTGGCTGGTAGGAACAACGATGCAAGGCTATGGAGTGACGCTTACCGTCGGTATCGGTATCCCGATTCCTATCCTCAATGAGGAGATATGCCGATATACAGCGGTGAAAGATGAAGAGATATGGGCACAGATTGTGGACTATAGTGAGGCATATCCTCAAGGCAAACCCGGTAGTCTTGGTGAAGTAAACTATGCCCAACTTAAAAGTGGAGAGATTACTATTCAGGGAAAGAAGGTTCCTACAGGGAATTTATCCAGCTATCCCAAGGCAGTGGAGATTGCCAATACCCTCAAGGAATGGATCAAGCAAGGTGATTTTCTTCTGAGTGAGCCTGTGGCCTATCTACCAGGTCCAGAGACAGGATATACCTTCAAGCCTCTGAAGGAGAGACCGCTGGAGTAGATGGTTGTAGTGGCAAAGATTACTTTGCCTTTCTTTGGCCGAGCAAGCTCGGCTACTACATTTGCGGATTATCGGAGGTGAGCAGTTTTGATCTCTAAAAGGATAGTTCTTCACTTTCCTCATAGACTTGTGGACCAACCGATAGTATGTAACTTGGTTAAAGATTATGAGCTTGAGTTTAATATCTTAAAGGCCTATGTTACCCCAAGGGAAGAGGGTCTGTTAGTTCTGGAGTTAAGCGGAGAGGATAAAAACTATGAACAGGGAATCCAGTATTTAAGAGAGGCTGGAGTAAAAGTACAACCTTTATCCCAAGATATTATTCGCAATGAAGAAAGATGCACCCATTGTGGTGTCTGTGTTCCTATCTGTCCTACAGGCGCCTTAGTAGTAGAACCTTTGACCAGAAAAGTTAACTTCTACGATAATAAATGCATTGCCTGTGAGCTGTGTGTAAAGGCTTGTCCTGTCCGGGCAATGGAGGTACACTTTTAATTTCGTATGAGTAAAAAATTACAACGGTTAAAGGAAATTTTAACTAAGATGGAAAGCGTTCTCATTGCCTATTCAGGTGGAGTGGATAGCACCTTTTTACTTAAGGTTGCCAGGGATGTATTAAAGGATAAAGTAATAGCGGTTATGGCTAATTCCTTAACCTATCCTTCGGGAGAGATAGACCAGGCTGAGATAATCGCTGAAGCATTGGGCGTAAGATATATAATAATTGAGACAAAGGAGTTAAAGAACTCTAAATTCTCTGGTAATTCTAAAGATAGATGTTACTGGTGTAAGAGAGAATTATTTTCACAGCTTTCTTATATTGCCAAAAAAGAAGGTTTGAAATATGTCGCCGATGGAACAAACTTTGATGATACAAAAGACTATAGGCCAGGGACAAGAGCGGCCAAAGAGTTCAAGGTGAGAAGTCCTTTGAAGGAGGCAGGATTTACAAAGGAGGAAATTCGGAGCTTATCAAAGAAGTTAGACCTTCCCACCTGGGATAAGCCCGCGTTGGCCTGTCTTGCCAGCCGTTTCCCTTACGGGATGAAGATAACCAAGAAGAATCTTACCAAAGTTGATAAAGGAGAAGGGTTCTTAAGAAAGTTTGGTATCTCTCAGGTGAGGGTAAGGCACCATAACAAAATCGCCAGAATAGAGGTTCCGAAAGAAAAGCTACCTAAATTGTTAGAAAAGAAAACAAGAAGGCAAGTTTTGTCATACTTTAAGAGATTAGGCTATAATTATGTAACGGTTGATTTGGAAGGATATCGAACCGGCAGCATGAATGAAATCTTAAAATGACAAGGACAATGGGGAAATTGAAGATTCTCTAAACAAAAAAGGGAATATAATTTGAGGTGATAACAATGTTTGATAAATGTCCAGGAGCAGCCAATATACGAACGCCTACGATTAAAATAAAAAAGTGCCCCAAATGCAGTGTAGAAGTAGAAATTTTCTCTGACGAGATGCAAGTAAAATGTGGTAATTGTGGATTTACAATTTACAGTGACTTGCAATCTTGTGTGCAATGGTGTAGATATGCCAAAGAATGCGTTGGAGAGGAGACCTACAGAAAATTAAAAAAGAAGAAAATTGCATTTTTATGCGTTGAAAATTCATGTAGAAGCCAAGTTGCCGAAGCTTTGGCGAAAAAGTTATGTAATAGACCTAACTTAGAATTTGTCAGTGCAGGAACGCATCCTGCAAGTGAAGTAGACCCAAAAGCATTAGAAGTGTTGCGAAAGGAGAATATTACCTGGACAGGCAAGCCAACGAATTTATCCGAAATAGGACAGGTAGATGTAGCGGTGACTATGGGATGTGAAGTCGTATGCCCTGCTATTCCTGGGACAAAAATTGTTAATTGGGACATTCCAGATCCGAAGGGAAAAGGAATTGAAGAATATCATAAAACATTAAATATTATAAAAGAAAAAGTTGTAGAATTGTTAAAGGAGATTGAGGAATGACGAAAGTAAAAAGGAAAATCATCAAGATTGATGAAGAAAAATGTAATGGGTGTGGATTTTGTATTCCTTCCTGTCCAGAAGGAGCATTGCAGATTGTAGATACACCAAAAGGGCCAAAAGTAAGGTTGGTTAAAGAGAATTTTTGCGATGGACTCGGTGCTTGTTTAGGTGAATGTCCACAAGGAGCGCTGAGCGTTGTAGAAGCAGAGGTTGAAGAGTATGATGAGGAAGGTGTAATTGCTCACCAGTTGCCACAACATCATTCACATAAGATGCCTAAACGAGTAACTATTTGCCCTTCTGCAAAGGTGATGTCATGGCAGGCACAACTGCCAAAGACTAAATCCCGTAAATCTGTTGGTTCCGAGCTTCGTCAATGGCCAGTGCAGCTTCACCTTGTGTCTCCAGCGGCTCCATATTTCAAAAATGCTGATTTGGTTCTTGTTGCCGATTGTGTCCCATTTGCTTATGCTGATTTTCACCAGGATTTTCTTAAAGGTAAAGCGATTGCTATTGGTTGCCCCAAGTTAGATGATGTTGATGCCTATATAGAAAAGATCACACAAATAATTAAAACAGCAAATCCTAAAAGCATAGAAGTAATTCATATGGAAGTTCCATGCTGTTATGGTCTTGTTCATATTGCCAAAGAGTCCTTAAGAAAAAGCGGGGAAAATATCCCATTTGAGAGTGTAATTATTGGAATTAAAGGTGAAGTAATGGCGACGGAGGTGTAAAAATGGAAAGATTAGAAATGTTTTGTTATCAATGTTCCCAGACTGCGAAAGGAACAGGTTGCACAGTTAAAGGTGTGTGTGGAAAAGAACCTACAGTAGCCCGCCTGCTTGATAACTTGATATTTGCTATTAAAGGAATATCTGCCTATCTCTATCATGCAAGAGAACTTGGATTTGCTGATTCCGAAGTAGATGGTTTCATTGAAAAGGCACTTTATACTACATTTACAAATGTGAATTTTGATGCAGAAAGCTTTGTTCAGTTAGCCATTAAAGCTGGAGAAATGAATTTAAGGACAATGAGACTTTTGAAGGAAGCCCATATTAAAACCTATGGGGAATCTGAGCCTACCAAAGTGCGGACAGGAACAGACAAAGGCCCGGGAATTGTTGTTACCGGCCATGGGCTGAAAGCACTTGAGGAGTTGCTCAAACAAACAGAGGGAACAGAGATAAATGTTTATACCCATTCAGAACTTTTGCCTTCACATGGCTATCCAGGATTAAAGAAATATAGACATCTAAAAGGCAATCTTGGAAAATCATGGATTGACCAGCAAAAATTATTTACAGAATATTCTGTAGTAATTCTTGGGACATCAAACTGTGTTGTTATACCGAGAGAAGAATACAAAAATAGGATGTTTACAACAGGTCCTGCAAGACTGCCTGGCGTGATGCATATAGAAGAATACAACTACGCTCCTCTTATAGAGAAAGCAAAATCATTACCAAAACTTGAAGAAAGACCTGGAAACATTGTGCTAACTACAGGATTCTCAAAATCTGCGGTTTTGTCTTTGAAGGATAAAATTAAACAACTAGTAGAGGAAGGGAAAATACGCCATTTTTTCCTTCTTGGGGGTTGCGATTCATTCACGAAAAAAATGGAATATTACAGAGAATTTGTCCAAAAGTTGCCACAAGATACTGTTATTTTAACTTTGGGGTGTAGTAAATTTAGGATTAATGACCTGAATCTTGGAGAGATTGAAGGCATTCCAAGACTAATTGACTTAGGACAGTGTAACGACTCAATTGTTGCTATAGAAGTTGCTACTGCTTTTGCTGAGACCTTCGGGGTAGGAATAAATGAACTTCCTCTCACACTAATCTTGAGCTGGACGGAGCAGAAAGCAGTATCCATCCTCTGGAGTCTTTTCGCACTCGGCTTAAAAGGTATTTATCTTGGCCCCATCCTTCCTGCCTGGGTAAATGACGAGGTTTTGGAAATATTGAGAGAAAACTATGATTTGCGCCTTATAAGCAATCCAGAAAACGACCTTAGAAATATCTTAAAAAAATGATATAATTTAAAAAGATTTAGAAATGCGGAGGGAAAGATGAAAAGAATATACCTTGACTACGCCGCCACTACGCCTACAGCCCCAGAGGTAGTAGAGGCAATGTTACCATATTTTACTGATAGATTTGGCAACCCCTCCAGTATTCACTCCTTTGGTCAGGAAGGGAAAGCGGCGATAGAGGAAGCCCGAGAAAAAATAGCTAATCTTATTGGCGCAAAGCAAGAAGAAATCATCTTTACCAGTGGAGGCACAGAAAGTAATAACTCTGCCCTAAAAGGCGTAGCCTATGCCAACCAGCATAAGGGGAACCATATTATTACTACCCCTCTTGAACACCATGCGATAATTGAGCCCTGCAACTTTCTGGAGAAAAGTGGTTTTAAGGTAACTTATCTTCCGGTAGATAAGGATGGTCTTCTTAATCCAGAAGAGGTGAAAAAGGCGATTACTACCAAGACTATTCTTATCTCTGCTATGCACGCTAATAATGAGATTGGAACAATTGAGCCGATCGCTGAGATAGGTAGAATTGCCCGCGAGCGAGATATCTATTTTCATACCGATGCTGTCCAGACCTTCGGGCATCTTCCTATAAATGTTGATGAACTTAATGTAAGCCTGCTAAGTATATCTGCCCATAAACTCTGTGGCCCTAAAGGGGTAGGGGCGCTATATGTAAGAAAGGGCACGAGAATGGTTTCATTTATGCACGGAGGTGAGCAGGAGCGTAGGCGCCGGGCATCTACCGAGAATGTCCCCGGGATAGTGGGATTTGGCAAAGCGGTGGAGATTGCTGAAGAAAAGATGGAAGAAGAGGCGAAGGAATTGACCATTTTGCGAGATAAACTGATCAAGGGTATCTTTGAAAAGATAGACCATGTCTGTCTGAATGGGCACCCTACAAAAAGACTTCCCAACAATATCAATGTCTCCATCGAATTTGTAGAAGGTGAATCAATGCTGCTCAATTTAGATATGGAAGGCATTGCGGCCTCCACCGGGTCCGCCTGTAGTTCAAGTAGCTTAGAACCATCGCATGTATTGTTATCTTTAGGGTTATCACCTGAGTTAGCCCATGGTTCTTTGAGATTTACACTCGGTAGATACACTAAAGAAGAAGAGATTGATTATGTTTTGGAAATATTGCCTAAAATAGTAGACAAACTTCGCTCTATGTCACCCCTATATAAAAAAGCCTCATAAATGAGGCAACTACACATTTTTTGTAGTCGCTCGATTCATCGAGCTAAAACTGTAGTTTAAAAAGAGGATAAAGATGCGTGATGTATTCTCATTATATAGCAAGAAGGTTATGGAGCACTTCAAGAACCCCAGGAATGTGGGAGAGATGGAAAACCCTGATGGCATCGGTCATGTGGGCAATCCGATATGTGGTGACATCATGGAGCTTTATATCAAGGTTAAGAATGAAATCATCGTTGATGCAAAGTTCAAGACGTATGGTTGTGGTGCAGCTATCGCCACAAGTTCAATGGTCACCGAATTGGTAAAAGGCAAGACTGTAGATGAAGCACTTAAAATCTCCAATCGAGCAGTAGCTGAGGCCTTAGGAGGTTTGCCTCCAGTTAAACTCCATTGTTCTCTTCTTGCAGAAGAGGCACTGAAATCTGCGATAGATGATTATTTTAAGAAACAAGGAGCAAAACGATGATTCTTAATTTTCTCTCCACACTTCAGCATTATATTATTGAGATCGCTCCCAGTGTGGTAATAGGGTTTTTCTTAAGTGGGGTTATCCATGAATTTGTACCGCAAACTCTAATTAATCTCTATCTTACTCAAAAAGGAATCAAGCCTATTCTTTACACAACGCTTATCGGAGTTCTCCTTCCTCTCTGCTGTTTTGGTTCCTTGCCGGTAGCAATTGGTTTCAGGAAGAGAGGTGTGCCATTAGGTCCGATTCTTGCTTTTCTTGTTGCTACTCCGGCCACCTCAGTTACTGCAATTTTAGTCACCTGGCGTCTTATGGGAATAGGATTTACCTTATATCTCTGTCTGGCAGTAATCCTGATGGCTCTCGCCATCGGTCTTATTGGAAACCTTCTTCCATTTAAACCGGTGGAATCCCAACCAGATGCTTGTCCTATGTGTGAAGAGGGTAAACATCTCACTCGCTCTCATCATAAGAAGGGAATAAGGAATAGAATAATTTCAGTTTTCTCCTTTGGCTTTATTGACATTCCAAAAGAAATTGGATTGGAATTGCTCATTGGTTTAGTTCTTGCAGCCGTGGTTGTTTCCGTCACTCCTTTGGGAGATTTAATAAAAAATTATCTCGTAGCAGGTTTTGGGTATTTATTTGCTCTCATTTTCGGTCTTTTAATGTATATCTGTTCAACAGCAAGTGTCCCCCTGGTTCATGCTTTTGTCGCTCAGGGGTTAAATATTGGTGCGGGCGTAGTTCTTCTCTTAGTCGGTCCAATTACCAGTTTTGGAACTATCCTGGTTATCAGAAAAGAGTTTGGTAATAAAATTTTATCAGTTTACCTGGGAGTTATCTGCTTATTCTCTTTAATTTCAGGATATTTGTTCACTATCTTATCAGGATGAAAAAAAGGGTAGTAGTGGCAATGAGCGGGGGGGTGGATTCATCGGTTACAGCTGCTCTTCTTAAAAATGAAGGTTATGAGGTTATCGGTATGACGATGCAAATCTGGGAACGTTCTGAAGATTGGGGTGGTTGCTGTGGTTTGGAGAATGTGGAGGATGCAAAGAGAGTAGCCAATAGATTAGGAATACCCCACTATGTAGTGAATTTCAGAGCTCTCTTTAAAGAAAAAGTAATCGCTAATTTCTGTGAAGAATATAGAGAAGGAAGGACTCCTAATCCCTGTATTAGATGTAATCAATATATAAAATTCGGTGCGCTACTCAAGAAAGCAAAAGAACTTAATACAGATTATATTGCCACCGGCCATTATGCCAGAATAGAATACGACAAAAATAAAAAGAGATATCTCCTTAAAAAAGGTGTTGACTATAAAAAGGACCAGTCCTACCTGTTATATACAATGACCCCGAAGCAACTCAAGCACACTCTAATGCCCTTGGGGGAATTTACCAAAGAAAAGACAAGAGCAATAGCTGAAGGGTTAGATTTGTCTGTGGCCAGAAAACCAGAAAGCCAGGAAATCTGTTTTATTCCCGATGATAATTACCCAAAGTTTCTGCAAGAATACCTGCCGGAAGCAGCAAGACCAGGTCCTATTCTAAATAGACAAGGCAAGGCTGTGGGAAGGCACTGCGGCATCCTATTTTATACTATCGGTCAGCGTAAAAGATTAGGTATAGCCGCCAAAGAACCATTATATGTAATTGCTATTGATAAGGAAAAGAATGTTATTGTTGTAGGCAAGAAAGAAGAGGTCTATACGAAGGGGCTAATCGCTACCTCTATAAATTACGTAGCCATAGAAAGACCAAAGGGTTCTCTAAAGGTAAAGGCAAAGGTAAGGTATCTTCATCAACCAGCGGAAGCGGTAGTTACTCCTCTAAAGAGAAAGAGAGCCAGCGTGAAGTTTAAGGAGCCGCAGTGGGCGCTTACTCCTGGGCAGGCGATAGTCTTTTATGATGGAGATATTATTGTCGGTGGTGGAACAATAGATCAGGTAGATGGTAATCTATAACCAGATAGCAAAAATAATTGCAGTTTGTAGAAGTAAGAAAAAGGGCACTAAGAAAGAAGTGATAAACGAGGGATTCCTCAAAGAGGATTACGGGCTTATTGGCGATGTCCATGCCGACTCTAATACCCATCGTCAGGTAAGCCTGCTGGCAATAGAAAGCATTAAAAAGATACGTGATTTAGGTCTAGATATAGGCCCTGGGGACTTTGCCGAAAATCTTACTACTGAAGGAATCAGCCTCGTTTCCTTACCAGTTGGCACCCCGATATCTATAGGTGAAGATGTTATTTTGAAGGTTACCCAGATCGGCAAGGAATGCCATATCGGGTGCGCTATCTATCATAAGGTGGGAAGCTGCATAATGCCTCAGGAAGGGGTGTTCGCTAAAGTTATTCGAGGCGGAAAGATAAAAGCAGAAGATAAGGTAAGGATTATAGAGAAACAGGAAATGAATGGAAAGATAGAAGATTTTTCTATACAGCGGGTTACCGAGAAAGGAAGGGATAGAGTTGAGGATATAATTGTCAAGGAAATTCCCCTGACTATTTTCTTGAATAATCAAGAGCTGGTGACCCTGCTCTGTACTCCGGGAGGTCTAAAATATCTGGCCATCGGTTTCCTCTATTCAGAGGTTCTAATTAAAAATAAGGGAGAGATTGAGAAAGTGGTGCTTGATGAAGAGAAGGGTGTTATATGGGTGAAGACTAACGAAGATAAAAATTTTGTTAAAGAACTTATGTTTAAAAGAGTTATAACCTCAGGCTGTGGAAAAGGAGCAGCTTTCTATAATCTGGTTGACGTTCCAGTTGCAAAAAAGTAGAGTCAAAACTAAAAATCTCACCCCAAGAAGTCTTTAGTTTAGTAAAGGAAATGCAGCACCAATCCCAACTTTATCGGGCTACGGGTGGTGTGCATAGTGCCGCCTTATGTGATAATAGAAATGTTTTAATCTTTATTTAGTGAGGATATCGGTAGGTATAATGCCATTGATAAGATATTTGGAGAATGCCTCTTAAAGGATATCCAGATAAATGATAGAATAATAATCACCAGCGGAAGGGCTCCTCAGAAATACTGCTTAAGATAGCCAGGAAGAATATTCCCATAATTATCTCTATCTCTGCACTTACTAACTTGGCAATAAAGCTTGCTACCAGATTGGGAATAACCTTAGTAGGTTTTGCAAGGGGCAAGAGAATTAACATTTACACCAATGACTGGAGGGTAGAGTGAATAAAAGAGATGATAATTCAGAGTTAATAGATAAGATTCAGAAACTTAAGAGAGAGAGAAATGCAGTAATTCTTGTCCATAACTATCAGCTTCCTGAAGTGCAGGATATCGCTGATTTCCGGGGTGACTCCTTAGGTTTAAGTCAAAAAGCCTCTCAGACCGATGCTGAAATTATCGTCTTCTGCGGGGTGCTTTTTATGGCCGAGACTGCTAAAATATTATCCCCGGATAAAAAGGTGCTCATTCCGGAGATAAAGGCCGGTTGCCCTATGGCGGATATGATTACTGCTCAAGAATTGCTTAAGTTGAAAAAGGAACATCCCGAAGCGATGGTCGTAGCTTATGTCAACACCACCGCCGAGGTTAAGGCAAAAGTGGATATCTGCTGTACTTCAGCCAATGCCCTGAGAATAGTAAATTCTCTACCTGAAGATAAAGAAATAATCTTTGTTCCGGATAAATATCTTGCCCATTATGTGTCTACTCAGACGAAGAGAAAACTTATTCCCTGGGAAGGATACTGTCCGACACATGTTAAGATTCTGCCAGAAGATATTATCAGGCAGAAAAAACAACATCCGCAGGCCGAAGTCATTGTTCACCCGGAATGTACGCCCGAAGTAATCAAGTTAGCTGACCGTGCCCTTTCTACCTCGGGAATATGCAAATATGCTAAAGGGTCTGAAGCTTCCGAAATGATTATCGGCACGGAGATCGGCATTTTGCATCGATTAAGAAAAGAGAATCCTCAAAAGAGATTCTATCCCGCTACCGACCTGGCGGTCTGTCCTAATATGAAGTTGATAACTTTAGAAAAAGTGCTCTGGGCCTTGGAAGATTTGCAATACGAAGTAAAAATCCCGGAGAATATTCGTCTCAGGGCAAAGCAGTCGGTAGAGAGAATGCTGCAGATAAAGAGAGAAGAATAAGCAACTTGAACGTGCTGTTATTTTTTAATATGTTCTTTAATCCCTTACAACTTCACAAGAAAACCTAAAATTATTCCGCCGATTACGGTAAAGATAGGATTGACCTTAAATACAGCTGTCAACACAATCACAATAATAGCGACGAAAGCGGTCTTTAAATCCGTAATCGAAGTCTTAAATAATTTTAAAATTGCCACCGTAATAAATCCTATAGCCATCGGTCTAATAATTTTAAGAAGATTCTGAATTACAGGATAATCTTTGAATTGGGAATATTTCAAAGCGATAATATATAACGCAAGAAAAGGAATTGCAATAAGGCCTAAGGTTGAGAGGATTGCTCCTTTTATACCAGCAACTTTTGTCCCAACATAGGTTGCAAGATTAACCATAATCGGCCCAGGAATAATTTCAGACATAGCTACTAAATCAGTGAATTCCTGGATGGTTAGCCAATGATAGTATTCCACTACATACCTTTGTGCTAAGACTAACATAGAATAACCGCTCCCTATAGTAAACAAGCCCACTTTTAGGAACGTGATAAATAATTTATTGTATGGAATTTCAAAGTTCCCCCTCATCTATGTTTCCT
>Ga0210044_10004635_pt1 | contig 19092 bp, 22 predicted proteins | sample CryGey13umfilter_2_FD_183959 | JGI IMG/M metagenome (GOLD analysis project Ga0210044, IMG submission 183959) | Groundwater microbial communities from aquifer in Utah, USA - Crystal Geyser 4/9/14 3 um filter (SPAdes) (version 2) | ecosystem: Environmental > Aquatic > Deep subsurface >... | reverse complement strand
TTCATATTAACGGCATTGAATCTTTCTGGTCTTTCACCAAAAGAAGACTAGCAAAATTCAATGGCGTTAAGAGAAGTTTCTATTTGCACCTAAAGGAGTGCGAGTGGAGATGGAAACGAAATGAGCAGGAATTACAAACTGATTTATTGAAAATTTTACACAAATATTAATTAATTTGATGGTCTAGAGCCTTATATAATATCATTTTTTGCAATTTATTTCTAGTCCCAAAGCGATAGCGGCGCGTTTCTGTTTAGTACCATAAATAGTGTTTTGTGGCGCGCCGCATTGTTTGGTAATGAAAACCCAGGTTTTCAAACTTTCCTCGCAGTATGTTTTTTCACGAACCGAATAATAAGGTTTGCCGGACAGCCGCCCCGAACCGGGAAAACTTTTTAAAAGGAATTTTTGAATCGTGAGCAATTTTTTTCAAAAATTTCTCACCAATCAAAACACAATTCATATTTTTCCGTTTCGTGACGGCAGACCAGCGCATTTTATAAAGGTTCGTGAAAAAACTCTTTTATAGAACGAAAACCTCGGCGGTTATTCTTTTCATTCTTTCCCCGCAAGGATGGAAAAACCCAAGAGCAAGGGCGTTGCCTCGCACAATCTGACATTTTGCAACAGGTAACCCTTGTTTCTTGCAAAGTTTTCTAAAATTTTATTTGGCAGGGAACCCCGCCCTCCCAAAAAAATTTTGAAAACTTTGAGAAACAAGACCTGTCGCAAGAATGCGAGATTGTGCGACTCGTGGGTTTTTCCTCATTCATATTTCAACCACCCCCTGCCCCCGCCAATCTTGGCGGGGGTTCGCCCGTGGAGAGCAGAAACAAAATTCTCACAAACGTTCGTCGCTTGTGTTTTTTGTTTTGAGGATAGGGAGGGGAACAAAAAACACGTCTTCTCACATTTGCTCAAATTTTTTTCTGCCAGAAAGTCTTTCTCTCTGACGCCTCTTTTCTGTTTTGTGCAAAGAACAAAATCACTGCTTCGTTGTCCCTTTTCACCGTGTCCAAACAAAATCGCTTCAACTTCTCGTCGCTTGTGTTTTTCCGTCCGGATCCGCTTGGCGTCACCGGCCGGCAAAAACACGTCTCCTCAAAGATTGAATCAATTTTTTTGGCCTCTCACGCTCTTATCTCTGCGCCTCTGCCAAGATTTGCCCATTTTCTCGAGCCAGTGGTTCGTTGCCGGCGCGCGCGGCTGATCCACTTCAATCTTTAATTCCTATAACTATAGTTTATCTAAGCCTTTTTAATGTGTGTGATGTCGCATAATTCGCGCGAAAAGATTTTTTTAGGCTTGTTTTCATTTTTCGGATAGAGCGCCAACAAATTTTTTTATTCTTCGATTAGGTCGATCTTTTCGAAGAGATAGATTTAGAAGAGGGCGTTCTTTTCGAATAGTAAATAATTTGTAAGTAAGTATACTTATAATTTCTTTTTTGCTTCTTTTTTCTTTTGCTCGAATTTCATCTTTGCAAGTTCAATGGCAACCATTCTCCAAAGATTCCAATAAAACCATTTGACATAGTGAGGACATTTTGAATATCCTGATACGCTGTGGCAAAATGTTTCATTGCCTCGATCAAATTTTCCACACTTCCATTTTTCTCGCAATGTCTTGTCGGCTATCGGACACTTGTCATCTATGGGCGCATTTTTTAGTATCTTTTCCATTATGCCCGCTATTTGATTATTTATTCCTTCCATCGTATTGTTTTAGTTTACTAATTAGTTTGCAGATTCTAGTTTCTGCTCTCTCAATGGTTACGACTATCCCATTTATATCCTTAATTGCGTTGTCAGCTCGTTTTGGCGCTTCGTTCAGGTATTCAGTGGCTAAAGATATCAAATCAGAGAAATAGCCAGCTGTGCGCCACGATATTTGGCTTTTTGACTTGCGCCGATATTGGAGGATATAGTTTTCCGGTTCAATCACGATTTGGGCATTGTCATCGATTGGAATAGTTCTTTCCATTTATTTTTTCTTATAATTTTGTTTTTCGTCGTAAATTTTCACAAGTGCCAGCATGAGGCGACCCATTTTTTCAAGATATATCTCGGCTTGATCTGTCGTGATTTTAATTCCCGCTTGTTCAAGAAGCAGTTTTTGGCAGTCAGCGATTAATTCAGGTGGGAATTCTTGTTTCATATTCCCAGCTTAATTAAGAAAACCGCCCTTGGGGGCGGTGTGAATATTCTTGTGAATTATAATTTTATTCAAGCCAATTTATTTTTGTGCTTATTGCTTATGGCTTTTCGTTCCCGCTCTCGTCTGTTGCGGCAACTTTTATTTGAAGGCGGGCAAGTTTTTCTTTTTGATCCTGTTTCTTTGTGGTTCAATTGGCCGCACTTTGAGCAAAGGTAAAAGGGCAATGCTTCTTGTATGTCTAAGGCAATTTCTAGACAACATAACGCATAGTGGCCATAAACCCTATATGATTCAATCGGGTAAATATTTTTTACGCTTTTCATTCCGATAGCGTCTTCAATTTTCCTATCATCTCTTTCGATTAACCTTGCATCGCGTACTCTTTCCCAAATGTAGGAATTATGATCCATAAGAGTAGGGGAAATATTTTCTAGTTGTTTATTCAGCCATAAAAGGTTGTTTTCATGTTTTTTACTTGCCAAATAATCTGCAACAAAGTTTTTCAATTCTTGCTGTTTTTCCCAAATAAAATTTATGTTTATTTCGGCGATTTTGAAAAGCGCTTCTCTGAATTGCGCGTCCAGCTTTTCCGGAATTTTATATCCATATGACGCATAGTATATCGGCATGCCTCTTAGTCCTGCTTTTCTGTATTTTTTGAAAAGTTGTTGCATTTCAGAATCAGTGGGAAAAATACAAAAATCTAAAGATTTTTCCAGAAAATCTTTCAAATCATTTTTTTGTTCCAGATTTATAAAATCGACATATAATTTCTTGGGGAATTGAAATCCTTTAAAATTTGCCTGACCCGTTTTTTCGATATACACAAAATTTACCATTTGCACATAAGGGATTAATTGTTTTCTGTCGCATCCGATATATGACAAGGCCATATTTTTGTCTGTGATGTAAATGTTCTTGAGCGGGTCTTTTGTGTATTTGCTTAGGGGGAAAGTATTATCCAGGGAGCCTTGAAAAACGCTCCTTGAGAGAAGGCAACAACCATTGTTTATTTTGACCAATTGAACATGTTTTTTGATTGCTCTGTCCATTTTTGCTTGTTTTTGGTTTATCTTGAGTAAACGCTTACTTAATGGTATCATATAAATATAAAAATTCCTTTATTTTCGGGGGAAAAGTTTTGATTTTCAAAGAATATATGGCCAAGATTAAAGATATTCCAAAAATAGATCGTCCGAGAGAAAGATTTCTCCAAAAAGGACCAGATGCACTTTCCAAAAGTGATCTTTTGGCAATTTTGTTAGGGAGCGGTATCAAGGGGAAAAATGTTCAAAAACTTGCACAGCAAATTATTAAAAGGTTTGGTAAAAATTTTTTAAATATTACGGTTGATGATTTGCAAGATATTTCCGGAATTGGACAAGCTAAAGCATTGCAAATTGTGTCTGCTATTTCTTTGGTGAAAAGATTTCATGAAGAAAGTGCTGCAATTGATATCATAATTAAAAATTCGAAAGATGTTTTATCTGTTGTTTATGATTTGCAAGACAAAAAGAAAGAGTATCTCGTCTGTTTGTATTTGAATGCCAGAAATGCGTTGATAAAAAAAGAGATAATAAGTGTAGGATTGCTTGATAAAAGCTTGGTTCATCCAAGGGAAATTTTTCATCCTGCGATTGAATTAAATTCTGCAAGTATAATCCTTGTTCATAATCATCCGACGGGCGATCCAAATCCGAGTGAAAAGGATCGAATTGTTGTTGAGCGAATTGCTCAAGCTGGCGAGATAATGGGAATTTCCGTTACTGATTTTTTGATTACCGCTAAGAATGGAAGCCATAGTTTTTATGGTTCATTGAAAAATGTAACCGATGTTGATTATGTTGCCGAGGGTGTGCAGGCGAGACTTTTTGATTTAATGGAACTCGAAAGACCTAGCTATGAAATTGCGGCAGAAACTATAAAAGAAAATTATTTTTATATTCCGCAGACAAAAGAGAATCATGTGCAACTCCATAATCGTCGATACATTGGCGGTAAAAGCAAGCTTATAGACTGGATTTTTTCAATCATTAAGGAAGAATGCAAAGGGGATTGTTTTGCGGATGTCTTTGCTGGAACTGGCGTTGTTTCTGCTGTTGCAGCAAAACATTTTAAAAAAATAATTCTAAATGATTTTTTACATTCTAATTATGTGATTTACCAAGCCTTTTTCGGAAAAGGTGAATGGGATAAAAATAAGATAGATAGTATCATTAAGGATTTTAATAATATAAGTGCCGAAGATTTAGATGATAATTATTTTTCGGATAATTTCGGTGGAAAATATTTTAGCAAAAATTCTTCAAAGATAATTGGGTTTATTCGGGAAAGTATTGAAAAAAATAAAAAAAATCTCACAGGACGAGAATATTTTATGCTTATTGCATCATTGCTTTATTCTATCGATAAAATTGCAAATACCGTTGGTCATTATGACGCTTATTTTAAAAAAGATCAGCTGAGCGATGATTTTTTTATGAGGCCAATTGATCCGATTGAAACTCAAGAAGTTTTTATTTTTCAAGAAGATACAAACGCTTTGGCAAAGAAGATAAAAGCAGACATCGCTTATATTGATCCGCCATACAATTCTCGTCAGTATAGTCGATTTTATCATGTACTTGAAACACTCACTAAGTGGAATAAGCCAGAACTATACGGCGTTGCTTTAAAGCCTGCCCCTGAAAACATGAGTGATTATTGCACGACTAGCGCAAAAGATAAATTTGCTGAGTTGGTGAATGATATTGATGCTAGATATTTGGTTGTTTCATATAATAATACTTATGATTCAAAAAGTAGCTCATCGAAAAATAAAATTACGCTTCAAGAAATTGAGAAAATTTTAAAATTAAAAGGTAAAACTAAGGTCTTTGAAAAAAAACATAAACATTTTAACGCTGGGAATACGAATTTTGATAATCATAAGGAATATTTATTTGTAACAAAAGTCAGCCATGCATAGAAAAATAAAAAGATCGCCATTATTTTATGTCGGAGATAAATATAAGCTAATGAAGCAATTGACTGAATTATTTCCTCGAGAAATAAATAATTTTTATGAGCCTTTTACTGGTGGTGGAACGGTATTTTTGAATGTTGAAGCTAAAAGGTATTATTTGAATGATAATGATAAGCATTTTATAAATATTCATAAATTTTTAATTAAAAGCTCTGATAATCCAAGAAAATTTTTCAAAGGAGTTGAAAAAATAGCTAACAAATACAAGCTATCAAAATCATATAAGGAAGATATAATTCCAATCGCATTGAAGAAGGAGCATAAAAAGACTTATTTTGCTCGATTTAATAAAGTTGGCTATGAAAAATTAAGGACATGTGTTAATAACTATCGGAAAAATGATCCGCTCATTCTGTATATGCTTCTTATTTATGGTTTCAATAGGATGCTAAGATTTAATGGAGGTGGTAAGTTTAATTTACCTGTTGGAAATGTTGATTTTAATAAAAATGTTGTCAGTGCATTGGGAGATTATTTTGAATTTGTAAAAGATAAAAAAATAAAGATAGGGGCAAAGGATTTTAGAAAATTTTTTGCTGATAAGAAATTTGTAAAAAATGATTTTGTTTATCTTGATCCGCCATATTTAATAACCGCAAGTGAATATAATAAATTTTGGGATAAAAAATCGGAAGCGGATTTATTGCGCACAATGGATATGCTAAATAAAAAAGGTGTGAAATTTGCCTTATCAAATGTTTCTCATTATAGAGGAAATAAGAATGATTTATTGATTAACTGGATGAAAAAATATAAAGTTCACAAAATTCAAAGTAATTATATAAGCTATCATAATAACGGTAAGAAAGACATCAAAGAGGTTTTAATTACCAATTACTAAATTTATGCCAAGACGACAACAAGAATACAAGCCGCTACTTTTTACAACTACAATGAGAAACCCAGAAAGATTGAAAGATTTTTTGTTGGTTTTCAAGGAATTTGATGGAGAAATTTTAACAAACAAGATTATTGAAAAAGTTGCCAAGAGTCTTATAAAAAAGGGATTATATAAACCAATGAAAGTTTCACTTTCCGTTAAAGATAAATGGAAAAATGAAATTGAATTAAGTGGCGCCGAAACAAAAAAAGTTTTTGATGACAATCCGCAAAGCCATAAGGAAGCTGGTTTTGAACGAGGATGGCCTTCAAGATTTGATACTTGGTTTAAAATTGCGAAAGAATTAGGGTTTGTCTGGTATTGGCAAAATGAAAAAATTGAATTTTCAGAAAGTGGAAATATGTTGCTTGATAAGGAAAAGCCAGAAAATGAACTAATGGTATTCGCAAATGCTTTTGCTAAATATCAAAGGCAGAATCCTTTTCGCAGAGTTTTGAATAAAAATGTTCCCTTGATTCTATTGATTCAGGTAATTCAATTATTGAAAAATGATAATGAATATCAGGGAGCGGGTATTTCTCGATCAGAAATACCGCTGTTTCTTTGTTGGAAGGATGATAATGCTGAAGGTTTATATAAAGAAATAAAAAAACTTCGTAAAAAACATGGTTATTCGCCAAGCAATGAAGTAATTTTGGATTTGTGCTATGGATTGCTGAATGAAACAAAAAGAGATGATAACTCAATTCTGGGTGATTATCCAGATGACTTTATTCGAAAAATGCGTCTCACTGGTTTGATAACATTGCGTGGCGGTGGTCGTTTTATTGATATCAACACAAAGGAAATCGAAGCAGTGAATTATATTTTAAAAAATTATTCTACATATAAATCGTTTTCTGAGGAAAAAGAATTCTTCAGTTATATGGGGTCAATTGATCAAAAGTTGATATCCACACTTTCGGTATACAAAGCTCCTGTCAAAACAACTAGGGCGGAGTTGGACAAGTGGGTCAAGTATTTTGAGTGGAATACTATTAAAACAGAAATGCTTAATCTTGCACAGAAAAAGTCTTCATCAGACGATATTTTAAGAGTTATTGAACAGCCATTGCGTTTAGAGTTTTTAACTTCTCTTGCTATCCTCAAAAAATTACCGGATGTTGTGGTTAAGCCAAATTTTGTTTCGGATGATGAAGGTCTTCCGACAAGTTTTGCTTCTGGTGGAAGCCCTGATATTGAATGTGCTGAAGGAAGTGAGAATGTGCTTGTAGAGGTAACCCTTTTAACTGGCACTCAACAACATATCAGAGAATCTTTTTCTGTGCGTAGACATCTCGAAGAATTTGCAAGTAATGGATCAAAGAAATACTCTGTCTTTATTTCGCCAAAAACATTTATTGATACTGAAAGATATTTTGAATTTATAAAGCCAGAAGGTCTTGATGTGCGTCCACTTAATATTGATAATTTTGTTAATAAGCTTGAGCAAAGTGCTACATTGAGTCAGGCAACTGTATAAAATTATGAACTCATTTAAAGAACTTGCATATCAAATTTTAAAGGAAGCTGGCAAGCCATTACATAGCAAGGAAATCACAAAGATTGCTCTTGATCGTGGCTGGCTTAAAACTGCTGGGAAAACTCCAGAATATACAATGAACGCGCAGCTTATTGTTGATATAAATAGCAAAAAAGAAGGTTCCAGATTTATAAAAACCGCTCCGTCAACTTTCGATATCAATAAGAACATTGTGGTAAAGGTTGATGCGCTTAAAATCAAAGTTGGAGCTGGTGATGTTGAAATTAAAAAAGACAAAGTTTGGAAAATTTCTAAGGATGTTTCTACTAAACAAAAAGGGGATATAGCCGAAGCTCGAATTGCCGAGCTCATTATTTTATATGACGACACGACGCTTTCTTGTTATAAACCAATTTCAGATGATGAGGGAATTGATCTTATCGTGAAAGAAAAGGGGAGTTTGAAAACAATGTATATTCAGATTAAAAGTAGATTTGGAAATAGTCCCGACGAAATTTTCACAGCAACAACGAAGGCTTCGGGTGTGGTTGATAATTATTCAATGGCGACTATATTTTGTTATTTTGACACAGAAGAAGGCGATGTCTGGGATTACCTTTGGTTTGTGCCGGCGCCTGATTTTGTGCGGCTTGCAAACAAAATTTCAAACGACGGAAAACCAATGTATGGATTTGTAGCAGGAAGGAAAAGAAAGGAATCAAATAAGTGGGATCAATTTTTGATAGATAAGCGCGACCTCGCAAACACTATTATTAGTCAGATGAAAAGAATATGAGAATTACAAGGATTGTAATTAAGAACTATAAAAGTATAAAGGATATAGACTTTAAGCCAAATAAGTCCATAAATACTTTTATTGGTGGTAATAGTGCAGGAAAAAGTAATATAGTTGATGCAATAAATTGGCTTCTTGGCCCTATGTATCCATCGTTTAATTCTGTTTGCAAGGAGGATCATTTTTTAGGAAAAGAAGACAATAAAATTTCAGTGAGGTTGGAATTTAGCGATGGACATAATCTTGAAATGAATGAATTTCGAGAAGTGCAAAATTATCAAGGCGAGAAAGAGATAAAATCGGGCCTTTTTTATGATGGTCAGCAATATAATTGTAAGGGTGAAATAAGAGAAAAATATTGTTCTGCATACCTTGGTGTTGATAGAAAAATTCTTGATTATCTTCCTTCGAGTCGGTGGTCTCTTGTGGGCAGAATTTTGCAAGAAGTTAATAAAAAGTTTATGGGCGAAACATATACCCATAAAGGAATAACAAAAACAAAAGAGGCGTGGTTAAAAAATTGGTTGACCATTATTCGTGATCAATTACTTTTTTCAGTTAAAGATGAGAGTGGTGAAGAAATAATGAAAAAATTTCTCACAATTGTGCAAAACGAAAGCGCGAAACAATTAAATAGGCCACAATCAGATTTTCAGGTGGATCTTAGTCTTTATGATCCTTGGAATTTTTATAAAACACTTCAACTTATAGTTAAAGAGCCGGATATGGATCTTGAATTTCAAGCCTCAAATCTTGGCATGGGTGTGCAGGCCTCAATTTCAATTGCGATATTAAAGGCTTATTCGGAATTAAACCTTGCCAACAAAAGTCCAATTTTCATAGATGAGCCAGAACTATTTTTGCATCCACAAGCACAAAGAAATTTTTATAAAATACTCAAAGAATTATCTGAGGACAAAGTTGATGACGATGGCAATGTAGTCAGGGAGGGAACTCAAATTTTTTATACAACTCATTCAGCAAACTTTTTATCTACGGGAAATTTTGATCAGATATTTATAGTGAGGAAAACGAAAGAGAATGGAACTTTTTTAAAGTATGCAGATATTGATAAATTTATTGTCGATCTTAAAAAAAGAAAAGATATTGAATCAACAGGGGACGACTTACTATTGAGATACAAAAATGCCTATGAAAATACTGGTGATACCCAAAAGGCAAATGAAGGATTTTTTGCTAAAAAAATAATTTTGGTTGAGGGTCAATCTGAATCTCTATTGTTGCCATATTTTTTCGATCTTATTAGTTTTGATTATATAAAGGAAGGAATTTCTATTGTGCGATGTGGGTGCAAAGGAGAAATAGATAGATTTTTTAGGTTGTATAATGAATTTGGAATACCGTGCTTTGTTTTGTTTGATGGTGATAAGCAGCTAGAAGGTGGCGAAGATGAACTCAATAATATTGAAAAAAATTATTCAATTATGTCATTATTCGGCAAGGTTGAGTCTGCATATCCTGATGGCATTATAAGAGAGAAATATTTAGGTTTTGAAACAAAGTTTGAGGACAATTTAGGTTACGAAACATTCAAGAAGGGGTTGGAGTTATTTATTGAGGTTAAGAGTAAAATTGAAACCGATGGATTAAAAATTCCAACATTTGTTTCTCAACTAAGTGAAAAGATATTAAAATTATCGGAAAGTTCAATAGATAGCATATTACATAAGTAATGTTTAAAGATATGACAAATCCTAGATCATTTCCACAAATGAATATGGCAAATAATGTTGCTCGGCAAAAAGTTCTAAGAGAATCGGAATTAGACAGAATAGAAAGAAACAAACAATTTCCGGTGATTATTGTTCAGGGTTTTGGGTTTCGTCCGCAGTTTAACCAACATGATAAAATTCATGTCGATGGTCCATTGTGCCTAAGTTCTTTATCAAAGGATAAACAGTGTTTAGCAGAACTCAGCGGAGATAATATTGAAAGTGTAAAGGCACATTGTGATGTTTGTGGCAAAAACTACGAAATGCCACATAGTTTTCAAAAATTCAGACAGATTGCTCATAAGGCATATGATGGTTTTGTAAATTCTCAAGCGGAAATAATAACGCTTGATGTTCCATATGATGCAATAAAAAAAGAGGGCGAAGATGAAACACGAAAAATAAGAATTAAATGGTCTCAAAAAGACGGAAGAAATCAGGCAATTATCTATTTTATTAAAAAGGATGAAGGTAATGGAAAAAAAGCACACTTATTCGCAGATTTTGATCGAGAGGAAGTTAGACATGATTCAAGTGATATTCATCCAGAAAAGTATCTTGCAAAAATAACAGCAGAATTTAAAAATACAAATGTGAATATAGAATATAAGAAAAAAGAGGAATAAAATTTTTTATGCAATTATTGAAAATAATCAAGCATAGCAATTTGTTTTCAAGTCATTAAGAAATATGGAACTAATACAAGCAACAACCAAAGATATTCAAACGCTTCTTGAAATAGAAAAAACTACAATTGGATTGAAGTTGTATTCTGGATATTTCAATGAAAAAGAAGTTGAAGAATATGTTAAAAAATCGATTGTGTTTCTGATTAAAAATAATAAGGATATTGTTGGTAGTATTTCTTATGATGTCATAGGTTCTGATCATGCTGATATAAGCGACCTTGTTATAAAACAGGAATTCCAAAAACAAGGCTTTGGGCGAAAGGCAATGGAGCTTCTATTTGAGAAGTTGAGAGATCATAAAAAGCTTTCCCTTTGTGTGCATCCAGATAATCATGCGCGCAAGCTTTATGAGTCGTTTGGATTCAAGGTGGAGTCGCGCAAAGAAAATTATTTCGGAGATGGAGAACCGAGATTGATTATGACCAAACAGCAAGATTAGTTTTGTTGCATTAAAGCTTTCGCACGCTCCAATCTAATCTCAATCACATCCCAATTTTCAAGTATATTGGTTCGAAGCGTGTACCCTAGCCCGTGCATGACAGAAACAGTCTCCCGAGAGGGAGACTGTTAAATTTACCACAAAGCTCAAACCTTTTTCCAAGAAAACTTTTGAAGAAAATTTTCGCTTTTGCTTCCGCTCCGCTTTCCGCCCGCAAACTTCTTCAAAATTTTAGGGCGGAAAGCGGAGTATTTTAAATTTCTCTCTTTTTATACTTTTAGCCGTCCTTGACCCAAGCCCATCCATTCGCGGACGGCGACAAGGAACTCCCTTGTGGATAAATCATTGCTTGTTAAAAATAGCCATTATGCTATACTAAAAGTGCAAAAGTCACAGGAAAGTTATCAATCGCCTCAAGAAAAATTTAATCTTGAAGAAATTAAGGACGAGCTTGTTAAATATGGCGAAGAAAATAAATTAAGAGGACTTGAGGGAAGAACACAAAGAGGTTTAGATCCTGCGGGGATTTTGGCTGTTAAAGAAACTATGGGAAAAATAGAAAAAGTAGCCGAAGCATTAGGTGCGAAAGTAGAGGATGTTATTAAGCTAACAAACGAATTGCATATTGGCGCTATTTGGGACAAAGCTGACGAATTAGCCAAAGGAGAAAATTCCGATATCAAAGTATGGATGGTAGCTGCCGATGTAACTACTCATGAAAAAGAAAAAGAAGGAGATTTGGAAAAAGAAGAATTCATCGAAGATTATAAAAGAGTAAATAAATTACTTGATGAAGCAATAGCTGATTCTCAAGGATTTGCAAAACGCGCAAAAGAAAATTTAGTGGATAGTTCAAAAAAACAATTCAAAATCGAAGGCGATGTGCCAGTTTGGAGAACATTAATTGTTAAGGAGTAATAATAAGTAAAGGTGATAAACCAACTTATTAATTTTTCACAAAAACAATATGAGAGAACAAAAGCCAAGTTATCCGCAACAAGGGGGGGAGAAAAAAACTTCGCCCATGGATAAACGAAAGAAAGATAGAGATTATTCCAACCAAGAAACAGAGGCTTTAATTAAAAAAGTTGAAATTGCTCATGAATCTGCAAAAAAAGCTCTAGATGAAGCATGGGATTTTGTTTTTAGTAATGCTCCCAATTGGAATGATTTTTGTGAAGTCACAAGGGAAGCGCTTGATGAATTCGATGACTTTTCAAAAAAGACGGTTCTTAATAGATTCTTGTATGAATATAAAGGAGATCCCTTCAATCGCTCTAGGGACTACAGCTCCAAAAGAAGAGAATTAAATTCTTATGAAAAAGAATGCTATCAAAAATCCCTTTCTCTGTATGAAAAATACAAACAGTTTATCGAACAAGAAGAAGCATTACAAACAGAACTTAGAAAAAGAAATGCAAGTGTAGTTTTTCTTCAGGAGTATAAAAAAACCTAGCTTCTAAATTTTATTTGCGTAATTTTAAGTACTCCTAATTGCAGGCTATTTTTAACAAGCAATGATTTATCTACGGGGAGTTCCTTTTTGCCGTCCATGCAAGGGTGGGTTTTGAGGCAAGGACGGCTAAAAATATAAAGAGAGAGAACTATAAAATGCTCTGCTTTCCGCCGTTCCGAATTCTCGGAACTCCAAAACAAAAATTTTCTTTCCCCCCAGACACCAACTTTGAAAAAGAAAGTGAAAACGGGAAATCTTGAAAGCAAAACCGCCTTCGGCTTTGATTTTTTGAAACAAAAGAATTCTGCAAAGTTGGTGTCGGGGTAAACTTTTTTGAAAAAAATTTGGGCGCGCGATATCAAAAAAATGTAGAGAAAATTTTTCTGTTTTGGGACTGAAATTTCTTCAAAATTTCAGGGCGGAAAGCGGAGCGGAGGCCAAACCGAAAACTTTCTTCAAAAGTTTTCTTGGAAAAAGGTTCGAACTTTGTGGTAAATTTGTGCCAAGTTGCAATAAGTGAGGTTAAAGCCTCGCTTTTTGCTTTACTCAAGGGTGTTTTGTTCAGTTCTAACCTTAAATATTCCGTTTCTAACGGTTTATATCCGTTTCTCATTACTTGAAACCATTCTTCGGCTTGAATAGTCAATTTCTGGTCTTTTATGATCGGGTTCGAACATAAAGCAGATAATATCTCTTTCTTTTGTTCAATCGTTCCTTTGTTAAATTTCATTTGGGCATAGGTCGCAAAGTTAAAAGTCCGTTCCGTGAGTTCTAGCCAGTTTTCCGCTGTCGTGCGGTTGCCACTCAGTTTGTCGGTTTTGATATTGATTATGCTTTTGGCCCGATGATGATGACACCTGCAACAATTTCATATTTCTTGGAATACTCGGGTGGTAAGTATGGAGATAAATGGGATTCAATTTTAGTTCCTCGTTTACGCATAATAAAAGACGGAATGAAATTTTCGGTACTGCCAATAAGTTTTCAAAATGATAAAAGGATGACGTGTGTAGAATCCGGTAATGTAGCCATAATCCTTAAGAGGCTTGAGCAGTTCAATAATGTTATCCCTTCCCTTGTTACCGAATGGCAGCTTCTTAATGGATAACGATATGTGGCATATCTATTGGCCATCATCTAAGTTTGGATGGTGGCCATTTTTCTTACACTAATTCTGTGCTATACTTATTAAAACTTTTTAAAATAATTTTATGCAAATACCAACAAATGTTCCACTAGATCAGGAAGGGCAATATTGTATTCACTGCTTTTCAAGGAAAGTTGAGAGAATTTTTCGGGATGGTCTAACATATTATCATTGCCAGGTATGCAATAAGACCGCAGAAAGAAGTTTAGTTATTGATAATAACGTTGTTTGGTGGGTAGAAAAAAAACAAAAGAATATTAGCACGAGAGCGTGGGCGTTTTTGTTTTTAATTCTAAGAATAAAGCTCTTTTTTTTGAAAGAGTTATATATCCTTTTGCTTTTGCTATTCCAGCAGGGCATCTTGATGCTGGAGAAACTGCGGAAATCGCTGTGAAACGAGAATTGAGAGAGGAATCAGGGATTGACTCAGGTAGCATCAGGCTTTTTTCTGAAGAAGATGTTATCGGAGATAAGTGTCGTCGCGGAGCGGATAATCATAGATGGCATCTTTATGTTGCTAAAATTGAAAATATTGAGGAAATAAAAATAAATGATGAAGGAGTGAAGCCTGTTTGGCTCACTCTGGATGAAGCCTTAAAAAAAGAACTCGTATATCCAGTTCGGTATTTTATCGAAAAATACGGCGAGAAGCTTTTAAAATCAGCTAGCTAACACTGGTAAGTTCAAGAAATTAACACTTTCGCTCGTTCCAATCTTTGCTCCACTTTTCCCCAATTCTCAAGAATATTTGTCCGAAGGTCATCTAGTCGCCCGTGCATCAATGAAACAGGCTCTCTTTGAGGGGCTGTTTTTGGTTTTAGCTTGAATGATTGCTTGCTTAATGGTAACATAAAGGCAGATAAAAACATCCTAAAATACTGGAATTTATAAGAAGTTTCGAATGTTAATTTTATGCAAAAAGAAGCTCAAGCACGAATAAAAATAAACAAACTGCTCGAACAAGCGGGCTGGAGATTTTTTGACCTGCCTGCCGGCAAGGCAGGTAATGAAAAAGGACAAGCAAATATTTCTCTTGAACCAAATGTAAAACTTACTCAAAAAGACATTAATGCTTTTGGTAAAGATTTTGAATCTACAAAAATGGTTTTATAGATTTTTTATTGCTTGATGAAAAAGGTTTTCCGCTTGTTGTTTTGGAAGCCAAAAAAGAAGACAAAAATCCATTAGACGGAAAAGAACAAGCGAGAAAATACGCCCATACCGAAAATGCCCGCTTTGTTATTCTTTCAAACGGTAACCTTCATTATTTTTGGGATTTGGAACGGGGCGACCCGGAAATCATCACCGAATTCCCAACACAAGAATCTTTGAAGCACAGACAAGATTTCAAACCAGACAATCAACGTTTAGCAGATGAAGAAGTCAAAGAGGATTATATCGCTCTTACGCAAAACCCGAATTTCAAAGACGATCCTCGCTATCAAAAAGAAGAAACACGAGAACAATATCTTTGGGATGAAAATTTGCGAATTTTACGCCTTTATCAACTCAAAGCAGTGCATAGTTTACAGAAATCTGCCGAAGCGGGGAATGATCGTTTTCTTTTTGAAATGGCAACAGGCACAGGGAAAACGCTTATCTCCGCCGCAATTATCAAACTATTTTTAAGAACGAGAAACGCCAAAAGAATTTTGTTTTTGGTTGATCGCTTGGAATTGGAAGATCAAGCCCACAAAAACTTTGTCCGCTATTTGAGCAATGATTTTTCCTCGGTTATTTACAAACAAAATCGTGATGATTGGAAAAAAGCAGAAGTGGTCATTACAACCGTTCAAAGTCTTTCATCGCAAGATAAATACAAAAAACTTTTTTCCCCGACCGATTTTGATTTAGTTATTGCCGATGAAACGCACCGCAGTATCGGCGGAAACTCGCGGGCAGTTTTTGAATATTTTATCGGCTACAAATTGGGACTGACCGCAACGCCAAAAGATTATTTGAAAAATGTTGATCCGCAAAAATTATCACAAAAAGACCCAAGAGGCTGGGAAAGACGGCAACTCTTGGACACTTACACCACTTTTGGCTGTAAAAACGGCGAGCCGACTTTTCGTTTCAGTTTGCTTGACGGCGTGCGCGAAGGATTTTTGATCAATCCTATTGTTTCAGATGCAAGAACCGATATCACCACTGAATTACTTTCAGAAAAAGGCTATGCGGTTATGGTAGAAGACGAAGAAGGTGGAGAAAGTGAAGAAACTTTTTTCCAAAAAGATTTTGAAAAGAAATTCTTTTCCGAAAAAACCAATCGTGTTTTTTGCCAGACATTTATTGAAAATGCTTTTAAAGACCCGATTAGCGGTGAAATCGGCAAGAGTATTATATTTTGCGTTAGCCAAAAACACGCTTCAAAAATCACGCAAACACTCAACCAAATAGCGAGCCAACTTTGGCCCGACAAATACAATTCTGATTTTGCCGTGCAAATAACTTCAAACATTGCCGATAGTCAGCAATTTACGATCAATTTTGCAAATAATATTCTCAATGGACACACCAAATTTTTGGAAGGCTATAAATCAAGTAAAACGAGAATTTGCGTAACTGTCGGCATGATGACAACGGGCTATGACTGCCAAGATATTTTGAACCTTGGACTTATGCGTCCCGTCTTTTCACCAACTGACTTTATCCAGATCAAGGGACGAGGAATAAGAAAATTCACTTTTGAATATACCGATGAATATGGCGAAAAACACAAAGCAAAAAAAGATCATTTCAAATTCTTTGACTTCTTCGCCAACTGTGAATACTTTGAAGAAAAATTTGATTATGACGAGGTTTTGCAATTGCCAATCAAGCAAAAAGAAACGGGAGGAGTTGGACCGGTTGGCGTTGACATAGACGAATTTGAAACTTTCAATCCCGACAAGGTAAAATCTCTCACCGAAACACCTGTTGGAATTGAGGGAATGAAAGTTGATCGCAAACTTTTTGAAAAAGCTCGCGAGGAATTGCAAAAAGACACGGAAGTGAAAACTGCCGTTCTAAACGAGCAGTGGGAAAAGGCGGTGCAGATAATGCGGGACAAATATGAAGACAAACCGCAATTATTTTTAAATCTTGAAAAAATCCGCAAGAGCGAAAATCTTGATCGTCGTATCTCTTGGCGTGAATTTTTGGAACGAGCTTTCGGCTTGATTGATGTTTTCAAATCCAAAGACGAGAAGCTGGAAGAAGAATGCGAAAAGTTTATTTCAATCTACAAACCCGAAAGCAAATATGTTGGGCATATCAAAAACTATCTGAAAGCGTATGTTTCCAATGAATATTTTAGAAACGAGATAAACAATCGACGTTTTCCAAGAGAATTTGCGGGTTTTACTATGGCGGAATATAAAGAATTAAATGGTTTCCGCGAGATTGTGCCGAATTATGTAAAAGATTATGTGTCTGTTAACACTTATTTAAAATAAATTTATGAAAAACAATAATTCTTTAGCAATTTTTGAAAATTTTAAAATTCGTCGTATTTATGTTGAACAAAAGGAAATGTGGTATTTTTCAGTAATTGATGTTTTGGCGGCGTTGATTGAGCAACATAATTTTAAAAAAGCTCAAAGCTATTGGACAACCCTAAAAAACAGATTGAAGAAAGAAGGAAATGAGTCTGTCACAAAATGTGACAAACTGAAGCTACTCTCTGCAGATGGGAAATTTTATAAAACCGATGTGGCTGATGCGGAAGCATTGCTCCGATTGATTCAATCTGTGCCAAGTAAAAAGGTTGAACCAATCAAGCTGTGGCTTGCCAAAGTTGGTTATGAACGGATACAAGAAATGACTGATCCTGAAATTGCGCTCAATCGTTCACGTGATTATTGGCAAAAACAAGACAGAAGCGGAAAATGGATACAGCAACGGATGATGGGTCAAGAAACGAGGAATAAATTGACTGATTATTGGAAGGAACATGATGTAAAGAAACAGGATGAATTTGCAATTCTTACTAATATTATCCATCAAGAATGGTCGGATTTATCGGTAAAAGATCACAAGAAATTAAAAGGATTGAAATCTCAAAATTTGCGAGATCATATGAGTGAGGCAGAGTTAATCTTTACTGCACTTGCAGAACTTTCTACTCGTCAAATTGCGGAGAATATGCAAACCAAAGGGTTGGAGCAAAATAAAATACCGGCAAGAAAAGGTGGAAAAATTGCCAAAGATGCGCGTAAAGCATTGGAAACGAAGACGGGGAAATCCGTAATTACCGGTGATAATTTTTTGCCACCAAAAAAGAAAAATAAAAAATCATTACCAAAATAACTATGTTAGACGCAACTACCAAACGAAAACTAGACTCTGCCCGGCAAATTCTTGTCGGTAAAGTTCCTGATCCAAAAGCGCAGGTTGAGCAAATTACCACCGCTCTGATCTATAAGTTTATGGATGATATGGACAAGGAAAACGAAGAGGTTGGGCTCAAAACTCAATTTTTCGTTGGCGACTTCCAAAAGTTTTCGTGGACAAAATTATTAGACAACAAACTTTCAGGACAGGAACGGCTTGATCTGTATGTTCAAGCGATTACGAATATGCCAAAAAATCCGCATATTCCGCAATTGTTCCGAAATATTTTCAAAGGCGCTTTTTTGCCATACAACAATCCGCGCACGCTCTCGCTATTTTTGAAAGAAATCAACGAATTTAATTACGAACACAGCGAAAATCTGGGCAATGCTTTTGAATATCTGCTTTCTATTTTCGGTTCGCAAGGAGATGCGGGAATGTTTAGGACCCCTCGCCATATCATTGATTTTATCGTTGCAGTGGTTGATCCGAAAAAGAACGAAACAATCCTTGACCCCGCTTGTGGAACGGCTGGATTTCTGATTTCCGCTTATAAGCATATTTTGAAACAGAACAAAGAAAAACCTCTCACACCTGATGAAAAAATGAAGTTGATGAATAATCTTGCGGGTTATGATATTTCGCCCGATATGGTGAAATTGGCGCTGGTGAATATGTATCTGCATGGCTTCCCAGAGCCAAAAATCCACGAATACGACACCCTTTCCAGTGAAAAAAGGTGGGACGAGACTTTTGATGTCATAATGGCGAATCCGCCTTTATGACACCAAAAGGCGGAATTGTGTCAAGTACCCATTTTCTTAGACACGAACTCTGAGATTAAAAATTGATTAGCAAATTGAATCGGTGGCATTTTTAGAGCGGTATGAATCCGCTTGTTATTGTATTTCCAAATGGTTTGATAAATTTCGTAAACTAACTTGCCCAGCGTATCAAACCTATTGGTATCTCC
>Ga0210044_10004634_pt1 | contig 19094 bp, 15 predicted proteins | sample CryGey13umfilter_2_FD_183959 | JGI IMG/M metagenome (GOLD analysis project Ga0210044, IMG submission 183959) | Groundwater microbial communities from aquifer in Utah, USA - Crystal Geyser 4/9/14 3 um filter (SPAdes) (version 2) | ecosystem: Environmental > Aquatic > Deep subsurface >... | reverse complement strand
TGAAGCGCAAGGGCCGCAACCTGCGGGCGGGCGAAGCCGCTCAGTGGACTGAGGACTTCTTCGTCGACGAGCACGGGCTGTATCGCCTTCGCGGGACCGTGAAGTACCCGGAGGCTGCACAATGCTGCCGCGCGAGAGACCACCGGTAAGCCGTGTGCGGGAAAACCGCACGCACGGTTTGAAAGGGGGATCTGCTCGCCTGCGCTGGAAGTGGCGTACGGAGAAGGAGTAGATTCTACCAATGCGCAGGACATGGATCACCGTACGGCTGTGGCCGCTGATCACCCTCGCCGGGTGTGTCACCGCGGTGACGCAGCCCACCCTCCGCTCGCCGCGCTGGGCCGTGGAGCAGGAGAGCGAAGATGTCGGACAGACCGCCGACGCCGCGCGCGGAGCGGGGCAAGATGACGCGGTCGGGGACCTCGAGCCGCACCATAGCCAGACCCTGCCGGGTGGGCTGGCCTGTCTGATCCAGCTCCAGGAGCTCGGCATCGCCCACCGCCACCTGGGCCCTCTGCGCGGGGTCGACACCCCGGTGAGGGTCACCGGGCCGGTGGGGGGGATCACCTACCGCCCTCTCGGACGCCATGGACTGGTGGCCGACTGTCGGCTGGTGCTCGCGTTGCACCGCGCGGCGCCCTACCTGCAAAACCTCGGCATCACCGAGCTGGCGTTCTCCGGCGCCTACTCCTACCGCATGATGCCCTCGGGTCGGCCCAGCCGCCATGCTCTGGGGCTGGCCATCGACGTGCACCAGGTCCAGGTCGATGCCGGGCCGCTCCTGGTGGACCGAGACTTTGAGCTGGGCGTGGCGCCGGAGCAGGCGTGCCGGCGGGGGGCGCCGGTGCTCAACCGCATGGCGTGCCTGCTGAAGCAGTGGGGTCTGTTCGATCGCGTGCTGACCCCGGACTTCGATCGCGCGCACTACAACCACCTCCACCTGGCGATCCTGGCGCTGCGGCGCCGCTGAGCCATGGTCGGTTGCCCCGCGGCCCAAACCGAATAGAATCAATGGACCACTGATCAAATCGAAAGACTGGGAGGTAGGCATGACGAGGCTGAGCCTGGCGCTGGTGCTGCCGCTCGCGATGGCCGCTGGCTGTTCCGACGACTCGAGCAAGCCGGTGGATGGCGGGCAGAAGCAGGACGGGATCACGACCCACGACATGGTCTCGCCCCTGCCCGACGGCTACGGTCCGCTGTGGCCCTGCGAGGATGTGGGCCAGCAGTGCAACCCCCACGACACGTGCGCGATCCAGCCGGTGTGCGGCGCGGACAAGCTGTGCCGGCCGACGGGTCTGATGAGCTGCGACGACCAGCTCAGCTGCACCGTCGACACCTGCCTCGGCATGGGGCTCTGCGGGCACGAGCCGGTGAAGGACCAGTGCGCGCTGGCGGTGGTGGTGGGCAGCAGCGACGCCGGGGCGGGGACGACCGAGATCCGCTGCTTCCAGAAGGACGAAAAGCACCCCGACGACCCGTGCCGGCTGTGCGACCCGGACAAGGACAACAAGGCCTGGAGCGGCGCCAACGGCGGCTACTGTGACGACCACGACGCCTGCACCAAGGACGACTACTGCTCGCTGGGGGTGTGCAAGGGCACGGACTACCGCAGCCAGTGCGCTGACACCTACGGCTGCACCGAAGACCTGTGCGACGGCAAGGGCGGCTGCCTGGGCAACCCGCTCAAGAGCGACTACTGTCTGATCAATGCGGTGTGCTACAAGGATCGCACGACCCACCCCTCCGGCACCTGCAACGTCTGCGACGTGACCAAGAGCCAGAGCGCCTGGACCCCCGTCACCGACATCTGCATGATCAACAACATCTGCTACCCCAAGGGGAACCTGCATCCGCTGCTCTGCGCCGAGTGCGATCCCGCGGTCAACGCCAGCGGCTGGACGGTGAAGACCAGCAACTGCCTGATCGACGATCTGTGCAAGAAGCCCGGTGACAAGGACACCACGGGCTGCGCCGCCTGCGACCCGACCCAGGACAAGTACGGATGGACCCCGTTGCCCGGCGTGTGCAAGATCGCCGGCAAGTGCTACCAGACCGGCGACAAGCACCCCCTGGGCTGCGCCGAGTGTGACCCCGCGGTCAACGCCACGTCCTGGACGGTGAAGACCAGCAACTGTCTGATCGAGGACGTGTGCAAGAGCCCGGGGGACAAGGACAGCATCCTCTGCAGCCAGTGCGACCCGACCAAGGACAAGTACGACTGGACCCCCATCGCGGGCCTGTGCAAGATCAGCGGCAGCTGCTACGGAAGCGGCGCCGCGCACCCCCAGGGCTGCGCCGTGTGCGATCCGGCGATCAGCGCCAGCTCCTGGACGGTGAAGACCAACGACTGCCTGATCTACAACACGTGCAAGAAGCCGGCGGACACGGACCAGAATGGCTGCGGCTCCTGTGACCCGACCAAGAGCAAGTACAGCTGGACCCCGTTGCCCGGCCTGTGCAAGATCGACGGCGCGTGCTACGCCACGGCGGCGGTGCATCCCCAGGGCTGCGCCACCTGTGATCCGACCAAGAGCACCACGGCCTGGACCGTCTCCGGCAGCAGCTGCCTGATCGACAACAAGTGCCACGCCTCCGGGGCGGCGCACACCAGCGCCTGCGGCACCTGCGATCCGACCAAGAGCAAGACGACCTGGACCGTCGGCGGCAGCAGCTGCATCATCGGCGACAAGTGCTACGCCTCCGGGGCGGTGGAGGTCGGGGGCTGCGGCGTGTGCGATCCGACCAAGAGCAAGAGCGCCTGGACCAAGTCCTCGGGCTGCCTGCTGGCGCACCGCTGGTCCAGGCGGTTCGGCAACACCTCCAGCGACTACCCGTGGGACATGGCGATGGACAGCAACGGGAACATCTACATCACGGGCTACTACTACAACAGCATCGACTTCGGCGGTGGCACGCTCACGGCCAACGGCAGCAGCGCAGAGATCTTCATCGCCAGCTTCACCCCCGGTGGCGTCCATCGCTGGTCCAAGAGCTTCGGCAACACCTCCAGCGACTACGGCTACGGCGTGGCGCTGGACCCGGACGGCAACGTCTATCTCACGGGCTACTTCTACACCAGCATCAACTTCGGCGGCGGCACGCTGACGAGCAACGGCAGCGGCGACATCTTCCTCGCCAGCTTCACCTCCGACGGCGTACATCGCTGGTCCAAGACCTTCGGTAGCACCTCCAGCGACTACGGCTATGACGTGGCCACCGACACCAGCGGCAACGTGTACATCACGGGCTACTTCTACAGCACCGTCAACTTCGGCGGTGGTGCGCTGACCAGCGCCGGCAGCGGCGACATCTACGTCGCCAGCTTCACCTCCAGCGGGGCGCACCGCTGGTCCAAGGCCTTCGGCGGCAGCTCCAGCGACTACGGCTACGGGATCAAGGCCGACGCCGTGGACAACATCTACGTCACGGGCTACTTCTACAACACGCTGAACTTCGGCGGCGGGTCGCTCACCAGCGCGGGGGGCTACGACGTGTTCCTCGCCAGCTTCACCTCGGCCGGGGTGCACCGCTGGTCCAAGCGCTTCGGCAGCACCTCCAGCGACTACGGCTACGACCTGGCGGTGGACAACAGCGGGAACGTGTACATCGTCGGCGGGCACTACTACGACATCAACTTCGGCGGCGGGATCCTGACCTCCAACGGCAGCATCGACGGCTTCGTGGCCAGCTTCACCTCCGCCGGCACCTATCGCTGGGCGCGTGACTTCGGCGGCACCTCCTCGGACTACGGCTACGGCGTGACCACCGACGCCGTGGGCAACGTCTATGTCACGGGCTACTACTACCTCAGCGCGGACTTCGGCGGCGGCGCGCTGACCTCCAACGGCAGCTACGACGCCTACCTCGCCAGCTACAGCTCCACCGGGACCTACCGCTTCGCGCGGAACTATGGCTCCACCAGCACGGATCTGGGCCGGGCGGTGCGGGTCGACGGCAACGGTGAGGTCTGCCTCTTGGGCTACTTCTACACCACGGTGGACTTCGGCGGCGGACCGCTGACCAGCGCCGGCAGCTACGATCTGTTCCTGCTCAAGCTGGCGCCCTGACCGGGCTCCGCGCTACTTGAAGATCTTGCCCGCCGGGCGCGGCGGCTTGCAGGTCGGATCGTCGGGGACCAGCTCCACGCGGACGCCGGCCGTCACGGTGGAGCAGCCGCGGGTCGCCTCCCACGTGATCTGCACCGGGACCTTGCGTCCGTTCCCGTCGCTCACCACGGCCGAGGCCACCGGACCGCGGGCCCCGCTGAAGGGGCCGTCGGGCTCCACCTGTACGGCGGTGATGTAGCGCCGGTCGCCCTCGCCCTGAAACACCTTGTAGGTCACGATGAAGCGCTGGCTGGCGCCCGCGGTCTCCACCGTCGCCCGCCGCCGGCACTCGAAGGTCGTGTCGGCCAGCAGCAGGCGCCGGAGCTCCTTCTCGGGCATGCGGTGTCGAAGATCGACCCGCACGGTGGGTGAGGGGAGGAAGGTCTCACTGCAGCAGGCCAGCAGCACCACGAAGAGCGCCAGCCTTTGACTCATCCGATGTTCGGTGTGGACGAGTTGGAGAAAACGAGGTGAACTCGGTCGCCTTCCTTCTCCTGCTTGCCGTCCCGATACACGCGTACCAATCCGTGTCGATAGCCACCCTTGCTGTTGGGGTTTGATCGGGTCACATGACCCACCACGGTGTTTCCATGGGCGAGCTTCTGCAACAGCTCGAGGGCGAAGTTGTCCCACATCGAGGTGTGCGCCTCTGCGGCCTTGCACCCGTGCAACTCCACAAAACACCCCTCGGCGAACTTGCGGAACTTGACATCGGACAGGTAGGCAACGCCGGAGGCCGCTGTTTGGTTGAAGTACACCCCGACGCCGTAGGCGCTCGTGTGGTCCTTGTACAGCCCATGGTAGGACTCCTCCATGAACTCGGCGTCCTCCTTGGTCTGAGGGCGGTCGGAGTCCTGTATGAATCCCTCCCATGTTCATGTGAGCAGGAACTCCTGTAGCGCCCGGGTGGTCTTGGGACCCAGTATTCCATCCGGTTCGCCGGCGTTGAATCCCTGTGCGTTCAGTTGTTCTATCGTACCGCACCGATTCGGGTATGCCAATCCCTCCCTCCTACCTATGCCATGGGCCGACAATTCTTCCGCCACACGATTGGAGAGGAGTTATAGACTCGCACGGCAATGCCTCGTACCCGCCTGCTCGACCTCCCCCTGCGCCGTGCCGTGTTCGAGCTGGCCTGGCCGGCCATGGCCAGCACCCTGCTGGTCAACATGTTCAACCTCGTGGATGCGTTCTGGGTCGGACGGTTGGGCACCGAGGCGCTGGGTGGCATGACGGCCTCGGCGTTTGTGGTCTGGTGCCTGCATGCCGTGGGGCAGCTGGTCGGGACGGGGGTCACCGCGGTGGTGGCTCGACGGATGGGCGAGCGTGATGCGGGCTCCGCCGGGATCGCGGCCGGGCACGGGCTGGTGCTGGCGCTGGCGCTGGCCACCGGCACCATGCTGCTGGTGCTGCCGATGCAGGGTCAGGTGTTGGATATTCTGGCGTTGCCCCCCGGCGCACGGCAGGCCGCGACCGACTATCTCACCCCGATCCTGTGGGGGTTCCCCCTGAGCACGACCTGGTTCGCGCTGGAGGCGGTGTTTCGCGGCAGCGGCGACACCCGCACGCCCATGCTCGTGCTCGGCATCACCCTGATGCTCAATGCGGTGCTGGATCCGCTGCTGATCTTCGGCTGGGACCTGGGGATCGCGGGCGCGGCCTGGGCCACCGTGCTGTCACATGCCGTGGCCGACGCCTTGATGTTAATGCTCCTCGTGCGCCGCGAGGTAGCGCCGCGCTTGCCGAGGCTGCAGAGGCGACTGTTCGCGACGGTGATGCGCGTGGGGGCGCCGGTGGCGGTGAGCAGCTTCCTGTTCAGTGTGATCTACATCGGGTTGACGCGCATCATCGCCGCCCACGGGGATGCGGCGCTGGCTGCGGTGGGGATCGGGCATCGGGTGGAGGGGCTGGTCTACTTCACGTGCCTCGGGTTCTCCACCTCGGCGTCCGCGCTGGTCGGGCAGTACCTCGGAGCAGGTCAGCCGGAGCGGGCGGAGCGGGCAGCCTGGCTCTCCACGCGATACGCCGTGCTGATCACCGCCTCCCTGGCCCTGCTCTTCGGGCTTGGCGCGCCCCTCATTTTCCGGGTGTTCTCCGGGGACGCGGATGTGGTGCGTGAAGGCTCCAGCTACCTGCGGATCATCGCCCTGTTCGAGGTGGGTACCGCGCTCGAGCTCGTGCTGGAGGGGGCCTTCGCCGGAGCCGGCAACGCGCTGCCGCCGATGCTGGTCAGCGTACCATTCACCGCCGCGCGTATCCCCTTGGCCTATCTGCTGGCGGCCCGCATGGGCGCGTCGGGGATCTGGTGGGCGATCAGTGTCACCACGGCGATCAAGGGCCTGTTGATGATGGGCTGGTTCCGGCTGAACCGCTGGAAGTCCGCCAAGGTATGACAGCCACGTCAGGGGAGTTTTCTCTGACAACAACGCCCTGGATCGCGGCTCACGCGGCAGCTCCCTCATTCGCCAACAGCTATAACGATTTGTAATAATTGGATTGACGGGGGCCTGTCCCCATGAGGCGTGTGGCACAGCGGCTGCAAAACCTCTCCTCAATGGAGGTTCACATGAGACTTGCTGGGTTGATGAAGCGTCTGGGGTTGATGAAGCGTCTGGGTCTGGTTGCTCTGCTGGCGGTGCTGGGCTGTGGGGAGGCGGGTGATGGGGCGGCGAGCCCGTCTCCCGAGGCACCGGGCGGCCAGCCGGTGATCGAGGAGCCCGATCTGTTCAAGGTGCTGAACAACCACCTGTACCTGCAGAACCCGACCACGGGCTTCAACATCCTCGACGTGTCCCAGCCGAGCAAGCCGTCGCTGCTGGGTCGCGCGACGAACAGCTCCGGTGCGGGCGGCGAGATGTACGTTCGGGACACCGCCGCGCTGGTGCTGATCAAGAACACCACCGGCATGTGCCAGTACCTGAGCAGCCTCGACCCCATGGGCTGGTCCAGCGCCTCCGAGCTGCTGATCGTCGACACCACCGACCGCAGTCGTCCGGCGGTGATCGATCGGATCTGCCTGCCGGGCGCGCTCATCGCCAGCCGCACGGTGGACGACATGCTGTACGTCGTGCAGGCCAGCCCGATGGACACCGGATCGCGGGCCATCTCCCTCGACATCAGCGACCCGCACCACCTGCAGGTGAAGCAGCAGCTGGAGCTGGATGCGACCTCGAAGGAGATCAAGGTCACGGCCGACCGGATCTTCGTCGCGGGCCAGGAGCAGGCGTCCTCCACGCCGCGGACGAAGCTGAGCCTGATCCAGATCGACCCCAACGGGGAGATGATCCGGCGCGGGGACATCAGCCTCGAGGGGGCACCGCGGGGTCGGTTCCACATGGACCTGCACGACAACCAGTTCCGCATCGTGACCCACGACGACCAGCGGCGGGAGACCTGGCTCCACGTGGTGGACATCAGCGATCCGATCAACCTCAAGCTCATGGGGCAGCTCTCCAACATCGGCCAGTGGGAGCAGCTGTACGCCACGCGGTTTGATGGCGACATGGCGTACGTCGTCACCTTCCGCCAGACCGACCCCCTGTGGGTCATCTCGCTGGAGGACCCCCGGAGCCCCCACATCGTGGGTCAGCTGCAGGTTCCGGGCTACAGCGACTTCATCTTCCCCCGCGGCGAGACGTTGCTCACCGTCGGGCGTGGTCCCAACGGCGGGTCCCTCGGAGTGTCCCTGTTCGACATCAGCGACTCGGCGAACCCGCGCACGGTGCACCAGATCACGCTGGGGGATCCCGCGGCCCGGTCCGAGGCCAACGTTGACCACCGAGCGGTGACGATCATCGAACGGGAGGGCAAGCATCCGCTGCTGGTCATCCCCCACACGGCGGTGAGCTGGCAGGACTGCAAGCTGGTGGAGCGGCTGCAGCTGGTGGAGCTGGAACCGACCCGGCTGGTGCCGCGCGGCTTCGTCGAGCAGCTGGGCACCATCCGTCGGTCGCTGTTGCATGCCCCGGCCCTGTACTCCATCTCGGACCACGAGGTGCTGGCGCTGGACCTGCAGAACCTGGATGCGCCGGCGGTCAGCGCACGGGTGACGGTGGGCAGCGGCACCCCGACCCATCCCAACGCGGCCCAGTACTGCAGCGACTGGAGCAGCTGGGACGACACGCAGTACTCCGGCGAGCGGGACGGATCGTTCATGATGTTCGGCTGCGCGATGCAGCCCGGCCGCGGCTTCCCGCCGGTGGCGCTCGTGCTGGCTCTGCTGTGGCTCGGCTGCTGGGTCGTGCGCCGTCGGTAGCGCTCTCTTCCTGCTGACTCTGTTACATCTGTTACAATCGATACCAGATGCAGCAGACACCCCGACTCGCGCTGTGCACGCTGATGCTCGGCATCTTCAGCTGCACCTTCGATCGCGGCGGGGTCCCTCCGAAGTTTCGCGACACCCCGACGCCGGACTGGACCCCCGGCACCGATCTCCGCCTCGACCGGACCGCGGAGCAGACCCCCGAGGCGGGGCCGGACCTGCCGCCGCGGGAGGCGGGGCCCGATCCCTGGTTCGACAGCGCCTGGAGCCATCGAAAGCGGATCACGGTCGGCGCCGGCCTGACCGTCGCCACGTTGACGGACTTCCCGCTGCTCGTGTCCTGGGCCAGCGACGCGGACCTCAAGACGTCTGCGCAAACCAAGGGCGAAGATCTGGTGTTCGTGCTGGCCGGCACGACCCAGAAGCTGGCGCACGAGATCGAAGACTACGACGAGAAGTCCGGTCGGCTGGTGGCGTGGGTCCGGTTGCCGACGTTGCCTGCCGGCGTGGCGACCGAGATCGATCTGTACTACGGCAACGCCTCGGCCGCGCCGCAGCAGGACGCGACCCAGGTCTGGATTGCGGGCTACGAGGCCGTGTGGCACCTGGCGCAGGAGCCCGGCGCCGTCGTTGACTCCGCGGGCAAGCACCCGGGTAGCTGTCGCGGCAACATGGACAAGAAGGACCTGGTGACCGGGCAGGTGGGCAAGGGACTGGACTTCGACGGCAAGGACGACGCCTTCGACGTGCCTGCGCTGGACGTGGTGGCCAGCGGTGGCGGAGACGACGGTCTGACCGTGGAGGGCTGGGTCTTCAGCCGGTCGGGATCGGGGCGGTTGATCTCCAAGGCGACGGGGCTGGCCGTCGACAAGCACTACTGGATGCTGGGCCTCTCGGCCGACGGGAGCAACACCATCGACTTTCGGCTGCGGACCGCCGGCACCGTGGTCTGGAAGCAGGCCTCGGGGTTCAGCACCAGCAGCTGGATGCATCTGGCGGCGACCTACGACGGCGCGATGATGCGCGTGTTCAAGGACGGTCAGAAGGTGCTGGAGACTGCGTGCACGGGGGCGATCGACACCAACAGCAGCACCCCCACCAGCGTCGGCGACCAACCGGGCGGGAGCCGTCCGCTGGACGGGATCCTCGACGAGGTGCGGGTCTCGACCCGCGCGCGCGGTGAGGCGTGGATCCAGGCGCAGTTCGCCAACCAGAGCGACCCCGGCGCGCACTTGACCATCGGTCCGCAGGAGCCCTGACCCTGACGTTGGGAGAGGCACCATGTGCTATGGTGCTCGGGATGTCGATGGACTCCAATCCCTCACAGGCGCCTGATCCCTCCGAGTCACCCGACTCGCCCCCGGCAGCCGCACCCGACCGGGTCCGTCAATTCATGCACACCCTCGCCGGGTTCACGCCCCGGGTGCTGGTCACGCCGACGCTGGTGGGTCTGAACCTCGCGATGTTCGGGGTGATGGTGGCCAGCGGTGTGTCGCCCTTCTCGCCCACCGCGGAGGTCGTGGCGCGATGGGGCGCGACCTTCGGTCCGTTCACCGCCTCGGGGCAGTGGTGGCGCCTGTTCAGCGCGATGTTCATCCACATTGGCCTGCTGCACGTGGCGATGAACATGTGGGTGCTGTGGATGGTGGGCCCGCTGGTGGAGCGCATACTGGGCCACGCGGGCTTCGGCATCGTGTATCTGCTCTCCGGTGTGGCGGGTGGGCTGGCCAGCCTGTGGTGGAGCCCGATGGCGGTGAGCGCCGGCGCGTCCGGCGCGGTGTTCGGTGTGTACGGCGTGCTGCTCGCGTTCCTCGTGCGGAAGCGGCGGGCCATTCCGCTCCAGGTGCTGCGTGGCCTGCGATCCAGCACGTTGGTGTTCGTGGGGTTCAACCTGCTGTTCGGGCTGGTGCACAAGGGCGTGGACATGGGGGCGCACGTGGGCGGGCTCGCCGGGGGCTTCGTGTTCGGTCTGCCGCTATGCCACCCGCTGACCGCGGTGGCCTGGAGCACGCGCTGGCGTCGGAACATACTCGTGCTCGTGCTCGGGGGCAGTATGCTGGCGGACATCGCCTTTCTGCTGCGCAACGACGGCGGGCACCTGCAACGCGAGCTGGAGCGCTTCGTTCAGGTGGAGCAGCGCGTCGTCGATCGCTACAACGTGGCGCTGCGACAGGTTCGTGAACGGAAGATGTCCGACGGGGAGCTGGTGCGGGTGCTGCGAAGCGAGGTGATCGGACCCTGGCGTGCAGCCCGACAGCGCATCGAGGGTATCCGCAAGCACGGCAAGCTCCCTGCACTCTATGTCCGCCGTGCGGAGCGGCTGCTGAGCTACATGCGCTTGCGGGAGCAGGGCTGGGCGCTACTCTGCGAGGCGCTGGTCCAGCAGGACCGGGAGAAGGCCGATCGCGCCACCCGGATGCAGCGGCGCGCGGAGCGGGCGCTGAAGATGATCGAAGGCCGCCAGTGACTTCTTGCCCCACCCCCGGGTGAAGGGTTGTATTGCGGCCCACCCGGGGGAATAAGATCGGGTCGGAGCCAGTCCCATCCTCGTAGAACACGGGAGGTGCCCATGCGTCATGTTGGATCGACACGGCTGGCAGCTGGCCTGTTCCTGGCGCTGGCCGCCGGGGCCCACGCGGCTCCTTGCGACCGGCTGAACCCGGAGCAGCGCAAGCTCGCGGGCCGGATCGAAAAATCGACTTACCCCTACGACTGCTGCGACGAGACGCTGGACCGGTGCCTCAGGGCGAAGAAGGTGTGCAAGCTGGCGCGGCGCCTGCGTGATCACATTTGCCGGATGGTGCACGCGGGCAAGAAGGAGCCCGAGATCAAGGGCGCCCTCGAGCGCCGGGCGCGATCCATGACGGCGATGGGCAAGAAGTCGACCATCGATCTGGCCCGGGCCGAGGTTGCCGGCGACCTGCGAGCGCCGGTGTCCGTGGTGGCCTACGCCTGCGCGCGCTGCCCGTTCTGCTCCAAGGTCGTGCCCGACCTGTACCGCATGGTCAGCAATGGACCGCTCAAGGGCAAGGCGAAGCTCTATTTCCGCGTGTTCCCCATCCGTGGTCACAAGGGATCCCTCGAGGGTGGGTTGGCGTTCATGGCCGCGGGGCAGCTGGGCAAGTTCTGGCCCTACCTGTTGCGGCTGTACGGCGCGTTCGACAGCTTCTCGGTGGACAAGCTGGGCGTTTGGGCCAGCGCTGTCGGCATCGATCGTGCGGCCTTCGAACGGGAAATGAAGCAGCCGACGAGCCGCCAGCAGCTGCTGGAGAGCAAGAAGGAGGGGTTGCGCAACGGAGTCAAGGCCACGCCGACCCTGTTCATCAACGGACGGCAGTACTTCGGCGACCTGGACCACGCCACGTTGCTGGACGTGCTGGACGAGGAGGCAGACCGCGTGGCGAGCAAGCAGTACTGTGGCAAGTGACGAGCAGTGTGGGCGGAGTAGGCAAATGAGCGACGAACAAGAACCGCGTATCCCGTGTGGCATCTATCGCACCACGCGGCCCATCGAGGAGTCGATTCCGGCGGGGGTGCTGGTGTTCTTCCACAACCACGGAGACCCTGGTCCCGGGGTCTACCTGCCGCGGGAATGGAAGAACAACCACGCCACCTTCCACGCGGAGGGGGTGACGATCCCCGACGCGACCTATCCCGAGTCACTGGAGCCGCTGTTGCCCGAGGGCTTCTACCGCGTGGCCGAGCCGTTCCACTGCTGCGAGGACCGTTGCCAGTACTTCGAGGAGGAGATGCTGGTTCAGCTGGGCTACAACGGTGGCGCCGAGCCGATCCTGTTCGTGCCAGAGGTGATCCAGGGAGCGCTGGCGATCCCCACCACGGGCACCATCATCGACGACTGGAAGCTGGCCAAGCTGCGTCTGCTCAAGGTCGTCACAGGTCAGGCGCCGACCCACGACGGGGTGAACTGAGCGTTGTACTCCGACGATCCCGATCGTCCACCGGCCGCCCGATCCGAGCGCTGGGGCTTCGCCCTGTTCGGGCTCCTGCTGCTGGGGTTGCTGCTGGGGTTGCTGCTGGGGAAGCTGCTGGGGAAGCTACTGCGGGACGACCAGCCGGTGACCCACGCCCGACTGGCTAGCCGATGAGCACATCCTCCTGGCCCGTCACGATGACATCGGTGGCGCAGGTGCACTGGGCCTGGTCGCCGATCCGGGCCGCCGGGCGGTTGCCGATCAGCACCGTCACGCCGCCGGGTGGCAGGATCGGTCCTCCGTCGTGCCTTTGGCCACCGGGGCACCGATCGGGACAGATGTGGTAGTCCCCGACACGTGCGGCGGGCTTGTTGCCGATGAGCACCGTGGTGTCGCCCTCGACGATGGTGCCACCATGGGCCGTTTGATCCGTGATTCTCGCTGCTGGTTTTCCTGGCACGTCCTCGAACCCTGCGTGAAGGTTTGTGCTCCGATTCCGACAGTATACAATACGCGAATGGGGAGTGGAACCTACCCCTTGGCGGTGTCCCCGATTCGTCGCATTCTTGGGCGCATGGCACCCGTGATCGATGTCACCACGCTGGATACCCTCGGGCTCTGGGTCCTGGGGTTCGACCGTGAGCTGTGCCCTGTGCTGTGGAACGATGTGGCGGCGCAGGAGTCCGGATACAGCGCACAGCAGATCCTGACCGGGACCGCATTGTGGGGTCAGCTGTTTCCCGAGGAGCTCCGCGCCCGGGCCGAGGCGATCCTCACCGGCGCCGTGGCACGCCACGAGCAGGAGGTGACCCATTTGCTGGCGGACGGCCAGGGCTGCACCGTGAGCTGGCGGGCCGGCCTGTGGCCCGACGCGGAGCCAGGCCCGGGGCTGTTGTTCATCGGGCATGATGTTACGGCACAGCGCCAGAAGCTGGAGCGGGCTCACAACGAGGCCAGTCGCTACCGAAGCCTGATCGATGCCTCCCCGGACGCGATCACGATCTACGATCTGCAAGGAAACTTGATCGCCGCCAACCGGGAGGCGGCGCGGCACTACGGGCTCGACAGCGGTGAGGAGTTCGTGGCCCGGGTGAAGACGATCTTTGGGCTGCTGGACGACGCGGGGCGCGCCCAGGCGGCGGCCAATTTTTCGCACACGCTGGAACACGGAGTCTCGCAGCGTAACGAGTACTGTGTGCTGCTGCCCGACGGGCGGAAGATGGACGCGGAGATCAACTCGGCGCCCGTCAACAGCCCGGATGGAACGCCGACGGCCTTCATCAGCATCGTCCGCGACGTGACGGAGCGCAAGCGAATGGAGCGCGCGCTGCGGGAGAGCGAGCACAGTCTACGCACGCTGTTCGACTCCCTGCCCCAGCTCATCGCCCACGTCGATCGAAGTCTGCGCTATCGCTTCGCCAACCGGGCCCACGAGGGGCCGCTGGGTTTCCCCGCGGCGGACCTCGTCGGGCACCCTGTGTCCGATGTGCTGGGGCAGGCGATGGCCGACTTCCAGCTCCATATAGACCGGGCGCTGGCAGGGGAGATCGTGCACTTCGAGCAGTCATCCACGTTCAACGGCGCGCCGTGGACTGTGCTGGGGGTGATGGTGCCGGACAGCGACGACCACGAGCACTGCGGGCTGTACGTCGTGTTCACCGACGTCAGCGAGCTCAGGGAGGCGACGGCCGAGCGCGAGCGGCTGCAGGCCCAGCTCCAGCAGGCGATGAAGATGGAGGCCATCGGCCGCCTGGCAGGGGGCGTGGCCCACGACTTCAACAACCTGCTCACCGGCATCATGGGCAACGTGCACCTGGCCCGTTTGGACCTCGTCTCCGGCGATCCCATCGCCCAGAACCTGGAGGAGATCCAGCAGGCCGCCGACAGCGCGGCGGCGCTGACCGGTCAGCTGCTGGCGTTCAGCCGCAAGCAGATCATCGAGCCGCGGGTGGTCAATCTGAACGACCTCATCGAGCGCATGCACCGCATGCTGCATCGCATGATCGGCGAGGACATCCAGCTGGAGACGATCACGCCGCCCGGGATCTGGTCGGTCAAGGTCGACCCGGGGCAGCTGGAGCAGGTGGTGGTCAACCTCGCGGTCAACGCCCGTGACGCCATGCCCGCCGGAGGACGGCTGGTGGTGGAGACGGCCAACACCGAGCTGGACCCGGACTACTGCCGCCGGCACTCGTATGTCCAGCCGGGTGAGTACGTCATGCTGGCCATCAGCGACACCGGCACCGGCATCGCACACGAGGTGCTCCCGCATCTGTTCGAGCCGTTCTTCACCACCAAGCCCAAGGGCGTGGGTACCGGCCTGGGCCTGGCCACGATCTACGGCGCGGTGAAGCAGGCGGGTGGTTCGATCGAGGTCTACTCCGAGGTGGACCGCGGCACGACGTTCAAGATCTATCTGCCCCGCACGGCGGGGGCGCCCACCGCGCTTCACCGTCCGGCCTGGACCAACCTCCCGGGGGGCGGGGAGACGATCCTGCTGGTTGAAGACTCTCGCGTGGTGCGCGATCCGACCCACCGACTGCTGCAGCAGCTCGGGTATCGGTTGCTGACCGCCGAGAGCGGCGACCAGGCGCTGCAGCTGTTGGCCGAATTCGGCGAGCCGGTGAACCTGCTGATCACCGACGTGGTGATGCCGGGGATGAACGGACGGGAGCTCGCCACGGAGGTCACGCGTCGGCACCCCGAGACCGCCGTGCTCTACACCTCGGGCTACACCGAGAACATCATCGTGCACCACGGCGTGCTGGAGGACGGGCTTCAGTTCCTGGGGAAGCCCTACTCGTTTCGGGCGCTGGCCACGCGCATTCGACAGATCCTGGATCCCTGATCAGGGGTAGAGCCCGGCGAGGATGATCTGTGGCCGGTAGGTGGAGCAGCCCCAGTCCAGGGCGTCGTTGACCTGGACCACGACGTTCCCGCGCTCCAGCGTGAGATGCACGTCCCGCAGGCGTCCCCGACGCATCTGCTCCACGGCCTGACAGAAGTCGTGGGTGTAGGCCAGGCGCTGGTACACCGCCTCCTGGGCCGAGATCACCACCACCACCGGGTCGGTGCGCACGAGATACTCGACGCTGACGGAGCCGTGCATGTGGTGGTTGGCGCGGTACACGTGGCTGCGGACCAGGTCCGGGAATCGTTGAAGGATGCGGCGCTGTCCGTCGGCGTACAGATCGGCGCCGTGGCCGTAGACGAACCCGTTGTACTCCAGCCGGAAGGCCAGGGAGCGGTCGTTGTCGTCGCTGGCGTCGGCGTATGAGTTGAGGACGGTGAGGTGCGTGCCCTCGAAGTCCAGCTCCTGACCGGTGCTGAAGGTGCGATGGTCCCAGACGTTCTGCACCAGGTAGTCGCGCAGGATGCGCTCGCGCTGGCCGGTGTGGTCCTCGTGCAGATGGGTGTTGATGTAGTAGGTGATCTCTCCGATGTTGTGGTGCTCCAGAAACGGAATCACCCGCCGGGCGGCCCACAGATCCTTGCCCGAGTCCACCAGCGCCACCCGTCCGGTAGGCAGGACGATCAGCGTCGAGTCGCCGTGGTCCACGTCGAGACACACGATCTTCAGCCGGAAATCGGCGCCGCGCATGGGGTCCACCGTCTGGCGCACGTATCGCGCCGGGACCGCCGCGGGCGGGATCAGCCGGTCCACCAGCCGGCGCAGTCGCCCCGCCATGTCAGAACACGTCCGAGTTGTGTCGCAGGTGATCCAGCAGCTCGTCGACCTGCGTCAGGGCCACGGCGGTGTAGGTGTCCGCCGCGCCGTAGTAGATCGCGATGCGTCCCGTGCCGGCGTCGCACAGCGCGGCGCAGGGGAAGGCCACGTTGGGCACGAACCCCACGGTCTCGTACGGCTTCTCGGGAGTCAGCAGATAGTCTCGTGTGCGGTAGCGCACGCGGGTGGGATCGTCGAGGTCCAGCAGCGCGGCGCCCATGCTGTAGACGAAGCCGTTACACGGTCCAGAGACGCCGTGGTACAGCAGCAGCCAGCCCTCCCGCGTCTCGATGGGGACCGGTCCGGCGCCGATCTTCACCCCCTGCCACCAGCCGTCGCCGCCGCTGCGCATCATCAGCCGGTGTCTGCCCCAGTACGTCAGATCGGGGCTGTGGCTCAGCACGATGTCACCGAAGGCAGTGTGACCGCTGTCGCTGGGCCGGCTGAGCATCACGTACAGGCCACCGATCTTGCGTGGAAACAGGACGCCGTTGCGGTTGAACGGCATCAGCGGGCGCTCCAGCCGCACGAAGCGCTTGAAGTCCCGCGTCTGGCCCAGCCCGATGCTGGGGCCGGGGAAGTCGTCGCACCACGTGACGTAGTAGCTGTGGTCGAGCTGCACCACGCGCGGGTCGTAGGCATAGCTCGTCGGCGCCGACGCGCCCTGCTCGTCGACCCACTGGATCCCCTGCGGATCGATGTCCCAGCGCAGCCCGTCGTCGCTGCGCCCGGCGTGCAGCTGAGGCCGCCCGTTCCGGTAGTCGGCGCGGAAGACGCCGGCGAACGCGCCGTCGAACGGGATCACGGCGCTGTTGAAGATCCGCGCCGCGCAGGGGATCGGGTTCCAGCCGATGATCGGGTTGGCGCTGTGGCGCCAGACCACGTCGTCGCAGCCCGCCGGCCGCTCGTCCCACGGGATGTTGGGCAGCGACGGCCCCAGGATGGTTTGCCCCATGTCAGCCTCGTTCGCTTGTCTGTCGGCGGTGATTGTGCCACGAGCGCCGGTTGAGCGTCCACAGCGCTCCCGCCTCTGCTACGATGCCCCCTCACGTCGCGAAAGGACGATTGATGAAGTACACCCTGCTGGGCGCGTTCTCCAGGATGTTCATGCTCCAGCGCTGGAACTTCCTGCCGCGGGTGGAGTGCTGGGTCGAGACGGAGAACATCGCCTACACCACCCACCTGGGGTATGCCCTGGCGTGCGAGGCCACCGGTTTCCCCGACGAGCTGATCCCCCACTACCTGGCGCGGTCGCTGCTCAAGTCGTTCACCAAGCACTTCCTGTCCGACGTCTCGCACCGCCTGCGGGATGCCCTGGCCGAGGTCACGGGCAACCCGGACGCCTGGAGTGATCTGGTGCGCACCCAGTGCGGACCCACGGCCCGGTTGTTCCCGCGCAAGATCGCCGGCCGGGTGCTGGGCTACCTCGACGGCTCCTGCCCCTGCACCCCCGAGCAGTGGGCGCAGATCGAGTGTGTCATGCGCCACGCTCAGCTGCGCGCCGCCGAGGACGAGTGCCGCAAGAACGCAAAGATCTACGAGGAGTACTACACGCCCTACCTCGAGTACTTCGAGCAGACCATCACCGGGGAGTGCGAGCGCGACCCGCTGTTCGCCGAGCTGGACCGGCTGTTTTTGCGCATGACGCAGCGGCCGGCCCGGGAGCGCTGGGACTCGCGCTTCCCGCACTACTTCTCCGTCATCCGCTGCCTCAAGGATCTGCGGCGCTGGAACCAGGTCAACCGCTCGGTGGAGACCAGCGTGCTGGGCCACACCTTCGTCGTGGCGGCGCTGGCCTGGATCTACTCCTGGATGCACGAGCAGACCATCTGCCGCGAGGGCGGGGCGGCCGCCGATCCCCAGGCGTTCGTGACCCAGGCCGTGCTGATGGCGCTGTATCACGACGTGCCCGAGGGGATGACGGGGGACGTGATCACCCCGGTGAAGGACACGATCGCGCGGCAGTGGGACTGGGACACGTGGCAGAAGGTGGAGCACAAGCTGGGGCAGCAGACGCTGATGCGGCTCTTGCAGGATGCGCCCCGGCTGACGGCCGCGATCCAGCGGCTGCAGCTGCTGGGCGAGGAGGAGGACCCCGAGGTCTACTCGGTGGGCTCCATGGTGCGCGCCTGCGACCGGCTGGCGCTGGTCCTCGAGTGTGTGATGGAGCACCAGGCCGGTGGGCTCCCGGGCGACATGGCCGAGGCCTACCGCAAGAACCTGGGGGAGCTGCAGGGATCCGAGTGGCACCACATCCGCGAGCTGGGCTCCGTGATCTCGGCGGAGTACCCGGTGGGTTGAGCGAGAGGCTCGTCAGGGGTGGCGCAGGACCGTGGCGTGCTGGCCGACGGCCCAGGCGGAGGCGCCCGGTGCGGTGAACACCCCGTACAGGTTGCGATTCACGCCGGACACCTGCGACGTCCAGCTGGAGCCGTCGAAGTGCAGGATCGTGCCGCTGTTGCCCACGGCGTAGATGTCGCTGGCCGAGCGGCCGTGGACCCCGTGGAGCTTCGGTGGGTTGCCGTTGAGAAGCTGTGGGGTCCAGGTGCCGCCGTTGAAGTGCCCCACGTAGCCCGTGCCCTCCACGCCGCCCGTGCCCGCCACGCCGCCCACGATGTGGACGTCGGTCGTGCCGCTGCCCCACACATCGGTGAGGTCCGCTGTCAGGCCGGTGGACATCTTGTTCCAGGCATTGCCGACCGCTGCCCGCTGCAGAATCGCTCCGCCGTCGCCCACGGCGAACATCGGCCCGCCCGCGCCCCAGACGCCGCGCAACGAGGTGCCAAGAAAAGTCTGCTGCTGCCAGCCATTACCGTCGTACACGGCCCCCGTCGCTCCTCCCACGGCATCCGTCGTTCCTCCCACGGCGACGATGTCGGTGGAGCTGTTGCCCCACACGCCGTACAGCGAGGCGGTGGGGATGCCAAGCGGTGCGCTGGCTTTCCCGGTGTGGTCCAGGATCGTGCCGCCGTCGCCCACGAACCACAGGTTGGTGGCGCTGTCGCCCCAGATCCCGCGCAGCGTCTGGGACGTGGCTGTCCAGGGTTTGAACCAGGGGTTCGGGG
>Ga0210044_10004630_pt1 | contig 19102 bp, 17 predicted proteins | sample CryGey13umfilter_2_FD_183959 | JGI IMG/M metagenome (GOLD analysis project Ga0210044, IMG submission 183959) | Groundwater microbial communities from aquifer in Utah, USA - Crystal Geyser 4/9/14 3 um filter (SPAdes) (version 2) | ecosystem: Environmental > Aquatic > Deep subsurface >... | reverse complement strand
CCTGTTCTTTCAGGATTCGGATGATTTGTTCTTCCGTGTGACGTTTGCTGTGCATGTCGTCCTCCTTGGCTTTTCTGCCATTATAGGACTCTCATTGCTTTTGGTACAGGTTTTGGGGGAAAGGTCAAAGGCACTCCGTCCCCCATCTTCACTTAACCTCAACCTTGCCTTCTACTCAGCCTTGTCTGCCAGAGAGTGGGCGTTGGGCGTGGGCGGCGGAAAGTGTGAGTGAAAGTGCGAGTGCAGGGAAGACCAGAAGCAAAGGCACTCCGTCCCCCATCTTCACTTAACCTCAACCTTGCCTTCTACTCAACCTTATCCCTCTACCTTTGCGTTCTTTGCGTGCTTTGCGAGAGAATCTGTCCCTACTCCCCTCCGGTCAGAACACAGGACACTTGCGCCGGAGGCGAACAGAACACTTCTCTATTTACTTAAACTTAACCTCAACCTTAAACTTCTCTGATCAGAACACTGAACACATCTTTTCCAAATTGTGCTAAAATATCGCAAGTCTGAACGTTCAAAATCTGACCGCGCTTTACGCGGGACGGGAGACTCAACATGCAGCATGCGATTGTGACTGGTGGACAATGGGGAGATGAGGGCAAGGGCAAGGTCATTGATATTCTTTCAGATCGATTTGATGTTGTTGTTCGCTATCAGGGAGGCAACAATGCAGGCCACACGGTGGTCATCAATGGCAGGAAGTTTTTTCTTCACCTGATCCCGTCCGGTATTTTTCATCCTGAAAAGATAAATGTAATCGGAAACGGAGTTGTACTGGATCCAATTTCTTTTCTTGAAGAAATAAAGGGGTTAAGGGAAGCCGGGATCGCGGTTTCTCCAAAGAACCTCCTTATCAGTGATCGGGTCCACCTGGTGATGCCCTACCACCAGGCCATTGATCAGGCCGCAGAAGCCCTGATGGGCGGGAAAAAAATTGGCACAACAGGGAAAGGGATCGGTCCCGCCTATACGTCCAAGGTAATGCGTTCCGGAATCAGAGCGACAGACTTTTTGTCGGAAAGGCGGCTGATCGAAAAAACCAAGCAAAATCTCACATATTTCAATTATCTTCTCAAGGGATACTATAAGGCGAATGTTCTGAAGGTGGACTATGTGATTGAAAGTATTCTTTCCGTCCGGGAACAAATTATTCCCTACATCGTTAATTCAGTTTATCTTCTGGAAAGATTTCGCAATGAAGGAAAATCCATTCTTTTTGAGGGGGCGCAGGCCTCCCTTCTTGACATTGATCATGGCACCTATCCATTTGTGACGTCTTCGTCCGTGATCGCCGGCGCGGTCGGCTCTGGAACAGGTTTCAGCCCGATCCACATAAAGAGCATCATGGGCGTATTCAAAGCTTACCTTACAAGGGTGGGGAGCGGCCCTTTCCCAACTGAGCAGACAAACGGAATCGGGGAGACTCTTCGTCAGACGGGCAGCGAATATGGCACTACAACAGGCAGGCCCCGCCGTTGCGGCTGGTTTGACGTGGTGGTAGCCCGATACGCGCGGATTATCAACGGCTATACCGGAATTGCATTGACAAAGCTGGATGTGTTGAGCCAGTTTGAAGAAATTCCTGTATGTACCGGCTATCAGTACAAAGGTGAGGTCATGCGTGAATTTCCGGCAGAGCTGGAGGTACTGGAGAATCTCAAACCTGTGTACAGTTTTCGCCCCGGCTGGAAGGCTCCGATTACGGGAGTTGACCGCTTTGATATGCTGCCAGAACAGGCACAGGACTACGTGCGGTTTCTTGAAGAACAAGTGCAGTGCCAGGTTTTGATCGTCTCCACGGGACCGGATCGAAATCAGACAGTCATGATGCCAGGAATGTCATAAGTATCTTTGAATGGAGGAGATAAGATGTCCAAATGCCCTTTCTGTGGAAAAGAATTTGAAGGTGATCCTTCAGTATGCCCCCATTGCAGTCAGGTAATTCATGAGAGTGCCCCGGAAGCGTCCAGCGGACAGACGGCACCGCCCCCTCCACCACCTCCGGCAACTACTGCTGCTCCCGGCATGCCAAATCCTGAGGTGGAAAAAGGTCGGAAGACAGTGCCGTTCGAAGATACGGATGCCGGTTTCTTCAACGGATTGTTTGACACGATAAAAATGAGTTTGTTTCAGCCGTCGTCCTTTTTCAGCACCTATCGTTTTGATGGAGGTATTGGCCGGCCCATGGTTTTTGCGCTGGTTGTGGGATGGTTTTCCGCGGCCGTTGGGGTATTGTGGAGTCTGATCTTCAACGCGTCCATCATGTCTGCCATCAGCAAGTACATCCCGGAGGCCGGGAACTCACCGATGAACCGCATTGGGAGCCAGTTCATGCTTACCAGTATTGGCGGGTTGATATCGTTGCTGGTTGCACCCATTATGATTGTATTGAGTCTGTTTATTATGGCGGGACTGTATCATCTGTTTCTGATGATGGTCAGCGGGGCAAAACGGGGTTTTGAAACGACATTCAATGTAACCTGTTATGCGATGTCGGCCAAGCTGTTTCTGGTAATTCCCTTCTGCGGCGGCACTGTGGCATGGATTTACAGCCTTGTCATTTCCATTATCGGTTTGTCCGGTGCCCATGAAACTGACGGATGGAAGGGGGCTTTTGCCGTTCTGATGCCTTTTGTTCTCTGCTGTTGCCTGGTTGTGATTATGGTTTTCTTGTTCGGTTCGTTGATTGCAGGATTGGCTGCGCAGCACTAGAAATAAGGAACTGAATGCAAATTCAGATTGTTTCGCGAAAAAAGGGAGAACTAAATCTCCCACTGATCTATTTGATAATCACAATTACTCTTGCTGGATTGGCCTATGGATTGTTTCGCCTGCATTCGCTTCCTCCGTTTCTCTGCCCATTTAAGGAAATGACGGGGGTTCCATGCCCGACCTGTGGATCCACACGCCTGGTACTGAGTCTTTTTCATCTGGATTTAAGTGACGCGTTCTGGTGGAATCCGGGACTGTTTCTTTCAGGAGTTGTTGCTGGCCTGTGGTTTGGATACGGAATTGTCAGTCAATTGATTGGAAAAAAAATTGACTTATCCCTGTCAAAACGGGAAGGTTTCTGGTTGCGGGTGGCGCTATTTTGCGGATTCGTGATAAATTGGTTGTATCTTATACTTGCAGGGATTTGAGACTTAAACCCGAAAGAAGGACCTTATGGAAGGAATCAGCCCGTATCTGAAACTGGAAAACCTGAAAATCCGTGGTCTTGGACCGGCGACGGTGAAAAGGCTTGCGGCAAAAGGGCTGGTTCGGGTTGAAGACCTCCTTTATTATTTCCCCATTCATTACAATGATTTAACAGTACGAAAGCTGATAGGAGAACTTCGTTTTGGAGAGAAGGCAACCCTGCATGTCCGTTTGAACAGTAAAGATCACAGAATGGCCCGAAACCGGCGCCTTGCGATTACTGAAGCCCTTGTTTCTGACAAGAGCGGTTCTATGCGCGTAACCTGGTTCAATCAGCCCTACCTTTCAAAAACCCTGAAAACAGGGATGGAGCTGCTGTTGTACGGGAAACTGGAGACGGGACGAAATGGAACCGGAATGATCAATCCCACATTTCAGATCTTGGATCCGAAAACGCTGTTGGAGAAAGGACCGAGCATCGAGCCTGTGTACAGTTCGGTGGAACGGGTCTCAAACCGCTTTCTCCAGGGATTGATTCGAACGTGTATTGAGGGTGTATTGCCCTGCTCGTTTCAGGTGCCCGAAGATATCATTGAAGTCAGGGGTTTTCCCGACAAGCGGGCATGCCTGAAAGGAATTCATTTTCCGGCCGATTCAGCCCAGGTCAGATCAATTGAAGCCTTCACTTCGCCATTTCAAGCAGCACTGGTGTACGAAGAGCTGTTCCTGTTTTTTGCCGGTATTCTGGCTGTAAGAAGGAAGCTTACGGTTACAAAAAAAGCGAGGATAGAAGTTAGCGAAAGAGAAGAAATGGCAATGAAGGCAATGCTGCCATTTAATTTGACGGCGGAACAGCAACGGGTCCTGAAGGAAATTTACAGAGAAATGGCGGCGGGTCGACGATTGGTGCGGCTGGTGCAGGGCGATGTGGGGTCGGGAAAGACTGTGGTTGCCCTTCTTGCAATCCTGCCGTTCTTTTCCAGAGGCGGTCAGGCAGCCTTCATGGCACCAACTGAAATTCTGGCGGAACAGCATTTCAAGACCTTGAGCACCCTGTTGACTGGAAGCGGTATTGATGTCCGGTTACTGACAGGTTCCACTCGTACCAAAGAAGCAAATGATATTCGAGGAGGCCTTTCGGAGGGCAAAATCCCGCTGGTAGTGGGCACGCACACGCTGATTCAACCGGACGTGCAGTTCCACAATCTGGAATTTGTAATTATTGATGAACAGCACCGTTTTGGGGTGGAACAACGGGAACAATTGGTTCAAAAGGGGAAGGTTCCTCATATTATTTCACTGACTGCGACACCCATTCCCAGGACCCTGGCCATGACGTTGTATGGTCAGTACGATTATGATGCAATCCGGGAAATGCCGGAGGGCAGAAAACCGGTTCAGACCGTTGTGAAAAAAGAGGGAAACATCCGCGAAGTATATGAATTCGTTGGGAAAATGGTGAAGGCCAAGGAACTGCAGGCCTATTTCGTATTTCCTCTTATTGAGGAATCGGAAGCCCTGGATGTAAGCAGTGCAGAAATAGCGTATGAAGAATTGAAGAATGGATATTTCCGTGAATTTCGTACCGCACTTGTCCATGGAAGAATGAAAACGGAAGAGAGAAAAGCGGCGATGGATGCATTCAAGGAAGGGAAGATCGACATTCTATTCGCGACAACCGTGATTGAAGTCGGAGTGGACGTGGCAAACGCTAACATAATGGTAATTCACAATGCTGAACGGTTCGGTCTTTCCCAGCTCCATCAACTTCGCGGACGCATTGGCAGGGGGAAAGAGAAATCGTACTGTTTTCTTGTGGTAAAGGAGCTTAAAGGAGACACGGCATATCGCCGGGTGCGGATGATGTCACATACCTCCGATGGTTTCCGGATCGCGGAAGAGGATCTGAAGATCCGGGGACCGGGCGAATTCCTGGGTACGCGCCAGTCAGGTATGCCGTCTTTCCGTGTGGCAGACATTATGCGGGACCGGGATGTGGTAATCATGGCACGAGAGGATGCCCAGCGGATTGTCAATGAAGGACGGACTGACTTTCTCACTCCCCGGGAATGGCAGGATCGTTTCGGAAAATCACTTGTGTAACGGAAGTGTTCTGTTCGCCTTCGGCGCAAGTGTTCTGTGTTCTGACCGGAGGGGAGTAGGGACAGATTCTCTCGCAAAGCACGCAAAGAACGCAAAGGAAGAGGATGAAAACTGAAAAGGACAGGGAATGGCCAACTCTCTGATTCTTCCAGTCTTTCATTTAACATTCAGCATCTAACATTTAACACTCGGCGCATCGCGCCGTTCTGCCGCCCATGCCCAACGCGCACTTTCTGGCAGAGAAGTGTGAGTGAAAGTGCGAGTGCAGGTAAGACGAGAAACAAAGGCACTCTATTCCCCATCTTCACTTAAACTTAAACTTAAGCTCAACCTTAAACTTTTCTGATCAGAACACAGAACACTGAAAACTGAACACGTCTTTTGACAAATTATGTTAAAATTCATGCAACATGATAGAGATAGAAATATTGGATGGCAAAAAGTGGGTTTTGAAATCCTTCAAGGAAGATGAGGTGACCCTTGGCAGGTCCAGGGAGAATTCCCTTGCGCTGAGGGGGATGGGCATTTCAAGAAACCATGCCGTGATTTATCTATCAGACAAGCATGTGTTTGTACGTGATTTGGATAGCAAAAACGGAACCTATGTGAATCAAAAGCGAATAGCGGAAACGGAGTTGCATCCCGGTGATGTACTGGAAATCGGTCCAATAAGCCTGAGGCTTCGGCCGGAGATTCGCAATCCGTTCCTGGATGAAAGCACCTTTGTACGGGACATTGGAGAACTAACCCACGGGGAAAAGGATCTTATCGATATTTTCGTCAGGATTGCAAATTTGTTGACCGGAGAACAGAATCTGGACGTTGTTGCCGGACAATTGCTGGACGCAATTGGAGACAGAATCAGCTTTAACAGATCAATCATGATGATGTGGGATTCAGAAACGAACGCCCTTATCCCGGCAGCTGTACGTTCGGACCAGGCGGATTCCGGGATGGAAAAACAATTCTCGTCCACGATTTCTGAAAAGGCCTTTCATGAGAGGGTGGGTATCCTTACCAGCAACGCCATGATGGATCCCCGATTCACCGGTAAAGAGAGTATTATGATCCAGGGAATCCGTTCTGCCATGTGTGTCCCCATGTGGGACAAGGAAAATACAATCGGGGTCATTTACCTTGACTCATTGATGAAAGAATGTGTGTATTCATCTGAAGAATTGAAACTTCTTTCTGTTCTTGCGTCTTTCGCGGCCATCGGCATCAGCCAGATCCGTCTGGCGGCAAAGATGCGCCAGGAGGTTAAGTTGCGGCAATGGCTTTCCCGGTATCATTCACCCGCCGTTGTCAGCCGTTTGATAACAGAGGGGACTACGGAGTTGCAATTGAAGGTGGAGGAGGCCGAGGTATCGGTAATGTTCTGCGATATTGTCGGTTTTACACCCCTGTCACGGCGCCTGGCACCGGCCGAGGTCGCCTCACTGCTCAATTTGTTTTTCTCTGAAATGACAGATGTCATTTTTAAATACCATGGTACACTGGACAAGTTCATCGGCGATGCTATTATGAGTGTTTTTGGTGCTCCGAACCATATACCTGATCATGCAGATAGCGCTGTTATGTGTGCTGTGGAGATTCATCACACTCTGGAGGCCCTGAACCGTAAACTCCGGGAGGATCGTCAGATCGAAATTCGGATCGGGATAAACTCCGGAACGGTAGTGGCAGGAGATATCGGATCTGAGAAACGTATGGAATATACGGTTCTTGGCGATACGGTTAATATTGCTTCCCGGCTTGAGTCGGATGTCTGTACACCAGGAGGAATCGTAATCGGACAGCAGACCTGGGATTTGCTAAAGAAGCGTGACGGATGCAGGGAAATCGGCGAGGCCCAGGTCAAGGGTGTACCGGCACCAATTTCCGTCTATGAAGTAAACTGGAAGGAGATTGAAATCTGATATGCGATTTCTGAAGATATTCATCAACCGGTTCTATATTCGCCATTCATTGATGTTTGTTACTATTTTTCTGGCAATTGTACCTCTGATATTTTCAGACTATATTCTGATCGGCATTACCCAGAGAAATCTGCTGAAAAATCAGAAGCAGACACATAAAACCATCTCGGCCCTGATCGCGGCACAAGCTAAACAGTTCATGAAAGTCGTGGACAGTAAGGTTGAATCAGTTAAGACTGCAATCCTGTTCAATTCACTCAACAACGAACTGAGTGGCGTGATTCCGCTCCTTGAACAACGGAAGACGCTCGTTTCTTTTATGGAAAATGCCCCTGAGATTGACTATGTAATGATCCAGAACGATTCCGGTGTGCGAACCTTTGCCCTGAATACAACATACAACGATCAGAAGGTACTGGACAAAGAACTGGCGCCGATGATCACAACCTGCATTCAGGAAAATCGTGAGATCCGTTCGCGGCCCATTGTCCTTCGATCTATTTTTAAGATTTATATATTTTTCCTCTATCCGGTAGAAACTGCAAACGAGCAGGGCGTCATAGCGGTGGCAGTGAATATGGAGCGTCTTTTTGACTCCATTGAGGTAGAGCTTCCGCCCGGATACAACTATTACATGGTTGGAAAGGACGGGACGATTCTCGGTTCTACGCAGAAACCAATGGTTGGATTTCCCTTTTACAAGAACATGCAGGACATCCTGGATCAGAAGGTAAGTGTAGTTGACCACAACCGCCAGCAGATCATTGTGTCCGGTACGTTGATTCCTGATTTTCAGACTATCGTTGTCACGTTTATCCCTACAAAAATTGCTTACAGCCATATTCATGACATGAAGGTGAAGACAATCGGGTTCGGACTTTTGGCAATTCTCCTGGCATTCCTGGTGAGCATTGTGTTTTCTTCCGCAATCCACGAGCCGCTCTCCGTGCTGATAGAGGCCACCGAGCAGATTGCCAAGCGGAATTTTGCGCTGAGGGTCGATGTTGAAGGAAACAATGAAATTACACTGCTGGCTAAGCGCACCAATTTCATGCTCAGTGAAATTGAGCGTTATGTGAAGCGGCTTGAGTACCTGATTCGATACAACAAAGAGATGTTCATCTCCACCATCCGTGCACTTGCAGCGGCCATTGATGCGAAGGATGAATATACCCGTGGTCATTCAGAACGGGTGACCAGTTATTCCATAGAAATCGGCAAAAGTCTGGGCTTGAACAGTGTGGAAATGGAGCGTTTGCGCCTGACCGGGCTCCTTCATGATATTGGAAAGATTGGAATTGATGATAAGGTGCTGCGAAAACCCGGTATTCTTACAGAGGCAGAGTTTGATCACATGAAGCTGCACCCCGGAATTGGGTACAAAATCCTGGAGCCGATTAAAGAACTGAAAGAAGTCGTGAATGGCGTTAAATATCACCATGAGAAATGGGATGGCTCCGGTTATCCTGAGGGTCTGAAAGGGGAAGAAATTCCAATGATTGCCCGTATTATCTCGGTGGCGGACACCTACGATGCAATGACGACGAATCGTCCCTATCAGAATGCAATGAAACCGGATTATGTGAAAGAAAAAATTCGCGGATTCGCCGGAATCAGATACGATCGCAAGATCGTGAATGCCTTCCTGAAGGCGTATGAGGCCGGTCGGATGGATCCCCGGGCGCAGTAATACATTGAACAAATATGGAGGATTAAATGAATAGTAAAATACTTGTGTGTGCGTTTTCGGGGATCCTGATGCTGGCTGGTCTGGCATGCGCCCCTGCGCCATCTTCCGCCAAAATCAAGTCAACCGTACAGGCTGAACAGGATGATCCATTTGTTAATCACAGCAAAGGCGTAATGCTCCTGCACCAGAAGGAATACAGCAGCGCGGCAGGTTATCTCAAGCGTGCAGCAGATGGAGAACCGGACAATGCCGCTTACTGGAACGACTTTGGGCTGGCAATGAGTTTTATGGGCGAATTCAAAGTAGCCGAGTCGTCCTTTGAAAAGGCGTTGAAATTACATCCGGACCTGACAGATGCCCACAATAATCTGGGCATGATTTATACGGAGCAGAACAAATTGGACAAAGCGCTGGAAGAATATGGGAAAGTGATTCAGGATAAGACGTACCCAACGCCCTACTTTCCGTATTTCAATATTGGTTTGTTGAAATTAAAGCAAGGCCAGAAAGAAGCCGCCCAGATGGCATTTGAACAGGCGATCCGGTTGAAGCCGGATTTTTACAGGGCTTACGCAGAAGTGGCCTCGCTTTACGCGGACAGTGGTCATTATGGCGATGCATACAATGCAGTGAAAAAGGCTCAGAAGCAATACCCCGACCAACCTGATTTGTTGTTGCTGGAAGCCAGGTGTCAATATGAGTTAAAGCACTACGGTGAAGCACGGCGTATTCTCACGAAACTTTCACTGCTTTATCCCAATCAGAAGATACGGGAGGGTATGGATAAACTGAAGAAAGAATTGACAAAAAAGATGTTTCTGGGAGATTGACATGAAGATTGAGGAACGCTTTCAAGATATTCTGGACAAGGTGAGGGATCTCGGGGCGATCATGTTGCTGGATAAAGAAGGGGAAATGATTTTGATGGCCAAGAAAGCTGAGCTGGACGATTATGACGTGGAGCTCTTCGGTGCTCAGATGGCTGTATTGCTTGCAAAAGAGATTGAAGAGAAGAACATGAATTTCCTGTTTCTGAAAGGGGAGGGAGGTTCTTCTGCCACGCTGCTCCTGGAGCATCATTATTTTCTTTCCATGTATTTCACCGGCCGTTCTTTTGCCGGCTACGCGGAAAAATGGATGGAAGAATTGGCGACTCACGTGAATGAGGAGTTCTTTTGATGGGTTTTGTCGGCAAACTGAAAAAGGGCCTGTCCAAGACCAGTGGCCGTCTTTCTGAGGGACTGGAAAGGGTCTTCCTTGGCCGAAAAGAAATAGATGAAGGGGTGGCTGAGGAACTTGAGGAAGTGCTGATAGAAGCGGACCTTGGAGTCCGCGCAACAGATGAAATTCTTGAAATGATTGCAGATAAAACGTCCAGAGAAGAACTGAAGGACAGAAACTCTCTGATCAGTGCTTTGAAGGAAAAAGTCAGAGAAATGGTGATGATTCCAGACATCACTCCGTTAATGGAGTGCCGGGAAAAGCCACTGATCGTTTTGATTGTCGGCGTAAACGGCGTGGGCAAGACGACGACCATTGGAAAACTTGGCAGTTTGTTCAGGGCCCGCGGAAAAAAGGTCCTGTTCTGTGCAGCTGATACCTTTCGGGCAGCTGCCATTGAGCAGCTTGCCATCTGGGCGGACCGAATCGGGGCTGAACTGATTCGGCATAAGCCGGGAGCAGACCCTTCTGCTGTGGCATTCGACAGCGTTCAGGCGGCATTGAACCGGCACGCCGATGTGGTATTGATTGATACAGCGGGGCGCCTACATACAAAGGATAATCTCATGGCCCAACTCGAAAAAATGAAACGGGTGATTGCAAAGGTTATTCCGGATGCACCTCACCGGACACTGTTGATTCTGGATGGAACAAATGGCCAGAATGCCCTGAGTCAGGCGAGAGAATTTATGAAGAGCCCGGGATTTACCGATCTCATTGTCACAAAACTGGATGGAACTGCAAGGGGGGGGGTGATTGTCCCCATTATTCAGGAATTTCACGTTCCCATCGGATTTGTCGGGGTGGGGGAGCAGGAAGATGATCTGATCCCCTTCAATGCTGCAGAATTCGCGGAACTTTTATTCGCGGATTAGACAGGCAGTCAGAGAGAATCACTGCCTTTTCAGGGAGGCTGAAATGAGACAGGCTGTTTTTGCCGGTAGTTTTTATCCGGCGGATGGAGCGGCCATTGTTGAGTTCTTCAGGAGTGTGACACCGCCCATCGTACCGGTACAGGCCTATGGTGTTATCTGTCCCCATGCCGGGCACATCTATTCCGGAAAAACTGCGTTCAAGACTCTTTCCTCAGTGAAGATACCGGATCGGATAGTGCTGCTCTGTCCCAATCACAGGGGACTGGGACAGCCGCTGGCAGTGAGCCCTGCAGATGAGTGGGATACGCCGTTGGGGCCGGTTTCGGTTGACATGGAGCTATCAGAAAAGGTCGCTTCATTTGCTGGTGCTGCTTTTGACAGTGAAGCGCACAAACTGGAACATTCTCTGGAAGTACAGCTCCCTCTCTTGAAAATTCTGAATCCTGACGTCAAAATTGTGGCGGTATCCGTGGGAACCGGACAGCGGGATATATTGCAGGATTTTGCCGTCCACATCGCAAAACTGGTTATTGGAACAGATACCCTGGTTTTCGCCAGTTCGGACATGAGCCATTTTGTCCCGGCCGAAGTGGCAAAAGAAGCGGATGGCATGGTGATGGACCGGATCAGAGAGATGGACGCGGACGGTATGATGGATGTTGTTTTTGAGAAACAAATATCCATGTGCGGAATTTATCCTGCCTATGTGATGATGAATTCTTGTATGGAAAACGGGGCCTCAAAAAGTGATATAATTGAATATACACATTCCGGGAAAGTGACCGGAGATGACGGCGACGTTGTAGCCTATCTGGGGGTGCGAGTATGGTAGAAGACTTTAACGATGAAATGAACAAAGAAACATTAGATGCTCCCTATATCGAAAAAGAACTTGAGGCGTATGAAGAGACACAAAAACGGAACTGGATTCCGATATGGATTTTTATCGGAGTGATTGTAATTGGAGGGATTTTTATCTGGTACCGGTATTTCTGGGAGAAGGCCCCTGTTGCTCCGGTTGAGAAAAAGGTGGAAGTCGTAACTCCTGAACCGGTTCCCGAACCGAAACCTGAAGAATCTGTGACATTTACTGAGGGCCAGCAGAAATTCAATGAAATGTTCACTGAAGCCTTGCTGAAGGACGCCTTGGCAAACGCAGGTAAGGAATTTGATCTAACCATGTTTCGAAACATGGTTCGGATTGCAATGAATGCTGAGTTCATCGGTAATCGTCCGGGGATCACCTGGGAAAAATGGCAGAAGGAAAAAACAAAAGTTCAGGAGATGGCAAGAAAGGAACTCGCCGATCCGGAGTTTTTGAGTTTGCTCTGGAAACAGTACGGGGGGGTCGTTGTGACGGCTGTGAAGGCCTCCGGAAAGTCTGAAACGGTGAAAAAACTCTGTTCTGAAGCTATTCCATATTTTTCTGGTGAACTTCCACATAGCGAGTACGTTCAATTGGATAGCTACTATAAAACGGATGCAAAACTGGAACGTGAGATTCAAAAGCGAAAATATTCAAAGGATGCCATCCACGTGCTCACGGAGAAACTGGATAAGAAATATCGTGACCTGCAAGGGGCTGGACTGAATGATACAGATGTCTATTTCTTTGAGTTTTCTATGCGGCGAATTAAGGAAGGGGGCAGGGAGCTGGCGAAGGCCTATGCCGACATTCTTCTCGACTTGAAAGAGTCTCTTTAACTTTAATAAAATAAAATCATTTATCGATATGAACTAACTTCCCAAGTACCACTTCTCTCAGTGCTTCCCATTCTGCGTTTTCGCGGGTGCATCGGCCTTCAAACTGGTGGATGGCAGCCCTTTCCTGAAAAAACTCCCGGTTTTCGCTGGTAAGGCGTTGATAGAGGATTTGTTTGGTAAAGCTATTTCTCAGGGAAAGGAGCTCCATCGTGTCATCCATGATGGCATTTTCGTGGCCCACAGCACCCATGATGCCGGGTTTGGCATTTCCCTCCAGTTCTTTCCAGCTTTTCACCATATTGTATTGTGACTCCTTTCGGGGGACTATTTGGGGAGGTTTTAGCTTTTTCAGTATATAATGCAAAAGGAAATAATTAAAGAGTGCGGGAGAAAATATGACGGGAACTCTGGTAAACGCACTGGCAGTTGTAGTGGGGAGCATTGTGGGACTCTTGATCCATTCACGTTTTCCCCCCAGAATTACACGTATCGCTTTCCAGGGAATCGGGTTGTTCACTCTGTTCATCGGCATGCAGATGGCGCTGAAAACCCAGGACCTCCTCATTATGATTTTCTCGATTTTGATTGGTGCCGTTGCCGGTGAACTGCTGGGACTGGAAAAGGGAATTGTGCGGATGAGTGACTGGTTGAAGACAAAAGTCCATTCCAGAAATGAGAAGTTTACAGAGGGACTGGTCACCGCCTTTCTTCTCTTTTGCATGGGGTCCATGACCATTCTGGGAGCAATAGAGGAGGGAATGAGCGGCAAGCCGGATCTGTTGCTGGCGAAATCCGTTCTGGATGGATTTTCATCCATTGCACTTTCCGCTTCTCTGGGAGCCGGGGTGTTGTTCGCAGTAGTCCCACTTCTTATTTATCAGGGCGGATTGACGCTATTGGCCGGGCAGCTGGGCACTGTGCTGTCCCCCCCTGTCGTGAACGAAATCACGGCAACCGGGGGACTGCTTCTCATCGGGTTGGGGATCAATATTCTTGAAATTCGTAAGATTCAGGTACTCAACATGATTCCGGCATTGTTGGTAGCGGGGGTGCTGGCATGGCTGCTCCATTGAGACTGTCCGGGAGAAATAAGCTCAGAAATCAGCGATTTTTTCAAAATTTCAATTGATGTTCGACAACCCGCCAATCTAAGAGATGTGACAAACTCGCTGTGGGAGCGCCCTTTTCGGTATTCCGGTTCCCGTGGAGGGTGTTTCAGGAGAATATCGATGTTTTCCAATGGTTCTCCCACATTCAAAACGGCGTGGTACAACAACCTGTTTCGATGCCAGTAGATGGATGACCCCAGTATTTTCTTTCTGCCAATGCAGATGTCTGATGTGCCTTTTTGATTCAAATCTTCTACACCACAGGATTGAAGTGCGGAAATGACCCGCTGGTTGAATTCGGTGAAAAAGCGATGGGGAGACTGGAGTTTTACACCGGTACGTACTGCGGCAATGAGTATGGTGTGAGGGGACAAAAGGACGGTTTCACCACCGGAGGGACGGCGCATGACCGGGATGTTTCGTCTCGCGGCTTGTTCAGGGAAAAAGGCCTGTTCCGGCTGACTTCCGCGTCCCAGCACAATGATTCTTCTGTCTGGAATCCAGCACATGGTGTCGAGTTCAATTTTCCGGGAATGAAAGAATGTCAGATCCGGTAGAGAATAGGGCAGAACCGGGCAATTCAGGACGGATTTTCCCGGAGTCGGAGTCAAAACAGCCGGACTCATTTGTGAATTGCCTTGTCCACTGCCTCAAAACCGGCTTCCATAAAGATTTCAGACACAGTGGGATGAGCATGAACCACCCGGGCAAGATCATAAATTGTACCTTCGATTTCCATGAGAGCGCCGGCTTCAGCAATCATGTCCGTGGCATGATCTGCTACCATCTGCACGCTCATCACTTCTCCATATCGGGTTTCAGACAGAATCCGGACAAAACCTTCGGATTGTCCTTCTGTCATGGCTTTGCCGTTGGCGGAAAGTGGAAACTCGCTGACCTTGATATCCAGCCCCCGAGCCTGAAGTTCAGGAAGGCTGGGGCCGATCTGGGCAATCTCGGGGGTCGTGTACATATTGATTGGAATTTTGTCAAAATCCAGTTTGTCCTTGATTCCGTGGATGTGATTGATTACATGGATTCCTTCCGCGGACGCGGCATGGGCAAAGCTGCTCTTCCCGTTGACGTCGCCGATGGCATAAATGCCTGGAACAGCGGTTTCAAGGTCCTGGTTCACAGGGAGAAACCCCTTTTCAGCGATCAGCCCCAATGGATTTTCTGGAATGAGGGCCTTTCGCTGATAGCTGTTGATGAGCAGACCACAGGGAATGGACTTCCCGTTTATGGTAATGGAATTGTCCACCAGATTCGACACGGTCCCGGTGAGGACCTTAATTTTCATCTTTTTCAGTTTTCGAACAACGAAGTCCTGAAGATAGGGATCCAGGATGTCCAACACAGATTCTTCCGGTGATATGATGGCAACGGTTTTGTCAATTAAGCGGAAAAACTGGGCCAGTTCAACCGTGCGCGGCCCACTGCCCGCCAGAACCACAGAATCCGGGATGTCCGTAAGTGGAAGAAGATCCTGGATATGAGTCCAACCGGATGGTGAACTTCCCGCAGGGATTTCCGGTTTCGAGCCGGTAGCAATAATGATATACCGGGTTTCCAGCAGACGGTTATTCACCGTCACCTGATCCGGACTGAGGATTTCCGCTTCTCCCTCAATTCGGTCCACTCCGTTCTTTTCAAGGAGGAATCCGACGCCACGGGTCAGTTTGTTTACAATTCGACTTGCCCGGGCGGCTGCCTTGGCAAAATCAAATGACAGCGCGTTCTTGTCTACGCCAGCCACGCCAAAGGTAGCGGCTGTTTTGACTTTTTGATAAACTCGCGCACTTTCAATCAGTGCTTTCGTGGGAATACAGCCCCAATTGAGGCACATGCCACCTACGCCCGCCTTGTCTACAACAGCAGTCTTCAGCCCGGTCTGGCCAGCCCTTATGGCGGCCACATAGCCGGCCGGTCCTGCTCCGATTATAACGACATCATATTTCATTGTATTTTCTCACTTACATCAGCATTGCTGAGGGATCCCGGAGATATTCCATTATCTGGTTGAGGAAGCGTGTGGTTTCTCCTCCATCGACAATTCGGTGATCCACGGTCAGTGATAGCGGGAGAACCTGACCTACGACCACTGCCCCGTTTTCTACGACCGGTTTTTCAACAAGTCTCCCGATTCCCAGAATTGCGGCCTGGGGAGGGTTGATAATGGGTTGGGCGTGAAGACCACCGATAGCTCCGAAATTAGTAATTGTGAAGGTACCGCCCTTCAAATCGGCGATTTCCAGTTTGCGGTCTCTTGCCTTATCCGCCATTTCCAGGATTTTGTCGGCGATTGCAGATATCGAAAGATGGTTCGCGTAGCGAATTACCGGCACCACCAGTCCTTCTTCTGTATCAATGGCGATGCCGATGTTAATAGCTTCCTGATAAACAATGGCATCTGCGTCCATGTCCAGACGCGCGTTGAGTATCGGATGGCGGTCCAGGGCGAGTGCCACGGCTTTAACTGCAAATGCCAGGTAGGTGAGTTTGCGGCCTTCTGCTTCAAAGCGTGGTTTCTGTCGGGACCGAAATTCCACGAGGTGACTGATTTCCACATCTTCAAACACGCTCATGTGTGGGATCGTCTGCTTTGAAATGGTCATGTTCCGGGCAATTGCTTTCCGGATCTGGGAGAGGGGTTCTACCCGTGTCCCATCGGTCTGTGTCGAGGCGTTGGACGCTGGCAATGCTGAAGGTTTAGTCGAAATATCTCGAAATCCGGCGACATCTTTCTTTGTTACCCGGCCGCCGGGACCGGTACCGGGAATCCGGTTGATATCCAGACCATATTCCTTTGCCATGGCACGTGCCACGGGTGTTGCAAGTGCCTTTCGCCTTGTCTTTTTCTCTTCCGGTTCAGCAGAAGTCGTTTGACCTTCCTGACTTGAAGGAAGAAAGGCACCATCCCCTGCCACTTCCAGAGTACCGACCACGCCAAAATTGGCTTCTTCCACAGCATGGTCGGAAGGTGGAGCCGGTTTTTCAGCTGCCACTTCTACTGCCGCAGCCCCGGCAACACCCTCAATGTCAATTTCCACAAGAGGGTCATCCACATTAATGACATCTCCAACGTTTCCGAAACGGGTGGCAATCGTCCCGGTTTTTGGTGAGGGAATATCCGCCACCACCTTATCCGTTTCCATTTTGACCACAGGGTCTCCCTCCCGGATTGTGGAACCTTTATCCACGTACCATTCCAGGATTTTCCCTTCTGTAATGCCTTCTCCAATATCGGGAAACTTAAAAATATATCTCATGTCAGTCCTCAATAATCCATCAACTGACGAATTTCATAAAAAATTCGTGCGGGTTCGTGCATATAGTAGTTCTCTCCCTTTGGCAGGGGCATAATGGTATCAAACCCGGCAAGTCGGCGGGGTGGTGCCTCCAGGTTGAGAAAGGCTTCCTCCGTGGCAATCGTGACGAGCTCGGATGCCACTCCGCACGTGGCGGCGGACTCTGTGACAGCGAGTACGCGTCCGGTTTTCTTGACTGATGCGCCAATGGTGCCCCGATCAATGGGGAAGATGCTTCGGAGGTCAATTATTTCTACAGAAATTCCGTTTTTCTTGGCAAGGGCGGCCGCCTTCTGACATTCCCGGATCATCGCTCCATAGGCGATCACGGTGATGTCTTCTCCAGGTTGAACCACCCGGGCCGTATCAAGGGGAATCGTGAAGCGTTCTTCCGGGACTTCCTGTTTGATCGCGCGATAGATTCTCTTTGGTTCCATGAAAATTACAGGGTCTTCAGACTCAATGGCCGAAATCAGCAGGCCCTTTGCGTCGTATGGAGTGGAAGGAATGACAACCCGAAGGCCTGGAACGTGGGCAAAAATTGCCTCCAGGCTTTCGGAATGGTGTTCCAGTGCGCGAATTCCACCGCCATAGGGCATGCGAATTGTAACCGCGGAGGTAAGCTTACCCCGTGTCCGGTTTCGGATCCGCGCCACATGGGAAATGATCTGGTTCATTGCCGGTAAAACAAACCCGGAGAACTGCATTTCTACCACAGGGTTGAGTCCTGCGACAGCCATTCCGACAGCTGTTCCCGCGATTGCGCTTTCAGCCAACGGGGAGTCGAAGACGCGACCTTCTCCATACTTTTCCTGGAGTCCTTCTGTCACGCGAAATACGCCGCCTTCCACCCCGGTATCTTCGCCGTACAACACCATGGAAGGGTCTTCATTTAACTTGATATCCAGTGCGCTGTTGATTGCCTGGACGAGATTCATGACCTTCATGCCTGCGCCTCCTTCCAGCTTGCGAACCGTTGATAAGCAGCCATTTCCCGCCTCAGATTTTCGGGAATTTCAGAGAACTGATAGCGGAAGACGTCTTCAAGGGGGTAGGGCGGGGCGCTTTCCACTTCCTGAAAGGCGACATCCACCTGTTTCCCGAACTGTTCTACCAGTTTTTCTTCTTCTGATTCGGACCATCGTTCCGCTCTAACAAGGAATTTTCGAATTCGGGCTATGGGGTCCTCTTTTTTCCATTTCTCTTCTTCTTCCTTTGAACGATACCGGCCGGGATCATCCGAGGTTGTGTGGGCGCCTGCCCGGTACGTCATGCATTCAATGAGTATTGGCTCTTGCTCTTTCTCCGCAAAATCCCGGGCGGTTTTCATTGACTGATAGCAGGCAGCGAGATCATTTCCATCCACCTGAATCCCCCGGATGCCGTACGCTACTGATTTGATCGCGATGGATTCGGCTGCAGTCTGCCGTGAAACGGGACAGGAAATTGCATAGCCGTTGTTTTGAACGACAAAAACCACAGGGACCTTCCAGACGCCGGCGAAATTCAACGCTTCGTGAAAATCCCCCTCGGATGTCCCTCCGTCACCACAAAACGCGAATACGGCGCCAGGTTCCTTCTTGTACTTCAGGGCAAAACCAATTCCTGTGGCATGCAGGAGTTGGGATGCAATGGGTACCGAGACCGGCATCATATTGCTTGCGTTATTGAAGGCGCCGCCTTCTTCGAAGCCGCTCCAATAAAGGAACATTTCCTTGAGGGTAGCGCCCTTTGCCATCCATGCTCCAAGTTCCCGGTAGGCGGGAACCAGCCAGTCTTCATCTCTCATCACCAGTCCGGCCGCGGCGGCTATGGCTTCCTGTCCGAGATTTGGCGGATAGGTATACATTCTTCCCTGGCGTTGAAATGAAACGGCCTTCAGATCGACGGTTCGGGCAAGGAGCATGCGTTTCAGTCCTTCTTCAAGGATGGAATCTGTATCTTTGGTAAATTCCGGTTTGTTTACCAAAGTCCCCTGTGGGTTAATCAAGCGAAATTGTTTTTTCTTCAGTGGATTGTATTTATCAAA
>Ga0210044_10004629_pt1 | contig 19106 bp, 12 predicted proteins | sample CryGey13umfilter_2_FD_183959 | JGI IMG/M metagenome (GOLD analysis project Ga0210044, IMG submission 183959) | Groundwater microbial communities from aquifer in Utah, USA - Crystal Geyser 4/9/14 3 um filter (SPAdes) (version 2) | ecosystem: Environmental > Aquatic > Deep subsurface >... | reverse complement strand
CCTGGAGCAGTCCGACGCCGTAGAAGCACTTCCCGTGCTCGCCGTCGTAGGCGCCGCTGCCGCGCTGCACCCACCTGGGAGAACCGTCGGGGTTGACCCCGGTGATGGGGCCTGTCGGGGCGGGGGTTGGAGTACAGGCAAGCAGGAACCACGAGGTGATGACGAGCCAGCCGAGCCGTACCATGTGCGCCTCCCAAGTCTGGAGCTGAGCCTTCAAGATGCTGATGGTAATGCTTGGGGTGGTGCTGCTCAAGCAGTTACCTGCGCGGTCGCCCGGTCACTCCGTGAGCGTCGCGCCGTACAGCGTGTTGCCCACCACGATGGCCTGCTCCGGGCTGACCATCATCTCCAGCGGGCGATGGAAGAACTTCTGCACCTGGGCCCGCACCAGGGGGATGCGGGAGATCCCGCCGGTCACCACCACCTGGTCCACGCCCTCCGGCGTGACGTGCGCCTCGCCCATGCAGTCGCTGGCCACCTCGAGAGAGCGGTGGACCAACGAGAAGCACAGCTTGGTCAGCAGCTCGCGATCGAACGGCAAGCGCAGCTCCACCGGGCCACGCACCGACCGGAGCATGCCCCGGGCCAGCAGGTCGGTCTGCTCCAGCGTGCTGAGGCGGTGCTTGACCCCCTCGCACAGCAGCAGCAGCTGCTGCCACTCCACCTGCCGCCGGCGCAGGTCGACGTGGTGCTCGCGCTCGAAGACGTTGGCCGCGTGCTCGGCCAGCGCCCGATCGAAATCCTGTCCGCCGAGCCAGGCGTCGCCGGCCTGGCTGATGACCTCGAACTGCCCGCCGGCCACCCGGGCCAGCGTGAAGTCGAACGTCCCGCCGCCGAAGTCGTAGACCGCCATGGTCCCTTCGCGGTTCGAGTCGATGTTGTAGGCCAGGGCGGCGGCGAACGGCTCGTGGATCAGCGCCACCACCTCGAGGCCCGCGAGCTCGGCGGCGCGGCGGAGCGCGGCGCGCTGATCGGGCCCGAAGGACACCGGGGCGCCGATCACGGCCCGTCGAACCTCGATCCCGGTGGCGCGCTGGCCCATCTGTCTCAGGTGCCGCAGGATGTCCGCCACCACCTGGATGATGGTGATGTTCTCACCGCGGATCATGGCGACGATCGCCCCCGTGGGTCCCACGGTGGTCGCCACTCGCATCTGACTCAATAGCGAGCGCACGCTTTCGTCGTCGGGACGAATCCCGAGCATCCGCTTGGGAGCCACCACGGTGCTCGCCGGCTCGGTGGCCAGCTTGAACCGCGCCGGCCAGCCCACCACCGGCGTCTCGGCCCGGGGGTAGTGCACCACGGAGGGGACGATGGACTGTCCATCCTCGTCAGTCAGCACCAGCACCTGGCCGTCGCGGTGGATCGCGATCCGGCTGTAGGACGTGCCGAAATCGATGCCGAAGATGCTGTTGGCCGCGGGCAGGGCCGACCGCTCGCCGGTCTGCTCGCCGGCCTGGATCGCGGGCAGCTCCGAGGTCGGGGTGCGGTTGTCCAGCACAACCGGGCCATCCACCAGATCCGGGGGATCCAGGTCGTTGACGTCGAGGTCGACGGCGTCGGGGGTGAACAGCTCCACCGCCCCCCGTGTCTGTCCCCACGGAGGTCACCGGCCGGTCTTGTTCCCGCAGCGCGGTGCGATGGGTGCTCGTCATCTGCTGGCTGCCGTCGGCGGTGGAGATCGGGAGCACGGTGGTGGTGGAGCTACACCTCCCCGACGCCACGGTGCTGCGGCTGCAGGCTCAGGTCGTCGCCTCCTGGTCCGTGGAGCCCGGCGGCCTGGCGCCAGGAGCGGATCGATGTCCGCACGATGAAGCGAGGCAGGGTATCCAACATCGAGAACCGACTCATAGTTACCATGTCCACAAAGAAGCGCGATGGGAATCCGCAAGCATTTGTATATACTGGACATCGTATGGACCGCCTGGCTACCACGCAGGGGCTGAAGCAGCTCGCCCAGACCTGGGTCCGACGGCTGGCCTTTGAGCCGGGTCAGGCGCACGACACGCTGGTGGCGATCCAGGGGCCGGCGGAGGTGGTCGGCAGCCGCTTCGCCCTTGATCGCTCGTTGGGGCGGATCGGGATCACCCGTGGACCGTTGAAGGGCGCGCTGAATGCGATCCAGCTCCCGTCACCCTATGTCTCCGAAGACCATGCGGCGCTGGAGGCGGTGAGCCGCGGCTGGTGCATTGTCGACCTCGGGGCCGACAACCACACCTATGTCGGGACCGTCAAGGTCGACCGCCAGCTGCTGGTCTACGGCGACGAGATTCGACTCGGCGACGTGGTCCTGGTCTACCTCACAGCGGAGCGGTCGATGTTGCCGCCCCACGTGGTGGACCCGGGAAGTGGCCTGCTGGACCGGCGGGTGTTCGTGGCCGAGACCACGCGGGCGCTGGCCGAGGCCGATCACGCTTCGCCGTCGCTGATGCTGCTTCAGCTGCCAGGCCTGAGGAGCCACCCCGACGTGCATGTGCGCCAGGTGGCGCACCACGTGGGCCAGCAGCTGCTTCGTCGCTTCCCACAGGGCGTGTTGCTGGGACGACTGGAAACGGATCTGTTCGGCCTGTATTTCACCGACGCGGATCAGGGTCGGTGTCAGGCGCGGGAGCTGCTGGAGCAGGTGGCCTCGGTGTTCCCTCAGGGGGTGCGTTGTGGGCTCGTGACCCCGCGCGGAGCGGGCCTGGCCCGCTCAGGGGAGCCGCCCCTGCCGCAGATGATGGCCTGCCTCCTGGCCGCCCTGGAGCAGGCCCCTGCCGGCGGAGCGCCGGTGGAGGTCAGTCTGGAGCAGGACCGGCTGCTGGTGGATGGCGAGCTGTTGCGGGCGCTGGAGGCCGATCCCGGTCGTGAGCTGCTGGTGCTCACCATCGAGGACGAAGATCGCCTGCGTCACCACCTGGGACACGATCAACTGGCCGCCTGTCGCTGGCAACTGCGTCAGCTGGTGCTGCAGCAGGCGTTTGCGATTCATGCGCCGTGCGGGATCATCGAGCAACGGGTGCTGGTGCTGGTGCTCCGGGACCCGGATGCCGCCGAGCCCGTGATCGCCGGGCTGGAGCTGGCGCTGCAGCAGCTGTGGGAGCGGGAGAAGCGGGCACCCATGAGTCACGGTCTGCGCTGGGCGGTGGTGCAGCCCGGGCCCGGCGCGGATCGTGGGCAGCTGTATCGGGCGTTGATCAGCGCGGTGCAGCAGTCGGACGATCCCGGACCGCGCGAGCCGACTGAGCTGCTGCCCACCGCCGTCGCCGCGCCCTACGGCCTGGTGTGGGTCGTGGCCAGCCCCACCGCCCGGGTCAAGACGATCCTGGACGCCGCGGAGGTGATGACGCGGTTCATCGTGCTCGTGGCGCTGGCGACGGTCGCGGAGCTCGACCTGGAGCCGGATGCCCGACGGCCGCTGCAGCAGGCGCTGTGGGATCGACGCGGCAGGCCGCTGACTCTGGGCCAGTGGCTTGGCCTGCTGCGCGAGCTGGGCCCGTTGCTGCAACACTGCACCGGGCCGCTGGCCCAGCCGCTGGTGCAGGCGGTGGGGCTCGAGGGGGGCGGGGTACGCCTGGCACGCTTGCTTCAGCGTCAGCTGTTGCCGCAACGCAACCGGTTTGCCCACGGAGAGCTGGCGCACGAGGAGCAGCGGGCCGAGCAGGCAGCCGGTCTGCTGCTGGAGCTCAACGCGCTGGTGCAGGCGCTGTCCCCCCTGGGGCAGCTCCAGCTGCTGACCGTGCTGCAGAGCAGCCAGCGGCGCAGCGTCGGCCATCGCTGCACGGTGAGGATCCACGCCGGCCCCGGCGAGAACTTCGAGGTGCGGCAGGTGGAGGTGCGCGCCCCCGGTCCGCTGTTTGCCGGGTCGACCTACCTCATGACGCGTGACTACCGTCACCGGCTGGAGCTCAGTCCGCTGCTGCGACTGCAGCGCTGTTCCCGGTGTGATCGTGAGGAGCTGTTCCTGGCCGACCAGGTGACGGTGGCGCCGGGAGCGACACTCGAGCTGAGCGCCGTCTCCACCGGGCATCGGGCGCGGCAGCTGTTGACGAAGGACGACATCCCTCGGAACCTGCTGCGGTTGATGGTCAGACCGGACGACGTCGAGGGCTAGGCGGATGAAGCTGGCCGCGATACCACGGCGGGTCGTCTAGTGTCGTCCTGGATCCAGGGTACGTGGGTGGGGGATGGGCTGCTCCCCGATCGGTTTCGCATCCGCCAGCCCCTGGGCCAGGGGGCGCAGGGGCAGGTCTACCTCGCCTGGGACCGGCTCCACGAACGGGACGTGGCGCTCAAGCGGCTGGAGTCCGACGCCGACTGTCTGCGCGAGGCCCGGGCCCTGGCCCGGATCCGCCATCCCAACGTGGTGACGGTCTACGAGCTGGTGCATCAGGTGGACCCACCCTACCTCGTGATGCAGTACGTCGAGGGCGAGGAGCTGGAGCTTCGCCTGCAGCGAACCGGACCGCTCTCGCCCAGGTCGGCGCTGGTGGTGGCGCGTTCGGTGGCGGCGGCGCTGGCGGCGGCCCACGCCGCGGGTGTGCTGCACCGGGACCTGAAGCCGGCCAACGTGATGCTGCAGGACGACGGCGAGGTCACGCTGATCGACTTCGGCATCGCGCGCGGAGCAGGGGACGGCCCCGTTCCACACTCGGAGCAAGGCGGCGCCACCGTCCTCGGCACGCCGCTGTACCTGGCGCCGGAGGTCCTCGCCGGGCAGCCCGCCGACGAGCAGTCAGAGATCTACGCCGTGGGTGTGATGCTGTACCGCATGCTCACCGGGCGGTACCCATACGAGGCCGAGACTCTGGAGCAGCTGCGAGACGCGATGCAGGCCGGGCCCGCGGCGGATGTGCGGCTGCTGCAGCCGACGGTGCCGGTTCCCCTGGCGGACGTGGTGGCCGCCTGCCTCGCACCGCGCGCGCCCACGGGTGCGCACCACTGTGCGCTCCAGAGTGGCTGCTCCACTCCGCGCGCCAGCCGCCACCCGTCGGCCGTCACGCTGCTGCGGGAGCTGGAACGGGTGGGACAGCGCGGGGTCCGCGCGTTGCCGGCCACGCCCTACATCGGGCTGCTGCCGCTGACCACCGAGGCCGGCGGCGTGTTCTTTGGGCGGGAGGAGGAGGTGGCGCGGGTGCTGGGGCGGCTGCGGGCGGCGTCCACGGTGACGCTGGTGGGCGCCTCGGGTGCGGGAAAGTCATCGCTGGCCATGGCCGGAGTGGCCGCCGCCGTGTTGGCCGGAGACCTGGATCGGCGGCGATGGCGGGTGGAACGCATGACGCCGGGGCAGCGGCCCCTGTCGCGGCTGGCGGAATGCCTCGCGGGGTGTACGAGACACGATCCTCGGCCGTCACGAACCGGCGGGGACGGGCCGGCAGAACACCTGGAGCGCGAGCTTCGACAATCCCCCGGGCGCTGGTGGCGGCTGCTGGACACCATCGAGGACCCCCGCGGTGGGGTGCGCTCCACTCCGCATGAGGACGGCAGCGAGAGACCACGGGGGCTGCTGCTGGTGGTGGACCAGCTCGAGGAGCTCGTGACCCTGTGCAGCGACGCGGCCGAGCAGCGTGGACTGGGTCAGGCGCTGTGCGGCAGCCTGGCGGCGGCCGGCGGGGTGCGCGTGCTGGTGACGGCTCGCGACGACTTCCTGGCCCGCCTGGGGGCGGTGGAGGGGCTGGCCGAGGTGCTGGAGACGATCCACATCGTGCGGCCGCTGGACGGCGAGGGGCTGCGAGCGGCGGTGGTCGAGCCGGCGCGCGCCTTTGGGTTCACCTTCGAGGATGACGCGATGGTGGAACAGATCGTCACCGAGCTCGCGGGTCGAAGCGGGACGATGCCGCTTCTGGGCTTCGCCCTCCAACGGCTGTGGGAGCAGCGCGACGAGCAGCGACGGATCATCCCCCGCGCGGCGCTGGATCGCATGGGCGGCATCGGCGCGGCGCTGGCGCGGGCGGCGGACGAGGTGGTGGAGCTGTTGACGCGACACGGGCTACGGAGCCAGACGCGGCAGGTGCTGCTGGAGCTGCTCACGCCCCAGGGCACCAAGCGCAGCCGGGTCCTCGAGGATCTGCTCGGGTCGGCGGAGGGGTCACGCGAGGTGGTGTCACGGCTACGTGAGGCGCGGCTGGTGACCGGTGGGGACACCGCGCTGGAGCTGGCCCACGAGGCGCTGGCGAGCGAGTGGTCGCTGCTGCGACGCTGGATCGACGAGAGCCGGGCCCGGCGTGAGCTCGCCGCCGATGCGCTGCACGCGGCTCGACGGTGGCAGCAGCGAGGGCGGGTGTCTGACCTGCTGTGGCGTGGAGCGCCGCTGCAGGAGGCGCGAAATCTGCCCGTGGATTCGCTGTCGACCCAGGCGGCGGAGTTCGTCGAGGCCTCGCGGCGACACGCCCGCCGGCAACGCCTGCTGCGGTGGCTGTTGCTGGGGGTGCTGGGGCTGACCGCGCTGGCCACGGCGGGGATCTACGTCCGTCACCTCAAGCTGCAGCGAGACATGGCTCGACGTCAGACGCTGGCCGAACGGCAGGCCCTGACGGCGCAGCGCGAGCTGGCCCGCGCGGAGCGGGGACGGGGTCGAGCGGAGGAGGAGCGGCGGCAGCTGCTGGAGGCGTGGATCAAGGAGCGAAAGCAGCTGCTGGCCGATCTGAACCGCACCGAGCAGAGCGGGTTGCGGCAGCACATCCTGCGTCGCCTGACCGATGAAGACCCCCCGCTGCTCCGACAGCTACCGCGGCCGGCCGCGGCCGCGGGGGTCGACGTCTGTCTGTTCGGACCGGCGCACGATCTGTCCATGGCCGGGGACTGGGCGAGCAAGACGAGGCCGGTGGCGCTGACGTTGCGAGAGGCGGGCCACGTCATTGGCTGCGAGTATCCCTACGTGCGCGCGGCCTTCCCCGGTGCGGCGCGACATGGGCTGCTGCAGTACGCTGGCGATCTGCCGCGGCCGACGCTGGATTGGCTGGTGGGCCTGCTCCGTCGTCGGTTCCCTGGACTCGAGCTGAAGCGGGTCGCTGGGAAGCGGCTGTTTCGCACCGTCGACATTCTGCTTCCCGACTGATGACGAATATGATGTGTGGACAAACTTCTGTGTCGGTCTCTAAAATGAAACGCCAATGGACGAAGCCCAGGCCGAAGAGCTACTCGAGCAGGTGCTGACCGGGGACCTCGCGAACCGTCGAACGGCGTTCCTCGAGCTGGTGGGCTCCGATCACTGGCGCATGGTGCTGGCGCCACATGTCATCTCCAAGCTGTGCGACGGTGAGGACGAGATGGTGGACGCCACGATCCTGCGTCGTGCTGCCCCCCTGATCGCGGCCAACGAGGAGCAGATCCACCGCATGCTGGAGCTGGCCGGGTCCCGTTGTACCTCCGAGTTGCTGTACGCCGTGGCGCAGCACATGGGAGCGGATTTCGTGGAGCATGGCCTGGATCACCTGCGAACGGCGGAGGGGGAACGCGCGATTCTGCTGGAAGACGTGCTGCACGAGTCCGATCCGTTCTGGGTCCGCGAGCGAGGCGCTCGACGGGCGATCCGCGGCCGGTTGAAGACCACGGACCCCAGTCGGATTCAGCTGCTGGTGTGGCTCGCCGATGCGGGGAACCTGGAGGACTTCGTCGAGGACCTCCGCGAGTATCCCCCGCGGTACCAGGAAGAGTGGAGCGCGCTGGGTCGGCGGAAGATCGCCGAGGAGGGCTTCATCAACCGAGCCCTGGCGCTGCTCGGCGCCAGTCCGGAGCCCCTGGCCTACCTGCTTCGCCTGGATCCCGTGCCGCCGCAGACCCAGTTGCGCGCCATGGCGGCGGCCAAGTCGGAATGGCTGCTGGCTGCCCTGGAGGTGGCCATCGCCGACGGGCTGGACAGCCGAGAGTTGATCCCGATGGTCGAGCTGGCCACCCGGCTCGGTGGTCGACACCTGGCAGCCGGCATCGCCTGGCTCAACCTGGCCAAGCTGGGGCCGAAGTTGCTGGGCGATCTGGCGGACCAGATGCGAACCACGGGACAGCGTCGGTTGAGCGGGCTGTTCTGGGTCCAGCGGCGGGCGCCCTCCGCCAACCGGGCGCTGGAACAGGGCCGCAAGGACGAGGAGCCGGACCTGATGGATGCCGCGGCGCTGGTTCGTCAGCTGCAGGGCGCCCGGATGCAGGAGCTGGTGCGCGAGATCCTCGAGCATCCCCGTCCGTTGATGATGCAAACGGTGCTGCGCTCGTTGTGTGGGGTGAACACGGAGGCGGCGGCAGAGGTTGTGGCGCTGGCCAGAAGTGTCAACCCCGACGTGGCACAGCGCGCACGGGAGGCGCTCGGGTGGGCCGACGTGCAGTGGCCGGTGGAGGAGCCGGAGTCGGATTTGCCAGCGTCGTTCACGCCGCTGGGCGAGGGGATCTGAGCCGGGAGCCCGGGGTGGACCGTGGGGCCCACCCTGGGGCACGCCTCACAACCGCGAGGTGATCTCCGCTCCCCGCTTCTCCCACGCGATACCGTCCTGCATCCACTGCAGATAGTCCTTCAGCACGGCGGCATCGAAGTCGAAGGCGCTGGCCGTCTGGTGGATCAGCGCCATCTCGTCGTCCTCGATCTGCTCGTCGATCAGCGTCGCCGCGACCACGCGCCGGAACAGATAGGCTCGCATCGGCTTGCTCGTGATCTCGGCGATGAGTCCGGCGTAGTCGCCGCCCTGCTTCAGCACCTTCTGGACCTCCGCGTTCTGCTCGGGAGTCAGCGCCAGCTCGAAGGCCGTGTGCGCCACGAACGCCACCTCCTCCTCCGTTGCATCGCCATGCTTGCGGACCATCGCGGCCAGGGCCTTGCACACCAGAAGTTGCTCGCTCATGTGTCATCTCCGTCGGTGATTCGGCAGGATAGCGCAACTGCGGGCGCAGGTGCAACCCGCTCAGATCAGCGTGTAGGCGTGTCGGAGGCAGCCAGCGGCTGGATCTGGATCAGAAGCGCCTGGTCCTCGGTCAACGAGACCATGGTGCCCTTGATCCGCACCTTGACCGTTCCGTTGTGCTGCGACTCCAGCTCCAGCTGCACCCGCGGCAGGATGCCCTTCTCCACCAGGTTCAATCGCTCGTCGGCGCTGCCCTTGATCCACGCCACCCGGCCGCGGCCACCCGGTTCGAGGGAGAGCAGATCGGTGAGCGTCGGGTGCTCGACCTTCTCGGCGTTGGGACAATCCTGACACGGTACGGTGATCCCATCCTCGAGGAACCGGGTCAGCAGCTGGGTGTGTCCGTAGGATTCCATGAACTGGTAGAAGGCGGCGAAGCGGGCCAGGGTCTCCGATGACAGATGATGCTCGATGGCGTCGGCGTCGCGCGCCGCCGTCTCGGGGTCCAGCCCCAGCGTGTTGGCCAGGAAACGTCGCAGGAAGTCGTTACGCTGCAGCACCTTGCGCGCCAGGCTCAACCCATCCTCGGTGAGCTCCACAAACTCCCGGGCGCCATATCGAACCAGCCCCTCCTTGGACATGCGTCGTAGCGCACCCGTCACGCTCGCCATCCTCACGCCCTTGCGTGCAGCGATGTCCTTGACGCGCGCGACCCGCCGCTCACGTTCCAACTGGAAGATTATTTTTAGGTAATCTTCAAGACTTTCAGAGATCTGACCAACCTGCGTCATGGCTAGCTCACTATGTTAGCCAGAGCTAAATATGATCGTTGACCCCATGTCGTCAAGATCTATTGTGGTGATGCGCGTTTCCACTCGGCATACTCGCAACCATGTGGACCAAGCTTCTGAGTCTGAGCGCCGATCCCTGGATCCGATCCGTCGCCATCATGGTCGGCGCGCTCGTCGTTGCCCTGTTTGTAAACCTGGTGGTCTCGCGCTGGTTGGCGATCCTGACCCGCAAGACGAAGACCGACGTCGACGACCGCATCCTGCAGACCGTGCGTCGCCCGATCTTCAGCAGCGTGCTGCTGCTGGGGCTGTACTGGGCCAGTATCGAGATCAAGCTCGACAAGACCGGCAGCCTCGTGCTGCATGGCGTATTGAAGACCCTGGCGGTGGTGATCTGGACCGCTGCGCTGATGCGACTGGGGACGCTGCTGCTGCAGACCATCAGCCGCCACTCGGAGCGGTTCTTCATCGTGCAGCCACGGACGCTGCCGCTGTTCGACATCCTGGTCAAGGTCCTGGTGGTGGGCGGAGCGGCCTACTTCGGCCTGCTGGCGTGGAACATCAACGTCACGGGCTGGCTGGCCTCCGCCGGCATCGTGGGCATCGCGGTGGGATTCGCGGCCAAGGACACGCTGGCCAACCTGTTCGCCGGCATCTTCATCCTGGCCGACGCGCCATACAAGCTGGGCGACTTCGTGATCCTGGACAACGGCGAGCGCGGCCGGGTCACCGACATTGGTATCCGCACCACGCGCCTGCTGACGCAGGACGACATCGAGATCACGATCCCCAACGCGGTGATCGCCAACTCCCGAATCGTCAACGAGACCGGTGGGCCGCACGAGAAGGAGCGCGTGCGGGTCACGGTGTCGGTGGCCTACGGTAGCGACGTGGACCGGGTCCGCGCGGTGCTGCTGGAGTGCGCCAAGGAAGTGGACCACGTCTGCACCGAGCCCGCCCCGCGCGTGCGGTTCCGTGAGTTCGGCGACTCGGGGCTCAAGTTCCAGCTGCTGGCGTGGATCGACGAGCCGGTGCTCCGAGGCCGGGTGCTGGATGACCTCCACACCCGGGTCTACAAGCGGTTCAACGAGGAGCAGATCGAGATCCCGTACGCCAAGCATGATGTGTACATCAAGCAGATGCCGGGGAGCTGACGGGCACCGGGGTTGAACCGGGCTGAATCCGCGTTACGCAACACACGGGTGCATTGTGGGCGTTCAGCCCAGGCTGAATCCGCGTTACGCAACACACGGGTGCATTGTGGGCGTTCAGCCCAGGCTGAATCCGCGTTACGCAACACACGGGTGCATTGTGGGCGTTCAGCCCAGGCTGAATCCGCGGGCGATCGAGCAGTTTCTTGACGACCTCCGCCAGAGACTCGCGAAGTTCGCCTTGGAGCTGCATGCCGACAAGACGCGACAGCTGGAGTTCGGACGGCACGCTGACCGGACACGGCGCGCGTGGACTCGGCCGGCCTGAGACGGTCGACTTCCTCGGCTTCACGCACATGTGCGCGAAGACGCAGAAGGGACGGTTCATGCCGGACGACGATCTCCAACAGGATGCGGACGAAGCGGCGCGAAATGAAAACCGAGCCGATGCGGCGTCGGCATCGACCCATCCCAGAGCAGGGGCGCTGGCTGGCGAGCCTGCGAGGGCACGTCGCTTACTATGCGGTCCCCGGCAACATCGATGCGGTGGTGGCCTTCCGCACCCAGGGCGGCACTGGTACCGAGCGCTTCGGCATCGCAGTCAGCGCCGCCGTCTCGACTGGAGCCCCGTGCGCTAGTAGCAGCGCTCGCTGGGATCTGCACGGGGCGGCCCCAACCCCTGAGCCGGCCGGCCCCATGCTCGTTCGACTCCGTCACTCGTCCATGTGGTACTGCTCGCCCGCGGCCAGCGACCGCCGTTCCACCTGGGTCTTCACCGTGCCACCACAGTTGGGGCAGGTCACGATCTTCTCCCCCAGCGGCAGCTCGGCGCTGCAGAACTCGCAGCGCCGCACCAGCAGCCGGGGCTGGAGCTGCGGGAACAGGTAATAGGTCGCGCCCTGCTTCGTGGCGCGCTGGCACAGCCCCTCCCCCTCCAGCTGCTGCAGCACGTCGGGTGCACCGGCCGCCCGCCGCCCGAGGGCCGCCATCACCTCACCCTCCGAGATCTCGCCGTCCTCGCGCCGCGCCAGCTCGAGGATCTCGGCGCGGAGCTGGGCCGGAGAGGCCGCGTCCGCGGACTTGAACAGCCGGACCCCCAGGCCGGCCACGGCGCCGCCCACGGCCAGCGACACGACGGCGATGAGGTAGCGGTGCGTCCGGCCACCCGCGCCCACGAGGAACAGCAATCCCAGCAGCACCAGCCCGGTGCCGAACAGCGTGAGCAGCACGGCGGCGAGTCGTTTCATGTCAGTCCCACTGGGCGTGGGCCCGGTTCGACAGCTCGGTCCCCAGGCCCTCGAAGTAGTCCTTGATCGGCTGCTCGGTGAAGACCTCCCGGGTCAGCCGCTGCACTTGCTCGGCGAAAACCTTGGGGTGCAGCGACAGGTCCTGCTGCACCTGCACCAGCAGCGCGTCGAACTGCTGGCCCCACTGCAGGCTGGGCTCGGGCACATCGAGCGTCAGCGTCGCGAGCTTGTACGTCGTCTCGGACTGCTTCACGTCGCGCACGCTCTTGAGGAACGCCTCGAGCCCCGACTTCAGCCCACGCACCAGCCCGATGATCTCCTGACCGGCCTTCATCCCGTCGCTGAACCGGCTGTGGTGCAGGTTGATCTCGGCCATCTCGTGAATGCTGCCCTCGAAGTCGGGACGGTCTTGCAGCAAGCGCCCGGCGCAGATGTGGCAGAAGTGGTTCTGTGCCGGGTTGCGCGTGCCACAGCGCGGGCAGGCGGGGTCCGTGCTCTGCGGCGCCGGCGGCTCCTTCACCAGCTCGAACAGCACGCGCTCCACCGTGCTGCGCAGGACGATGCGGGGCCGGGCCTCGTTCAGATAGTCGATCTTGGTCTGCACCGCCGCGGCCTCGGTTTCGTCGCGAACCCACTGCTGGCACAGCTCCTGCTCCTGCCTGGCGTGGGGCTGCTCCGCCAGGGCCCATTGCTGGCGCAGGGCGTCGATCTGGGCCGTCACGTCCCCCTGCTCACGATCCAGCTCGGCGCGCTGGCGATTGAGCCGCCGCATGCTGAAGAAGTTGGCGAAGAAGCCGAAGCCGCGCCCGAGCTGGCGGATGCGCTCGTTGAACCCCGCGATGTCGGAGAGCAGCTTCTCGTTTCGCGCCTTCAGCGCCTCCTCCTTCTCGTCGAGCTCGACGTTCCTGCCCCGCAGCTTCAGCTCCTGCTCTCGCGACTGCTGCCGCGTCTCCTCGGCCCGGGCCAGCAGCGCGTCGTGCTGCTGCTCCAGCGCGGCGAGCTTCTGCGCCAGCTCCTGCTCGACCTGGGCCTCGGCCTTCTCCAGCGACTGGTTGAACCAGTCGGGCAGCTTGCCGCGATCGACGAGGATGTGCTCGGTGAGCTGGGCCAGCTCGCTCTCCCGCAGCCCCGTGACCTCGGCGAAGAAGGTCTCGTACTTCTCCTGCAGCTGGCACAGCTGCTGCTCGATCTGGCTCACCACGCGGATGCGATCCTCGAAGTACTGGATGAAGTCGTTGAGGTTGCCCATGGTCAAGCCTCCCGGGTGCAGGGTTGATCCGGGGCCGGGACGCCGAAGCTGATCCCCCGCCGCCGCTTCCGTTCCCACCGCCGTCGAGCACCCGGGTCGGTGGCACCGGGCCGTGGGAGCTCGGCGAAGCTGCCCGCGGCGTCCCAGTACAGCGGGCATCCTCCGGCGCAGACGTCGGTGTTCTCGCACCCCTCACAGGCCGGGGGCAGGAAGCGGCGCTCTCGCCAGTAGCGCGCCGCGCGGCTTTGGCTGATGCTGGCGTACGAGCGATGCAGCAGCGAGCCGATGCCGCGCTCGAAGGAGGAGCAGGGCAGCACCTGTCCCGACGGGTCCACCGACAGGATCCCGTGCACGCAGGCGCAGGACTTGGCCCCCAGCCCGTGCAGCACCGGGTTGAAGATGCAGTACGGGATGGGGGAGTACCACACGAGCCTGACCCCCTCGGTGCGCGCGGTCTCCAGCAAGGCCGGGATCCGCTGGCCGATCTCGGTGTAGCTGACCTCCATCTTGAGGTCGCCGCCGGTGGTCCCATCATGCCCGCGCGCGCCCACGGGCGTGCTCCACTCCGCACTCCGGAGTGGCTCCCTGGCTCCGCGCGCAGAGCCGGTGCGGATCACCATGTTCATCGACAGCGTTCGCAGATGCAGCTCGCGGGCCACGAAGCGGATCAGATCGTGGGCCGCGTCCAGGTTGGCGGCGCACAGCGTGGTGTTGGTGTGGACATGGATCCCCAGGCGCTGGAAGTTGCGCACGCCGGCCACGGTGCGGATGAAGGCTCCCTCACGGCCCACGATGCGATCGTGCAGTGCGGCCTGACCGGACTCCAACGAGACCTGGGCCGACGCCAGGCCGGCCTGGACCAGCGAGGCGGCGTAGGCCTCGTCGGCGGCGCGCAGGCCGTTGGTGATGAGGTTGACCCGGAAGCCCAGCTGCTGGCCGTATCGCACCAGGTCAGGCAGATCGGGCCGCAGCGTGGCCTCACCCCCGGTGAAGCTCAGCGACGGGACGTGGGCCTCGTGGAAGATGCGGTCCATCACCCGCTGCACCTGTGGGGTGGACATCAGCTCGTGCTGTCCCTCGCGGTGGGGGCTGGCGGCGTAGCAGAAGGCGCAGCGGTTCTGGCAGCCATAGGTCACGGCGATCTCGGCCAGCGTCGGGTAGCGCACCATGTCCGGGCGGAACGTGCCGAGGCGTATCGCGGGTCGCGGCGAGAAGTCCTCGTTGAGCATCGCCCCCACGGCCTGCACCAGGTTCACCGTGTCATCCAGCAGCCGGTCGCGATCGACACCCAGCTGCGGCGCCAGGGTGTCCAGCACCTGGGCCGCGCTGCGCCGGTCGCGGTGGTACAGCGCGCCGAGGATGGACGTCGCGCTGGCGTTGATCGACAGCGTCTTGTCCGGACGGATCATGAGCAGATTGTCCGCGTCGCGGACGAACACCGCCGTGCGCGTGTCGGCCACGAAGCGGTCGATCTGCTCCAGGGTGAGTGGCTGTCGCATCAGAAGCTCCCGGCGCAGGAGGAGACGCAGGCCGAGTGACAGGCCGAGTGGCAGGCGCAGGCCGAGTGGCACGCCGAGTGGCACGCCGAGTGGCACGCGGAGTGACAGGCCGAGTGACAGGCCGAGTGACAGGCGTCGTAGCCCACGGCCAGCGACTGGGCGATGGCCGCCACGCCCGAGCCGGCGCTGCTGGCCGCCGCGCTGGCCGCGGCCTGGATCGCGGTGTTGTCGAAGTTGAACAGGTTCTCCAGCTTGTCGACGGTGGCCCGGGCGCCGCTCTCGATGGACTCCACCAGCCCCTCGGCCACCTCCTGCACCTGCTGCACCGCGCCGCCCAGCGTGCGCACCTCCCGCGCGCCGCCCAGCACGGTCAGCGGGCTGTTGGGCGGGGCGGAGGCCGGAACCGTCGACGGCATGCTGTCGGTCAGGTTCTGGAAGAAGCTGTCGCTGAGGTACAGCACCTCGTAGTGGCTGTTGAAGTAGGTCGCGCGCTGGACCGGCGGCACGCGCCTCAGCTCGGCCCAGGTGTTGTGGCTGTTCCGGCGCTGGGCGGCCACCGTGGCCTCGCGGTCGGCGCGCCACAGCCTGGGCTGGACCTCCTGCTGCAGCGCGGCCAGCACCTGTTGCACACCGTCCCGGCCCAGCGTGCCCTCGGGCGTCAGGCAATCCAGCAGCGCCTTCTGGGGCGCGGTGGCCGCCCGGTCCCGGTCCACCAGCTTGAGCTGCAGCGGGTTGCGGCTCACCAGCTGCACGGCCCCGCGCTGCACCAGCGCCAGCACCAGCAGGTTGATCGCTTTGATCGGCCGCTGCATCACCACCGCCGCCTCCTCGGGGGCGAGCTCGGGGACGTACCCCTCCTTCTGGAACGTGGCCACGGTGATCTCCGGCGCGACGTAGGTCGGGGCCTTCTTCTTCAGGTACAGCGCGAGGAACGGGTGCAGCCGCAGGACCGCCACGAGCAGGGCCAGCACACCGCTGAGCAGCAGCCACAGCAGGCGCAACGGGACCAGCAGGCCGGTCCAGCCGAGGAACGTGCCGCGGGTGGGGTGAATCCACTTCCAGCCCACGGGGGCGATGACGTCACGGAACATCGTGGTCCGCGCGATCTTGTCGATGATCAGCAGGACCCAGCCCACGACGAGGAACCAGCCGAGCAGGATCGGTCCGTTGAGCACAAAGCCCAGCAGCAGCAGCCAGACCAGGCTGATCAGCATCGACCCCAGCTCCCGGTGGTCCACCTCGGTCATCGAGCCAGACAGCAGGCGGCGGGTGATCACGCTCAGCGACAGCAGGGTCGGGCGCTCGACGTCGAACACGTCCGAGGGCACCAGCAGGTCGAAGGTCAGCGGCCCGGATCGGTCGCGTGATCCCAGCATGCTCACCACACACTCGGGGCTGCTGGGCTCGGCGTCAGGGAAGTCGCGGGAGGGCTGCGCGTAGCCGTTGTACTGCTTCCAGTCCACGACCCGCGCGCGGACCTGCACCTGGTCGCGGCGGGTGTGCTCGAACTGCACGGGCAACGCCGTCCCCGGGTCCAGCACGCGCGCCCCGGGGGCCTTCACCGGCAGGCCGCTGAAGAACGTGATCTCCGACGACTCGAGCTGGTCGCGGGGCGCGAAGGACGGGGGTACGCCGACGAAGCTCAGCGGGGTGTAGGGCGTGTGGCCCCGGCGCACCACGTCCGCCCGGCTGGCAAACCGGAAGTATCGGTCGAACACCAGCTGGATCGTCTGTCCGGCCTGGCTCTCCTTGCCCAGCACCAGCATGTGCTGGGTCGGGCGCACCGCGCAGCTGACCTGTTCCCCTCCCAGGGTGACCTGGCATGTCGGCGGCGTGAACCGGTCCGCGGCGAGCTGGTTGACCTCCAGCGGCGGGATGGGCAGGACGTTGCGCCGTCCGTTCTCGACGAAGGTCAACCGGGCCTGGGCCCGGATGCCGCCCGCCAGATGGCCATACAGGTCGTATCGCTCGGCCACCAGCGTGGCGCTGCCGCGAGCCGTGAGCATCTCGGCGATGGCGCCGCCGCTGGCTTCGATGTCCTGGCCCGCGGCCAGGGCGGGCATGGCCTCCCGCGGAATGTACAGCAGCACCAGGTGCACCGCCTCGCGCGGCAGGTCGCGGCGCTCGGCATACAGCGTCAGGCGTCGCTGGTCGTGGTAGTCGGTGTAGACGAAGGCCCACCTGTCCTGGCGCTTCAGGTTCGCCGCGTTGGTCACCACCCCCAGCTGGTCCACCATCGCCGGGGTGATCGCCTCGTGGCGCTGGACCGCGGTGGGCAGCGCCAGGGGCAGCACCAGCTTGATCACCGACTTCTGCACGGGCAGCGTCCAGCGCACGGGGTTGTAGGACACCACCAGCAGCTGCTTCGCCCCCAGGCTCGTGGGGTCGGCGAAGCGCCGGTTGCTGCGGAAGTGCAGCTCCAGCCGATAGGTCTGCCCGGCCCGGGTAGGGGTCTCGAAGTCCACGCTGTAGAAGCCGCCCCCCAGCGAGGTCAGCTTCGCCGGCTGCGGCTCTCCGCCCTGCGCGCCGCTGTACAGCAACGAGCGGGTGAAGTGGATCGGCTCGTAGAACTGCCCGACCTTCTTGATCTGCGTCCGCCCCTCGTTGTCGACGAAGGTCAGGGTGTAGATCACATCCATCGCCCCGCTGTGCTGAAGAAAGGCCTGGGAGTCGGCCTCCACCAGCGTCACCGGATCGGCGGCGGCGACGGAGGAGAACAGCAACAGGGTCAGAGCCGAAGACAGCCACCGTCTCATTGCGGACCTCATACGCGGGTGAGGGCTCGACGGTACCAAAAACCACGGGGCAGGTCAGGGGATATCGAGAGCGCCCGGCGAGTCCCCGGCACGGTCTCGTTGCGTGCTCCGCCGCTTCACGCGCGGCGGGCCAGCAGCTCGGCCGCACCTTGCTCCGCGGCGCGGTACGACGAGCGGACCAGCGGGCCGGCGGTGACCAGGGGGAAGCCGAGCTCGCGCGCCTGTTGCCCCAGCTCCTCGAACTCCGCCGGTGTGACAAAGCGCGCCACCGGCAGGTGCTCTCGGGTGGGTTGCAGGTACTGGCCCAGCGTGACCCAGTCCACGTTGGCCTGGCGCAGCTCCTGCAGCGTCTGCCGCACCTGGTCCGGGGTCTCCCCCAGGCCCAGCAGCAGCGACGACTTGGTCAGCGCTCCCGGCTGCAGCCGCCGGAAGGTGCGCAGCACCTGGAGCGAGCGGTCGGCGGAGCAGCGGCGGTCGCGCACGCGGGCGGTCAGCTGGCGCACGGTCTCCAGGTTGTGTCCCAGCACCTGGGCCCCGGCCAGCGCCACGGTGGCGATGGCCTCCTCGTCGCCGCCGAAGTCGGGGGTCAGCACCTCGACGATCACGCGTGGGATCCGCTCCCGGACGGCCTGCACCGTCCGCGCGAAGTGCGTCGCCCCACCGTCGGACAGGTCATCGCGATCGACGCTGGTGAGCACGACGTAGCGCAGCTGCAGCGCCGCCGCGGCCCGGGCCACGCGGCGTGGCTCGTCAGGATCGGGCGGTGCCGTGGGGTGGCCCGTGTGCACGGCGCAGAAGCGGCAGCCCCGGGTGCAGGTGTCCCCCAGGATGATGAAGGTCGCGGTGCCGCCGCCCCAGCACTCGGCGGCGTTGGGGCAGTGAGCCTCCTCGCACACGGTGTGCACGTCCAGGCGCGAGAGGTGGTGACGCACGTCGTGGTACCGTCCCCCGCCGGGGAGCTTGACCTTGAGCCAGGAGGGTCGTGTCATCCTCGATGTATAGCATGACCGGGCCACCGGGGCAGTGGTAGTGTGTGTGTCGATGGATCCTGTAGCGACCGCGAGGCGGCTGGCCCCGATCTACATCGCCGTGGTCCTCGGCGCGGTGCGGCTCGTGCTCTGGCGTCGAGGTCAGCTATCCCGCGCGGTTCAGGTGCAGTGACACCAGCAGTGGCGCCGGTCCTTGCCGCAGGTCGCGCAGATCCGCGTCGGAGCCGGCGCAGGGTCCGGTCTCGGTCGCGGATCGCAGGGGGTGCAAGGCTTCTTCTTTCCACAACGCATCGCCCGATCCTTGTTCATCTCTCCATATGAGAGGAATCGGATCGATGACGCAAAAATAAGCCCGAATCAGGGCCGCGCGTGGGGCTCGGCCGATCGGGGCGGATGCCGGTGGGTGCAATGAGCCGGTCGGGGCGGATGCCGGTGGTGGACGGCGGCGGCAGGCCCGCGTCGCGCCGGGTGGCCTGCAACAGCCTCTAGACTAGAGGCTGTTGCACTACTCTGCCATAACTGCCTGAATCGTCGAGGGTGAGGGATCCAAGAACGTCCTGAACGTGCATTTTTCTCGTTTCGTGGGGTTGACATGTCTAATCGGTCTGCTACGATTA
>Ga0210044_10004627_pt1 | contig 19106 bp, 19 predicted proteins | sample CryGey13umfilter_2_FD_183959 | JGI IMG/M metagenome (GOLD analysis project Ga0210044, IMG submission 183959) | Groundwater microbial communities from aquifer in Utah, USA - Crystal Geyser 4/9/14 3 um filter (SPAdes) (version 2) | ecosystem: Environmental > Aquatic > Deep subsurface >... | reverse complement strand
AGATACGCAAGTAGACCTCGGGGCGCCCGGGCTACGCGGCTGCGGGCAACACGAACGCGAACCGACTCCCCTTCCCCGGTTCGCTTTGCACGGTGATCCGGCTGCCGTGGCCGGCGATCACCCGCTTGACGATGGCCAGCCCAAGGCCGGTGCCGCCGGACTGCCGGGAACGGTGCGTGTCGGCCCGGTAGAACCGCTCGAACAGGTGCGGTAAGTGCTCGGGTGCAATGCCGCAGCCGGTGTCTTCTACCGCGAGCTCAACCCCCTCGGCGACCTCGCGCGCCACCACCGACACCCGACCGCCGGCGGGCGTGTGCGCGACGGCGTTCTCCAGCAGGTTCGTCAGCACGCGCCGCAGCGAGTCGGGATCGGCCAGCACCGCCAAGGCCGGCGTCAGAGCCACGTCCAGCCGAAGGGAACCGGTCTGTGCCCGGTCCCGCAGCTCGGCAACCGCCGCCTCAACGACTTCTGCCACCGACACGGGTCGCAGTTTCAGGGGCGTCCCCGACTCGATACGCGCAAGCTGGAGGAGGTCGTCCACCAGGCGCTCCATGCGCGCCGCTTCCAGGATGATGTCGCCCAGGAACTCGCGCTGCGCCTCCCGGTCGTCGCGGGCCGCAAAAAGCAATGTCTCGGCGGAGGCGCGCACCGTTGCCAGGGGCGTTCGCAGCTCGTGCGACACATCGCCGGAGAAGTCCCGCTCGCGGGCGGCAGCCGCCTCGAGCTGCCCGAACAGCCGCTCCAACTCGGCGGCCATGGTGTTCAGGCTGCGCCCCAACTGCCCGACTTCATCTTCACCAAGAACCTCGACCCGTTCGCCGAAATCGCCGCCGGCAATCTTGGCTGCCATCACGCTCATGTCCTGAAGAGGCGTGGAGAGCCGCTCCGACCAGACGAGGCTCAACGGGATGGCGATCACGACGAGCAGGGCCATGCCCATGAGGATCGCTCTGCGGACCGCTGCAAGCTGGCTGTCGATCCGACTCAATGGCACAGCCAGCCGGACGACTCCCGTGATGCGGCCTTCGTCGCGAATGGGGTAGGCAATGTGCATTCGCCGCCCCACGATCTTCGGCCCTGACCGAACGCAGAGGCCGACTCGGCCGCGCAGCGCATCCGGCACCTCCGGGCGCAGTTCCACCCCTTCACCGAGACCCGGCGAGTGCGCCAGCACATGGCAGTGACGATCGGTCACCACGACGGTGACCCCGATCTCCTCCGCGACGCGAGTCGCCTCCCGATCGAGCGCCTCCCCGGATTCCAGCGGCAGATGGTGCGCCCCCCAGTGCAAGGCGACAAGCTTCGCCTCGTCCATCAGACCAAGCTTCACCTGATCCAGGAAGGCGTCGTTCAGCGCCTGCAGGAGGTAGACGCCGAGGATTCCGAGGCCGAGCACCGTGATGGCGAGGTGTGTCAGTAGCAGCTTGCCGTGCAGCGTGCGCAGCATAGGCTATCCCTCCAGCCGGTAGCCGACTCCCCGGACGGTGGTCACCCGCTTCGGCTGGCTGGCGTCTTCCTCGACCTTCTCGCGCAGCCATCGAATGTGCACGTCGAGCGTGTGCCTATCGCCAAAAAAGTCGTCGCCCCACACCTGCCGCAACAGCGTCTCGCGACGCACGGCACGGCCGGCGTTCCGCGCCAACAGCGTCAACAGATCAAACTCCTTCGGCGGCAGCGGGACGACGGCCTCGCGGAGCCTCACCTCGTGCCGGTCCAGGTCGAGAACCAAGTCGCCCAGCCGGATGACCTGTGCCGCCCGCACATCTGCTCGGCGCAACAACGCCTTGACGCGGGCCATGAGTTCCCGCATCCCAAAGGGCTTCGTCACATAGTCGTCCGCGCCGAGTTCCAGCCCGGTCACCTTGTCCGACTCGCCCGCCTTGGCGGTCAGCATCAGAATCGGTACGCTCGACTCTTCGCGCACCAGACGACACACCTCCACGCCTGACCGGCGCGGGAGCATGAGATCCAACACGACGAGGTCGGGGTGCTCTGTCCGGAACACTTCCAGCGCACTTTCACCGTCGTGCGCCACCACCACCTCGTGCCCTTCAGCCCGGAGATTGTAGGCGATGGTCTTCGCCAGTCGCTCTTCGTCGTCGACCACCAGCACGCGCGCCATAGCAGGCGCCTCCAATCGGTACCAGTTGCGGCACTTTCACGCTGCCGCGTTACCCCGGAGGGTGCCCGAACGCAGAGGCCCTGTCAACCCGGCGGGAGGCCGGGGCCGCGGACCTCGTGTCTGCGGCGAAGACCATGTAGATGCCCGGTCGTCCCTGCGAGGCAGTCATGAGTAGTCACGCGACACCGGAGACGAAGGGCCAACTGGAAGCGGAGATCAGCGAAGCCCTCATCCGTTTCGAGAAGGACTACATGGGGCGCGGCCCCGACGAGACCAGGACCCACGTGATTGACGACATGGTGCTGGTCCGGCTGCGAGGCGTGTTGACGCCTGCCGAGCGGAGGCTGGCAGCCAGCAGCGACGAGGGCGGGCGCGGGCGCTCGCTTATCAAGCAGGTGCGCATCGAGCTGTTGGAGAAGGCGCGCGTGCTGCTGGGGTCACTCGTCCACGACCTGACGGGCCAGCAGGTGCAGAGCCTCCACACCGACATCAGCACCGTCACCGGAGAACGGATCATCCTGTTCACCCTCGCGGCGCCGCCTCGCGTGCGTGATCCCGACGGCTCGTGAGTTGGTCGAGGGCTCCGCAGCGCCCCAGAGGTTGCCGGTGGGCGCGGTCTCTGGTACCGTGGTTAGTTCGCGCCAATGGCGTGTTGTCTGCGGCCGTGCGGGCACCCTCGGAAGTTGGGGGCTGCCGGACGGCCGACGAATCAGCAGAGCACTGTGTTATACCCGCGAAGGTTAAGAACACACCGAAGTCCCGGTGCGACTTCGGCTCCGTCTGGGAGAATACCCTCTGTCCTACCTCTGCTGCACGCCTGCCGGGGAAGTTCCGCGAACTTCCACTTCGGTGTGTTCTTAACCTTCGCGGGTATAGCAGCGGTTCCGTGGTCCGGCAAGGCTGCGAACGGGACGGCTTGAGAAGACAGGAGCCAGCGAAGAGCCTCCGCAGAGAGGCGCGCTGGCTCTTACTGTCTCTGGGGAGGCTCCCCCACGCACGGAGATGGTCCATGGACCCTACGGAACGTCTGAAGCGTGCGCTCGTGGACGAAGTGACCAAGTTCGAGCGCGAGCAACTCTCCCAAGTCCCCAAGGCAGTCGAGGTCGATGTACATGCGGACACAGTGGTGATTACGCTTAGCGGCGTGACCTGCCCCGCCGAACGCGAGTACGCCCGGGACGCACAATCCCGGGACCTGCTGGATCGAGTGTATGGTGAGACCTACCGCGTCACCAAGCCGGTACTCGAATCGGCCATACAGCATCTCCTTGGGCGCTGCGTCGAGCGCTCGCGCCTGGATGTGGACCCAGAATCGGGCGATGGGACGATCCTCGTCTCGCTTCGCCGCAAGCTGACGCGGGCGACCGGTGACACCGAGTGTGCCAAGAACAGGAGTGATCAATGAGCACAACAGCCCAGACCACCCAGACACTTCTCCGCCAGAAGCTCGGCGATCAGCAGTACGAGCGACTGGCGGCCCTGGACAACCCCAAGTTGCACGCTTTCGTGGCTGAGGCCATTGCGCTCTGCGACCCCGCCTCGGTGTTCGTCTGCACCGACGACCCTAAAGACATCGCCTACGTCCGGGAGCAGGCGGTTGCCAAAGGCGAGGAGACCCGACTGGCCATAGCGGGGCACACCGTGCACCTCGACGGGTTCAGCGACCAGGGTTGTGACCGCGGCGCCACCAAGTACCTGGTGCCTGCCGGCGACGACCTGGGGAAGCGTCTGAGCACCATCGACCGGAACGAGGGACTCGCCCAGATCCGCGGCTACCTGCAGGGCGCCATGGCCGGTCGGCTCCCAGTTCTCCCTCTCCGGCGTTCAGCTAACCGACTCCTACTACGTCGGCCACAGCGAGGACTTGCTGTACCGGACGGGGTATGAGCAGTTCAAGGCGCTGGGCGACTCCGGCGACTTCTTTCGGGTGCTCCACTCGTCGGGCGCGGTGGACGAACACATGTGTAGCGTCGACACCGACAAGCGGAAGACCTACATCGACTACGGGGAAGACCTGGTCTACAGTGTCAACACCCAGTATGCCGGAAACACCGTCGGGTTCAAGAAGCTCGCCCTGCGGCTGGCCCTCCGCAAAGCAGACCGCGAAGGCTGGTTGGCCGAGCACACGTTCCTCATGGGGGTGAACGGTCCCGGTGGCCGGAAGAGCTACTTCGCCGGCGCCTTCCCCAGCATGTGCGGCAAGACCTCGACCGCGATGTGGCCCGGCGAGACAATCGTCGGCGACGACATCGCCTACCTGCGGGTGCATGACGGTCGCGTCTACGGTGCCAACGTCGAGTGTGGGCTGTTCGGCATCATTCAGGACGTGAACGGCGAAGGCGACCCGGTTATCTGGAGCACAATCACCACCCCCGGCGAGGTGATCTTCTCCAACGTCCTGAAGGTCAACGGTAACGTCTACTGGTTGGGAGATGGTCGCGAGTGTCCGGAGAAGGGCTGGGACTTTTCCGGCGAGTGGTTCAGAGGGAAGGAAGTCGACGGCGAGGAAGTCCCGCCGGCGCACCCGAACGCGTGCTACACGGTCCGGCTCCGCGACCTGCCCAACCTGGATCCACTGGCCGACGATCCGGCCGGGGTCCCGCTTGGCGCAATCGTATACGGCGGGCGAGACTCCGACACCTCGGTACCTGTGAAACAGGCGCTGAACTGGGCGCATGGCGTCATCACCATCGGCGCCAGCCTGGAGTCGGAGCCGACCGCCGCGGTAGTAGACAAGCAGGCTGCCCGCGCCTTCCAGCCCATGTCCAATGCCGACTTCGTGTCCATCCCGTTGGGTCAGTACATCCAGAACCACTTGGACTTCGGGGCAAAGGCAGCGCAGGCGCCCCTGATCTTCGGCGTGAACTACTTCCTCCGTGGCGAAGACGGCAAGTGGCTCAACGGCGTGATGGACAAGCATGTCTGGATCAAGTGGGCTGAGTTGCGCGCCAACGGCGACGTAGAGACCATTGCGACTCCGGTGGGGCTCCTTCCACTCTACGAGGACTTGCAGGTGCTGTTTACTGCCGTGTTGGGCAGGGACTACCCGCGAGAGCTCTACGAGCGGCAATTTACGCTTCGGATCCCCGAGAATCTGGCGAAGCTCGACCGCGTGTCCGAGATCTACCGCACTGACGTGGAGAATGCGCCCGCGGCTGTGTTCGAGGCGCTTGCCGCCCAACGTGAGCGGCTGCTCTCTGCGCAGGCGCAGCATGGAGACTACGTTTCGCCCTTCGACTGGTGACCCGTGAGCGTTGGCGGCCTTCGCAGCTCGCCGACGGGAGATTGTGCGCGCGAGGGGGGGCGGTCGGGATTGTTGCCTCCCCCTCGCGTATGCTACACTACCTATCTCCGCAAGGCGCCTTCCCCCGGCCGGCGCCGCCCCCTTCTCGCGCTTGCGGACCCGACTACCAAGCATTCGGCACCCCCCACACTGTCCGGCAGGTGAACCCCTCTGCCGGTGAGGAAGTCACTTGGTGCCCGCTACATCAGAGCTGGTTACCTGCCGGGAAAACCGGGCAGGCGACACGCGATCCCGGAGGAGACAGTCAGCATGCCAGATCAACCACTGCACGGCCTGGAGACCATCGGTCTGACCGGTACCGGCTTCATCCATTGGAGCCCGTGCACGTCCAAGCTCTACGAAGAAGTCGTCGCGCGACGGGAAGGGCACCTCGCCCACAATGGCCCGATGGTAGTGCGCACCGGGCACCACACGGGGCGCTCGCCTAACGACAAGTTCCTGGTGGAAGAGCCCTCCAGCATGGAGAAGATCTGGTGGGGCAAGGTCAACCGGCCTATCGCCGAGGACAAGTTCGACCAGCTCTTCGACCTCCTCAAGGCATACCTGCGGGGCGTCGACCTGTTCGTCCAGGACTGCTACGTGGGCGCCCACCCACGCTACCGCATCCCCATCCGGGTCGTCACCGAGTACGCGTGGCACAGCCTTTTCATCCGGAACATGTTCATCCGCGAGGATGATCCGGAGGTCCGGCGGCGGCACTTGCCGGAGTTCACCGTCATCGACTGCCCCAAGCTGCACGCCATCCCGGAGAAGCACGGGACAAACTCCGAAGCGCACATCCTCATGCACTTCGGCAAACGGCTCGTACTCATCGGCGGCACCAGCTACGGCGGCGAGATGAAGAAGTCCGTCTTCACCTTTCTCAACTACGTCTATCCCCAAGACCGCGTTCTCTCGATGCACTGCTCCTGCAGCGTCGGGCCGGAAGGCCCGGCGGTTTTCTTCGGGCTGTCGGGAACGGGCAAGACCAGCCTGTCGGCAGACCCAAACCGGACCCTCATCGGCGACGACGAGCACGGTTGGAGCGACGAGGGCGTGTTCAACTTCGAGGGCGGCTGTTACGCCAAGACCATTCGGCTCTCGCCCACAGCCGAGCCGCAGATCTATGAGTCTGCGCACAAGTTCGGCACCGTGCTGGAGAACGTCGGGCTCGACCCGTTCTCCCGCCACATCGACCTGGATGATGACACCCTGACCGAGAACACTCGGGCGGCCTACTCCATCGAGCAAATCGACAACGCCGATGTCTCCGGCACGTGCGGCCATCCCAAGAACATCGTCATGCTGACGTGCGATGCCTTCGGCGTCATGCCATTCCTCTCCAAGCTCTCGCCCGAGCAGGCCATGTACCACTTTCTCTCCGGCTACACGGCCAAGGTCGCCGGCACGGAAAAGGGCGTCACCGAGCCCTCGCCGACGTTCAGCACCTGCTTCGGCGCGCCCTTCATGGCGCTGAAGCCGTCGGTGTACGCGAAGCTGCTCGGCGAGCGAGTCGCGGAACACAAGGTGAACTGCTGGCTGATCAACACGGGCTGGACGGGCGGACCGTATGGCGAAGGGCACCGCATCGACATCGGGCTGACTCGGGCCATGGTGCATGCGGCTCTGCAGGGCAAGCTGACAGACGTCCCCATGGAGCCCCATCCCATCTTCCGCGTGCTCGTCCCCAAAGCCTGCCCCGACGTGCCCGCGGAGATCCTCGACCCCAGGAACACTTGGCGAGACAAGACTGCCTACGACCAGACCGCCAACGAGTTGGCGCGCAAGTTCACCGCCAACTTCGAGGAGCACGAGTTCGACGTCGCCGCCCAGATCGGCGACGTCGGCCCTGTCGCGCAGTAGCTCGGCCAGAGCCGTCACAACGGTCGCACAGACAAAAGCCGCCCTGGGGACAGGGCGGCTTTTCTGTTGTCAGCGCGACGCAATCAGCCGGTTACCGGAGCCCGCGCTCATACTCGTCGTTGACTACAACGAGGTCCCCCAGTACCTCCTTCAGCCGGTCTCGGTCGGTGGCCGAAAGCCCCATGTGCAGATGCCGGCGGAAGCCCTCGGCGTAGGCCATTCCCGGCGCGCCAGACCGGCCGGCGATGTCCCGACAGATCTCCCGCATGGTGATCAGGTAGGAGTCCATCCCCTGGCTGACGTCGAGCCAGTTCTTCTGCGACTCGTGGCAGCGGAGCATCTCCTCCTTCTGATCCACAACACCAGTTACGTCGATGAACTCGCCAGCGACGACACGGTCCCGAAGCGGCCCCAGACCACTGTGCGGGTTGGCGTGGTAGACGAAGACGTCGTTCTCAATCGGAGCGACAGGCGGCTCTGTCACGAAGTTGCGCATCCCCCGCCCGAACGCCGCTGTCACGGCCAGCCGGCAGGCGTTTGTATGGTCTTCCATGTAGTCAACGGGCGGGTGCGTCAGGATGATCTCCGGCGCCACCTGTCGCACCACGGCAGCCACTTTCCGGAGCGCGTCGATCTCGTAGAAGATCTCCAGGTCCTCGACCACACCCGGATGATACGTGGCGCCGATCACCGCGGCGGCGCGCTGCGCCTCGCCTCGCCGGAGCTCGATGATCTCCTCGCGGTCACACTCCGCCGTGCCGCAGGAGCCGTTGGCGACGGTCATTATGTGGAGGTCGTACCCCTGCTGCCCCAGCAAGATCAGTGTTCCCGCCATCATGAACTCGACGTCGTCCGGGTGGGCGCCGATGGCAAGCGCAGCTTTGCGTTCTGGCATAGCAGACTCCTCGCACGAAACAGATGAGACCCGGCCCCTTGCGGGCGGCCGGGTCTCAGTCAGTTCGCCGTGTTGGTGCCGGAACCCTTTCTCTGGCGCGCGCCGGAGGACAGGCAGAGCGCCTACTCCTTCGGTTCCTTCACGATCTCAAGGAGTTCCACGTCGAAGAGCAGCGTCGCATTCGGTGGGATGCTCCGGCGTCCCTGTTCCCCGTAGGCCAGGCTTCCCGGCACGAACAACTGCCACTTCGATCCCACCTTCATGAGCTTCAGCGCTTCCTGCCAGCCGGGGATCACACCGCCCACCGGGAAAACGGCTGGCTCATTCCGCTTGTAGGAGCTGTCAAACTCGTCGCCGTTGAGGAATGTTCCGCGGTAGTGCGCCTTCACCGTGTCGTCTGCCGTCGGCAGAACGCCAGTGCCTTCGGTTACCACTTTGTACTGCAGCCCGCTGGGAAGGACGACCACGCCCTCTTTCTTGGTGTTCTCATCCAGCCAGACCTTACCTTCGGCGAGGTTCTTCTCTGCTTGCTTTTTCGTGCGTGCCTCGTCGAGCGCGGCCATTTGCTGCTGGAAGGTCCCGAATGCCGCCTCCAAGTCGTCGTCTGTCATGACAAGCGCCTTACTCCCCAGCACGTCGCCGATGGCGCGCATGAGCATGTCGAGGCTCAGCGTCATGCCCTCCATCTTCAGGCTTTCGCCCACGCGTACACCGACGGCATAGCTCATTTTCTCAATCTCGGTTGTAGGGGCCTCGGTCTGGGCGGGGGCGGCCTTCTCTTCGGCCGCGCCCACCGCCACCCACGCAGCGACCACGGACACCAACACGAGCGACTTCAAGGGAAATCTCAAGCAGGACTCCTAATGCGTTGGGCGCGGTACACGCCCGGTGCTCGAATTCTCGGCCGTTCCGAGGCGCCGGCGAAGCGGAAGATTATACACCGGCCCCTCATGCCGCGCACCGCCACGCGGCAAATGGCCGGCGCCTGGCCTCGCCGCCTCGACCCAACCGGCATACTGGCCCGAGAAGCAGTTGGCGGCGGGGTATTGCCTCCGCACGCGCAATTCGCGCATAATTTCGCGAAACCAGCCCCACCCAAGGAGGCACCACCAATGCCTGAGAACGCTCGCGACGAGTGCTGCTGTCCGGAGTTCAACCCCGCGCCGTGGGACGAGCAGGAGGTCACCTGGGAGGCCCGCCTGTTCGTGAAGGACCGGGTGCGCTGCCTCTTCCACATACCGCTGAATTTCGCGGCCGTCATGACGCGCAACATGGCGAAGATCCAGGCGGCCGAGGCGCTCCCCGAAGACGACGTGCTGGTGCTTGCCGACGACAACTCGCTCTGGGGAGCCGACGTGTACCTCGGCGTGGGAAAGGACGTGCCCGACTCGGAGATGACGACGCTGTCCGGCACGTTCCTGACCAAGGTGTTCGAGGGGCCGTACGCGCAGATGCGCGCATGGATGCAGGAGATGACCGGCTACGTTACCTCGCGGGGCAAGGCGGCGAAGCGCGTGCTGTCGTACTACACCACCTGCCCGAAGTGCGCCAAGAAGTACGGGAAGAGCTATACTCGCGAAGGTTAGGAATACACCGAAGTGGAAGTTCGCAGAACTTCACCCGTGGGCGTGTGGTGAGCACCCAACACACTGCTGTGCACGCAGAGGCGTCGAACTTGTGCAATAGCTTCGGTGTATTCCTAACCTTCGCGAGTATACGTGGTGTTGCTGGCAGAGGTGTAGGTCGACCCCCCGAAGCGACGCCCCAGCGCCCGGGCCGGGGGACCGCGCCCAGCAGTGGTTGGGCAGCAGTTCACGGCGAGACCCGGCAGGAGGCACAGCCTTGATAAACGAGGACTGGTGGCAAACCACCTTCGGCGATCTGGACTACTGGCAATGGGAGGGCACCCCTTCCCCGAAGCGCACGTTGGCGGATGTCGGCTTCATCGAGCAGACACTGGCCCTGCCGGCGGGCGCGAGGCTGCTCGACATCGCTTGCGGCCTGGGACGCCATGCCCTTGAGTTCGGCCGGCGCGGCTACCAAGTGACGGCGTTCGATTGGTCGGCGCCGTTTCTCACGCAGGCGCAACAGCAGGCGACCGAGACGGGTGTCGAACTCACCTTCGTGCGAGGCGACATGCGTGCCATGGAGTTCCGCAGCGAGTTCGACGGAGCGTACCTGTGGGAGAACACCTTTGGCATGTTCAGCGACGCCGAGAACCTGGCCGTGCTCCGCGGAGTAGCTCGCGCCCTCAAACCCGCTGGCCGGTTCCTCGTCTCCAACAACGCCCCCCGTACCCTCGGTGCGCCCGGACGAACGTGGCGAGGGGATCCGGAGAAAGACGAGTGGGTCTCCCTACTCGAATACGAACCGTTCGACGTGCGCCAGCACCGCAACAGCCTGCTGATCACGCTCTGGAACACCCGCACCGGCGAGCGCAAACAACACCGGTGGTCCACCCGAGAGTACACCTTCCCGGAGATGACCCGAATGCTCAGCGAAGCCGGGCTGTGCTTCACCGAGGTCTACGGCGACGACGCCGACTGGAGCGACTTCCGAGGCGATGGCGACCCGTGGCCGTTCACCCCCGCCGGCTTCACGCACCGGGCGTCGCAACGCGTGATTCTGGCGACGAAAGAGTGAGGCGGCGAAGACATCACACCACTCCCTCTCGAACTCCCCGAGGGACAGCTCCCGACTCCCCTCTCGACAAGAAAAAGCCGTGCTACTGCGGTAGCCTCCGCAGCGACACGGCTACAAGGTCAGTGGTGGTCGCCGTCGCTCTGTGCTACGAGCAAGCTGGTCTCGAACCGGTAGCGTGCGACTTCGGTGCCACGAGAACCATCATCAGCGGTGCCGTATAGGCAGCGTACTTGCCGATCCGCTTGAGGGCTTCTCGTCGCCCCTCGTCGATCTTTCCCTCGGTGTCCGTCCTGGTCTCTGTTCGTTCGCTCATGCTGACTCCTTCTCCCGTCTACTGTTTCCCGGGCCGGGCGAAGCTGATCCGTCGTCGAACTGACCGGCGGGAACGGCTCGCGCATGCCGCAAAACGCATGGAAGTATATCATATCAGCGGATTCAGGTCAATATCAGTTGAAAAAACTAATAGCAATCTGATCCGGATCTGGACTGAGCCGGGTCCAGCGGAGTCGACAGCACAAGCAGTTGCGCGCAGTGGGCAGGTTGCCGGCCGGACAACTCAGAGGTCGTCGCCCGCCTGCGCCTCATCCCAGACCGAGTGAAGTCGTTCTGCCACGTTCCGGTATGCCCTGGGCCGGAGCGCGTTGAGGGCGAACCGCGTCGCCAGCGCGGGATCCCGGAGGGCAGTGCGGACTTGCGAGGCGAGGTCTTTGGCGACAACTTCCGCCAAGCCGGACTGCGACACGTGTTGCGCGGCCAGGTACGCCCAGTACGCTGCCCGCCCTGGCAATCCCGGTCCACACCCCGCTGGCGCCTTGGCGTTGAGCAGCCGTTCGGTGAAGAACAGGAACGTGCGCACGGCCCCCGCTTTGCCGCGTCGGTCGAAGCGCTCGAGGATGGCGGTCCAGTCGGTCTGAGCGTCCAACCGCGCCCGGAGCCAGATCAGCTCCAGCATCTCCCGGAACGGCACGTGGGCGTGCCAGGTGCTCCCGTGGCCGAGTTCGGCATGCTGGATGGCGTGGACCACGGCATGCACGACTCGATGCTCGGCAGCCGGCACTTGCAGCCGCACGCCGGGAACAGCAATCCGTTGCACGCCGCGCCACATGTCGTCGGTGGGTAGCACGCCCTGCCACTGCGCCTCAACAGCGTGCACGTGGACCTCGACCACCATCGGCACACCCCTACGCCACAGCCACTGGCGGTGATGGTGGTCAGACGGGAGCGGTTGGCGCGACTCCAGGTCGCCATAGCCAATGGCGCGGAGCGCACCGACGCAGTCATCGCCAGCCGGCGCCGGCACGAGGAGGTCGAGATCGCGGACCACCCGCACGCCCCGGTCCGGGTAGGTGCGCAGGAAGAGCCCGGCCATCCCTTTGAGCACCACCGGCTCGACCCCGATCCGGTTAAGCGCTTGAACGATCTCGGTGGTCCAGCCAAGAAGGTGCTGGTTCCGCTCCGCGTTGAGCACGTGCATACCCTGCAGGTAGTCCCGGACGTCCTCCGGGAGAACGGCGAGCAGGTGCTTGTCTGCGTAAGCCCGATACAGCGCCGGGCAGAGCAACTGGCGGCTGGACAACTCGATGATGTCTTCCCACACCACGCCGCCACGAATGGTGCGCTCCAGCCAGCGACGCAACCTGTCGCCACGCGAGAGCGCCAGGGAACGGCAGAGGAACTCACGTCGCTCGTGGTCTGTCATGCGGCGAGCAGTCCGGTGACCGCCTCGGTCCCTTCATCCAAGTCCGAGTAGAGGAGTTCGTACGCGGGCATTCGCCGTACCCAGTCCACGAATTCGCCCACGGACTGCCGCGAGAAGGGCGGCTTCAGCCACGACCGGGCTTCGAAGAGCCGCCGGAGGCTGTCGGCAGGAGGGAGGGGCGCGACGGCCGTGGGCGCGCTCTCACAGAAAAGCGGGTAGACCACGCAGCGGACGGGCATTCCCTGAGCCATGCCACAAGGCTGCGGGCGTTCCGGCGGGAGGTAGCGCACGCGTTGCTCGTCAAGGGCATGCGTCGGCAGCCGGCTGAGGTCTGGATAGCGCGCTCCCAGCACCTCCCAACTCCCCTGCTTCAGCGACAGGGCGACAGGGAACGGCAGTGCCAGGTACTCCGGCCCGCAGAGCGGCACACAGTCGTCGGTCAGGCACTCCAACCCGCCCAAGGTTAGTGCCGCGGTCAGCGTGCTCTTGCCGGCGCCGGGCACTCCCGGTAGGGCCACGCAGCTTTCGCCGTTGCAGACGGCGGCGGCATGGAGCACAGCGCGCAGCTCGTGCTCTGGATAGCTACGGACAATGATCTCCGCCAGCACGCGACTCTTGACCATATCCAGTTTGGAGTCCCGTTGAACCTCCAACCCATCGCACGCCACCACGTACTGGTCGCCGTCCAGGTACGCCTCCAGCGTGTGCTCCGCGTCTGCCTCCTCCGCCGACTCCAAGTGCGCAAGGATCGGGTGGACTCGTCGGTCGAGGGCAGCATTCTGGCACCGCACCCGGAATCGGGAGCCGAGGACCAGATAGGTCCGCTGAGACGCCGCCTCGAACTCTCTGGCGGGCGGCTTGGCGCGAGTCCACTCCTGCTCCTGAGGCGGGGATTCCGGTGGTCCCGGGCAGGGCCCCAGAAGCGCGTCCGTCAGCAGCCTGGCGTCCAGCCATTGCCGCTCGGCAGCCCGAACGTCCCGCAGTGCCAAGTCGACCGGCACTCCGTAGACTTCGGACAGCTTCTCGGCAGTCGAGTGCGCGTCCAGCCCTTCGTCGTACGCTGCCCACATCACGGCGGCGGTCGGGTTGAGCAGGGACAGGTTCCCGGTGCGCTCCTCAAATAGGACCAGGGAATCGTCAACAGGGAAGGCATGGGCGAGGAGGCTGGTCACCACAGCAGATCGCCTCGTTGCGGGGAAGTTGGTCGGGCCACGACGGCGATTCTACCCGGAATCCGCAGCGCAATCAAACGGCAGTGTTACGCTGAGTCCGAGAGACGGCACCCGGCCCCAACATCGCCGAGACGCGAGGCGAGCTTCTCTGTCCGGGCCAAGGCGAGGACAACCGCAACTGCCTCGTCGAGAGCGCCGAACGTCAACTCGAGCGCGGGGAGCGCGTCCACCCAGCGCACAAACTCACTGGCCCGAGCCGGTGTCAGTGGGCGCTTCAGCCAGACGTCAGCAGCCAAGAGGCGCGCGAGAGCTTCGCCAGCGGCCAAGTCAGTGACGTGCGTGTCGCTGCCGGGCGCGTACCTCGGGAACACCAGCCTCTTTGGGGGCGCGCCAGCGCGGGGTGACGCCGGCTCCGTCGGCGGTAGGTAGCGGACCTTTGCGCCTCCGTGCAGACAAGTGGGAGTCGCGGCGAGCGCGGGACAGCGCGAGTCCAGCAGGGGCCAGCTTCCTTCCCTCAGCATGAGGGCCACCGGGAAGGGGTAGACCAAGCCCTCGCCGGCGGCAACCGGCACGCAATCATCCGTAAGCACGATCAGCCCCGCAGCGTCAAGCGCGGCAACGAGGGTGCTCTTGCCGGTTCCGGCCGGTCCTGGCAGGACGACACAGCCTGGTCCGTCCGCCACGGCTGCTGCGTGCAGCACGCCCAGCAGCTCGCACTCAGGGAAACTGCGCATCGCGAGCTGGCCGATGACCAGACTCCGCGCGTTGGCCGCGTCCGCGGTGCGGGCCACCTCGATACCGTCACCTCCCACGACGACCCCCTCGGCGTCCCGGTACACGTCCAACTCGTGAGCTGGCTGAACGGGGCCGCGGTACTCCAGGTGGGCGAGACCGGGGTGAGTCTGCTCTTCGAGGGCGGCGGTTTCGTAGCGCACCTCGAGGCACGCCTCGAAGACCCGGTACACGCGGCGGCAGCCCGTGCTGACTCTCCGCGCCGGGACCAGCTCGCCATTGTCCGCGCCCTCCCCGGCGGCTCCGTCGTCGCCCGAACGTAGCAGACCGGCACGGCGCCACTCCAGCAATAGGCCGGACACGTCCCGGGAGACGATCTCCGCAGGCACCCCGTACTCCGCATGGAGCCAGGCGACTGCTTCTGGCTCGCTCAGTCCCGCGCTCAACAACTGGTAGACCTGGGTCGCGGTTGGATTCAGTAGGCAGAGCGTGCTGTCGCGCCGGTTCAGGAGCACGAGACGGTCAGCGAGGGGGAAGGCCGGAGGCAAGGCATGCATCGAATATCCATTCGGCCCCCGAGGTCGAGGTCCTTCGGCGCGGCTCCCGAGGAATCGGCCGAGCAAGCACCCGGGGCAGCGGATCCCCTCGCCAATGCGCCTCGATCCGAGCCACTCGACCTCAGCCCTTCACCAGCTCCACCGCAAACTCCCCGCGCAGCCGGTCGCCGTCTCGCACCGCCACAGGTCCCAGTCGGCACTCCGCGAGCGCGTGGAAGAGCACGCCCCGCTTGTCGAGACACGCGCGAGCGTGTGCGTCCGCATTCGCGAGAAGGCGCACCCCAGCGCCACGCGGCGAGAGCAGGGCGGCTTGGTAGACGTTCAGCTTCACAGACCGGAAGTCGTTGGTGCCCAACTCCGTTTCGTCGAGGCTCCAAGACCAGGTGGGGCGCGTGCCTTCCGGCGGTGAGACGCCCGTCGCGTCGCGGTGGGCCTTCGCTCGGCCGTTGGGGCGGCTGATACTGTCTTCGGGGCACACACCCCACTTTGACCAGCGGTCCCAACTCAACTCGTCGCACTCGGCAGGGAGCACGAATCGGGCGCCGATTTCGCGGGCGCTCAGGTCGGCGCCGGAGTAGGTGCAGTCGTAGGCGACCTGGCCGACACCGCGCCGATCGAGAGTCCACGTCACTGAGCCGGCGAATCCCTCGTACCGGTCCCGGATCACGATCTGCAGGGCGCGCGCGGTGGGCTTCACTTCGACGCCCTCCACGGTCCGCGTCGCGGGCTTCGGCAGGACCTCGTAGGGGGCGGCATTGGGTCCACCCAAGTCGCCGAAGTCGAAACGCGTCAGGTGCAGTGAGGGGAACTCGCGAAGGGCCGCGGTGTGCCGCGGGTCCACGCTCTCGATCTCGCCGGTCTTCCGGTTGAGCACCAGCCCGAAGCCGTCGCCTTCCTCGCGGCACTTCGGCGGTCCCGCCTCAGGCTGCGGCAGTGGTCTCGCAGGGCAAACACCAAGCTGAACGACGGCCACGTTGACCAAGTCTCCGTGCTTGTTGGTGACTTCGAGGGCCAACGACGCGCCCACCGGAGTTCCCGACGGCACCGGAACGACAACCTCGCCCGTCGCGCCGGGCGAGGCGTTCATCGCGAGGTGCCCCTCCCGCCCGTCGCGCTTCCACGCGAAGCCCAGTTCACTCAGGTCGGTGAACGCGTAGCGGTTCTCGACAGGCAGGCGTATCGACGTCTCCTCGCCGGAGAAGGCGACGCGGCGGACGGGAAACCAGACGGGGCTGAAGATCAGCTTGCTCAGCCGCCATTCCGGCTTGGGCCGACGCCAGGCGTCGATCAGTCCCCAGAAGCCATGGTGCCAGGCGTAGCCGGCGTGCTTCCCGCCGGGCAGAAGAAGGGCTCATCGAGGGCAGCCCAGATCGCGCCGCCGATCACGCGGTTGGACCGCACCATGTAGCTCCAGGTGCCAGGCGGTGTGCCGGGACCGTAGAATGGGCCCTCGGCGCACTTCCGGCCCCACTCGGAGTCGGGCGCGCTGTGGCCGGCCCCCCAAAGCTCGCGCAAACCCGGGTCGAGGCCCACGTCCGTCTGCTCGTGGCAGACCGGGAAGAAGTACTCCCCGAGGAACATGGGCCGCGGGTCCTCCTTCAGATGGTCCTCATACGGCATGGGCGGATAGTGCAGATTGGCAATGTCGCACCGCCGCTTGGGGTCGGGGTTGTTGAAGGTGGTCGGGCGAGTTGGGTCGAGCTGCTTGCACAGTTGTGCCGACGCTTCGAACAGCGGATTGAACTGCGACTCGTTGGCCAGCGACCAGACAATCATGCTGGGGTGGCTCTGCGCATAGTCGACCATCGCGGAGGGTAGTTCCTTGGTGGGCGGGTAGTGAGCGGTTCGGAGGTAGTTGAGGCTGGCCGCTTTGAGCAGCTTGACGTCGCCTTCCGCGTGCCGTGCTGTGTCGGCTCGACCGGTCAGCGGGTCGATCTCGTGCCGACAAGCACCGGCAAGCTTGAGGCGCCGGCCGTTCAGGTAGAGCTGACTGCCGCGGACCTCCACGCGCCGGAAGTCGACGCTACGCTCGACCCTCTCCAGCAGGCGGTCCCCCTGCCGGAGCTTGAGCCGCAACCGGTAGAGATTTGGCTTCTCCGCGCTCCACTGCGCCGGTCTCGGTACGGAGGAGACCAAGCGTAGTGTCGTCGCGCCGGGACCCACCGGCCCGGCCTCCAACCGGGGAGTCGAATGACTCACGGTGACTCCGTTGGGAGCCATCAGCACCGCTTCCAGGGACAGGTCGGCGAGCGTCTGGTAAAGCGGATTGTCCAGCGTGGCCTCCACCGAAAGCTCCCCGTCCTTGCAGGCTTGATTGAGGCCGGCGTCCACCCGTAGCGCCCGGACGTGGACGGCGGGCAGCGCGAAGAGATGCACCGACCGGTCGATCCCGCCGAGGTTGTGGAAGGCGTACCCACACGAATGGGAGAGCTGCTCCGAGAGCGTGTCCACCGTCAGCTCGAGGTCCAGCCGGTTGGACTCGCCGAACCGCACCTGGTCGGTCAACTCCCACTCCACCGGTGTGAACAAGTTCTCGCTCTGCCCCAAGTACTTCCCGTTGAGCCAGTACCGGGTGCCCCGTGGATCGCCTCAAACCGCAGGAACACCCGCGGTTCGCGCCAGCTTTCCGGTACCACGAACTCACGCGCGACAGCGACGGGACGATCCTGCGGGAGGTCGTATCCCTGCTGGACGAACTGGCCCGGCACGCGAAACGGTCGCCACCCCACCCCCCGCAACGGCTCCGGACTGGGGCGGTCCACCGCCTCGAGATGAATGCGCCAGTCGCCATCGAGGGAGAACTCATGCTGCGTCAGTCCCTCTTTGCGCAGAGGAATTGGACGATATACCCGCGAAGGTTAAGAACACACCGAAGTGGAAGTTCGCGGAACTTCCCCGGCAGGCGTGCAGCAGACGTAGGACAGAGGGTATTCTCCCAGACGGAGCCGAAGTCGCACCGGGACTTCGGTGTGTTCTTAACCTTCGCGGGTATAGCGCACCGGCTCGAACTTGCGCTCGGCGAGCGACAGCTCCCGTACAGCCTGGCGGCCGTCCCGAGCCGCCACGACCCGGAGCGTCTCCGTGTCTGCCAGCGCGGCCAGCACGCTTCGCGGGAACCGGTACTTGCCGTCGTTGTCCGTCTTCGCAACGGCGAGGACGCGCCCGTCGCCGCCGCCGCACACCGTCACCTCCGCTCCAGACAGTGGGTCGTAGCGCAGGTCCAGTACCTCGCCGCGGAGGTCGCCCGTGAGCGCTTACGGCGGGGAGAGGTGGATAGTCTCGGGCGAGGGCGCTGGCGCCCACAGCTCGACGACCGACACCACAGCGTTCACCTGCGCCTCCAGCCGGAACCGCAAGGTGAGCTTGCCCTCGCGGATCGCCGCCGCGGGGAGGCGGAAGAGGAGTCGCTCGGCCCCTCCCTTCGGCAGGGGCCGAGCGCCATTGAGCTGCGTCTCGCCGGCCCACAGGCTCTGCACGCGGTTGTTGTACGGCTCGTTGGCGTAGGTGACCGCCGCAACGTACTGCCGCGAGGCGTCGAGGCCGTCGTACTGGGCCACGACTTCCCGCCAACCCCACGCCACGGTCCGCGCCTTCTCGTCTGCCGCGACCACCGCTGGGCTGTACTCGTGGACACCCTCGCAGCGAATGTGCGGCTGCCTCCCCTCCACGCCGCAATCATCGTAGACCTGCAGGTTGTAGCCGTCAGGCATGGCGCTCAGCGCGTAGGTCGCTTGAGCCTGCGCGGTTGCGGGGACAGCGCCAAGCGCGGCAAGTGCAGCAGTTGTTGCCAGGGACTGGATTGTCATGGTGTGGTTAGACCTCGGTCGGTTCAGTGTCCCGCAGTGCGGCCTCCCTCAATAGCAACGTACAGCGGGGCAGCTTGCCCGCTCACGCTCGGCCTTAGTTGAAGAACGTGCCGGTCCGGCAGCGGGCAGGCTGCCCGCAGTACGGGCGGCTGTCATACACGAAGCAACGGCGCGATCACGTCCAGCGGAAGCTCAACGCCGACGCCGCCGCCGCCGACCGACAACCATAGATGAAGCTGGTAGGACCCCGGCTGCGCGTCGGCAGGCGCGCGCACCTCAACCTGGAAGTCCGGGGCGGCGGTCACCTCCCGGGGCGTGACTTGCAGGTCGAGGC
>Ga0210044_10004625_pt1 | contig 19110 bp, 12 predicted proteins | sample CryGey13umfilter_2_FD_183959 | JGI IMG/M metagenome (GOLD analysis project Ga0210044, IMG submission 183959) | Groundwater microbial communities from aquifer in Utah, USA - Crystal Geyser 4/9/14 3 um filter (SPAdes) (version 2) | ecosystem: Environmental > Aquatic > Deep subsurface >... | reverse complement strand
GTTGCAATCAAATATTATTATATCAAACGCATTCTGTTGGAGTTCGAATATAAAATCTGTAAACACTGTTTGTTTTAGTAAGCCTATCCCGATTTCGGAACAGCAGTCAAAACAAGTGTCCACCACAGCATCATCCGGGCTAAATATAATTCCTGTTCTCATTTACTTTAATTAATTTTAAGTAATGTTTCAGATTTCGTACCAGAATTATTGAACTTGATTATAATTCGTGTATTTATAAAAAAGCTTGTTTTTTGAAAGAAAAGAAGGTTTATCGCGGTATAGATAGAAAAACTCGTTTTTATTGCAATAGTTCTATCACACACCGCATCGCTAATTGGGACACGAGTGTCTCACAATATGGACAAAGAATGTCACACCAAATAAGTCAAACCGTAAAGGCGCTGCCGATAAGTGGCGCCCCGAAACCGGAATTTCATCTGGCATTATTCGTCGCTGATAGTTAACACAAGACACATTATACAGAACTACTACGCTAATCTGTTGGCTAATGGTTCAATTACTCTTTCATGGCTGATTATACCGTTTCCTCAACTCTTTTAAAATGCTTATCAATTTCTTTCTGCAATTTAATTGTTTTGGAAAGGGCAGTTACAATTTTAAGGTAAGTTTGGATTTCTTCAAATGTTAATGTTCTTTCTTTGCGATCCTTTAACCATTTTTCACAAACTTGATAACCGCCAATTTGATACTTCCAAACATTTTCTTTTACACCATCAAAATACTGTTCATTGTTTATCCAAACTTTCCCGTCTTCATATATAATTTTATCAACTTTCTTCCTTTCCGTAAATGGAAATTTGGGAATGACTTTTCTTAAATCATCTGAATGGAGTAAATGCAAATCTGCAAGTTGTTTGCCGAGTTTGCCAAGCTGAATAAAAAGTTTATAATCTTTAGTGAACGGAATACGCGGGAAATCGATCTTCAAGAACTCTGCGTATTTTGTGCGATAGATATTGCTGTAAAGAACAGCGTAGATGTAATAGAAAATATTCTTGGAACCTACTCCTTCACACTCTATATCGGTATCCAACGGATTTAAAAATGGTTTTTTAAAATTCCTCTCTAACAGTTTTCTTACTTCAAGTGAAACATTTGAGAATATCGCCTCATATTCTACTTCGGGTTCAAACATAAGTAATTGTGTAAGCGATGCTGTTTTTTTCTTTGGCGCTGCTTTCGGCTTACGATAAATGTAAAGAGGGAAAATATAACCGCTTCCATAGCTTCCGGCAGTTCCGGTAACATTAAAATCTGTTATACTCTGAGTTACAATAACATGTCGGAAATCAGAATTAGTTTGTCGTGATGTTACTAAAGCAATATTTTCTTCTAACATATGCTGCATAACATCTTTTCTTGAACGCTCAATCATATCATCATGGTTTAGAATCCAACGTTCATCAAAAGGGCGGTAAAGAATTTTTGTAATTGAATCATTCCAGTCCAAATCTTTTCTAAGCTTTTCTCTTTGCTCTTTTATTTTCCAACTTTGGTTTTCTGTTAAACTATAACTTCTTTTAAGAATTTCATCATCGATTTTCGCATTGATAAAATCTCTGATTCTTCTTTCAAGAACCTGTCTTTCGAAATCTATTACGAAATTATCTCTTGCAGTTACAATGCCGACGCTATTAACCGGAAATATTTCAGTTATCTTAAAAAAAGAATAATAGTGATTTGCCAATTTATTATCAGTTGGAATAAAAAGATGAAATTTGGGACGAGGGAATATCTTTTTCCATTTTACGTTTTTAATATCGTGTTTGTCCAGCCAATCATATTTAGCTTCTCTTAACCCAAATATTTCTTGATGATATATTTGTTTCTTCTTCCCTTTTTTATATTTAATAAAAAATGCAATTGCAACACCTTGTTGAATATCAAAAACATTTTCATCTTTGCTTCCATCGGCTGCTTTTTCTTTCTTCAAACTATTGCCATGCAGATCAAGAATATAAATTTCATCAAAACTGTTCATTAACGATTGGCGCATTCCGCGGAAAGTAGGATTATCGAGATAACTATGGTTTGTAATAAAACCGAGAACGCCTTCACCGGTTTCGTCAATCTTCCATTGCGCAAATCGGATAAATTTTACGTAATCATCTTGCAACCATTTTGGATTTTTTTCACCAAGAGGTTTACCGTCAACTTGATAATAATCTTTTATCACGTTAGAAATCCATGCGCCAGTATTAGACGAATGCCCCGAATAAGGAGGATTACCAAGCACAACAAGGATTGGAACTTGTTTTTTTATTTTTCCGGCTTCGTGGCTTTCCGTGGAAAGTGATGACATTCCCGGAAATTTAGTTTCATCAAGTTCTTTCATTTCGAGCGTATTGGTTAAATAATATTTTATCCGCTCATCGTCCCCCATCCTGTAACCAAGTTCTTCTAACAGAAAAGACATCTTCATGTGTCCGATTGCATAGGGAGCCATCATCAATTCAAAGGCGTAATAATTTTCGAGAACTCTTTCTTTGATAAACATAGGTACAGCGCCGCCAACTTGATTCATTATCTCTTCTGCTGCTATTTCAATTGCTTTAGCTAAAAAGCTCAGCGTTCCGCCTGCGGGATCAAGAAGAGTTACATCTTTTGCTGCAAGTCCATCATTAATACTAAATTTATCTTTAAGTATCCGATGAAGCGAACGGACAATAAAAGAAACAACCGGTTCCGGCGTGTAATAAACTCCCCGTTTTTCTCGTGTCGCCGGATCATAAACTGAAAGAAATGTTTCGTAAAAATGTAAAACCGGGTCGCTTCCTTTTCCTTCGTGATAATATTGATCGAGAATCTTTTTTGCATCAGCGGCGGAAAGCACATCGGCAATATCATCAATAATTATTTCCATCTGCGGCGGCAGTTCATCTAACGAGATGAATTTGAAAATGTCTCTTAATATTCCGATAGATTTAGGAATAAATGAGTAAGCGAGTTTTCTATTAAAATCCTTTTCGGCGCGAAGACGCGCTGCAAACAAGCCGTAAGTAATCGTTTGTGAATAAAGGTCGGTAAATTCTTCTTCACTTATTCCCGCAATTAAAAACTCTTTAAACGCTTCATAAAATCCCTGGATTGATTTTGTGCCGATCTTTAATTCTTCGCTAACAATTTCATCTTTCAAAAACTTAGTTCTTTTTGCCAATTCTATCGCAAGAGTTTTTGCTGTGTACGTTTTAGGAAGTGAGAAATCTAAAAATCGTTCGAGCAGTTCAAATAGTTTATCTTCGTTTTCGAGCGGGGGAACGGTAGAAAGTTTTTTAATAACAAATGGTCTTGCAATAGAAATTTGTTCAATCTTTTCTCCATTACGATATAAACGAAATTCAGTATAGTTGGTAAGAATAACATTTGGAAAAGTTGATAAATATCTTTTGAGCTGTTCGGTATCTTCAATCCGGTCAAGGTCAACGCCTAAATCTTTAGCTTCGATATACCCGATGATTTTTTGCTTACCATCCCAAATTCTAAAATCGGGGTTTCCGGCTTCTGTTTTTTTAGGGAGAATAGTTACATCAATCCCGCAAAGCCGGGATTGATTCCGGCTGACGGAATCAATCTTCTTATTTCGTTGGGATTCGGAAAATGCCGTAATAAAATCTGCAAGGTGTTTGTAATAAGATTCTTCTCTTGCATCGCCTTTTTGATAGGTCTTAGAGATATTGAATAAGTATTTTTTTGTCATAATATAATATAGTAAACCAATTAAAGAATTGGTATTTCTAATAATTAGAGTAACGGAATAATATTAAATATCCCGCCAGGTATTTGGGTCAATTTTGTAAGTGTTGATCATTCTGTGAATATGCCTTCGGGTAAGCCCGGCTTCCTCGGCAACTTTTGTAATATTCCCTTTGAATTTTTCTAAAAGAAACATTAGAAAATTTTTTTCTATTTCTTCAATAGCTTTATGTTTAAGTTCTGTAAGCGATGTTCCGCTGTAGGAGCTTTGCAAAGTGTTATTAGTTATAAGATGGGGCGGAAGATCAGCCAGAGTAATTTTGTTGTTTTTTGACAGCGTTACTGCTCTTTCAATATTATTTTCTAACTCCCGCACATTACCGGGCCAATTATAATTTTCTAATGCATGAATAACTTCATTTGTAAAACCGCTAATTTCTTTGGAAGAAGATTTTAGACATTTATCTAAAAAATGTTCTGCTAAAAGTTGAATATCTTCTTTTCTTTCTCTTAACGGCGGCACATGAATATTAATCACATTTAATCTGTAATAAAAATCTCTTCTTAGCATCTCCTGCTTCAGCGCATTTTCAATGTTTTGGTTAGTCGCCGATATTAGTCTTATGTCAATCTGTATCAAGTCATTTCCCCCAACTCGTCTTACTTTTTGGTCTTGAAGAGTTCTAAGTAATTTTATCTGAAGGTTAGCGGGAAGCTCGCAAACTTCATCCAAAAAAAAGGTGCCGCCGTCGGCAAATTCAATCAGTCCAATTTTTCTATGCACCGCGCCTGTAAACGCTCCTCTTTCGTAACCAAATAATTCAGCTTCGAAAAGATTTTCGGGAAATGCGCCGCAGTTAACCGGCACAAAGGCTTTCGTTTTTCGGCGGCTTCTTGCGTGAATACTTCGAGCGATTAATTCTTTTCCTGTACCGCTTTCACCGGTAATTAAAATATTTGCATCCGATTTGGAAACATTTTCAATCATCTCGAAAACGTTTCTCATCACTAAACTTTTACCGATTATATTATCAAAATGATATTTGTCTTCTAATTGTTTTAGAAGATTTACTCTTTCGCGGAAAAGATTTCTTTGCCGAAGCCCTTTTTCTATTAGGATTTTTAAATTGTTTATATCAAAAGGTTTTTCAATAAAATCAAAAGCGCCGGCTTTCATTGCGGTAACTGCTCTATCAATTGTGCCATAAGCCGAAAAAATTATCACAGGCGTACTTGGCGCTAATTTTTGACAAATTTCTAATACCTCCATTCCATCATGCTCGGGCATTAATAGGTCGCAAAAAATTAAATCAAATTCTTCTTCTTCAAGAAATTTTATTGCTTCTTTTGCATGCGCAACCGGAACCGGTTCATTGCCAAGTACCGAAATAATTTTTGCACAGGCGGTAAGCATATCCGGTTCATCATCTACTATCAGTATTCGTGATTTTTTGTTCATTGTAACATTCTCAATATAAGTTCTTCGGAATAATTAATGTAAAAGTTGTGCCTTTACCGGCTTCGCTTTTTACATCGATGCTTCCTTTGTGTCGTTGAATTATACTTCTTGAAATGGAAAGACCCAATCCCGTTCCATCTTTTTCTTTGGTTGAATAGAACGGATCAAATATTTTATTAAGATTTTCTTTAATTATCCCGGCGCCGTTATCTGTAATAATTATCTTAACACATTCAGCCAGCTGATTGTGAGAAATTTTATTTTGTAAGATATTTAATTCTTTAAGCTTGATGGTAATCCTGCCATCGGTTGACAGAGAATCGATCGCATTGTTAAAAATATTTATGAGCACTTGCTCCAACTGTCTTTTATCCCCCATAATCGTTATTGCACCGGGTGGAAATTCTTTTACTATTTGAATCTTTTTCTCTCTAAATCTTGGCTGCAATAAATAGACGCTTTCATTTATCAAATCCCCGGCATTTACACTTTCCGGATTAAATGCTATTCTTCTTGAAAAACTTAAAAGACTTTTTGTGTAATCACTAATTCTTTTTGTTTGCTTCTTTATAATATCAAGCTCTTCTTTATAAAGATTATTTTCTTCTTCTCTCAGTAAAATCGAATCAGCATGAGCGGAAATAATTCCGATTGGAGTATTTATTTCATGCGCTACAGAGTCAACAAGCTCGCCGATCGATGCTAAGCGCGCGGAGTGATTCAATTGTTCCTGATAATCTTGAATTTTTTCTAAATTCTTTCTCGCTTCTTCCGATTTAATTCTTTTAAGGTTTAAGAAATAGATTATGAAAATAAAAGATAACATCGTTACAAGGATTATAATACCGAGTACAAAGAACAACTGAAATTTATCTCTCAATTTTGCCGTAACATCCGGCAGCAATGTTGAAATTGCTAAAAACCATTTTTGATTTTCTAAAATAATTGGCACATAAGCAAAAATTTTACTCGGCTCATCTCCCTGAACCCGGTACTCGCCGTAAGCAGGTTCTTTTGTTTGCAAAATTTTCAATTGTGTTTCAAATGAAATATGGCACGACCGGCAATCTGCATTTGTCTTGAAGATAGAATTAAAAAGCATTTCTTCATGTTTTGGATGATAAATCAGCCTTCCGTTTCCATCAAGTATCCAAACAAAATCGTTGCTGCGTAGTTTTAATGGGAGTATGAAATGTTTAATTAAAGAATCAAAATTTACAATGTAAGCGATTAATGAATTTTTTCTATTGACTTCTTTATTTAATGGCAGAACAATTAAGAAAGATTTCTCGCTGTGAATATCATCCAATCTTTCCGGCAACACTTCCGAAACCAAAAAATTATTAACCGCGAAGCTGTTGTGAAATTCTTCCAATAACACTTTTAGTTTATTCTCTACCCAAACAGGCGGTTCTTTGCCAGAGTAATAAACAATATTAGATAGAGAGTCAGTAATAATTATTGAAGAGATAATCGACTGATCATAGCTGACTCTGAAATTGTCAATCAACTCTCTTGATTCAATAATGTTATTGTTAAACTTAGGGTTACCCGTTAAGAAATTCATATCTTTTATAAGATGATCAAGAAAATACGCGATACCTCCGGAAACAACTTTTGTCATTTCTAATTGCTGCAGTTGATGATTCTTCTTAGAATCTTCGAGTATTAGCGAATAAATATTATTAACAAGGAAAAGAAACAACACAGTAATTGAAATCAGTGTAAAGAACAAAAGATATTTATATTTATTCTTCATCATATATCTACAAATACTTCTCAATCATTTTTAATAATTCATCCGCTTCAAATGGTTTGGCTAAGCAGTCTATACAGCCTGCTTCTAAAGAGCGTTCCTTATCTTCGGGGAATGTGTATCCTGATACTGCAATAATAGGGATGTGCGAATAATTATCATCGTTAGTAAGTGTTTTAGTTAAGTCCAAACCAGTCATTCCTCGTAAAGAAATATCCATTAAAATCAAATCTATTTGCACTGAAGCCAGGATTGGGAATGCCGCAAGAGCAGTAAAAGCAGAATAAGCATCATAATATTTTTCAAGAATTGATTTCATATACAACTGGTTTATTCCGTCATCTTCAACAACAAGAATGTTTTTTCTTCTACCCGGCTTGGACATTATTTTAACTCCAAAATAAAACGAATTCTAATTTCAATACATTTTACTTCCACAAAATTAATTGTAAAACAAAAATCACTCATGAATGAAAATTTTTTCAAGCGTTTGCATCTATTCATCTCCCTTGTTTATAGCTTCTTATTGATTCCTTTAGAACAAAAATCAACCCGGGTATAACTTTATAGATAACAGGGATAACCCCGCTTGAAAATATTCCAAACTTAACCATTTATAATATCCATTAAAAAGTTTAAATTAACAGTAGATTTTGAAGTTTAAATTAGCAAAAAGAATGTTAAGTTAGAGTATAACAAAATCGTTAAATCACTACAAATAGAATTATTTTCAGGCGTCGTTATGAAAAACTTAATTTTTTTAGTCAGTATTTTATTTATCGGCGGGTGTATGGAAACAAACGATAAAAATCTAAAAGAGAAGTATACCGAAGAAATAAAACAAACCGATTTAGATTTCTCGGCGCTATCGGAAAGTGAAGGCGTTACAAAAGCATTCATCAAATATTCTGATGAAGATGTTGTTATGCTTCGGGATAAAAAATTTCCAATTCTTGGCAAAAAAGAATTGAAGGATTATTATAACGCGCGCCCCGATGATGGTTCAATTCTAACATGGTATCCGATAAAAGCCGAAGCTGCAGAAAGCGGAGAGATTGGTTACTCGTTTGGAAATTGGAAGTATAAAACGAAAGACACAACGTTATTTGGCAACTACGTTTCTGTTTGGAGAAAAAATTCAAACGGCGAATGGAAATACATTCTTGACGGCGGCGTTACAACCCCAGCGCCTGAAGAAGGCAAATAATTTTTTAAATAAACTTAAGGGCTCCTCTGAAAATCCGTTAACTAACGGAATGCGGGCATATACTGCCAAACCGGCTTTCCGAATAGCGCCAATTATAGTAGAGTTTCTGCAAAATAGCTTCTCTGTCATTTCGAAGGAGTCTTCGACTGAGAAATCTCTTAAGAACATGAGATTTCTCCCTTCGGTCGAAATGACATTAACCTGAAAAATTTATTTTGCAGAAACTCTAGTTTTTAGAGATGCCCTTAAAAAATCATCTGTTTTCTAATGACAAATTATAACTCGTCTCTAATATATTAAACAACTTAACCCAATTTTTTTCTATTGACGGTCATTGGAAATTTTTGGCAGTTGACAAATTAGGTTTAACTGAATGATCAGAAATTTTTCTTTTCATTTTCACTTACCGATAATTTTCCGGAATTCACCGATTTTCTGTTTTATAAATTCCTTCCTATTACTACGTTAACGCGAGAAATAAAAAAAAATTATTAACAGGAGCTAGTTATGGCAAATGAAAATGGAAATAAAAGCAGATACTTCCTTGGAACGTTACTAATTATTGTTGGAATTATATTCCTTCTTAACACGCTTGATATTTTTTCAGTACATATTTTTTCATTCCCATTTATTTTATTTATAATCGGATTGATTATGTTAGTTAACGATAGGAGCAAAACTCTTGCGATCATTTTTATGGCGGTCGGCGGATTTTTTCTTCTCGATGATATCTTTCCCAATATTCACATTAACGGCAATTTGATTTTTCCGGCAGCAATAATAGCGCTTGGAATATATATAATTTTCAAACAGCGCAAAGAAACAACAACGGAAGAAAGAGTATTAAACGGTTACCATAGTGACGATTTTTTCGATGATACAAGCGTCTTTGGCGGAAGTAACAGAATAGTAAATTCTAAAAATTTCAAGGGCGGAAATATCACTGCAATATTCGGCGGCTCCGAAATAGATTTAACTAACGCCGAAATAACAGACGGCACAGCAGTAATTGATGTGCTTACTATATTCGGAGGAACAACGCTTATCGTCCCCCGCGATTGGAATATTCAAATCAGCGTAACGCCAATCTTTGGCGGATTTGGAAATAAAGTCAGACGTGAACCGGGCGCAAACGTTGATTTGTCAAAAACGCTGGTAATTAAAGGTACCGCGATATTTGGCGGCGGCGAAGTAAAATCAATATTTTGAGATTGAATAGATGTTTACTAATCCAGTACTAAAAAGCAGTAAAAACATTTTCTCGTACATCTTTTTTTCGGTGGTCTTTACTGTAGTTTATGTTTTATTTCTTCAGTCTGCAACTGGAATAAGGATTACTGCTGCAGTAATTGATGGACTTGTTTATAACTATTTGCTTTTTGGTATGGGAATTAGCTACTGGTATCCTGCCCGCTTTATTTCTATTGAAGATAATTCCGTAACCAAAATAGTGGTAACTCATCTTGTGGGAGCTTTGCTTGCAACCACTATTTGGATTGGTCTAGGACATCTTATTCTTAATTTGGTGATTGATTATTTCAAAATAGAAAACTGGCAAATAGGTAATATGATTGCCTGGCGAGCGCTTATCGGAATAATGTTTTACTTCCTCATCGTTTCCTTTTATTATATGACAATTTATTACATCGGTTTCCGCGAGCGCTCAATTAGAGAAACAGAGTTAAAAAATTTAATTACACAAGCCGAGTTAAAGTCTCTCAAGTTTCAAATTAATCCTCATTTTATTTTTAACAGCCTGAACTCGATGAGCGCATTAACTTCAATTGACCCTGAGCGCGCACGAAGTATGATTTTAAAACTTGCTGATTTTTTGCGCTACACACTTGCAAATAACGACAAACAAAAAAACAAACTCCGCGAAGAACTTACTAACATTAAACTTTATCTCGAAATTGAAAAGATCAGGTTTGAAGATAAGTTTGAATATATAGAAGAATTAGATGAAGTATGCCTTGACCATCCCGTACCGAATATGATACTACAGCCGTTGTTTGAAAACGCAATTAAACACTCTGTCTACGAAACCCTCGAACCGGTTACTCTTTCGCTAAAATGTTCGCATGATGAGGAGTTTTTAAAGATAACCCTTGAAAATAATTTTGAAAAAAACGGAACAAAGAGAAAGGGAGCCGGCGTTGGATTGCAAAATATAAGTAACAGGCTTAAACTTATTTATGGCAGACAAAATTTGATGAAGATTGAAACTGACGAAAACATTTTCAGGGTAGTGTTGTATATCCCCTGCGAAAATATCACCAATATTAAAAATTAATTCACAAAGCGATTGTTATGAAAGATAAAAAAGACGACAAAATCTTGACACTGCATCCCCAAGGCAAAAAAGGAGTAAACATTTCTCTGCATAAGTATGAGCAAATTAAAAATTTTATTTTAAAAACAATCAAAAAAAAGGGAGTGATTACTTTTAAGGAACTATCAGACATCGCAGTTAAAAAACTTACGGTAAAATTTGACGGCAAAGTTCTATGGTATATTGTAACTGTTAAATTAGACCTCGAAGCGAGAAACCTCATAGAAAGAATTCCGAATTCTAACCCGCAAAAAATTAAAGCAAAATAAAACCAACATAGGCGCAATATGTGAATCGGTTTTATTGTTATTATATTAGCGGTAGTATAAAAACAATTTCACTGCAAAATGACAGAACCTATTAGTGCAATAATAATTGATGATGAAAAACTCGGAAGAGAAGTAGTTAAAAATTATTTGAAAGAATATCCTTCCGTTAGCATTGCCGCCGAATGCTCAAATGGTTTTGACGGGATAAAAAAGATAACCGAACTTAAGCCCGATTTAATTTTTCTCGATATTCAAATGCCTAAAATAAATGGCTTTGAGATGCTCGAACTTATCGATAATCCACCGGTTATTATATTTACAACTGCATACGACCATTTTGCATTAAAAGCATTTGAAGTTAATGCGGCTGACTATCTGCTCAAGCCTTTTTCAAAAGTTAGATTTGATGAAGCATTTAAAAAAGCTCTCCTTCACTTAAAAGACAAACCAGCCCAAAATTCTATCGTCAAAAATCTAATCGAAGAAAAAGATAACAAGGCGGAGTATCTTGAGAGGATCGTTATTAAAGACGGCACCAAAATATTTATTGTGCCGATTGAAACTGTAAAATATATTGAAGCTCAGGATGATTATGTTAAAATTTATTCAGACAGCGGGAATTATTTAAAACAAAAAACAATGAAGTACTTTGAAGCTCATTTAAACCCGGAAAATTTTATTCGGATACACCGTTCATATATTGCAGCAGTGGATGAGATAAAAAATTTAGAACTATTCGAAAAAGAATCTTACCGCATTACTTTAAAAGACGCCAAACAGCTCCCCGTAAGCAAAAACGGTTATGAAAAACTTAGGGAGATATTGTTTTGAGGAAACCATTATTATTCATTGTTATATCTCATATTTTCAACTCTTTATTTTACCACAAGGTTCATAAAGGTAAAACACAAAGGAATAAAAAGTGGAAGCAAACTAATTTTACAATGCTGAAATATCATTCAAATATCTCTTTCGATTAAAATTATTTTCACTTAGTTTGCAGACAAAAGAACTAATTATTAATTAAAGATACTAATGGCAAAACAAACCGGCTTAACGAATGAACGCGAACTTGTAAGTAAGTTAACGGAATGGTTTAACGAAACTATTCAGCGCAATAAACTTCCTATCAAAGAAGCGACTAACGAATCACCCGCTAAGTACGATGCCAAAACTTTCTTCGGCGATATTGTTTTATGGATAAACCGTGAAGCAAGGCAAGCCTATTCGTACATAGAAATTAAACCGCCGTTTGCCGTTAAAGAGAATCTTGACACGCTAAGAAAAAAAGCGATAAGCTACAAGGTTAAGTATTGCTTTACCTGGGACTTTCAAAACTTAAACGCTTATGAACTAATAAAAAACAAGCTTAATCTCCTTACAAGCGAGCCAACACAGGTGATGGTTAATATTAATGATTGGCTTCGCGGAGATGTACAAGCGGTTATAAAGAAATATATCAACAGTATTTGTGAAGAGATAGTTAATCTTAACGAGACAGGAAAGTTCAGAAAATTTGTACCCGATAAAGTTTATTTTGTTAATTACATAAGAGAAACGGTTAATAAACTCGTTCCGCAGTTCGAAAAACATTACTCCGATATTGCGAAAGACAAAAGTAAACGAACGCGCATTATTCTATATGGAAGAACTCAAGGCATCGCTTATAATAATCCCGGTGATTACTACCGCTTAATTGCCCGGCAGAGTGTTTACACCCTTGTAACAAAAATTATTTTCTATCTTACCGTTAGGCGATACTTCAGCGAACTTCCCGATCTTTATGTAACAGGCGAACCGGACTTTGAACGCTACTTGAAAATTGCTTTTGCCAAAGCGCAGGAAAAAGATTGGCAGGCGGTTTTTGAAGAGTCCGAAATTGAAGAATTTGGCATCCCGAAATCGTGCCATGACGATTTGCTTGATTTTTTTTCAGAAATGAAAGTTTATCACTTCGGTGAGTTACCCGAAGATGTTATTGGCGAACTTTTTGAGGAAATTATAGACCCCGATAAACGTCACTCACTTGGTCAATATTTTACGAATGAAAATCTAGTTGACTTTATTCTCGGCTTTGTAGTGAACACAGAGAAAGGATTTTATGCAGATACCACTTGCGGCTCAGGCACGTTTCTTATCCGAATCTATGACAGGTTAAAGCATCTCTCAAAACAAATAAAACATAACGAACTGCTTGATAAAATTTGGGGTTTTGATATTGCAAAGTTTCCGGCGGAACTCGCCACTATAAATTTGTTCAAGCAAGATGTTTCCAACTTTGAAAATTTTCCTCGTGTAAGGCGTACCGATATTTTTAAAGTGAACAAGGGAGACGCTTACGATTTCCCGCCTCCTTCGGTTAGCAAAGCAGATAAGAAAATTAAAATTATAATTCCAACCTTTAATGCTATCGTTGGTAATTTCCCTTTCATCCGGCAGGAACTTATTGAGAAAGAAGAAAAAGGATATAAGCTTTATCTTACAAAAGTTTTAGCGCACGATTATTTTCTAACCTATCCAAAACTCTTTCTTATCAAGGACTTCAATGGAGGGTTGATAGAACGTTTAGGGAAACTTTCTCCCGAACAGCTAAAGAAAGAAATCAATTATTACGTTGACAAAGGGAATATTCAATTAAAGCTTTCCGGGCAGGCGGATATTTACACCTATATTTTTATCCACACCGCAACACTTCTTGCCGAAAAAGGAATGTTCGCCGTTATTACTTCTAATTCATGGTTGGATGTTTCTTACGGTTCTGTTTTAAAAGAATTCTTTTTAGATAACTTTAAAGTAAAAACTATAATCGGTTCATGGGCTGAACCCTGGTTTGATGACGCCGCAGTAAACACGGTGGTAACAATTCTGGAAAAGGAAAGAAACAAGAATGAACGGGATAAAAACATTACACGCTTTGTAAAATTGAAAAAGAAATTTACAGAACTCATACCGTCCCAAGATCTGAAATTAGAATCTATTAAAAGATGGCAGACTATTGACCGGCTTGTAGAAATAGTTGAGAGCGCACAATACAATGATAAAACCGAAAAAGTCGCGGAAAATATTTCTTCACTTGATGTTGACGAGATGAGAGTGAGGTTAGTGAAACAATCCTTTTTAAGAAATGAAATTAAAATGAACGGCGAGCTTGCAAAATGGGGTAAATACTTGCGCGCCCCTGATGTTTATTTTGAAATCTTAGATAAATGCAAAGACAAACTTATTCCTCTTAAAGATATTGCAGAAGTAAGGTTCGGCATTAAAACCGGTATTAATGAATTCTTCTATCTCCAAATAAACGAAGGCAAAGAAAAAGTAAAAGGATGTTTGTATTGCCTGAATGCAAGAGGTTGGGAAGGATTTATTGAAGATAAATACCTTCGTGCAGTAATTAAAAGTCCGAAAGAATCCACAAGCATCACCATTGACCCTTCAAAGCTGAAGAATAAATTATTTCTGTGCAATGAAAGCAAAACCGATCTACGAAAGAAAGGTGACAAGTACGCACTTAAATACATTGAGTGGGGAGAGAAGCAGCGAACAAAAGAAAATATTTCATGGACGGAAGTGCCTTCGGTGCAAGGGAGAGTGCATTGGTGGGGAATTGAAGTAAAAGAATATTCTAACTTATTATGGCCTAAAGCATTTAATGATAGATTCCCGATTCTAGCTAATGATGAGTACTTAGTTGCTGATAGATTGTATGAAATAACTTTATTCAAGAAGGAACTCACAAACAAAGTAAAGTATATTTTAAATTCAACGCTGCAATATCTTTTTATCGAAATTAATGGTAGAATAAACTTGGGTGAAGGGGCTTTGGATAATATGACTTATGAAGCTGAATTATGTGAAACGGTAAACCCCAACTTACTTGCCGCAGTTAGTTTGGATAAAAAGACTCTATCTAGAAAAATATTGCCGATCTTCAATGAAGTAAAACAAAAAGACAGAAAAGAACTTGACACAAAAATATTAGAAGCTCTAGGGTTAGACGCAAAGATTTATCTCCCTAAAATATATGATGGTTTATGTGAGCTTGTAAAAGAACGGCTTGAACTGCCGAAGATGAGGAAGAAAAAACAGAAGGAAGAAGTAAAGTTTGCATATAGCAAAGTAAAAGAAGATGTAATTGAAGATTGTCTGCCGGATGGGATAAAAAAATTTCCGCAAGACTTTTACACAAAAGGAAATTACGGTGAACTTGATTTTGAAACATACCCAACAAACGGCAAACCGCTTATCACGGATGCCTTTTTTAACAGATTTCAGATGCAGACCGAAACCGGTGAAACAATACTTGAAGTTGACAGTGAAGTAAAAGCAGAATTTGTAGAATTGCTTTCACTGCAAAAAACCTATCAATTAAAAATACCAGTAAAAGAAAAAGTAGTTGAACAAATAGTAAAAAACTATAGAGCATATATATCAACACTAAACGAACAACTCACTGCAAACGCAAAAGAAAAACTCCACGAATGGGCGCTTGCAGAAAAGATGGCAAAAGAAATTTTAGAAGCGTTTGGGGTGGAGGTAAGCTGATAAAGTGCTAATCTGTGAGAAATAGTTTAGGCAAAAAGGGGAATAAAAAACCCTCATGGTTTTTTATGAAGATTCATTGAATTTATTTTTTCGCATGGCAAACATAGCAAGGCGTTGTTTTCCAGCTATCGCCGATGTCTATTGGATGCTTATATTCTATTCCATTCAATGAAAATTCAATTTTGTTATCTGAAAATTCTTGCGCAAGCAAGGTGTGGCACACATTGCAGTCGTGCGAAATTACTTTGCCTTCGGGGCTTACATGTTTACCATCGTGGCATCTAAAACAGCCCGGCGCATACATATGCCCTATTTGATCGGGGAAAGAACGCCAGTTGGCATTCATGTATGGAAAATAATTTCTTTTATATATTTTTTGAACTGTTGTAACTGCCTGGGTTATACTTCCTTTTTTCTCCCTGGCAATTTCGGGATAATGCGCTTCATAAAAATTTTCGATAAATGTTTTAATGCTGTCAAGCGCAATTTCTTTTGATGAATATCCTTTCTCCAGAGCATTAACCGCTGTGCTTTTTATATACGGTAGTTCGGTGTCAATATCGTCAACCGACATAAAATTATTTACAGAAACTGCGGGGTTATGATAAATATGCGAAGGGCGATTATGACAGTCGATGCAGTCCATTCTTCTACTAACACCGGCAGCTATCATTTTGTCAGAAATATTTTTATCAGTTGTGCGGTATTCGGTAACCTTGCCATCCCGAGCTACCGAACGGACATAAGGAATAACCATCCTTCTTTTGTCAAGACTTGTGTAAGTAATTTCATTGTTGATATTCATATGCCAATGAATGCCGGTAGTAACTCCCGTTTCATCATGCCCGCCCCCTATTTTCATTAACAAAGTCATCGACCAGCGACTGTTTTCCTCGTTAGAAGCAAAATAAGTGTTGGTAATTTTTTTCTCCCCGTAAAAATGGCTTGGCCAGTGGCATTGTTCGCAGGTTTGCTGTGCAGGGCGCAAGTTTTCAATTGGCGTTGGTATAGGTCTCGCATATTTATTAAAAAGAACTGAATAAACCTGGTAAGAGCCAGAAAGTTTTGCGCGAACAAACCAATCTGCGCCGGAGCCGATATGGCATTTAACGCAACCTACTTTTGCGTGAGGCGATGTTTGATAAGCGGTGTACTCGGGCTCCATTACTTTATGGCAAACAGTTCCGCAGAACTCATCGGAGTCAGTATATTCATACGCTTTAAAGCTTCCAAATGTTGATAAGAACAATAGGACAATCGTGCCTAATGAAAAAACAATAAGCGCTGTGCGCTGCTTCGGGTCGTTTAAATTAATAACCGGAAAATCTTTTCTTGCAGTTATTCCTCTTTTATTTCTTCTGCGCTCCCTAATTGCGCCGAAGGCAATTAGCAGTAAACCGATTATCAGCACGGCAGGAAGAACAACGAACGTTACAATTCCAACGTAAGGTTTAGGATTTTTCTCGAGGGCTTCAAAGATTATTAAGAAAATAATAATACCGAAACTGATTGAAGCGAGAGCCGCTCCCATAAAAGAGATTGGATTGTAAAATATATCGGGGTATTTTCTTTTCCTAATTTTCATAATTCAAAAATGCCTTATCTATAAGAAAAAATCATAGCGTAAATTATCCAAATAATAATAAAAAAGCCGAGAGATAAAGCCGTCCAACCAAAAACTTTGATCCCCCTAATTACAATAGGTTGATAAGCTTCAACAAAATGATTCTCTAATTCTCCTTTTTCTACTAATTCTTTATATTCTTGCGGTCTGTCAATTTTAAATTCTTCTAAAGGCATTCTTCCCGTAAAGATAACAATATCCATAGGGAATTTTTCGGGACGAAGATGCGTATTAAAAAAATGAATTGTAAAAATAAATCCGGTTGCAAGTAAAGCTTCATCGCTGTGAATAATTGTGGCTACATTTAAAACCCAGCCCGGCATAAACCGTGTAAAAAATTCCGGAAACCAAAGCGTCAAACCGGTAGAACCAATTACAAACATTCCCCAAAAAACAGCAAAGTAGTCAAATTTTTCCCAATAAGTCCAGCGTCCAAATTCGGGGCGTTCGCCTTTACCCAAAAACCACTTTAGCGATCCGATGAAATCTTCCAAATCTTTTTTATTAAAAAGAATTGAGTCTTTCCCGAAGATTAATTTTTTCCATGTTCCTGCCTCTTTTCTTTTAATTCGGATAAGATCGCCAATATGCGTAATGAAAACACAAATCATAACAAAAGCGGCAAACCGATGAATCGAACCTGCGGCTTCAAAACCACCGAAGAAATGTGAAAGAATAACTGCCCAACTTGTATAAGAAAATTTCAAGGACATACCCGTTAGCGATAAGCTAATGAAACTGATAATCATTAAAATATGAAGCCCTCTGTTGAGGCGCGAAAACCTTAAAACCTGGTCTTCTTCTTTAAGCATTCTTTCCATTTTCTTTCTTGCTTTCAGATAAGTCTGTTTTATTCACTAAATTTTCTTTATCCTTAATTCTTTTCGCTAATTCACGTCTCCATTTTAATGAACGGGGAAGCCAAAGCAAAGTATGTACTCCGGCAATGAAAAAAGTACCAACAAGCAAACCGGTCATTCCCCAAAAAGTCCAAAATAAAATTGGATATTTTTGTGGATCGTGATGTGTTGCATGAGTAAAGTAACCGGCAAATTTTCTTGTTGCTCCTTCATGACATTTTTGACAAGTCTTTAAAACATTTTTCCGGCTCAAATGAGATTTTGGGTCCGATGGAGAAAGAATATCGTGCGCACCATGGCAATCGTAACATTTAGCAGTTTTAGTATATCCTAATTGAGAAACTTTTCCATGGTAAGTATCAAAATATGTTTTAGCAATTTCAACATGACATCTGCCGCATTGATCCATTATGTGAAGTTTAAATCCTTCAGAATCTGCTCTTTTAATTTTATGTGCGCTATGGCAGTCATTGCACGATGGGAGATTTTGTGAATCGGATATTTTTGAGGAGTGAATGCTCTTTTCAAATTTTTCCTGAATCCCGTGATGACATGTGCCGCACGTTGCCGCAACATTTTTTGCGTTGACGCTGGACTTTTCATTCGTATGAGGTAATTCGCGGTGGGCGGTATGGCATGCCGTGCAGGTTGCTGTAACGGTAAGCCCGCTTTTCATTAATCCTTTTCCGTGAATGCTTTCCGTATAACTTTCAATAATTTGATGTTCCTGCCCTTTATAACGAACAGCCGCTTGTTCTCCTTCACGGTGACAGGATGCACATAATTTAGGAATGTTCGTTGCAAATATTGGAGATGCAGGATCTTTTTTCCCTAAAGTTCCGTGCGTTCCATGACATTCCGAGCAGGTTGGCGCATTAGGGTCCTTTTTTGCGGCAAGCATTCCGTGTGTGCTTTGTTTGTATTCATCCCCAACCTCAGCATGGCATGATGTGCAATCTACTTTTTGCTTTATTGTTTCACAAGGACGAACACTCGAAGCATTCACTTCCGCATGACACTGGCTGCAAGCAGTTTTATTGTGAATTGAAAGTTCGTATTCATTAATAACAACATAAAGTGAATGACCATCTTTAGAAGATTTAATACTTTCAGCTTGATGACAGGTCATGCAATCTTTATTTGCCATTCCTAATTCATAAAAAACTTTTCTAATTTTATGGGGTTGATGGCAGTCAATACATGCTGGCAAAATGTGCGATTTTTTTTCCCATAATTCCCCCTTGATAATTTTGCGGTGAACCTCTTCGATCATCACATGACATTTTGTACATGTAGAGGCAATGTTTTTACGCGCAATTGAAGAAGCGGGATCAGTGTGCGGCA
>Ga0210044_10004624_pt1 | contig 19118 bp, 16 predicted proteins | sample CryGey13umfilter_2_FD_183959 | JGI IMG/M metagenome (GOLD analysis project Ga0210044, IMG submission 183959) | Groundwater microbial communities from aquifer in Utah, USA - Crystal Geyser 4/9/14 3 um filter (SPAdes) (version 2) | ecosystem: Environmental > Aquatic > Deep subsurface >... | reverse complement strand
TTTTTGCTTTTTTAAGATTTCAAATTATAATTTTAACCTAAAACTATTCTGCTGATTTGATTATAAATCGTTATCAAATTACGATATTCATTTTTCCTTGTAATTCTTGCTCTAATCAATGCGAAATGAATTAATGTATTATTGTATAATAATTTGTATTTTATTGAAATTAAGCTTGTTAATGTAAGAGCAAAAAAATAATCCCAATAGAAATCTCTAAAAATAATTAGTGGAATTAAGCTTAATAAGAAATAAAAAAGGGGTAAAACAAAGAGTCCTATTACAAATTTTATGGAAGAGTGAAATTGTGGATCTTTAATCTTGTCTTTAAGAAACTTGTGAATATAATAATAAGGAATAAAATTATTTATTAGTGCAAAAATAAAGATTGGCAATCCAGCAATTAGCATGAGGATATTCAAAATAAATTTTATCCAATTGGTTTTAGCAATTTCATAAGATTTCAATCCAGTTTTGTCAAAAATAATTTGAAATTTTTCGAGTAAAGTTTTCAATTCCTCTTTCATTGATTTATCCAAAGTGGCAATTTTAAATATAGTTATTTTATCAATTTTAAACCAGTTTTTGTTTGGAGCATGAATCTTATTTTTTTTTGCAGTCTTTTTTCTTAAAATATATCTGCATTTCTCGTAAATTTCATAGTATTCAAGGTCTTCAATGTCAATAATTAATGGTTTTATTTTGATGTAAATCTCATCACGTAATTCAAGCATTGCTTTTTGTGGATTTTCCAGATATCTTTCTTTATAATCTTTTATGCTAATTGGTTTGCCATAGTTTATTTGTAGTAAGCTATTAGTATTAATGTAATTATCGTAATAAATTCCTACTGGAACTATTTCAATATCCACATTAAAATTGTTTTTTTCCTCCGTTAGAAAAACTATTCTTGGAATTGCTTTTTTTAAAGGTCTAAGACTTCTTTTTCCAAAATGAAGAGCCTCTGGGAAAAGTGCCATGGCCATTTTATGTTCAAGAATTTCGGAACTTTTATTGAATATAAATTCATTATTTTTTAAGCTATCAGCGCCATCTCTAATTCTATAAACTGGCAACATTTTAAAATATGAAAATATTGGTATTAAAAAAGATTTAAAAATATCGGCTCTGGTAAGAAATACTGTTTGAAGTGGGTTAGTGAATATTACTGCCAATGGATCCATCAAAGCATTTTGATGGTTTGGAGCAAAAATTACTGCTTTGTTTTTTGGAATATTTTCTTTGCCAATTATAATTATTCTGCGATAAAACCAATCGTGCAAAAGTTTTATAAAGAATTTAAGAATTGCATAACCCAACGACCATTTATTCATATTTATTTCTTTAACTTAGGTGATACTATGTTTTAGGAATTGTATCTAATAATGTGTTCAAATTTATAATACAATAATTTCATTTAAAAATAAATCTGCATTTAGTCCTCTATTGAAATAATCTGTAAAAATAAAAAAAAGCTTACGCAAAACTGCAATAAGCTTTAATTTATACAAGTTATCAAGGGTTATTTTTTGATGCCAAGATACCAAAGGATATTCTTCTTTTTCTTAAAGACCTGTTTTACTGGCTTTTCCATAGGTTTAATGTTTTTCGGCACATCATTTTTGAATTCGTTTCTATCATCTTTTGGAATTTGTTCATCAATTATTTTATCATTTAAACTTTTGGCAGTAACTTCTTCAAATGGTGTATTATCTATAATTATATTGTCTATATTTATAGGATTAATAGATTCGTTATAGATGTCTGACTTATGAATTGAATTAATGTATTGTAAAATTGTAGGAGACGTGTTGAAGTTTTCAAAGTCAAAATATTCAACTTCATTTATCACAATTTTATTGGTATTTTTAATATTAAAATTGGCTGATTCTGTAGTCTTATCTGTTAAATTTGTTTCAAACTTAGTATTTAAATTGGCTTTTTCATTAGACGATTTATTCATTTGATAGCTGTTTTCTATTTTTGTTTCTTCAATAAAAACTCCTTGAGAATTTTTATCTTTAGCAAAATAGAAATAAGACAAAATGCAGATAATAATAGCCGAAATGGAAGCAATAATTACTTTATAAAATTTTGATAAGAAATTTCCAATAAAACTTCCTGAAGCAGTTGATCCAGCAACTTCATTCTTAAGTTTATTTTTCATTTCTTCCCAATATTCTGGTTTAAATTCGTAGTTGATTTCATTCAACTTTGTTCTAAACAGATTATCTAAATTTAATTTACTCATATCTTAAATCTATAATAGATTGTTAATCTTATTCATTAATAACTTACGCGCATTTTGAAGATGCCAATGGGAAGTTCCCTCGCTAATATTTAATAACTCACTAATTTCTTTATGTTTATAACCTTCAATAATATACATATTAAAAACAATTTTACTTGCATTAGGAAGTTCTTGAATCATTTTCATAATATCTTCTGAATTAATGTTAGATGCAGCTTCATTTTCTACAAATAATTCTTCATTCAAATAATTGATATCATCGATGTCAACTTTATCAAATTTCTTAGATTTAATATAATCCAGAGAAGTATTCACCATCGTCTTCTTCATCCAGCCTTCAAAAGAACCAACTCCTGTATAATATTCAATTTTAGTAAAAACTTTTAAGAATGCAGTATTTACAACCTCCTTGGCATCATCCCAATTTTCGCAATAGTGCATTCCAATACTCATCATAAGACCAAAATATTTCTTATAAAGAACTTCCTGAGACTTTTTATCTTGCCTCTTTAAACCATCAACCAACTTATCAATATCTCTTTTGTTGGCACTTTTCATTGAACATTATGCTTTAGACGATTGTTATTATTATTTACTTTGGTTCATAAAATTAATAAAGAGAATAAAATCTTATTATTATTGTACATTTGGCTAAATACTTAATAATAAAACGATTATTTAACAAATCACTTAATAATCGTTAAATCAATTTAACCTCATTCTCAAAAAGAATGACTTCAAAAGTATAATAAATGTTGTTACAACAGATTAATAATTAATCATTTTACTAAAGATTTATTGTTTTAAATTTGCTTTCACAAGAATTTTAATGAAATTATATGAAATCATTTAAAAATGAGCTTAATTTAATCCTGGATTTTTTGAAATTGTTGAACCTTTCTAATAACAGAGATTGGTTTGAGTCAAATAAATCAAAATATTTAGAAGCAAAGTTGGCTTTTGAAAAAATTACAGAATTTTTAATGAATGAGGTTTCGACATTTGACAGATCTTTCATACCCACAAAACCACAAGATTATATTTTTAGAATTTACAAGGATGTGAGATTTTCGAAAGATAAATTGCCATATAAGGAGCAATTTGGTGCAATATTAACCAATGGAGGGCGAAAAAGTAAATATGCCGGTTACTATTTCCATATTGAGAGAGATAATAGCATGGCGGCTGGTGGAATATATTGCCCAGAAGCTGTTGAATTAAAGTCTGTTAGAACTGAAATATTGACTAATCATAAAAAGTTTAATGAAATATTATCAGAAGCTGATTTTAAAGAGAATTTTGTTGGCTTGGTAGACATTAAACTTAAAAGGCCTCCTAAGGGTTTTCCTCAAGATCATCCGCAGATTGATTTGGTTAAATATAAGAGTTATATTTATTCAAAGAAATTTACAGATAATCAAGTGCTTGCCGATAATTTTATTGAAGAAATATTAAATACATTTAAGGCTATGAAAAATATGAATTCATTTATTAACCATGCAATAGATATGATTTATGAACAATAGAAAATTATTTTTAGGTCTTTGGGCAGGATTATTAATTCTATTAATTTTTTCTTATCGTAATCACTTTGACAATGATTTTGAGTTTGATGACGGGCACACAATTCAAAACAATATTTACATACAAAGTCTTAAAAATATACCCAAATTTTTTGTCGATGGTGCTGAAACATTTAGCACCTTGCCAGCAAATCAACTTTATAGACCTTTTGTAAGTACCACAATTGCAATAGATTATTGGTTAAGTACAGTTTTTGATAAAAATGGTAGTGGTTTCAATCCTGTTTCCTATCATTTTTCAATGTTTGTCGAATATTTGTTTATGCTTTGGCTATTTTATCTTTTAGTCATCAAAGTTTTTGATAGTGCCTTACAAAACGATTGGAATAAATGGTTAGCTTTATTTGCAACTGCTTGGTTTGGAATTCATGCTGTAAATGCTGAAACTTTAAATTATATTATTTCTCGAAGCGACTTGCTTTCCACATTTTTTGTTTTAGCATCCTTTGTCATATTTATTTACTATCCGAAAAAAAGAAAATATGGAATATTTCTTATTCCATTTGTTTTGGGCATGTTTACCAAATTGACTACTGCTATGTTTGGGCCTCTTCTTCTTTTATATTACTTGTTATTTGAGTTTGATTTTAGCCTTTTAAAATCAAAATCGAATATTTCAAAAAAAATAAATATTAAGGAATTATTTTTCCAAGCTGTCATTATTGCATTAATAACAATTGTTGGAACAATATTTATAATCGACATGCAAGCTGATACTTACACTACTGGTGGAAGTTCAAGATGGCTATATTTAATAACACAACCTTTTGTCGTTTTTCACTATTTTATATCTTTTTTTATTCCATATAATCTCAGTGCCGATACAGATTGGTCTCTTATTGAATCGGTATTTAATTGGCGATTTATTGTAGGAATTTCATTTGTTGTTGCAATGTTATTTATTGCTTTCAAAGCTTTTAAAGAGAAGATTTATAGACCAATTGCTTTTGGAATTCTATGGTTTTTTTTGGCTTTAGCTCCAACCTCAACATTAATTCCATTTGCTGAAGTATTGAATGACCATAGAATGATGTATCCTTTTGTGGGTCTTGCTTTTGCAGTTGTTTGGACTTTAGCTACACTCTTTTACAAGTATTTTGATTTGGTAATGAATTCCTACTGGTTAAAAAACTTAATAATTAGTCTAATGGCAATAATAATTATTGGTCATAGTTTTGGAGTTATGAATCGAGTAGAAGTGTGGGACAATGGAAAAAATCTTTGGTACGATGTAACTCAGAAGAGCCCAAAAAATGGTAGAGGCTTAATGAATTATGGACTTCAATTAATGGCTGAAGCAAAATATAAAGAGGCATTAAATTATTATTATAAAGCTGCTCAATTAATGCCTTATTATAGTTATCTATTTACAAATATGGCTATCGCTCAAAATGCTCTTGATAGCTTGCCACAAGCGGAAGTGAATTTCAAAAAGGCAATAAATCTGGCTCCTCTTTCTTATAATGGATATTACTTTTATGCAATTTTTTTAAGAGATAAAAATAGAAATGACGAAGCTGTTAGGCAGTTCCTAAATGTTGTGGATTTGGCTCCTCAATTTATTTTTGCCCGTTACGCATTGATGGAGCAATATTTAAACAATAATCAGTTGAATAATCTTAATGATTTAGTTAAAGAAAGCATTAAAATGTTTCCCGATGATATCACTGTAAATTATTATAATAATTGGATTATAAATAAAAATAATCAAACACAAACTCTTGAAAAAGAAGCCATTATCTCTGGAGATGTTAAAAAAATGATTGAACTTAGCATGATTTATTATAATTCAGGTAATTTTGAAAAATGCGTCGAAATTTGCACGAAAATTATTCAAAGCCATAGTGATAATGTGATTGCTTATAATAATCTTATTGCCGCTTTAAATAATTTAGGTCGATATTCAGAGTCAATTAAATACGGAAATCAGGCTTTAAAAATTGACCCCGAGAATCAACTTTTAAAAAATAATATTGCCGCTGCTCAAAAAAGATTCGACTTAAGAAATACTTCTATAAAAGGAATGACAGCTGATCAAATAATAAATTTGAGTTTACTTTATTATAATGAGGGGATGTATCAGGAATGTGCTAGGGTTTGCGAAGAATTGGTTAAAAGCAAGCCAAATAATGCACTGGCATACAACAATATATGTTGCGCATATAATGCACTTGGTGAATGGGAAAAGGCAATTATAGCTGGTGAAAAAGCATTAAAAATTGATGCAAATTTCCAACTGGCAAAAAATAATGTGGCGTTAGCTAAGAAGAATTTGCAGAAAAAAACCAATGAATGAAATAGTTCATGACCTGAGCATAATTTTTGAGAAAAATAAATCTTCCCAAAAGGCAATAGAAATGTCGGCTTATATGAAAAATAAGTTTGATTTTTTGGGTATTAAATCTTCACTTCGCCGAGAACTTCAAAAAGAAGCAATGTCTGCTATTAGTAAAGTTTCATTATCTGAATTTATTTCAATAGTTAATGAACTTTGGGAGATGCCATTTCGGGAATATCAATATTGCGCTTGCGAGATCTTGGAAAGATATGCAAATAAATTACCAGCGAGTTATATAACTCAATTCGAAAGGCTCATAACAAGTAAATCATGGTGGGATAGTGTTGATGGAATTGCTCCAAGAAGTTTAGGAATCTTCTTAAAAAATTACCCTTTTTTGATTGAAGAAAATATAAAATGTTGGGTTGAAAGTAGCAATATCTGGTTGAAACGCTCCGCTATATTATTTCAGCTAAAATATAAGAAATTTACCAATCAAACTATTCTATTTCAGATTATTAAAAGTCTTAGCAAAGAAAATGAATTTTTCATTCGAAAAGCCATTGGCTGGGCTTTGCGAGAATATTCAAAGACTAATCCTAAGGCAGTTTTGAAATTTGTGGAATTTAATGACATATCTATTTTATCCAAGCGCGAAGCTCTAAAAATAATATTAGAAAAAGAGTAAAAGCGAGGTTTTTAGAAAAAATTGAAGTGCAAAACTTTAAATCGAAAATGAATCTTTATTTAACTGACTAAATTTATTTTTACGAAGGATAAAGTGCTCAAAAACAATATTTTTTTGATAAATTTTGCTAACATTAGTTTGATGTATTGCTTTTCTTTTTTTATAATTTTTAGAAAGGTTTTTGTAAAAGTGAAAATGGGCTTTCATCACCGCCAAAGAATCTCTCCAATTGCCCTCAACTAAAAATTTTATACCCGCAACTCCATCCCAAATTAAGCGGAAAATAAAAACTCTTTTAAACCTTTTCTTTGGCAAGTTTTTATACAAAAGATAAAAATTGTTTCTGAAATTTAAATAAGTTTTTGTTGGAGAATTTTTCGGCAAAGTGCCTCCACCTACATGAAATACAACAGATTGTGGGTGTACCATAATTTTGTAACCTTTGTTCTTTAATCTCCAACAGAGATCAATTTCTTCCATGTGAGCAAAGAAATCTTCGTCGAGTCCACCAACTTCCCAAAAATATTTGGCGCGTACAAACATTGCTGCACCAGTAGCCCAAAAGACTTCCTCAACATTTTCATATTGTGCTTCGTCTTTTTCAAGATGACCAAAAATACGTCCCCGACAGAAAGGATAGCCCCATTTATCAATAAAACCTCCAGCTGCTCCAGCATATTCAAATTCGTCCTGTTGATAGTATGATCTTAATTTTGGTTGGCAAGCTGCTATCATTGAATCGTTTTCCATCAAATCAAATAATGGATCTATCCAGTTAGGAGTAACTTCAATATCTGAATTAAGTAAAATGTAATAGTCTGATTTTATTTGCTTTAGCGCATCATTATAACCCTTGGCAAAGCCACCGTTTTCGCTATTTTTAATAATTCTAATATTTGGATAATTAATTGCCATAAACGAAATCGAATCGTCAGATGAATTATTATCTGCCATTATAATTTCAGCATCTCCACTATTGCTAACAACTGATGGAAGAAATTTTTCTAAAAATTTTTTACCATTCCAGTTAAGAATTACTACCGCTACTGAACTTCTGCTGCTGACTGTTGATTGCATGCTTTGAAATTATTGTGCAAATATATATAAATTAATATCTTTTACTTTCTATTATTGAGCAATATAAATTAATTGATATATTTCAGAAATTTATAAATGAAATTGAAGAAATTAATTGCTTAGTGTGGCAATTCATACCATTCATTATATTTTGAACCCCAATCATTTGCATTTTCTCCTGTGTCATCTATTGATTTGAATTTTTCGTCGCGAGCTCTTAAATGTAATCTCCATTGATAATCATTTACTTCGCCAATAGCATCGGAATGGAGTAGATAAAATTCTTTAGAAGCAAGTTCGGAGTTATAGAAAATAAACTTTCTATTTCGTTGACTGTTAAGTGTGTAGTAATGCCATATTTCGTAAGGGTAAGCTGAAGGTTCATGATAATTTTCAGAAATTGTGTTTGGTGGTCCGTACTGCAAATATACTCGACCGCGGTCAGTTTCAAAACCATGTCTTATCATTGTAGAGTATGATTTCTCCACTTTTTGCACCTCTTTAATATACTCGCTAAAAGGTAATTCAGGATTATCGATATTTCTTTGTTCCCAGAAATGTAATAAATATTGGCGCATAATCAACTCATCGCCCTGTTTTATAATTTTATTAGCAAATTCAACTTCAACAGAAGATGTAATTGGTCGCATCGATTCAATTATCAATTTCAAAGTATCAGCATTTGCAATATTTTCAACAAAGGTAGATGAGATACTTAATGCTTGAATATCCTCAAATGGAATTTTCAAATTCAAATTTTCCCTTTGAATGAAATATGATTGTGAGGCTAATTGCTTGTTATTCTTATCGATAACATCAATAATAAAATCGTAATTTCCGCTTGCCAAACCACTTATATTGAAAGAAGATAATAAAATATTTACTTCAGAGGCTGATATCTTTTTGAATTTTTTGAATTTTGGTAGGGCATTATTGTTTTCATGATTTTTTAAATAGAAAACAATTAGATATTGTTCGTCAAGTTTAAGATTTTTTTTTGGATATATTTCTGCATAGAATGTGAATATGTTATCTTTTGTTCGATAAAAATTAGATATTCTGGGAATTATGTCAACTCCTGATTTCGTTATTTTACTTGCGGTTGTCGTTTTAGAATAAGATTTAACATTCATGATAGAAGAAATTGAGGTGCTATCATTTGGAAAATCAATATCAATTTCAGTCCCAGAATACATTGGTTTTAAACTGTCATTTTTGTCAATAAGTCGCAGTTGAAGTCTATATTTTCCTTTTTCTGCTTCCAGCCTTTGCTCGTAAATAATATTTATTGTTTTAGATATTGAGTCATTGATGCCATTTTCCTTTATTATTTCTTTAGAAAAATTCACAATGCTTGTATCTTTCCACAAAATGAGTGTTACTTCTATGTTTGAAAAAGGATTTCCTTGAACATTTTTCCAGTTAATACTTCTTCCAGTAATGGATAAATATGCTTCTACATAAGGTTTTCCATTAGGAACAAAAAAAGTTCCATAATCTAAGTATGCTTCCAATCCTTGGGTTTTTACCTGATAAATATTGACTGAAATTAAAAGAAAAAATATAATTTGCTTCATCATAAAAATTTGCACAAATATAATATCAAATGTTTCATAGAGGAGTAAAAAACAGATTTAGGGATTTTTTAGCAAGTTATTGGTAAAATAAAAAAACGAGTTTAAAATGAGAAATGCTCTTGAAAAATACTTTTAGAAAGAAACACTTAATTGCCTGATATTTTTGAAAACTAAAATGATATATATTGGATTTTGTGGAATAAAATTCCGAATGTGGGAATAAAAATATTATCTATAAAATTTATATAGCTGAAATTTAATTGATTAATAATTTTTAGACTCATGGCAAAGGTTTTGCCTAATGCATTTCGGTTAATAATTTAAACTTTCATTATGAAAACAATTTGCAGCATAAAATCAAAATTCATAACTCTAACATTTGCAATCTTATTAAGCATAAATACATTTGCAACAGTTTACACTACTGTTAGCAATGGCAATTGGAATAGCAATAGCACGTGGAGTCCTTCAAAACCTAATTTTAACAGTAATTTTAAAGATACAGTTTTGGTAAATCACAATGTTAATTTGAATGTTACTTTGAATGTTTATGGTAGGCTTGTTATTTCGCAAAATGCTTCGATTAATGGCAGTTCCAAGAATTTTACGGTAAAAGAGAATAGTACATTTATAAATAATGGCACTTTAAATATTAAATATTTTACAGCTGACTGGGGTCAAACCACTGTTGTAAATAATGGAAACATAACTGTTCATGTTGATTTTGCAAATCAAGAAGGCAGCTTTACAAATAATTCAAGCCTTACTGTAAATGGTTTATTCAAAAATAATATGGGTGGAATTTTCAATAATTCAAATAATGCAGTTTTAACAGTCAACAATTCATTTGTTAACTATGATACAATAATCAACTCAGGAACAATAACATTAGCGGATGAATTTACAAATTCTAACAATAGCTATTTTTTAAATTCTGGAACATTTAACGTAGAAGAGGAATTTAAAAACAAAGGAACATTTTCTAACTCAGGAAGTCTTTCAGTAGATGATGAAATAAAAAATGATAACAACGCAATTTTAATTAATTCTGGAAATATTGTTGGCACAGATAATTTTGAAAACCAAGGTCCATTTAACAATTCGGGTACGATTACAGTGGCAGATGATTTTGAAAATCAAGCATATATAAACAATTCTAACACAATAAATGTTGGTGGTGATTTTCAAAATGATGTAGTTATAATTGACAATTCAGGAACTTTAAACATAACAAATAATCTTGAAAATGCAGGTACAATACACAATGAAGGAGCTATTTTTGTTGATGGTATAGCTAATTCGGTTGGCTTAATTGATGGAAGCGGAAACTTGTGCAATTCCAATGGAGCAACTGATCCAACAAATGGTGCCAAAGGCATTTATTGCGTGATTTGCGCTGGTGAAGGTGCTACTCTTCCTGTTAATTTGATTGACTTTTCTGCCACTATAAATAATAAAATTGTTACTCTATCTTGGGCAACAGCTACCGAAATAAATAATGAGCATTTTGAAGTGTTGAAATCTAAGAATGGCGTTGATTTTGAAATAGTTGCAAAGGTAACTGGAAACGGAAACTCAAACATAATGCTTACATATTCTGCTAATGATGAGAATCCTACTGAAGGAGCCAATTATTACATATTGAAACAAGTTGATTTTGACGGAAAATCATCAACATCAAAAATTATAAATGTAATTATGGATGCCAATGCTGTCGAAGCAAAAATATTTCCAAACCCAGTGGCAAATGGCTCAAATATTAATATTGAAATGGGAACTACAGGCGAGAAAACAATTGAAATTTATTCTGTCAATGGCCAATTAGAAAGAAACATAAATTCACAAAATACTAATATTGAAATAAATACCGCTGAAATGGAAAGAGGAATTTATTTGGTAAGAATTATTCAGAACAACAATATCATTACAAAGAAACTGCAAGTATATTAACCAAATGTTTTGTGGGGTAAAACTGGCCATCGCTCGATGGCCTTTTTTTTATTTGTAATTTGCGATGTTTTGGTAAACTATATTCAATTCATCTATCTTTGCTCAAAATTAATTTTAAAATAATGACAAAATACATAATAATGACCGCTGCATTCTATGGTTTTATTGGGCTTTTAATGAGTTCATTAAGTGCTCATGCAATTAAGCCAATGCTGATAGAAAATGGCACTTTTGAAAGTTTTAATACTGCTCAAAATATATTACTAATACATTCCTTGATTGCATTAATTGCAGTTTTGATGGCAAAAATTTTTGAAATTGAACTCTTCAATTGGGGAGCAGTAGGATTTTTGCTCGGAAGTTTATTGTTTTCATTACCAATATTTCTAAAAGGATTCAATTTTTCATCCGCTTTAAATTTTGTTATTCCTATTGGCGGCGCAATTATGATGGCTTCTTGGATTCTGATTATTATTTCGGCGCTAAAAATTCGTTAAAAAAAGAAATAGATTTGCATTAAAGAATCTATAAATTTGCCATCAATAACTTAAAATTTATTCTTATGCTTGGAGACGTACTGTTGATAGAAGATAAGCACCGTAAAGCTGGTGAAATCATTGTAAATGAAATTATTAAAAATAAAAAAACAGGAATGACGGTTGCTATTTCTGGTGAATCTGGCACTGGTAAAACAGAACTTGCCCATGTGATTGCCAAAGGTTTACGTGCTTATGGAATATTTGCAAAGGCTATTCATATCGACAATTATTATCGGATTCTTCCTTTGGAAAGAACTGAATGGCGACAGAAAAATGGCATCGAGAATGTTGTTGGATACGATGAATATGACTGGCAAATGATTTATAAAAATATTTCAGATTTTAAAAATAAAGCTTTTTCTACAATGCCTTGCGTAGATTTGGTTACCGAACAAGTAGATTTGTTAACCACCAATTTCGCAGATATTGATATGTTGATTATTGACGGTCTTTATGCAATAAAAACAGAAAATATTGATATGAAGATATTTATTGATTTAACATATCACGACACTGGTAAAGCACAGAAACTTAGAGGCAAGGAACCACAAAATGAATATAGAATGAAAGTGCTTTTGAAAGAGCATGATATGGTTGCTAATCTCAAAAAAGAAGCAAATGTTATTATCTCAAAAGATTATCAAGTAAATTTTTTATAGTCTCTTATTTGGCTAATTAAAAAAAATACTCTGATATATAGCAAGTTATTGCAATTATGATACATAAATACTTATTTTTTTTTTCAGATACTTTTATATTATTACTAAAAGTTAATATCTTCAATTACCATATATAGAATTAGCATTGTATAAAAGTTTTCCAAAATACTTAATTTAGATGAGATACTTTAACATAGATCAACGAGAATTTATAACATTTCTAATCTTCAACAATGATGAAAGCCGTAATTCTTTATCAATAGAAATGTTACGAGAGTTTTCGAAAATTTTGAATGATATTAATGAGAGCGATGCTAAAGTATTGATTATAAAAGGAAATAAAAACTCTAAAGTTTGGTGTGCAGGTTTCAATATACAGGAACTTTCTAAGCCAGGAATAGATCCCGTTCCCAACAATCACCCTATCGAAGTGCTTTTGCGTAATCTTCAAAAAGTAAAAATTCCAGTTATAGCAATGATGGAAGGCTCTGTTTGGGGTGGAGGTTGCGATATAGCTTTCGCCTGCGATATTCTTATTGGTACTCATCAAACAACATTTGCTATTACTCCTGCCAAAATTGGAGTTACTTATAATACTCAAGGTATCATGAGAGTTCTAAATAATGTGCAGCCAAATATTGCCAAGGAATTATTTTTTTCTGCAAAGCCAATTGCTGCTATGAGAGCTTATCAATTAGGAATTCTAAATCATCTTGTTGAAGTGGATGAATTGGAACAATTTACAATAGAATTAGCGCAGCAAATTGCATCAAATTCGCCTTTAGCAATATCTGTTATTAAAAGGCAAATAAATATGTTTTTGGCTAATAAAAAGTTGAATACCAATAATATAAAAGAAATAAATCAACTTCGTGAAACTGCATATAATTCAAAAGATTATATGGAAGGAATGGCAGCATTTAAGGAAAAAAGAAAACCTAAATTTAATAATGAATAAGGGAAAATTGTATCTCTAAAAAGAATTTATTCATTACAATCTGTAACTTAATTTAGGCAATATTAAATTTTTCCACTCAGAAAAATCGCCCTCAATAATATGTTTTCTTGCTTCGCCAACCAACCACAAATAAAATCTTAGATTATGTAAACTGGCAATCATAGGGCCAAGGCTTTCATTAGAAACAAAAAGATGCCGAAGGTAAGCTCGAGAATATTGTGAATCCACGAATGATAGCCCATTTGGGTCTACTAATGAAAAATCATTTTGCCATTTTTGATTTTTGATATTTATAATTCCTTCGGAGGTGAATAACATTCCATTTCGACCATTTCGTGTTGGCATCACACAGTCGAACATATCTATACCTCGAGCAATTCCTTCCAAAATATTTGTGGGAGTGCCTACTCCCATAAGGTAGCGAGGCTTGTCCAAAGGCAAAATGACATTTACCAATTCTATCATTTCATACATCATTTCCACAGGTTCACCAACTGAAAGCCCGCCTATTGCATTTCCTTCCATACTTCGTGAAGCAATATATTCTGCAGATTGTTTTCTTAAATCTTTATAAACAGAACCTTGTACGATAGGGAAGTATGTCTGTGAAAAACCATATTTTCTTTCAGTATTTTGAAATTTGCTAATGCCTCTATCCAGCCAGCGGTGTGTTAAATGCATCGACTCTTTTGCGTAATTGTAATCGCATGGATATGGAGTACATTCATCTAAAGCCATCATAATATCAGAGCCTATAAGTCGCTGTTTTTCTACCACATTTTCTGGTGTAAATAAATGCTTGGACCCATCAATATGAGAGCGAAAATGTACGCCATTTCCCATTATTTTTCGCGTTTCACTTAAGCTAAAAACTTGATATCCACCACTATCAGTTAAAATTGGTCTATTCCATCCGTTAAATTTATGCAGTCCACCAGCAGCCTCTAATATTTCAGTCCCTGGACGTAGATTTAAATGATAAGTGTTTCCAAGAATAATCTGGGCTCTTACGTCTTCTTTTAAATCCTTTATGTGCACAGCTTTAACCGTTGCCACAGTGCCTACAGGCATAAATATTGGAGTTTGAATTTCACCATGATCTGTGCTTATTGTGGCAGCTCTTGCCGAACTTTTGTTGTCTTTTGCTTCTATTTTAAATTTCATTCGGCAAAAGTAGAAGGTTTTTTTAATATTTTGAAAGCTAATTAAAATCCTATATTTTGAGTTATTTGTGAGCTAAGTGAAAATTAATTTTACATTTGCAACTGATATTAATATTGTATTTGTCCAGTAAAAATTGATTTAAAAATCAGTTTAGACTTCAAATTTATTAATATATTTCGGGGTGTAGCGCAGTTGGTAGCGTACTTGACTGGGGGTCAAGGGGTCGCAAGTTCAAGTCTTGTCACTCCGACAGAATGAAAGTTTTCAAGCTTAGCTTGGGGACTTTTTTCTTTTCATGAAGTAATTAAAGACAAAGGGTCGCATTCCGATAGCTATCGGAACGATAGCTATCGAATAATCATTAACTTAAGGGCACTAATAAATAACAAGATGTTGATTAAAAATAAAACTTAAGTTCCTAAAAAAGAAATGGATAAGGATAATTGCATAACATTTGCCGCAACGAAAAGGCAAAAATCTCAAATCTAATTCTTAGACGGCAAAATTAAAACATTTTTCAAATTTGCGAATATTCAAAAATTAGCAAAAAAGAGTAAAGTTATTCTGAGAAAACCCAAGAAGATAACACCCAAAAATTTTATTAAAAGCCATTGGGAATTTTTTTACGTCGATAATGTAATTAATTATTTATTCCAAATTTTCCAAGCAGCATCAGCTTGAGCATATAGCATTGATAATCCATTAGTGATTTTTGCACCTTTTTTAAAAGCAAGCTCCAAAAAAATACTTCTAACAGGATTGTAAACTAAATCTATAACAAGATGGTTTCTACAAATAGAATCGTATGGAATTAATGGAAAACTTTCTGTATTTGGGCTCATTCCTAAAGGTGTGGTATTTATTATAATTTCATATTTTTTTATTATTTCTCGTGTTATTTGTTCCCAAAGAATCGAGTCAGAGTGTATTGTCCTCGAAACTTTTTGGTACTCTATTTTAAGCTCATTTAGAGTGTAGCAAACTGCTTTTGATGCTCCTCCATATCCTAAAACAAGTGCTTTTTTGCTCTTAAACGCCTTAGTTGAAAGTAATAATTTTTCAAAACCTATAGCATCTGTGTTATATCCTAATAGTTTGTTATTCTGTATTTTGATTGTGTTTATTGCACCAATTTCTTGTCCTAATTTATCAATATCATTTACAAATGGAATAACTGATTCTTTGTATGGAATTGTAATGTTTAAGCCTTTAAGGTTTTTGTTTGAAGATACTATTTCTATGATTTTTTCAATATTATCAATTGGGAAGAGTTTGTAATTTGCATTAATTTTATTTGCTTTAAACTTAGTATTAAAATATTCAGCTGAAAAGGAATGACTTAAATTTTTCCCAATTAATCCATAAATATCCATGATTTTATTTTATAGTGTAGAAATAAATTAAAAATCAATCAAATCAGGATTATCAAGAAGCATATTCATCTGTTCAATAGTCTCAATTCCAATCATTTGAAGATATCTCAATGATTCTTTTTCTTTATGATTTTGATTAAGAATATCAGCTTGTTTGAACAATAATCTTTTATTTTCGGGGAATTTACTTAAGGCTAAACTTAGTACGTTTTCGGATTTTTCCTTTTCTTCCATAAGAATATAAACATCTATCAAAAAATACCAAATGTCTGGGTCGTCTTCGTCTATCTCAAGTGCATTGTTAATAAGCTTTTCAGCTTCATTAAACTTTTCTAAATCAATCATTACAGCGGCAAGGGAAATTATATATTCGGTATTTAATCTATCAATATTTATTGCTTCTTCAAAAAATCCAATGGCTTTATAATGGTTGTTGAGTTGGTGATAAATTAAGCCTATACCAGCCCAAGCTTCTGATTGATATTCGTCTAATTCAATTGATTTGAAATAGTAAAATAGTGAATTTTCGAAATCATCCAACTGATCGTAACATTGGGCAATGTATAAACATGTGATTGAATCTTCAGCTTCAAATTCGAATGACTCCTTGTAACATTTTATTGCTTCAACATATTTTTCAAGACTCATATAAGCATTTGCTTTATTAAAATATGCTGATGTATAACCGCCAACAATAGCAATTACAAAGTCGTATGCTTCAATTGCTTTTTCGTAAAGTTCTAAATTAGAATATGATACTCCTAAATTAAACCATGCTGGAACAGAATAAGGTTCTGAATTGATATAGTCCAAAAAAAACTCAACACTTTCTTCTTGCAGATTTAAGCTTTCATAACAAAATAAAATCTCATATAAAGCTTCCTCATTTTCAGGGTAATTTTTTAATATTTTTTTGAAGTATGCAAGAGACATTTCATATTTACCTAAGTTCTGATATTCGAGAGCAATATTTAACCAAGTTTCATCTTCTTCTGAACCAAGATTTATACACTCAAGATATATTTCTATTGCTTTTTTATGGTTTCCAAGTTGACCATAAACATAAGCTAATGATTCAAAAGCGCCGTAATTGCGAGGTTCAATTTGAATAATTTCTTTGAGAAGCTTCAAAGATTTATTAAATTTTTCCGCCATTGAATATCTCTGAGCTCTCTTTAATTTGAAATAACTATGGGCAGGATGAATTTCTAAAGCGGTATCAAGAGCTCGATCCATATACTTTCCATCATGAATTTCATCGTAATAGTCGATAATGTCTTCAAATTCCTCAACATCAAAATATATTCCATTGCCATTTTGAATTAGATCTTCAAATCTAATTATTAAATCGTTGATGTCGCTATCTCCATAAAATTCAAATTCTCTCTCCATTAATCAAACTGGATAATTATATGTGCAAAAGTATGAAATTTGATTAATGATAATTGCTAAATTTTATTTTTGTAATTTTTTTATACTTATTAATTTTCCAGATTTATGTAATAGTTCAATTTAAGTATAAAATAATTATTAGCTTTTTTAACATTTCATTTATGGTATTTTAATATCTTTACATTTCATTATAAAGCAAGAAATTTGGCGAGTTTTAAAAACATTAAACAATATTTTCTTAATAGAGAATTAAAGAGAAAAATGTCTGTTGTTCAGCGTGATAGGCAATTTTTCAACCTGGAAACTGCTAATACTTTCGGAATTATTTTTGACGCTTCTGACGAAGCAAATTACAACCGAGTAAGTAGTTTTGTTAGACATATTCAATCAAAAAATAAAATTGTAAAAGCAATAGGTTTCATAAATTATAAATTATATCCGCATTATATAATGCAGAAAATTACTTTCGATTACATTACTTTGAAAGATATTAATCAGCTTATGAAACCTGTAAGCAGGCATTCTTTAGAGTTTATTCAACAGGATTTTGATATATTAATTGATTTTAACCTGCTTAGAAATCCTATACTGAGGTATATTTCTGGACTATCGTTAGCTAAGTTTAAAATTGGTCGTTTCGATGAACGTGACAAAGAAATTTTTGACTTTATGATTCAAGGAATTGAAGATCAGAATACCGCAGTTTTTGCCAAAGAGGTTTTGCATTATTTGGAAGTTTTACAGCCTAAAAATTAATAAATACAATGAGTAACAAAAAATTAGTTGGAACTGGAGTGGCACTTGTAACTCCTTTTCACAGTGATAAAAATATAGATTTTATAGCATTAATTAAGCTTGTAAATCATGTGATAGATGGTGGAGTTGACTTTGTGGTTGCACTTGGAACAACTGCTGAAGCTGCTACTATGAATATTGATGAAAAGCATGCTGTTGTTGATACGATTTATGAAACTGTAGCTGGAAGAGTTGCACTTGTAGTTGGTGCTGGAGGTAATAATACTCAAGCAGTTGTAGATAATTTGAAAATTTTGGATAGTTCTAAAATTGACGGATTGCTGTCAGTATCACCATATTATAATAAACCTAACCAAAGAGGAATATATGAGCATTTTAAAGAAATTGCTATGAGCACAAGTTTGCCTATTATATTGTACAATATTCCAGGTCGCACGGCCTCAAATATGACTGCTGATACCATTCTTAAATTGGGAGCCGACTTTGATAATATTGTTGCAGTAAAAGAAGCTTCTGGAAATATGTCTCAAATAATGGAAATTATTAAAGATAAGCCAGAAGGGTTTTCTGTCTTTAGTGGCGACGATGCACTTACTCTTCCAATTCTTTCCGTTGGCGGTGATGGAGTAATTTCAGTTGTGGCAAATGCGTATCCTAAAACTATGTCGGCTATGGTGAATAGCATGACTCAGGGAGGCGATAGATATGCAGCATTGAGAGATCATTATCAAATGTTGGACGTAATTAATGCGCTTTTTTTAGATGGAAATCCTGCTGGAATAAAAGCTCTGCTTGAAATTATGGGCATTTTAAAGAATAATTTAAGATTGCCTTTAGTTAAAGTTGACAAGCTCGTTTTCAATAAATTGAAAC
>Ga0210044_10004623_pt1 | contig 19121 bp, 15 predicted proteins | sample CryGey13umfilter_2_FD_183959 | JGI IMG/M metagenome (GOLD analysis project Ga0210044, IMG submission 183959) | Groundwater microbial communities from aquifer in Utah, USA - Crystal Geyser 4/9/14 3 um filter (SPAdes) (version 2) | ecosystem: Environmental > Aquatic > Deep subsurface >... | reverse complement strand
GCGGCTGCGGTTCTTCGTCAGTTCCGAGCACAGCTTCGACCAGATCGACCGCGCGGCGGCGCTGGTGGCCGAGGCGGTGCGCGAGGCCCCGGCGGTGACCGCGCGCCTGCGCGGCGGGCGTTCCGCCCGGTAGGAGCGCGACGCGATTCGCGGCGCAGCCGCCGAAAGCGACCCTTGCGCCCGCAGCGGTTGAACGCAGCAACACGTTCTATCGCACAAGGCGTCGATTTAACCGCGATACTGTTTCAAGGCTGAAACACCGCGTGAGAATGCGATAAATTACTTCATATACCTGTGTTTCAGGCGCACCATCACAGCATTGGGAAGAAAGCGCGCCGCCGCACGTTATCCCTTCACGCGGCAATACGCGCTATATGCGGTGTATGATGGTGACGGAGTTCCGATGATGGCGAGAGACACGACCCAGGACGTGCGGCTCGAAGACCTGACCGACGCGGAGATCGAGCGCATCGAGGGCGCGCTCTTCTGCATGGGCGGGCCGCCCGACGCCATCGGCGCCGCCCTGCTGGCGCGGGCGACCACCGGCGCGTCGCACGCGACGCCGCGCCCGCTGCGCGCCCGCGCGGCCTGATGCGCCCGCCGCGACGGCGGCGGACCTGAAGCGCGGCCGCGACAGCGGCGGACTTGAAGCGCGGCGATTGCGCCGAAATGAAAGCGCCGCGACACGATGCGCGTTGCGGCTGAAGTGCGGGTTGGCTACCGTCCGTGTTCCTACCGGATCATACGGGAGTTCCCATGCCGCAGCCCCCCGCCAGCCCGACGCGCGACCCGTTGCGCGTCGCGCTGTTCGTCACTTGCCTGGTGGACATGTTCCGCCCCTCGGTCGGCTTCGCGACGCTCAAGCTGCTGGAGGAGAACGGCTGCGCGGTGGACGTGCCGACGGCGCAGACCTGCTGCGGACAGCCTGCCTACAACTCCGGCGACCGCGCGACGGCGCGGCGCATCGCGCGTCAGGTGATCGAGGCGTTCGAGGGCTATGATCACGTCGTCGCCCCTTCCGGCTCCTGCGCCGGGACCATCGTCAAGGACTATCCGGCGATGTTCGAGGATGAGCCGGTGTGGCGCGCGCGGGCCGAGGCGCTGGCGGCGCGCACGCATGAGATCGTCTCGTTTCTGACCGACGTGCTGAAGGTGACGGCGGTTGACGCCGCCTTTCCCGCCACGGTCACCTACCACGACAGCTGCTCGAACCTGCGCCACATGGGCGTCAAGGGCCAGCCGCGCGCGCTGCTGGCCAGCGTGAAGGGGCTGACGCTGACCGAGATGAAGGACACCGAAGTATGCTGCGGCTTCGGCGGCACGTTCTGCGTCAAGTATCCCGACATCTCCAACAAGATGGTCACCGACAAGGCCGCCAACATCGCCGCCACCGGGGCGGCGGTGGTGCTGGCGGGCGAGTTGGGCTGCCTGCTCAACATCTCCGGCAAGCTGAGCCGCAACGGCGAGCCGATCGCCGCGCGGCATGTGGTGGAGGTTCTGGCGGGCATGGCCGACGGCCCGGCGATCATGCCGGAGACGCAGCGATGAGCATCCACACCCCCACCACCCGCCAGTTCAAGGCCAACGCCACCGCGGCGATGGCCGACGCCAACATCCAGCACGCGATGCGCTCGACCGGCACCGGCTTCGTCGGCAAGCGCGCCAGCGCGCGCGCGGCGCTGCCCGAGTTCGACGCGCTGCGCGACGCCGCGCGCGACATGAAGAACCATGTGCTCAGCCACCTCGACCTCTACCTCGCGCAATACGAGGCGAAGGTGGTCGAGAACGGCGGCCATGTGCACTGGGCCGAGACGGCGCAGGACGCGCGCGAGATCGTGCTCGACATCTGCCGCAAGGCGCAGACCAAGCAGGTCAACAAGGGCAAGACCATGATCTCCGAGGAGATCGGTCTGAACGAGTATCTCGAGGCCAACGGGATCAGGCCGCACGAGACCGATCTGGGCGAATACATCATCCAGTTGCGCGGCGAGACCCCCAGCCACATCATCGCCCCCGCGATCCATGTGACCGTGCCCGAAATCGACAAGCTGTTTCGCGAGACCCACACCCATCTCGACCCCAACCGCGACCTCAGCGACCTCGCCACCATGCTCGCCGAGGCGCGCGCCGTGCTGCGCGCCAAGTATTTCGACGCGCAGGTGGGCGTGACCGGCGCCAACATGCTGATCGTGGAGACCGGGCAGAGCGTGATCGTCACCAACGAGGGCAACGGCGACCTCAGCCAGTCGATCCCGAAGGTGCATATCGTGCTGGCGTCGCTGGAGAAGATCGTGCCGACGCTGGACGACGCCGCCACCGTGCTGCGTGTGCTCGCCCGCTCCGCCACCGGACAGGAGATGGCGGTCTATAACACCTTCAGCAGCGGCCCGCGCCGCCCGGAGGATCCCGACGGGCCGGAGGAATACCACGTCATCCTGCTCGATAACGGCCGCACCGGGATGCTCGGCACGCATTTTCAGGACATGCTGCGCTGCATCCGCTGCGGCGCCTGCATGAACCATTGCCCGGTCTATCAGGCGGTCGGCGGCCACGCCTATGGCTGGGTCTATCCCGGACCGATGGGCGCGGTGCTGACGCCGTCGCTGATCGGCGTCGAGGAAGGCGGGCAATTGCCCAACGCCTCGACCTTCTGCGGGCGCTGCGAGGAAGTGTGCCCGATGCGCATCCCGCTGCCGGGCATGATGCGCCACTGGCGCGAGCGCGAGTTCGAGCGGCATCTCTACCCGAAAACCGTGCGCTGGGGGCTGAAGGGCTGGGCGCTGTTCGCCGAACGCCCCGCGCTCTATCGGCTGGCGACCCGCATCGCGGTGGCGGGCATGAGCCTGTTCGGGCGCAAACGCGGCAAGTTCACGTCGCTGCCGCTGGCGGGCGGCTGGACGAAATGGCGTGACTTTCCAGCGCCCCAAGGCGGCACCTTCATGCAGCAGATCAAGGCGAGGGGCCGATGAGCGCGCGTGAGCTGATCCTCGACCGCATTCGCCGCGCCAACGGCGCCGCGCCTGGGCGCGAGGCGGCGACGGCGGCGTGGATGCGCGGCGAAAGCGGCGCGGCGCCGAGGCCCGCACAGGGCGCGTCTCAGGGCGCCGCGCGGCTCGACCAGTTCGAGGCCAAGGTGATCGCCGCCAGCGCGACGCTCTCGCGGGTTTCCGACGCCGCCGCCCTGCCCGCCGCGCTGGCCGACCAGCTGCGCGCGCGCAACCTGCCCGCCGCGATCCGCACCGGGTCTGACTCGCTGTTTCGCGGGCTGGACTGGGGCGGGATCGAGCGCAGCGAGGGCCCGGGCCGCATCGAGGAGCCGGTCACCGTGTCGCGCGCCGAATTCGCCATGGCCGAGACCGGCACGCTGGTGCTCGCCTCCGGCCCCGACAACCCGGTGACGCTGACCTTTCTTGGCGAGACCCACTTCATCGCGGTGCGGGCCGAGGACGTGATGGGCGGCTTCGACGACCTGTGGCCCGCCTGGCGCGCGCGCGGCCTGAACCCGCGCACGATCAACATGGTGACCGGCCCCAGCCGCTCCGCCGACATCGGCCAGACGCTCCAGCTTGGCGCGCACGGGCCGGTGGCGGTGCATGTGTTCCTGATCGGCGGCTGAGCATCGCCGTCAGGCGGCCCGCTCAGCGCGCGGGCGCGGCGTCCACCGCCATGGGGCCATGATCCTTCCAGATCGAGTCGGCGCCGAGCCGCCGACGGCGCAGGTCGAGCCAGCCGAAATAGAGGTCGAGCTGGCGGCCGCGTATGCCGGGCAAGCCCGCGAGGTCGAAGCCGTTCCACGGCACGAACGGATTGCGGCGCAGGTAGCCGTGGATCTCGACCCGCGTGGTGGCGTGGCTGCTGGGCGCGCGGTGGTGGAAACCGTAGGTGTCGGCGACGATCAGCGTGTTGGCCCTGACCGTCATGCGGCGCGGCGCGCCGTAGCCGAGCGCGGAAAGCTCCCGCTCCGCGATCCGGAACGAGCCGAGCGCATGGTGGCGGCGGGCGTCGTCGCGCGCGGTGAGGCTCTGGTCATACTCCCACGCCCGCCGCTGGGGCGTCAGGCGGTGCGAGCCGGGCACGAACACGAACGGCCCGTCATCCTCACCCACGTCGGTCAGGAACAGCCACAGCTTGCCGGTGGCGTGAAACGTGTCGGCGTGCAGCGCGGTCTGCGGATCGACGCCGCCGCGCGCGGGGTCGGCGAACACGCTTTGCAGAAACATCACCGGCGCACCCGACCGCCCCGCCGCATAGCCCAGCAGATCGCCCACGTCCCGGCGCGCGGCGAACGCCCGCGCGGGGCCGAGCGGCGGATCGGAGAGCGGCGTCATCCGCGTCACGGTGGCGCCCTGGCGCATCTCGCGCGCCGGATGGGCGCCGCTGAACGCCGCGCGGCGCAGCGCGTCGAACGCCTCCGGGTCCAGGAAATCGGGCCTGGCCACAAAGCCGTCGCGGTCGAACGCCGCGCGGTCCGCCGGGTCGAGCCGCGCCGCCATCGCCGCGCGGCGGCGGCGCGCCATCGCGGCGGCCAGCGACACCCGCGCGCGGTGCAGCCCCAGCCGGTTGAGATACGGGCTGCCGATGATCGGATTGGCGATAAACGACTTCTCCGCGCCCAGCACCCCGGCGAGCCAGAACGGCGCGCGCAGCGGCGCGGTGAGCGTGTCGATCAGCCTCGATGTCATCGTCGCCGCGCCTTGCTATCCGAGATGGGCATGGAGAAACGCCACCGTGCGCCCCATGGCGAGGTCCGCCGCGCCGGCGTCAAAGCGCGCGGGCCGGGCGTCGTTGTTGAAGGCGTGGTTCACGTTGTCATAGACGTGCATGGCGAAGGTCTTGTCCTCCCGCGCCAGCGCCGCCGCGAACGCCGCCGCGCCGCCGGTGATCCGCGCGTCGAGCGCGGCGTAGTGCAGCAGCAGCGGCGCCGTGATCTTCGCCACCCCGGCCTCGGGCGGCTGCGCGCCGTAGAACACCACGCCCGCGTCCATTTGCGGCGCGCTGACCGCCAGCCGCCCGACCATGGCGCCGCCCCAGCAGAACCCCACCGCGCCCGCCTTGCCGTTGACCCCGGCCTGCCCCTTCAGCCAGTCGAGCGCGGCGGCGTAGTCGCCCAGCGTGGTCGCCGGATCGAGCGCGCCGATCATGTCGCGCGCGGCGTCGCGGTCGGCGGGCGTGCCGCCCAGCGGCGACAGCGCATCGACCGCCAGCGCGTGAAACCCCGCCAACGCCAGACGGCGGGCGATGTCCTCGATATGCGGCGTCAGCCCGCGATTCTCGTGGATCACCACCACCCCCGGAAGCAACCCCTGCGCCGCCGCCGCCCGCGCCGCATAGGCCTTCACCGGGCCGGAGGCGCCGGGAAAGCTGACGCGCGCGCCCGCGATGCGGCCGTCCTCGGGGTCGATCACCGCCGCCTGCGCGTCACCGCCCTCCAGCAACGGCAACAGCGCCGCCGCCGCCGCCGCGCCGCCCGCCAGCACCGCCAGTCGCGCCAGAAACGCCCGGCGGCTCATCGCCGAGTGCACGTAGTCGTTGTAGAGGTCGATGATCCGCTGATCCATCACGTTTCTCCCGACGATTTCGTTTGCCAAGCCGCGCGCGACATAAAATAACGCTGCACTGCAACGTGAGACGCGATAGCTTGCGTCGAATCGGCCCTCTCAAGGAACCCCCGAGCATGACGCGCTTCAAGAAAATCCTCATCGCCAACCGGGGCGAGATCGCCATTCGCGTCATGCGCGCCGCCACCGAACTCGGCAAGCGCACCGTGGCGATCTATGCCGAGGAGGACAAGCTGGCGCTGCACCGCTTCAAGGCGGACGAGGCCTACAAGGTCGGCGAGGGGCTGGGGCCGGTCGCGGCCTATCTGGCGATCGACGAGGTGATCCGCGTCGCGCGGCACGCCGGCGCCGACGCGATCCACCCCGGCTATGGCCTGCTGTCGGAGAACCCCGATTTCGTGGACGCCTGCGCCGAGGCCGGGATCGCCTTCATCGGCCCGCGCGCCGAGACGATGCGGATGCTGGGTGACAAGGCGTCGGCCCGCAAGGTCGCCATCGAGGCCGGGGTGCCGGTGGTGCCCGCGACCGAGGTGCTGGGCGACGACATGGCCGAAGTGCGCCGCATGGCGGAGGAAGTCGGCTATCCGCTGATGCTCAAGGCGTCGTGGGGCGGCGGCGGGCGCGGGATGCGCCCGATCCACGGCCCCGACGAGCTTGAGACCAAGGTGCGCGAGGGCCGCCGCGAGGCCGAGGCCGCCTTCGGCAACGGCGAAGGCTATCTGGAGAAGATGGTCGAGCGCGCCCGCCATGTGGAGGTGCAGGTGCTGGGCGACAAGCACGGCAACCTGGTGCATCTGTTCGAGCGCGACTGCACCGTGCAGCGGCGCAACCAGAAGGTGGTGGAGCGCGCCCCCGCCCCCTATCTCGACGCCGCGCGCCGCGCGGAGCTGTGCGAATACGGCCTGCGCATCGCGCGCCACGCCAATTACGAGTGCGCGGGCACCATCGAGTTCCTGATGGACGCCGACACCGGCGCCTTCTACTTCATCGAGGTCAACCCGCGCGTGCAGGTCGAGCACACGGTGACCGAGGAGGTCACCGGCATCGACATCGTCAAGGCGCAGATCCGCATCGCCGAAGGCGCCGTGATCGGCGACGTGGCCGATTCCGGCGTGCCGCCGCAGCACGAGATCCGCCTCAGCGGCCACGCCGTGCAGTGCCGCATCACCACCGAGGACCCGCTCAACAACTTCATCCCCGATTATGGCCGCATCACCGCCTATCGCGGCGCCACCGGCTTCGGCATCCGGCTCGACGGCGGCACCGCCTATTCCGGCGCGGTGATCACCCGGTTCTACGATTCGCTGCTGGAGAAGGTCACCGCCTGGGCGCCGTCGGCGCAGGAGGCGATCGCGCGGCTCGACCGCGCGCTGCGCGAGTTCCGCATCCGCGGCGTCGCCACCAACCTCGCCTTCGTCGAGAACCTGATCGCGCACCCCGATTTCCGCGACGCCACCTATACGACGCGCTTCATCGACACCCACCCGGAGCTGTTCCAGTTCAAGCTGCGCCGCGACCGCGCCACCAAGATCCTGCGCTACATCGCCGACGTGACCGTGAACGGCCACCCCGAGACCGCCGGTCGCGCCCGGCCCAGCGCCCACGCCAAACCGCCGAAAAGCCCGGCATGGCTGGTCGAGACGCCGCCCGCCGGCGCGGCGACCCTGCTGGCCGAGAAGGGACCGAAGGCGGTGGCCGACTGGATGCTGGCCGAGAAGCGGCTGCTGATCACCGACACCACCATGCGCGACGGCCACCAGTCGCTGCTGGCCACCAGGATGCGCAGCTACGACATGATGCGCGTCGCCGACGCCTATGCGCGCAACCTGCCCGGCCTGTTCAGCATGGAGTGCTGGGGCGGCGCCACCTTCGACGTGGCGTATCGCTTCCTGCAGGAATGCCCGTGGCAGCGGCTGCGCGATCTGCGCCGCCGGATGCCCAACCTGCTGCTCCAGATGCTGCTGCGCGCCTCGAACGGCGTCGGCTACACCAACTATCCCGACAACGTGGTGCGCGCCTTCACCCTGCGCGCGGCGGAGACCGGCGTGGACGTGTTCCGGGTGTTCGACAGCCTCAACTGGGTCGAGAACATGCGCGTCGCCATGGACGCGGTGCTGGAGAGCGGCAAGATCCTCGAAGCGTCGATCTGCTACACCGGCGACATCGACGACCCCGACCGCGCCAAGTATTCGCTCGACTACTATGTGAGCATGGCGAAGGAGCTTGAGGCCGCAGGCGCGCATGTGCTGGGGCTGAAGGACATGGCCGGGCTGCTGCGCCCTGCCGCCGCGCGCAGGCTGGTGACGGCGCTGAAGGGCGAAATCGCGATCCCGATCCACTTCCACACCCACGACACCTCCGGCCTGTCGGCGGCCTCGGTGCTGGCGGCGGCGGAGGCCGGGGTGGATGCGGCGGACGCGGCGATGGACGCCTTCTCCGGCCTCACCTCGCAGCCCTGCCTTGGCTCGATCGTCGAGGCGCTGAAGGCCGGGCCGCGCGACACCGGGCTGGACCCCGTCGCGATCCGCGCGATCTCCGACTATTGGGAGCAGGCGCGCCACCAGTATGTGGCGTTCGAGACCGACATGAAGGCGCCCGCCTCCGAGGTCTATCTGCACGAGATGCCCGGCGGCCAGTTCACCAACCTCAAGGCGCAGGCGCGCAGCATCGGGCTGGAGGACAAGTGGCCCGAGGTCGCCAAGGCCTACGCCGAGGCCAACCAGATGTTCGGCGACATCGTCAAGGTCACGCCAAGCTCAAAGGTCGTCGGCGACATGGCGCTGATGATGGTGACGCAGGGCCTCAGCCGCGCCGATGTGGAAGACCCCGCGAAGGACATCGCGTTCCCGGAGTCGGTGGTCGGCATGATGCGCGGCGATCTGGGCCAGCCGCCGGGGGGATGGCCCGCCGCGATCCAGAAGAAGGTGCTGAAGGGCGAGACGCCGGTGACGGTGCGGCCCGGCGCCGGGATGGCGCCGGTCGATCTGGAGTCGGTGCGCGCGAAGATCTCCGCCGAGCTTGAAGGCAAGGCGATCGACGACGAGGATCTCGCCAGCTATCTGATGTATCCAAAAGTGTATCTCGACTACATGGGCCGCCGCCGCGACTTCGGCCCGGTGCGCCAGTTGCCGACGCGCACGTTCTTCTACGGCATGGAGCCGGGCGAGGAGCTGGCGGTCGATCTGGAGGCGGGCAAGACGCTGGTGATCCGCCTGTCCGCCGTGGGCGAGAGCAACGAGGGCGAGGTCAAGGTTTTCTTCGAACTGAACGGCCAGCCGCGCACCATCCGCGCGCCCGACCGGCTGGCGGCGCAGGGCGCCACCGCCCACCCCAAGGCCGAGCCGGGCAACCCCGCCCATGTGGCGGCGCCGCTGCCGGGCGTGATCGCCTCGGTGTCGGTCGAGGCGGGGCAGAAGGTGCTGCAGGGCGCGATGCTGCTGACCATCGAGGCGATGAAGATGGAGACAGCGCTGCACGCCGACCGCGACGGCGTGATCAAGCGCGTGGTCACCCCCGCAGGCGCGCAGGTGGACGCCAAGGACCTGCTGATCGAGTTCGAGGCGTAACGGGCGCCCAAACCCCGCCGCCCCGGCCTTGAGCGCCGGGGCGCCCCATCTGTCGCCGCCCCGGCCACCGCGCCGGGGCCTCATCCCCCATCCCGCGCCGTCCTGACGCCATTCCGGGGCCGCGCGTTTTTGGCCACGCCGCCCTCACGCCGCCAGCCGCGCCGCCTCCTCGAACAGCACCGCGTGGCGCTCCGCCACCTCCGACGGATCGTCGCCATAGCCGCCGCCCAGCACGCCGACCACGGGCAGGCCGCGCGAGCGCGCGGCCTCAAGCGCCATGCGGTCGCGGGCGCGCAGGCCGTCGTCGCTCAGCGCCAGCCGCCCCAGCCGGTCGCGGCGGTGCACGTCCACGCCCGCGTTGTAGAACACCAGATCGGGCGCGCAGGCGGCGAACGCCGCCGCGATCCCCTGCGCAAAGGCCGCCAGATAATCGGCGTCCTCCAGCCCGTCCGCCAGCGCGACATCCAGATCGGACTGCGCCTTGCGGGCGGGAAAGTTCTTCGCATTGTGGATCGAGAAGGTGAACACGCGCGGGTCGCCCGCAAAGATGCGCGCCGTGCCGTCGCCCTGATGCACGTCGGCGTCGATCACCAGCACGCGGGCGACCAGCCCTTCGGCCAGCAGCGTCGCCGCCGCCACCGCGACATCGTTGAACACGCAATAACCCGCGCCATGGTCGCGCGCGGCGTGGTGCGAGCCGCCCGCGCCGTTGCAGGCGATCCCGTGCTCCAGCGCCAGCCGCGCCGCCAGCGTCGCGCCTGCGGCGGCCAGCCGCGCCCGGCGCACCACCTGTTCGGTCTGCGGCAGCCCGATGCGCCGCACCGCCGCCGCATCCAGCCGCAGCGCCAGCGCGTCGGCCACATAGCCGGGATCATGCGCAAGGCCGAGCGCCGCAGGCGACGCTGGCGCGGGCGCCAGCCAGCTTCCGGCGCGCATCAGGCCGCGCCGCTCAAGGCTCTGGCGCAGGTAGCCATATTTCGACATCGGAAAGGCGTGGCCGGGCTTCAGCGGCGCCACATAGTCGGGGTGGTGGACGATCGGCAGGCTCACGACCCCAGCGCCGCCGCAACCGCCGCCGCCGCCGCGCGCTGCGCCGCGATCAGCTTTTGCTCCAGTTCCGCGAAATCCGCCGCTCCGCCCGCCCGCGCCAGCGCCGCGCGCAGGCCCGGACCCGCCGTCTCCGGGTCGAAGGGCCGGTCCAGCGCCACCCGCTCGACCTGCTGCAACGCCAGCATCAGCGCATGGGCGTCGGCCAGCGTGCGCGCCGCGTCCGCATCCAGCCACCCCGCCGCCGCCAGCGCGGGCGCCGCGTCGCGCGGGCTGCGCAGGTCTGGCAGGCGCGCGATCAGCAGCCCCGCCTGCAGCGCGAACTCGATGTCCATCAGCCCGCCCTCGGCGTGCTTCAGCGCCCAGGGGTTGGCGCGCTGGCCTTTCTGCGCCTCGGCGACGCGAGCGCGCATCTCCGCCACGTCCTTCAGCGTGGCGGCGGCGTCGCGCGGCGCGGCGCGCACTTCGGCGATGATCTGCGCCACGTCGGCCAGCACCGCCGCATCCCCCGCCACGCCGCGCGCGCGGGTCAGCGCCAGATGCTCCCAGGTCCAGGCCTCCTCGCGCTGATAGCGCGCGAACGCGCTCAGCCTCACCGCCACCGGCCCCTTGCTGCCGGAGGGGCGCAGCCGCATGTCCACCGGATAGAGCGGCCCCTCGGCGGTGGGCGCGGTCAGCGCGGCGATCAGCGCCTGCGTCAGCCGCGCGTAATACACCCCCGACGCCAGCGGCTTCGGCCCCGCGCTCTCCTCCACCTCCGCCGGATCGCAGATCACCAGCAGATCGAGATCGGAGGTCGCGGTCATCTCAACACTGCCCAGCTTGCCCATCGCCACCACCGCCGCGCCGCGCCCTGGCGGCGGGCCGTATTTGCGGGCGAATTCGGCCACCACATGCGGATAAAGCGCGCGGAGACAGGCCTCGGCGATGGCGGAAAACCCGCGCCCCGCCTCCGCCGCGCGCGCCACGCCGCGCAGCACCTGCACGCCGACGCGAAACCGCATCTCCTTGGCCCAGCGCCGCGCCGCGTCCAGCCGCGCCTCATAGTCCGGCGCGGCGTCGAGCCGCGCGCGCAGATCGGCGGTCAGCGCGGCGCCCGCGTCAAGCGGCTCGAAGAACCGCCGGTCGAGCACCGCGTCCAGCACGCCGGCGTGGCGCCCCAGATACGCCGCCAGCCTTGGCGCCGCCGCGCAGATCTCGGCGATCAGGTCCAGCAGCATCGGGTTCGCCTCGCACAGCGCGAAAAGCTGCACGCCTGCGGGCAGACCCGACAGGAAGCGGTCGAACTCCGCGATCGCCTCGTCGGGGTTGGCGGCGGCGGCCAGTTTCTCCAGAAACAGCGGCATCAGCCCCTTGAAGCGGCGCCGCGCCCGCTCGCTGCGGGTGGCGGTGATGCGCCCGCCCATCCAGCCCTCGATCAGCGCCGCCGCCGCCTCGGGGCGCTGAAAGCCCAGCCGCGCCAGATCGGCCTCGCCGGTCGGCGCCGCGCCGCGCGCGTCGGGCAGGAAATAGCCGTCGCAGATCGCGCGCACGTTCAGGCACCGCGCCTCGACCTCCGCCTCGAACGCCGCGCGGTCCGGCCAGCCGCCCAGCGCCGCCACCCGCGCGCGCGCCTCCGCCGACGCCGGGATGGTCTGGGTCTGCGCGTCCTCGATCATCTGCAGGCGATGCTCCAGCGTGCGGTGCGCCACGTAAGCGGCGTCGAGCGCCGCGCGCGTCTCGGCGTCCAGCACTCCGGCCTGCTCCAGCGCGCGCAGCGCGCCGCGCGTGGTCGGCTCGCGCAGCGAGGCGTCGCGGCCGCCGCGCACAAGCTGTTGGGTTTGCGCGAAGAACTCGATCTCGCGGATGCCGCCCAGGCCCAGTTTCACATCGTGGTCGGCGATCTCGAACCGCGCGCCCACGCCCTTGTGCGCGCGGATCTTCAGCCGCATGTCGTGCGCGTCCTCGATGGCGGCGAAGTCGAGGTGGCGGCGCCAGACGAAGGGCGTCAGATCCTTCAGAAACCGCGCGCCCGCCGCCAGATCGCCCGCCGCCGCGCGCGCCTTGATATAGGCCGCGCGCTCCCACGTCCGGCCGACGCTCTCGTAATAGGTCTCGGCGGCGTCCATGCTCAGGCAGACGGCGGTGGAGCCGGGGTTGGGCCGCAGCCGCAGGTCGGTGCGAAAGACATAGCCCTCCGCCGTGATCTCGGAAATCAGCTTGACGATGCGCCGCACCGCTTGCACCATCCGCGCCTTGACCTCCGCCAGCTCGCCGCGTTCCCAGCGCGCGTCGTCGAACAGGCAGATCAGGTCGATGTCGGAGGAATAGTTCAGCTCGCGCGCGCCCTGCTTGCCCATGGCGATGATCACGAGGCCGGCCCGGCCCGCGTCCATGCCCTTGAGCGGGCCGGAGGTCTCCGCCGCCAGCGCCGCGTCCGCCGCCACCTGCAACGCGCGGTCGGCGAGGTCGCTCAAGCCCCGCGTCACCGCGTCCAGCCCCCAGACCCCGCCCAGATCGGTCAGCGCGACCAGCAGCGCGGCGCGCCGCTTGGCCAGCCGCAGGGCGGAGCCGACCGCCTTCAGCCCCGCGTCCGCCTGCGGCGCCGCCAGAATTTCGGCCAGCGCCGTCTCCGGCGGCTGCGTCGCCGCCTCCGCCAGCCAGTCGCCCTCGCGGTCGATCAGACGGGCGAGATAGGGGCTGGACCCCGCCGCCCCGGCGACCAACGGGCGCAACCTTGCGTCGAAGCGCGCCGCCGCCGCCGCGCCGATCTCGGCGTCCAGGGCGCGCGGCGCCGCCGTCAGGCGCGCGATCAGGCTGTCAGCGGCCTTCAAAACGCGCCTCGCGCTTGTCGAGGAACGCCGTCACCCCTTCCAGAAAATCGCGCGACGCGCCCGCCTGCCCTTGCAGTTTCGCCTCCAGCGCCAGTTGCGCGTCCAGATCGTTCGCCGCACTCGCCCGCAGCGCCTGCTTGGTGAGCCGCAGCGCCAGCGTCGGCCCCTGCGCCAGCCGCCGCGCCAGCGCGTCGGCGCGCTCGCCAAGCAGGCCGTCCTCCACCACCTCCCAGATCAGCCCCCAGTCGGCGGCGCGGCCCGCCGGGATCGGCTCGGCGAACAGGCACATCCCCATCGCGCGCGCCGTGCCGACCATGCGCGGCAGCCAGTAGGTGCCGCCCGCGTCGGGGATCAGCCCGATGCGGGCGAAGGCCTCGATGAACACGGCGGAGCGTGCGGCGATCACCACGTCCGCCGCCAGCGCCAGGTTGGCCCCCGCCCCCGCCGCCGCGCCGTTCACCGCGCAGAGCGTGGGGATCGGGCAGTCATAAAGCGCGCGCAACAGCGGCTCATACTCGTCGCGCAGCGTGCCCTCCAGATCGAGATCGGCGAGGCTGCGCGCGTCGCCCAGATCCTGACCTGAACAGAAGCCGCGCCCGGCGCCGGTCAAAAGCACCGCCCGCGCCTCGTCCGGCGCGCGCCTCAGCGCGTGGAGCAGTTCGCGCCGCATCGGGCCGCTGAGGCAGTTCATCTTGTCGGGACGGTTCAGCGTGATCCGCGCGACACCCGCTTCGACGGCGTAGAGTATGGTCTCGTAAGGCATCCGGCGCCCTCCCCGCCTGCGATCATAGCGGCTGGCGGGGCGGCGTCGAGCGGGCGCGGCTCAGCCGTTCATCAGCCGCTCAAGCCTGCGGGTCTCCTCCGCCGTCAGCGGCGCGGGCGGCGCCTTGGGCGCGCGCTCACGCCTGCGGATGAAGCCCCACGCCAGCCACCCGCCGCCCAGCAGCAGCGCCGGGCCAGAGAACCAGATCAGCGCGTTGGCCAGCGTGAAACGCGGGTTCAGCAGCACGTATTCGCCGTAGCGGTCCACCAGATACTGCACCGCCTCGGCGTCGCTGTCGCCCGCGACCAGACGCTCGCGCACCAGCAGGCGCAGCGTCTTGGCGAGATCGGCGTTGCTGTCGTCGATGCTTTCGTTGCGGCAGACAAGGCAACGCAGGCCGGAAGACAGCGCCCGCGCCCGCGCCTCCAGCGCCGGGTCGTCGAGCACCTCGTCGGGCTGCACCGCCGCCACTGGCGCCGCCATCAGCAGCGCCAGCGCGATCAGCAGGCCGCGCAGGCGTCTCATTCCGCCGCCACCGCCGCAGCGGCCCCGTGCGCCTTCGCCGCGCGCGTCGGCGCGCCGACGCGATAGCGCCGGTCGGTCAGCGACAGCACGCCGCCCAGCGCCATGATGATGGTGCCGCCCCAGATCCAGTTGGCGAACGGCTTGACATAGGCGCGCACCGCCCAGCCGTCGCCCGTGGCCTGCGGATCGCCCAGCACGATGTAGAGATCGCGGGTGAAGCCCGCGTCGATGCCCGCCTCGGTGGTCGGCATCGGTGAGCGGCCTTCGGTGTAGAGCCGCTTCTCGGGATAGACATGCGCCACCTGAACCCCGTCGCGGAAGGCGTGGAACTCGCCGCGCGTGGCGACATAGTTCGGCCCCTGCACCTCGCGCACGCTGTCGAAGGTCAGCGTGTAGCCGCCAAAATCATAGCTGTCGCCGATGCGCGCGATGCGGATGTCCTCGACCTGCCAGGCGGTGATCGCCGAGATCCCCCAGATCGCGATGGCCAGCCCCGAATGCGCCGCCCATTTGCCCCAGTCGGCGCGCGGCGCGCGCGACAGGCGGCGCAGCGTCTCCGCCGCCGGGGCCTTGAACAGCTTGCCGCGCTCGGCGATCTCGACCGCGACGCCCAGCAGGACCCACGCCGACAGCGCCAGCCCCACCGGCGCCATGGGCGAACGGCCGGTCTGCATCCCCCAGACCAGTGCGCCGAACGCCAGCGCGCCCGCCGCCGCCCACCACAGCTTCGCCGCCACCTTGCCCAGATCGCCGCGCTTCCACGGCATCAGCGCCCCCAGCGGCAGCGCCAGCGCCAGCAGCGCCATGAACGGCGTGAACGCCAGATCGAAGAACGGCGCGCCGACCGAGATCTTGTCGCCGGTCAGCGCCTCGCGCACCATCGGCGCCATGGTGCCCGCGAACACCACGCCGCAGCCCGCCATCAGCAGCAGGTTGTTCAGGATCAGCCCGCCCTCGCGGCTGATCGGCGAGAACACGCCTTCCGACTTCAGCGCGGGCGCCCGCCAGGCGTAGAGCGCAAGGCTGCCGCCGATGGCCACGATCAGCAGGCCAAGGATGAAGATGCCGCGCTCAGGATCGACCGCGAAGGCGTGCACGCTCTCCATCACGCCGGAGCGCACGATGAAGGTGCCCAGCAGCGACAGCGAAAAGCCCAGAATCGCCATCAGGATGGTCCAGTTCTTCAGCGATGAGCGCTTCTCGACCACGATGGCGGAGTGCAGCAGCGCGATCGCCGCCAGCCACGGCATGAAGCTGGCGTTCTCGACCGGATCCCAGAACCAGAAGCCGCCCCAGCCAAGCTCGTAATAGGCCCACCAGCTGCCCAGCCCGATGCCCATGGTCAGCGAGGCCCACGCCGCCAGCGCCCAGGGGCGCACCCAGCGCGCCCAGGTGGCGTCCACCCGCCCCTCGATCAGCGCGGCGGCGGCGAAGCTGAACGCCATGCTTAGCCCGACATAGCCGAAATACAGAAACGGCGGGTGGAAGGCGAGGCCGGGGTCCTGCAACAGCGGGTTGAGGTCATTGCCGTCGAAGGGAACCGGAAACAGCCGCTCGAACGGGTTGGAGGTGAACAGCATGAACGCGAGGAAGCCGCAGCCGATCATCGCCTGCACCGCCAGCGCCCGCGCCTTCAGCCCGGCGGGGATCTGACGCCCGAACAGCGCCACCAGGGCGCCGAACAGCGTCAGGATCAGCACCCACAGCAGCAGCGAGCCTTCGTGGTTTCCCCATACGCCGCTGATCTTGTAGATCAGGGGTTTGAGCGAATGCGAGTTCGCCGCCACCAGCCGCACCGAGAAATCCGAGGTCACGAAGGCGTGGGTCAGCGCCGCGAACGACCCCGCCACCAGCGCGAACAGCACCAGCGCGGCGGGCGCGGCCATCGCCATCCAGTCCGACCAGCCGCGATGCGCCCCCACCAGCGGCGCGACCGACGCGACCAGCGACACGGCGAAGGCGATGATGAGCAGAAAATGTCCGAGTTCAGCGATCATTATGCAGCATCCCGCGTGAGGTTTCAGACGCCCGGCGCGGGCTTTTTCAGCGTGTCGGCGACGTTCTTCGGCATGTATTTCTCGTCGTGCTTGGCCAGCACTTCTTCGGCGACGAAGCGCCCGTCGCGCCAGTAGCCTTCGGCGACGATGCCCTGCCCCTCGCGAAACAGGTCGGGCAGCACGCCGGTGAAGGCGATGGCGACCTCTGTCTCGTAGTCGGTCACGGTGAAGCTGATCTGCTTGCCCTCGCCGCGCACCACGGTGCCCTCGACCACCATGCCGCCGACGCGCAGCCGCTGGGTTGGCGCGGGGTTCTTGGCCAGCATCTCGGTGGGCGGCACGAAGAACACGATGGACTCGCGAAAGCCGACCACCGCCAGCGCGGTCGCCCCGCTGATCATCACGGCGCCCGCCGCCAGCAGCATGATCCGCCGCTTCTTGCGCGTCATCGCCATCGCTCGTTCTCCCGCTTCACCGCGTCGCCCTGCGCGCCGCCGCATCCTGGCGCCGTCAACCTGACGCTTCGCTGTCGCGCGCCGTCGGCCGCCGGAACGCCATCAGCACCGCGTTCACCTGCGCCCCGAGAATTATAGCGGCGCCGGTCAGATAAAAGAACAGCAGCGTCACTATGACGCCCGCAAACGCGCCATAGGTGATGGTGTAGGACGGCGCATAGGACAGATAGACCGAAAATCCCCCGGCGCCCGCCGTCCACAGCGCCACCGACACCCATATCCCCGGCCAAAGCCTGCGCCGGGGCGGCCGCTGAGACGGCAGCAACAGGTTGATCTGGAACAGAAACAGCGCAAGGATCGCAACGCCGATCAAATAGCGCAGCGCGCCCACCCCGAATGGCGCGCTGAAGCCCGAATACTTCTCGATCAGCGCCAGCGCCAGCGGCGCCGCGATGATCAGAAACCCCAGCAGCGCAAATGTCGCAGCCGCCAGCACCACAAAGCCGAGCGCGCGCAGGCGGCGGCGCACATAGCCGCGCGGCCTGCGCACGCCATAGGCGCGGTCGAAGGCGACGCGGATCGCCTCGACCGCGTTCGACGCCACCCACAGCCCGCCGACCGCCGAAATCGTCAGCACCCCGTCGCGCACGCCTGCGGTGATGCCCTTGAGCACCGGCGCCAGCGTCTGCGCGATATGCGGCGGCGCCATGCCGAACAGGGCGTCCATCAGGCGGTCGCTCTCCATCCGCCCCAGCGTGGCGCCGATCAGCGCGGTGGCGAAGATCGCGAACGGGAAGATCGAGAGAAACGTGGAATAGGCGATATAGCCCGACAGCGCGTCGCCGTCCTGACGGCTGAACCGCCCCAGCGCCGACGACGCGATCCGCCACAGCGCCTTGATCCGGCCCCAGTAGATATTGGCGGCGATCCAGCCGGGAACGCCGCTTCCCGCGTCCTGTCTGCGCTGCGCCGCCGTCACGGAAACAGGGGGGCCGCCTCAAGCCCCTGCGTCTCCGCCAGGCCCAGCATCAGGTTGGCGTTCTGCATCGCCTGCCCCGAGGCCCCCTTCATCAGGTTGTCGAGCGCCGCGAACACGATGGTCCGCCCCGGCCGCCGGTCGGCGCACACGCCGACATGCACATAGTTCGACCCGCTCACATGGCGGGTCTGCGGCGGCTGGCCCTGCGGCAGCATGTGGATGAACGGCTCATCGGCATAGCGCGCCGCCAGCGCCGCGTGACAGGCCGCAGCGTCGCCGTGCACATAGACCGTGGCGAGGATGCCCCGGTTCATCGGGATGAGATGCGGCGTGAAGCTGCACACCACCGCTCGCCCCGCCGCGCGCGAAAACTCCTGATCGAACTCGGCGGTGTGGCGGTGTTTGGCGACGTTGTAGGCGTGCAGGCCGCCGGAGACCTCGGTGAACAGCATCGCCTCCTTCGCCGCGCGGCCAGCGCCCGAGACGCCGGTCTTGAGGTCGATGATGATCTCGTCGGGGTCGATCACGCCCGCCGCCAGCAGCGGCAGCACCGCATACATCCCCGTCGCGGCGTTGCACCCCGTCCCCGCCACCAGCCGCGCCGGGCGGATCGCGTCGCGGTAGAATTCGGTCAGGCCATAGACCGCCTCGGCCTGAAGATCGAGCGCGCGGTGAGCGTGGCCATACCATTCGGCATAGACCGCCGGATCGCGCAGCCGGAAATCCGCCGACAGGTCCACCACCTTCAGATCGCGCGGCAGCGCGCTCACCACCTCCTGCGTGGTGGCGTGCGGCAGGGCGCAGAACGCCAGATCGACGGCGGAAAAGTCCACGTCCTCGATCCGCGTCAGCGTCGGCAGGCGGAGGTGGCCGAGATGGGGGAACACCGCCGCCATGCTCTCGCCCGCGCGGCGATCGGCGGTCAGCGCCGCGATCTCCATGCCCGGATGGGTGGCGATCAGGCGGGTCAGCTCCGCGCCGGTATAGCCGCTCGCCCCCAGGATCGCGATTTTCGCCATGGTTCCCTCACGTCTTTTCAAGCGCTTGGTTAGCGAATTGCCGCTTCGCGCGCAATGCGCGGGGCGATTTCAGCCGAAATCATGCCCATAGCCCATGTCGCGCAGCGGCGGGTCGGCGAGGCCATAGGTCGCCCGGCGCAGGTGGTCCATCAGCCCGCGCGCATCGCCGCGAAACGCCGCCAGCCCCGCCTGCGGCAGCGCGCCCCCGATGGACACGCGCAGGTCATGGCGGCGCTTGCGGTCGAACTCGTTGATCAGCAGCGCCATGCGCAGCGTCAGGCTCATGTGGCTGGCGATCTGGAACAGGCGGCTGTTCTGGCCATCAAAAAACATCGGGATGACGGCGGGTTGCGCCCGCTGGATCATCTTGGCGGTGAAGGTTCTCCATGCCGGGTCCAT
>Ga0210044_10004620_pt1 | contig 19126 bp, 16 predicted proteins | sample CryGey13umfilter_2_FD_183959 | JGI IMG/M metagenome (GOLD analysis project Ga0210044, IMG submission 183959) | Groundwater microbial communities from aquifer in Utah, USA - Crystal Geyser 4/9/14 3 um filter (SPAdes) (version 2) | ecosystem: Environmental > Aquatic > Deep subsurface >... | reverse complement strand
CAGAACACGGATAATATTATAAGTATCACCATCAATTAAACTTGAAATCTCTCCCTGAGACGATTTACGTACTACCATTACATTATCGGGTGAACCCGTTGCAACAAGAGTTTTTTCGACTCCGAAAGCCATCATTAGTACAGCGGCAAAAACAAATACTACCAGCATTATTCCAAAAATTGTAATTCCCGTTGTCAGTTTTCTTGTTCTGAAATTTCTGAATGTATATTTAAGTGGTATTTTCATTTTTCCCTCTTTAACTTATCCGACATATCTGAATCCATCAATAATTTTAGTTTGCAATGCTTTCTGAATGGGGAAAATGGCTGATATAAATCCAATAATAATTGCTGCAGAAATCGAAAGAATTATTGTTGAACTTTCGATAAAGAAGAAGGGAAAAAATCCTTTTGGAATAACTTTTTCAAATCCTGAAACAATCGGAAAAGTTAAGACCAAACCAATTCCGCCACCAATACAAGCAATTAACATCGATTCACCAAGAATCAAACCGATTAAATGTTTTGCGGAAAATCCCAATGTTTTGAAGACCGCATATTCACGAGCTCTTTCACGCGATGACATTATCATTGTATTTGCAAGCACGAGCATGATAATTCCAATAATTAAAAATGACATAAAATTCATTGCAGTAATTATTGCACTTGAAGCAGAAACAAATCCCTGTGTAAATGCACGTTCGGTCTCTGTTTTTGTTTCGCTTGATGAGTTTTTAAATAATGCATCAATTTGATTTGATATTTGTGCTGATTTATCCGGGTTATTAATTTTAACAATATACCAATAAACCTGATTTGCACGCAGAGGTGATTCGGCAATTAATCTTTCATTCAAGTAATCAAAATGGAAAAGCATTTGCGTTCCGTCAGTGTTTTTATGTTTTGGTTTATAAATTCCTTTTACAACAAATTCCCAACGTCCCGGAAAAATATCTCCCTCAAGAACTAACGGTTCATTCAGTTTAATATTATACTGTTTTGCAATATCAGCACCGACAACACAGGCATTTCTGTTTTTCTTAAATTCTTCGAGTTGATCTTTTGATAAATCAAATTCGGGATAAACATCAAAGAATGTTTCATGGTCAACAGCAATGCGTGCAAAAAAATTGTTTTTATCTTTATAAATTCCTTGGAACCAAACCGATGCGCAAACTTTCTCAACTCCCTGAATATTTTCAATTTTTTCCTTATATGAATAAGGAAGAGGAAAAATAAAAGAAACAGACTGACGGGTAATTAATCTATTAACTTGAGCGGCATCAACACTTGAATCCCAAATGGTAACTACTGTTCGAAGCAAACCAAATGCTATTACTGCAATAGCTATTCCGATAATCGTTAGTACAGTTCTCAGTTTATGCCTGAATGCATTTTTAAAAATCAATTTCAATATTTTCATGTTAGCTCCTTAAACCAAATCGCCTTTTTCAAGGTGCCGAATAAGTTTTGCTCTTTCAGCAGCATGTGGATCGTGAGTAACCATTAAAATTGTTTTTTTGAATTCCGAATTTAATCTATCCATCAGCGTAAGAATTTCATTTGCAGAATTTTTATCTAAATCTCCTGTTGGTTCATCGGCGACAAGAATTAATGGATCTGTCACAATTGCACGTGCAATGGCAACTCGCTGCTCTTGTCCGCCCGAGAGTTGTTTTGGATAATGGTTTATTCTGTCGCCAAGACCAACGATATTTAATGCGGTTTCAACGTGCTGTTGTCTTTCGGATTTATTTAATTTAGTAAGTAACAAAGGAAGTTCAACATTTTCAAATGCAGTTAGCACCGGAATTAAATTATAAAACTGAAAAACAAATCCGACATTTGATGAACGCCATTTTGCAAGTGCTGATTCATTGAGTTCAGAAATATTTATATTGTTAATAATAATCTCTCCGGCTGAAGGTCTGTCAATTCCCGCAATTAAATTAAGCAGCGTTGTTTTGCCTGAACCCGATGGACCCATCAGAGCGAGGAACTCACCTTCATTTACATCAAAAGAAATATCATGCAGTACGGGAATTTCGAGGCTGTTTCTCCAATATGATTTGGCAACGTTTTTTATTTGAATTAATGAACTCATTTATTCTCCAGACTTTATTTTAATTTCAATTCTGTTTTTAATTTCATCTTTCGGTTTGTTAATTATTGTTTCACCGTCAGCAAGGCAGCATGTAACTTCAACATAATCACCAAGTTCTTTGCCGGTTGAAATTTCTTTTTCTTCAACCAAATTTTCTTTAACTGAGAATATAACCTGTTTCCCATTTCGGATTGCAATTGCCGATTTCGGTATTAAAAGTTTTGGTTTTTCTGTTTTGCTCTCTGCTTTATCTGATTCATTCAGGAATAAAACTTTCGCACTCATTTCAGGCAAAACTCTTTTATCATAATTTGCGAATCCTACTTTAACCATTACGGTTGCTTTTGATCTGTCGGCTGTCGGAACAATTTTAGCAACGAATCCTTTATATGGTGCTTGAGGATATGCATCCAGTGTAATCTGACATGGCTGATTCACGAAAATTTTTTCTATATTTGATTCGGATACATCTGCCTCAACCTGAAGTGAACTCATATCAGCAATTGTTACCACAGCAGCTTTAGAATTTACGCCGGCAGCAAGCGGGGCAACTATTTCACCAACATCTGCATTTTTAGTTAGTACAGTTCCATTAAATGGTGCACGAATCAACATGTTTTCCATTGCCACTTCTGCAGCACGTACTTGCGCCTTTGCCAGCTCAATCGAAGCAACCACTCGGTTTAATCTCCATTCAGCAGATTCATATTCACTTTTACTTGTCAAACCTTTTTCCAATAATTCTTTTTGACGATTGAAATTATTAGTTGCATCCGATAATTCTGATTCTGTCAACTTTAGATTTGCCGCTGCTTGATCGAGTTGAGCTTTGATATCATTATCTTCAAGTTTTGCAATTACCTGATCTTTTATTACGTGGTCTCCTTCAACAACACCAAGGAAAATAAGCCTTCCCGTACCTTTGGAAGCAACAGCAGCTTTTCTTTGCGCAACCACATATCCGCTTGCAGTCAACACAGCATTTGATTGTGCGGGTGTTTGAAGAGTAACTTTTGTTAGTTCAACTTCTGGAAGTGCTTCAAATAGTTTTTGATAACCAAAATAAATCAATAAAATGAATACAATTCCCAAAAACATTTTTAATACAAAAGATAAAATTCTTTTTTTATTATCCGGATTGCTCTTTTGAGATCTGTCAATCCGTAATGAATTTAAGTCGGCAGTCTGAGTTTTGTTTTCCAAATTAACCTTTCATTTTTTTTAATATTTTGACGAAGACTGGAGTAATTTGTTTTAATCTTATAAACACTAATAACAAAAATAAAATTGTTTTTTAATTCTGCGGTTAATTATTTTTCAAAAACAGCAGCTTAACCGTATAATCTTTTGTCAGAATAATTCTTGTTGATAAAGAGCTGGGTAAAACATCAATTATGGTGATTTTATAATCTTCAAAATAAATTTCCCGGGGATCAAAAAAAGTGTTAAGTGAAAAATTAGAAATATGGTTTGACTTCAAAAAACTTAAACTTATCTCTGCGTTTCCCTCCCACAGACAAACAACATCTTCCGGACAGCGGGAATCAGATAAAACTGAATCGAATTTGACAAAGAAATCATTATTAATCCTTAAAAACTTTCCAACTGATAAACTTACAATAAGCGAATCAGATTCTTTATTCACGGAATTATTTTTGCTTTCTGTGAAATTACTGTTTTCAAAATCCGAACATGAAAAAAGGATCAAAGCTAAAAGCAATGTCAGCAATGAATTTTTCATATTTTTCCCAGTCTTAAGATTTTCTTCATACTAATTTAATTTGCTTATGTTTACAAACAAAATTAATTTGCCACGAACTTTTTTAGGATTTAGGAATATGAATTTCTTTAACACATGGCTTCCGTTTATTTATTTGTATGTCGGTGGCGGAATTTTTTTCTTAGCCGGAATGATTTTAATCCGCAAAGCAAAATCAATTGATATGAGACTTAAGCAGGATCAATTCTGGTGGAAAGCTTTAATATTCGGATTTTTTTACTTCGCTTTAATTCATGCATTTTTAATTTTTGCCGCACTTTATTTATGAGAGAAATATGGAACAACTGACAAATATTGGCTCACAGATTGACTGGATTGTGCTTGTAATCTACATGATTACAATGCTGCTGTTCGGAACTTATTTTGCAAAATACAATAATGATACAAATGACTTTTTCTTTGGAGGCAGGAGATTCACCTGGTGGATAATTGCTATGTCCATCGTTGCAACAGGGATCAGTAGTCATAGTTTTGTTAAATATTCTGCGATGGGATTTAAGTACGGATTTTCATCGTCAATGTCTTACATAAATGATTGGTTCTTTGTACCTTTCTTTATGTTTGGATGGCTTCCAATAATTGTATATTCAAAAATCCGCTCTATCCCGGAATATTTTGAAAGACGATTTTCACCATCAGCAAGATTTTTGGTTACGATTCTTCAGCTTTTATATTTGGTCGGATATGTCGGAATCGGATTTTTGACAATGGGAAAAGCAATACTTCCATTAATGCCGGAATCATTTACAATTTTGGGTTTTGAAATTCATGTAACCTTAATGGGGCTAATATGGGTTACAGCAGTAATAACGGGAGTATATATCACTTTCGGAGGACAAACCGCCGTAATTTTTACTGATCTTGTTCAAGGAGTAATGCTGCTATTGGCAGGATTTTTAGTCTTCGGGTTAGGTGTTGCTTATGTTGGCGGCTGGGGTTCTTTCTGGGATTTGCTTCCAATGAGTTGGAAAATGCCTTTAGCAAATTTTAATTCTCCCGCTGAATTTAATTCGGTCGGAGTTTTTTGGGAAGATGCAATTGCCGGCTCGGTCGGATTTCTTTTTATGAACATGGGTTTAATTATGAGATTTATGGCGGCAAAAAATGTTCATGAAGGTAGGAAAGCTGCGGCAATAAATATTCTTTTTATGCTTCCTGTCTCTGCTATTGTTGTTGGCGGCGGCGGCTGGGTCGCAAAAGCAATGCTCGTTCAAAACCCATCGCTATTGCCTGCAACTGTTCAGGCAGATCAAATTTTTGTTGTGATTTCAAGAATTCTTGCCGGTCCCGGAGTTTTTGGATTCATTATAGCGGCAATCGCCGCAGCCTTGATGTCTACTGTAGCAACGTTACTCAATGCTACTGCTGCTATCTGGGTTAATGATGTTGACAGACCTATCAGAATCTGGCTGAAGAAAACAAAAAAAGAAGAACCTGTTGATGAAAAAAGAGCTATGTTAATTGCCCGAATTGCAACTGTCGCATTTACTATTCTTGGTGTTTTAGCTGTTTATGCATTTGCTTCATATCCCACAATTTATCAGGCACATGCTTTCTTTCATGCCACATTAACTCCACCTCTGATGATTGCAATCTTCTTTGGAATTTTCTGGAAAAAATTTACACCTGCTGGTTTAATAACAACAGTTATTGGCGGAATTTCATTAATGCTTTTGGGACATAAATTTCCGCTTGAGTTAATTGCTCCGATTGCTCACGGAACTCCTTACGAAGCTGCTCATCCATTTACCTATATGAGTGCTTTATATAATCTGATTGTATGCTCGGCTGTAGCAGTTATTCCGACATTGATGCAAAATCAGTTGAAAAAACTTGTAAAAGGAATTAAAAATCTTTCTTCCGGTCAAAGTATTATGATTTTTATGATTGTCTTTTCAACTGTTGTTGTGATGATTGATATATTGGTCTCAATTTTTGATTTCAATATTTTACCTTTAAATATTTTGATGACAGTTACTTTAATAATGGCAGCATTTGTTTCAATTATTACATCGTTCTATGTAAAGTACGATGCAGAGTCGCAAACAACCGGACTTACAATTTGGTCAATTCACAAAGCTAAGGAATGGTTCAAAGGCAGAAAATTGAATGAACGGGAGGGAGAAAAAATTATTGTCAATTGGAAAGAGGCTGATGACGATAAAGATGAGTTAAGTTTCTCTAAAAACGATATAAAGAAAATGTCTGCTGAAGTTGGCGATCTTGTTTATATTTCTGATACGCGGAAGTGGATGGGCGGACTGAAATCATGCCATTCAGTTATTGGCGAGCCACATGAGGAAGAGGGAATTGTTTATATGCGAAAGAAGCATATTACTAACGGACTGTTTGTAAAATTCAAACCACTTGAAGCTGAAAAAGAAATGTAATTCTAAGTCCTTTTCTTACAAAGAAAATCTTGATTTGTCAGTCAGTACTTATTGCTGACTGGCAAATCTAATCGTTGTAAATATTAACTTTTTCAAAAGCCAAATCCATTTTTACAAGAATATTTTTCTGGCCGAGTCTTGTATTTAAAAACCTTTATATCTATTTTAGTTAAGCATAATAACAAATTGAAAAAAATAATTGAAGAAGCCGGAAAACAAACCAATATATAGAATCGGGTTGATTATAACACTTAGTGTTTTTTCCATTGTTTTATTTCAAAAAGATTTAAACTATAAACCGTTAAAAAATAATGTTGAAATAGAACACTATGATTTTAATAAAGTGCAAAACGGTGATATTATTTTTAGAAGAGGAATTGGACTTGTAAGTGAAATTGTTCTTGCTTCGGATAATTCATGTCCCTTTTCCCATGTGGGGCTTATAAAAAAAAGCAAATCTGAAATTCTTGTTATTCATGCAGCACCAAGTGATATATATAAAAAATCAAATCTCGTTGAAGAAGAGCCAATTGATGTTTTCTTAAATAAAAATTCAGCTACGGATTTTACTTTGATGAGAGTAAAATGCAATGATAATGTGAATATTGCAGTTGAATTTGCAGATTCAATTTATCAATCCCAGAAAGAGTTTGATGATAATTTTGATTTAATAAATTCAGATAAATTCTACTGTACTGAATTAGTGTATAAGTCCTTTTTAAAAGCAGGGTTGGATTTATCGGGTGGAAATCTTGATACACTTTTAATTCCAATTGGAAAGAATCCTTTTCTGCTTCCACGGACGATACTAAAAAGTGCATTACTGAAAAAAGTAAATATCACAAAAACAAAGGAGGAGTAATGAAACTCAAATTAACTCAATTGGCTGTATTGATTATTGTAGTTGGATTTTTCTTTGCGTGCAGCACATCAAATGATCCGAAGGATATTGTGCGAAATATGTATTCCAGCATTGAAAAAAATGATGTGGAAGGAGTAAAGGCTTTTGCATCAAAAAGTCTGCTTGGAATGTTACCTGATGAAAAATTAAAAAAGGGAATTGAAAAATCATCGAAAGAAATTGCTAAAAAGCAAGGAATCAAAGAAATCAAGTTTACAGATGAAAAGGTTGAAGAAGAAAAAATTGATTACAAAATCACAATAGTTTATAATGATGGATCAGAAAAAAATGATAAGATTAGGTTAGTTAAAGAAGATGGTGCTTGGAAAGCTGCTGCATCTAAGTAAAATTTGCGGGCTGTTGGGATAAAACTCTCAACAGCCTTATATTCTCTGGCTATTCATTTTATGCTCACCCTTTTTACCAATACATTCAATAATTATTTATTTTATTCTTAATTTTGCTTCAATTAAATAATATTATAATGAAAAATAGTTCGGAGAGATTATGTCTGATTGGAACTGGAAAATCCAAAATGAAGAAAATTTGAAAAGTACAATTCAAAGATGTAAGAACAACAAAATATTATTACCAACATTTGAACAATTAAAACATCCCCACACAATTCCACAGGAAATTAAATCAAAATTAAAAAAAATCGGAATGCAGGAATTGAATCCATTAAATTTATTCAGGATTAACTGGCAAAATGATTCCTCAACAGGAGAAATTGGAGAAATAAATTTTCTTGAGATACCCAAAGAAATTACCGGAGTGAAAGCAAGAATAATTGGACTTGTCGGAAAATTTTTCCCGACAGGTGCTCATAAAGTCGGAGCAACTTATGGTTGTCTCGTTCCTTACATGATTACAGGCAGATTCAATCCTGAATATCATAAAGCAGTTTGGCCTTCAACGGGAAATTACTGCCGCGGCGGAGCTTTCAATTCTGCATTGCTTTCTGTACATGCTGTTGCTATTCTACCTGAAGAAATGAGTAAGGAAAGATTTGACTGGTTGAGAGAAATCGGTGCTGAAGTTTTTGCGACAAAAGGTTGCGAGAGCAATGTGAAAGAAATTTATGATAAGTGCCATGAACTCGAAGCAGAGAGTGATGAATATCTTATTTTTAATCAGTTCGATCAATTTGGAAACGCAATCTGGCATCATGAAATAACCGGTTACACGATTGAGAAACTTTTTGATCAAATAAAAAACAAGGGACAAAGAATTTCAGGCTATGTAAGTGCAACCGGTTCAGCGGGTACAATAGCTGCGGGAGATTATCTGCGTAAAGTAAATCCTAAAATTAAAATTGCAGCATCGGAGGCTTTGCAGTGCCCGACATTATTAATGAATGGCTACGGTGCTCATCGTATTGAAGGTATTGGTGATAAACATATTCCCTGGATTCATAATGTTAAAAACACTGATATGGTTTGTGCTATTGATGATGATAATCCAATGAGAATACTGCGATTGTTTAACGAACATGCCGGACATGATTTCCTGAAGCAATTAAAAGTTGACAGCAATGTTGTTGCCAAATTGCCTTACATGGGAATCTCATCAATCAGCAATATGCTTAGTGCAATCAAAATGGCAAAATATTTTGAGATGAATGAGAACGATGTAATCTTTACTGTGTTTACGGATTCTGCCGATATGTATTTATCTCGCTTATCTGAAATGAACGCTTCCGAAGGCAATTATAATATTAATCAGGCAGCCATTGACTGGAATTCAGCATTGAAAAATCAAAGCATTGATTATGTTAAAGAATTATCATACTACGATAAGAAGGCGATTCATAATTTAAAATATTTTACTTGGGTTGAACAGCAGGGGAAAGATGTTGAAGAATTAAATGCTCAATGGTATGATGAAAATTATTGGGAAGAAAGATTTTCTGTTGTTCCACAATGGGATGAGTTGATAAAAGAATTTAATAATAAAGTCGGCGTTAGTGTTTGACAATGAAGATTCTATCGAATGTCTTTGTTTGTACAAGTGGAAACAATCTTGAACTTGCAGATATTTCATTTGATGACAAAATTAAATCTGTAAGAAAAATAACAGAATTAACCTGGGATGATATTTCCACAAATGAAAAGAAACAAAGATTCATTTCTGAAATAGAATCAAAAAAACATCTTCAGCGAAAAGACACAATTTATGGTAATTATCTTCTTGCTATGCCGGGGGCAATTGATCCGCACGTGCATTTTGATACTCCCGGATTTGAGTTTCGTGAAGATATCGAGCATGCATCGATTGCAGCAGCATTTGGCGGGGTTACAACAATAATTGATATGCCTTGCACTTCTATTCCGCCTGTAACAAATCTTGAAAATTTCAACACAAAACTTCAAGCAATACGGAACCGAAGTTTAATTGATTTTGCTTTCTGGGGCGGAATCGGCGGAAACTGTTTTTTTGATTATAAAAAAAACATATTTGAATTGAGGGAAGCCGGAATTGCCGGTTTCAAAGTTTACACGATTTCCGGAATGAAAGAATTCAGTGACTTGACTTATGATCAGATTAAAAGTGTTGCAATAAATCTTGCCGAATATGGAAAACCAATGGCAGTCCATGCTGAAGATAAATTTATTGTTACTTCAATAATGAATGAACGGATTAAGCTGGGAAAAAATTCATGGCAGGATTATACTGAGTCAAGAAATACTAAAGCAGAAGTTTTTGCGATAAAAAAACTAATACAAATAGCTGAAGAAACAAAAGTAAAAATGCTTATTGTTCATTTGAGTTCCGGCGAGTCAATAAAATTGATTCAGCAGGCAATATCAAATGGAGTTGATATTTCTGCAGAGACCTGTCCGCATTATTTATATTTTACATCTGATGATTTTAACAAAACAGAAATCAGAAATTATTTAAAGTCGGCTCCGCCTGTAAAAGATAAATCTGATAAAAATCAACTGTGGAAAGCATTATCAGAAAATCAAATGGCTTTTGTAAGCACTGATCATGCGGGTTGCAATCCTGATAACGAAAAAATCTCAGAAAATTTCTGGGAGGTTTACGGAGGCATTCCCGGAGTTGAACACCGTGTTCCATTTTTATTCAGTGAAGGATTTTTGAAAAAGAAAATCACACTTGAACAAACAATCAACTTGCTTTCAACGAATGCAGCAGAATATTTTAATCTTGGAATGAAGGGAAAACTTTCCGCAGGAAAAGATGCTGATATTACGCTGATTGATTTGTGGAATTATCAGATTGTTGATTCAAAAAAAATGCACAGCAAAGGTAAATACACACCATTTGAGAAAGTAAAATTTAACGTTGTGGTTGATAAAACTTTTCTTCGCGGTGAATTGATAATGGATTTAAAAAATAATTTTGTTGGCAAAATTGGAACAGGAAAGTATATCAAAAGTGAAAAGTGATTACAAGCAAATAATAAACGCATGGATTAGTCAGGTATCAGACTTAAAAGTTAAACCAATATTTGGTGATGTTCATTTTTCCAACGGAATAATCGAAAGAATTATCAAAAAAGATTTTACTGAGTATTCGGGAATAAAATTGCAAAAGGATAATTCTGTTTACAATGCTGGCGGCAGAGTTATTACTATTCCGAATATAAATTTTCACGATCATATTTATTCGCGACTTGCAAAAGGACTTAATATAAAGGGCGAAACAAATTCCCTCGAAAACATTTTATCTAATCTTTGGTGGAAACTCGATAAAATTTTAGACAAAGATATGATTGAAGCTTCTGCGAAAATGGCCGTTTCAGAATCAATTAAGAATGGCGTTACATATATTTTTGATCATCATTCTTCGCCTAATTGTATTTCAGGCAGTCTAACTTTACTTGCAAACGAAATTGAAAAAAACAATTTGCGCGCTGTTCTTTGCTTTGAATCTTCAGACAGAAACGGGAAAAAGAAATCAGACGAAGCAATAAAAGAGAATATTGATTTCTGCAATCAGATAAAAAACAACACAAACATAAAATCCATGTTTGGGCTTCACGCTTCATTTACACTGAATGATGACACACTAAGCCGGATTTCTGAATTTGTAAACAGAAATGATATTGGAATACATATTCATATTGATGAAGATAAAGCGGATTCAAAAATAAGCTTGGGCAAGTATCATGCAAAAGCAATTGACAGACTTATTAAATATAAACTGCTGAATGAAAAAACTATTCTTGCTCATGGTGTTCATTTAAGCAAATCTGATTTCAAAAAAATATCCCGATTCAACTCTGCAATTGCTGTGAATATTGAATCGAACATGAACAATTCTGTCGGAATACATTCTTTCAAAAACATTCCTGATGAAATAAAAATTGTTTGCGGCACAGACGGTATGCATGCAAATCCAACTGAAACAATTAAACTCATTTTTCTCGAACTTCGCCAGCAAGGATTTTCATTTGCCGATACATTTTCAAAAATTAAAAACATTTATTTTAATCAGATTGATTTTGCCAGAAGATATTTCCCTGATTTTCCTTTGCTGAATATTGGCGACAGAGCTGATTTTATTGTCTGGGATTATGTTCCGCCAACTCCATTGACTGAAAATAATTTCTGGGGACATTTTATTTACGGAATGCTAAACAGACAAGTCCAGTCAGTTTTTCAAACCGGAATTCCTTTAATGATTGATAAAAAATTGGTCGGAATTGATGAACAAAAAATCAATTTACAAATAAACAAACAAGGCACAAGACTCTTTAATAAATTTAATAAACAGAGGTAAAAATGAATATTGCTGAAAAAATACTTTCTCTTTCTAAGAAACATGAAAAATTAACTGCTGAAAATTTATCCAACATGATAAAACACCGGTCTCTGAGCACAAAAGAAGAAGGTGCTGCTACTGAATTGATGAATCAAATGGAAGCTGCAGGTTTTGATGAAGTCAGAAGAGATAAATTGGGAAACGTTATTGGAAGAATTGGCAATGGGAAAAAAGTACTTGCAATAGACGGGCATATTGATGTTGTAGATTTGGGAAATTTAAGCAATTGGAATTTTGATCCGCTTGGTGGCGAAATTAAAGACGGATTCGTTCACGGACGTGGAAGTGCTGATCAAAAAGGCGGACCTGTTGCTGCCGTTACCGCCGGAAAAATACTGAAAGAAATTGGTGTGCCTGAAGATTTGACTTTACTTGTCACAGGTACGGTAATGGAAGAGGATTGTGATGGTTTGTGCTGGAAATATTTGGTTGAAGAAGAAAAAATCAAACCGGATGCTGTGATTGTAACTGAGCCGACAAACCTCAATATTTATCGTGGTCATCGCGGCAGAATGGAAATAGAAGTTGAGTTTAACGGAATATCTTCGCATGGTTCTGCACCCGAACGTGGTAAGAATGCTATTTATATGGCTTCACGTGCTGTTTTAGAAATTGAAAAATTGAATGATAGACTTTTGTACGATGATTTCCTCGGCAAAGGAAGTGTTACTTTATCTGAATTTGTTTCATCAAGTCCATCGCTTTGTGCTGTTGCTGACTATGCAAAAATCCATTTGGACAGAAGATTAACATGGGGCGAGGACAAACAGCTTGCACTTTCACAAGTAGAAGAAATTGTAAAGGAATTTAATGGAAAAGTTATTTTGCTTGAATACAAAGAAAAAGGTTACACGGGATTTGAATACGGAATGCAGAAATACTATCCCACATGGAAACTGGAAGAAAGTCATCCGGTAATTCAAAAAGGAATTGAAACATATAAAAGTCTTTTTAACTCGGAGCCTGTGGTTGACAAATGGACTTTTTCAACAAACGGAGTAACGATAAATGGTTATTACGGAATACCGGTAATTGGCTTTGGACCCGGAAATGAAGTTCTTGCTCACGCACCGAATGAAAAAGTCCCAATAGATGACTTGGTGAAGGCTTCGACTTTTTACGCAGCTTATGCATATAATTTTTAATAAATCAAACGGAGATATAATGGACTTAAAAAAATTAAAAGGAAAACATTTTTTGACATGTGAAGACTGGTCAAAAGAAGAACTTGATATTGTTTTTCAGCGTGCCTTTGACTTGAAAAAACAATTCTATAATGAAGAACCTCATCTTTATCTTCCGCATAAAACTCTGTTCATGATTTTCTTTGAACAGTCAACACGAACACGGAATTCAATGGAAGCAGGCATGACACAGCTCGGCGGACATGCTCATGATTTGACAGCTGATAAAATGCAATTGTCACACGGAGAAACTGCGAAAGACACAGCTATCATTCTTTCACGAATGGGGCACGGAATTGCTTCACGAAATTGTTTTTACGGAATCGGTGCAGAATATCTTTCTGAAATGGCAAAGTACTCAACAAAACCTGTGATGTCTTTGCAGGATGATATTTATCATCCATTTCAGGCACTTGCAGATATGCAAACGATATTTGAGCATTTTGACAAAAATCCAAAGGGACTTAAAGTAACGATTTCATGGGCTTATGCTGATACTCACTCAAAACCTTTATCAGTTCCACAAAGTCAAATATTACTTTTTCCACGTTACGGAATTGATGTAACGGTTGCTCATCCGAAGGAATTTCCGCTGAGTAAAAACATTTGTGAGAAAGCAATGAAAAACGCTGAAGCCGGCGGAGGAAGCATTAAATTTACAAACAACATGGACGAAGCTTTTGAAGGTGCACAAATTGTTATTCCCAAAAACTGGGGAGGATTTGGTGCTTACGGTGTTCAGGAATATTTGGATAATGAAACTGAATGCAAAAAAGAAATGAAAGGAAGTCTCGAGAAATATCACAATTGGATTTGTGATGACAAGAAAATCAAACTTGCAGATAAAAATGTAAAATTGATGCACGCTCTTCCTGCGGACAGAAACCATGAGGTGACAGATGAGATTCTTGATAACCCAAATATTTCAATAGTATTTGATGAAGCCGAAAACAGGCTGCACACAGCAAAATCAATTATGTCATTAACAATGTAAACGGAATGTCATTGAAATATTTTTATAAATGTTCAAACTGTGCAAAAGAATTTTCTGCTGATGTAATAGAAGAAAATTTAATTTATCTTTGTCCTTCCTGCGGCAAATCTGAAAAGAATATGCCGCTCGAAGGAGTTTTGAATATTGTTTATGATTATGATTTTTTAAAAAAGAAAATAAGCAGAAATAATTTTTTGAAATATTCTCCCGGTAATATTTCTGATTATGCAGATCTTCTCCCGTTTTATGCTGAAAATAACACCGGCAAAATCAATAATATTTCTGCTGCAGAACTAAAGCAAGTTTGTCTCTCTTCGAATTCTATGATTCAAAAAACATTTGAAGACAGAAATATTTGTTTTCTTGATGAAACGAAAAATCCGACTTATTCCTATAAAGACAGAGCCTCTGTTCCGGTTGCAATCAAAGCAAAACAAATGGGAATCAATTCGATTTCTGCTGCTTCAACCGGAAATGCGGGTTCGTCAATTGCCGGAGTTTGCGCAATGCTTGGGATGAAATCAAAAATATTTGTGCCTAAAAATATTCCTGAAGCTAAGCGAATTCAGATACAATCCTTTGGTGCAGAAATCTTTGTTGTTGATGGTGATTATGATTTGGCTTTTGATTTATGTCTTGAAGTATCAAAAGAAAAGAAATGGTACAACCGAAACACTGCATATAATCCAATAACGATTGACGGGAAAAAAACTTCTGTATTTGATATTTTCATTCAGCTTGAAGGAAACATTCCCGACATAATTTTTGTGCCTACCGGAGACGGCGTGATTATCAGCGGAATTCACAAAGGATTTGTTGAACTTCAAAAACTTGGTTTCATTGAAAAACTACCGCAGTTATTTGCTGTTCAGGCAGAAGGAAGCAGTGCTATTGTTGATTATTTTTATGAAAGAAAATTTATTTACAAGTCCGCACATACAATTGCTGACAGCATTTCTGCCGGAGCTCCGCGTAATTTATACATGGCTGTGAAATCGATTGATGAATCGAACGGAAGTGCAGTTAAAGTTTCAGACGAAGAAATATTAACAAGTCAAAAAGTGCTTGCGACAAACTTTGGATTTATAGTTGAACCTTCATGTGCTGCAGCATTTGCTGGTTTTGAGAAAATTAAAAAAAAATTATCAAGTGACGTTTCAGTACTGATTTTATTGACCGGAAGTGGGCTGAAAGATTTTGCCGCTTTGAAAAAATGGAATGCTGAACCCATTATTCGGTCAGCAGACGAAATCAGAAATCTTTTAATTGATAAATGATGAAGAATCAATTAACCGGATTGATTATTGCGGCTGGATTATCAGGAAGAATGGATTCATTTAAACCACTTCTTGAAATTAACCGCAAATCTTTTATTCAAATTATTGCTGAAAAACTTCTCTTTGTCTGCAATGAAGTTATCATTGTTACCGGTTTTAATTCAGCCAAAATTATTGATGAACTTCGAAAAAAATACTTGTCAGACAAATGCAGAGTTGTATTTAACAAAGATTATGAGAAAGGAATGTTTTCATCGCTGAAGTGTGGATTAAACAATTCAAACTCAAGTTGGTATCTTTATCATTTTATTGATCAGCCCTCTTTAGAAAATGATTTTTATCTTGATTTTTCAAAACAAATATCGGTCAAGTATAATTGGATTCAGCCTGTAAACAAAGGGCGAAAAGGACATCCGATTTTATTTGACAGATTTGTTTCTTCGATGATTGCTTCTGCTGATGACACAGTTAATCTTCGGGATATCTCTCGGAATAAGGATATTAAAAAATACTATTGGGAATATAACTCTGGTAATATTTTTGAAGATATTGACAAACCTGATGATTATCAGAGAATAAAATTTATTTAATCAAAACATACGGAGTTTGTTATGAAAAAATATTTAATTCTTTCTTTACTGTTTTCGGCTTTGACAATCAACTCGCAAAACTGGCAGAAAATAGATTCGGTGTTTAATGTCTCTGGAGTTGGAGTAAAAAGTTTTTCCGCTCCGGTTTTTGCTGATTTAAATAATGACGGCAATCTTGATTTACTGCTTGGCAATATTGATGATGAAGCCGATTTTTTCTGGAATAAATCTCATTCTTTTCCAAGTTCATTTTATAAAGATCCTGATGTTTTAGCATATATATATTCAGACAATTCCTTACCAAAGAATTCGGATTATCCTGTCTTTGCTGATTTGGACGGAGACGGAATCACAGATTTAGTAATCGGGGGATATAATGGTTTGTTGTATTATAAAAATGCCGGAACTATTTCAGAGCCTGATTTTATGGAAGGTGATACAATTTTTAATTATGTAAATACACAAATTGGAACAGATGCAAAACCGGCTTTTGTTGATATTGATAATGATGGCGATCTTGATTTGTTTGTTGGCATCGGTGAATCTCTGTTTGGCGGACCGACTGCAGGAATTACAATCTCATTCAGAAATACCGGCACAATAAAAAAGCCTGTCTTCACGCTTGATAATTCGCTTTCCTCAGGCATCGCAGATATTGGTCTGAATGCTTATCCTACTTTTGCTGATCTTGATAATGACGGAGATTATGATTTGCTTTTTGGAAGAGATTTGCAATCTTTGGTTTATTATAAAAATACAGGCACCAAAGAAAATCCTACATGGACAACTTCTTCAGCTTTGTTTTCATCAGTGGAAACAAAAACATATTGGAAACAACCTGTGTTTGTGGATCTTGATTATGATAATGACTTTGACCTTGTTTATGGTACTGCAGACGGAATTTTATATGTTTACAGAAATGTGGGAACTCCTTCTACACCTTCGTTTCAATATTATGCGGACTACTTTAAGATTACCAAGCTCAACGGAAACGGTGCCAGTGTTTCACTTGCTGATTTTGATAATGACGGAGATCAAGATTTACTCAGCGGTATTTGGACAGGCAAATTTATATACTTCAGAAATGACGGAACAAAAGAAATTCCAAAGTTTAATAACGTGACATCTGCTTTTTCAAATTTTTCAGTTGGTACATACAGCACTCCTGTTTTTGTTGATATTGATTTTGATAATGATTTTGATATTGTTTCAGGAGCATTTAATGGACAAGTGTTTCTATACATAAACAACAATGGAACGTTTAGTCAAAATACAAATATGTTCAGTTCTATTGATGTTGGTTATTCAAGCATTCCGTCGTTTGCTGACTTGGATAACGATGGCGACCTTGATTTGCTAGTCGGTGCTGAAACCGGTTCATCGGTAAAATATTTCACAAATGACGGCAACAATAACTTTGAAGAAAACACAACGATGTTTTCAGGAGTTGACTTTCCTGATTATGGAAGACCTGTTTTAGCTGATGTTGATAACGACAATGATTTTGATTTGGTAATCGGTGATGGCTGGGGAAAAGTGTATTTCTATCGCAACGATGGGAATGAAACATCTCCGGTGTGGGTTCGGAATGATAATTTATTTGAAGGAATTGAATCCAAGCAACATACGCATCCCGGGTTTGCCGATCTGGATGGCGATACCAGAAAAGATATGATCATCGGTGAGTATGATGGAAATTTTACTTTTTATAAAAATTTATTTTCTCCAACTTCAGTTGAGGAAAAAAACACTACGACTTTTCCTCATGATTTTTATCTTTCGCAAAATTATCCCAATCCATTCAATCCAAGCACAACGATAAGTTTTGCAATTCCATCGTCATCCTTCGACTTCGCTCAGGATGACATACATGTATCACTCAAAGTTTACGACATTCTCGGTAGGGAAGTAGCAACGTTAGTTAATGAAAATAACCCTTCGGGAGTGTATAATGTACAATGTATAATGAATAATGCAAGTTCCGGGATTTATTTTTATACTTTGAAAGCAGGAAGTTTTTCTGAAACGAAGAAGATGCTCCTCCTTCGCTGAAGTTACGGAGGACAGGTCCTCCTTCGCTAAAGTTTACCGATCGAAATGAAATGCAGATTGGCTTCGGAGGACAGAAAAAAATATGTATAATTTATAATGTGCAATGGCAATAATATCACATCATTTTACATTATAAATTATACATTTTATATTTTATGGGAAATTACTTAATTAGCAATAATTTTTTTGTTAATTCAAATTTGCCTGCACGCAATCTGTAAAAATAAACTCCGCTTGCAAGGTGGCTACCGTCAAAATAAATTTTATAGCTACCCGCAGATCGATTTTCATTTATCAGATTTGCAACCTCTTTACCCAAAACATTATATATCTTTAAAGAAACAAATTCTGAGTTAGGAATTGAAAAACGAATAGTTGTTGTAGGGTTAAACGGATTTGGAAAATTCTGTTCAAGAGAATAATTATCGGGTATATACTCAGTTTCGGATTCAATAGCAGTTGGGTTTTTGATTCCAATATGTCCATATAACCCAAAACTTGTTCCGGCAAGCAGCTCATCAAAATAGAGGAAGTTTATTCTTGTTCCAACAGGATAAGAATAACCAAGCTGCCATTGAGTTCCTCCAAGAGGGAAATAATAGATTTCATTATCTACCGCCACATAGATTGTGTCAACACCAATAGTTACAGCAGTAGCTTGTTTACCTGAAGAAAACGGATATCCTGTTGTTGTCATTGTTGTCCAAAGATTTGTGCCAGAAACTATTTTATAATATGTGATTGGATGATTAATTCCTGCATCTGTTCCAGTAGCATAAATTGTATCAGAGGAAGCTGTTATTTCTAAATCCTGTATAGTTGCAGTAATTGGATATCCAACAGCAGTTCCCGTTGCATCCATATCCTGAGAAGCCAACCAATTACTTCCATTCTTTACAACTCTGTAAATACTTCTTCCCTGTGGAACGGATAAATCATATATTGCTCCAACATAAGCTACTGTATCACTTCCTTCAAGATTGAAAACAATATCTGCTATATCAACATCTTCACCATCGGTTGATGTTTCAAGATAAATTTGTTCCCAGTTATTACCATAATCC
>Ga0210044_10004619_pt1 | contig 19131 bp, 18 predicted proteins | sample CryGey13umfilter_2_FD_183959 | JGI IMG/M metagenome (GOLD analysis project Ga0210044, IMG submission 183959) | Groundwater microbial communities from aquifer in Utah, USA - Crystal Geyser 4/9/14 3 um filter (SPAdes) (version 2) | ecosystem: Environmental > Aquatic > Deep subsurface >... | reverse complement strand
GCTGAAGTAGCGGGTGGAACAAGAAAGGCGGCCTCCGAGGAGGCCGCCCTGTCAGTATCGACTGACGATTGCTGCTACTTCACGTTCTCGGCGATCCACTTCATGCTGATCGACTTGGGCCGCGTGATGGCGGTGCCAACGGCGCGGTTCCACACCAGCTGAGACAGCATGCCCATGGCACGGGAAACGCTGAACAGCACGGTGTAGTAGTCGAACTCGGTCAGGCCGTAGTGGTACAGCAGGGCGCCGGAGCCGGCGTCCACGTTGGGCCAGAAGTTGGCGATGGGGTTCTTGCCGGCCTTCACGCGCTCGGCGGAGAACTCCTCAAGGACCTTCGGCACCACGTTGAACACACGGTCCACCGTCTGGAACACGGGGTCATTCGGCAGGTAGCGCTTGCCGAACTCGTTGAACCCGGTGAAGCGGGGGTCGGTCACGCGCAGCACGGCGTGGCCGTAGCCCGGGACGACCTTGCCAGCGCGCAGGGTGTCGAAGGCATAGTCCCGGATCTGCTCCTCGGAGGGGGCGCCACCGAACTTCTCCATCGTCTCGAGGATCCAGCCCAGGCACTCCTGGTTCGCCAGGCCGTGCAGCGGGCCGGCGAGGCCGTTGAGGCCGGCGGAGACGGAGTAGTAGGCGTCGGACAGGGCCGAGCCCACGGTGTGGCAGGTGTTGGCGCTGACGTTGCCGCCCTCATGGTCGCAGTGGAAGTGCAGGTACAGCCGCATCAGCTTGGCGAAGTCGCCGGTGGGATCGGCGAGGCCCAGCATGTTGGCGTAGTTCGCGCCCCAGTCCAGCCCGGCGACCCAGTTGATGTAGTCGCCCTTGTTGTAGCGCAGGCGATAGACGGCGGCGGCCAGCGCCGGGAGGCGGGCCAGGATCGTCAGCGAGTCGTCCAGCGTCGGGATCCAGTAATCTTCCTTCTTGGCGCCCTTGGTGTACCACTCGCGGTAGGTGCTCTCCTTCTCCATCACCAGGATGCCGGTGTTCAGCATGCACATGGGGTGGCTGTCGGGGGGCATGGCCTCGAGCACGTCGTAGACGTACTGCGGCAGCTGGGCCCGGCGATCCATCTCACGCATGTAGTTCTGGATGATCTCGTCGTTCCGCTTGTGGATCTCGCCGGTGAGCAGCAGCACGAAGGTCTGCTCGGGCCAGAGCTCCTTGATCTCGAGCAGGTGATGGCCGCGGATGTACAGACCGCCCTCGCCCTGGGCTCCCTTGTCCGGGTAGACCACGGAGGTGTCACAGATCATCCCCTTGACGCCGCGCATGCCGCCGAAGGCCTGGGCCACGGTGCACTCGCCCAGGGACTTGGAGCCCTTCTCCTTGAGCAACCGGGCGCGTTCTGCACGCCATTGAGGGATGAGTTCCTGAAGTTTTTCTTGCAGCGTCGCCATGGAGTCTCCTTTTGTTCTGCCGTGTGTAGCAGATATCAAGTTCCGCTCAGCGGCTCATACTGGCCAGGGAGCGTCGGGTCAGCTTCTCCGCGGGGATCTATCCGACGTTTCGGCGCAGCCTGTCAAGATGAACCGAAAGTTCCCGTAACTGTTTTGGATCAGGGCCGAGGTGCGGGCAAAAAAAACGGGAGACCGTCGGGTCTCCCGCTTTGGAGCTACGGGGGATCGAACCCCGGACCTCATGACTGCCAGTCACGGGGCATAGTGTTGTCCCGTGATTCTGTCCGTTGACGGACGTTACTAACACTGCCACACTATGGTTGTTTGGTGTTGCTGCGGCGGGACACGAGGTTGACCTCGCGGCGGGACACGGGCGGGACACGGCGCTGCGGCGGGACACGGGCGGGACACGGCCCTGGACGGCGAAAACGACGACCAACGGGAGTCATGAGGCCACATGCAACGGAAGATCACGAAAAGACTGCTGGACAGCCTCGAAGCCAAGCCTGGCCAGCGACTGCGGGTTGCGGACACTGAACTTCCCGGGTTCGCGGCGGTACTGCTGGAGTCAGGCCGGGTGACGTTCACGCTGCGCTACGGCGGGAAGCACCACCGACAGGCCACCATTGGTGCCTTCGGTCCGCTTACCGTCGAGCAGGCGCGTGCTGAGGCCAAGAGGCTTCTGGGGGACGTGGCGCATGGCACCGATCCGCTTGCCACGCGCCAGGCCCAGCGCGCAGCTGGCACCCTCGAGGAATGGATCACCACCCACCTTGCCGAAGTCGAGCCACGCAAGCGGTCCGCCGGCGATGACAAGCGATACCTGACCTGGTTCCGGAACCGACCCGGCATGGCCAAGCGCCGGCTACCGGACATCACCGCCGACGACGTGATCGCCGCGTTCGAGCTGCGCTGCAAGAAGCACGGGAAGGTGAGCGCCAACCGCTTCCTCGCCAGCATCCGCACCTGTCTGCAAGCCGCCTGGCGCGCCGGTCTGGTGCCGGAGAACGTGGCGCGCCGCTGCCGACCGCTGCCGGAGAACCCGCCACGCGCGAGGGTGCTGTCCGACGAGGAGCTGGCCAAGGTGCTTCAGGCACTCGACGGGCTGGCCGACCCTCACGTGCGCCTGGCCTTCGAGCTGCTCTTGAGCACGGGTGCGCGCAAGTCAGAGGTGCTGCGCGCGCGTTGGGACGATCTTGACCTCGACCCGGACGGCGCGACTTGGCGCTTGCCGGCGACGAAGGCCGGCAAGCCGCAGACGATCCCCCTGCCGCGCCAGACGGTGGCTATGCTGCGCAACACGCCGCGCGTTGGCGACTGGCTGATACCAGGCCGTGACCCCAAGCAGCCACGCGAGGATCTGCGCAAACCCTGGCAGGCCATCCGCAAGGCCGCCGGGTGTCTCGACGTGACGATCCACGACGTGCGAAGGACCTACGGGCTGGCCGTGGCCAAGGCCGCCGGCTTGCACGTGGCGAGCAAGCTGCTGCGTCACTCGACGGTGCGAGTCACTGAGCAGGTGTACACACCGCTCGGTGTTGAGGATCTGCGACGTGCAACTGAGAAGGCCGCGCGAGGCCGCGCGAAGGTGCTGCGCCTGGCGCGGCAGGAAGGGGCGACACCATGACCGATGCATCGATGCACGACCTGACGATCGAGGTGCTGAAGGGCATCCGCTCGGACCTGGCCGGTCTGCGGGAAGAGGTGGCCGGGCTGCGCAGAGAAACCAACGAAGGCCTTGCCGCCCTGCGCTCCGAAACGCACCAGGGCTTCGAGGTGCTGGGGCACCGCATTGACAACGTGCTCCTCGGGGAGCACGGCCGGGAGCACGCGAGGCTGCGCGAGGTAGAAGGCCGCCTTGCCGCTTGCGAGCGCGGCATCGAAGAGCTGCGCTCGCAAGGGGAGGGTCGGTGAGTCGCACCCCTGATGTGCTCAGCGGTTTTGTGGAGAAGGTCAAGCTGCGCTTCCGCGTTGTCAGCAAACGCCACAAGCGAGTCGAGACCGTGTTGGAGGCCGCGCGGCAACGGGTTCCCCGCACCTGCGCCGCCATCGCCGAAACCTACGCCGCATCATTCGCGTGCTGCCCCGAGCAGGCCGCGGAGATCCTCGAACTGGCGAGCGAGGCCGTCTTGTACCACGTCGAGGCTGCCGCCGTAGACATCGCGAGTTCCGCCACAAAACGCCACGAGCAAGGTCGCGCGATGGGGACGCGACGGCGAGCAGAGCGCGACGAGTGGCCGAAGTGGCAGGCATTCATTGACGCCAAGTTGGCGAGCAACCCCGACCTGAGCTGGCCGGTCGTGGTGGCTTGCGCCGCACGCAAGTTCGCGAAGGTGACGAACCGCTCGATCCGCCGCCGCTGCCAAGACCGCCGCCGCTGCCAAGAACCCGGCAGCAAGTAGACCCGCCAGAAACCTGGACAGCATTGCTTTGTCTGTCCAGTGGCCGGAGTCACCAACATAGGCCAACAACAGGAGGCCGATATGGTGACTCAGCAACTACTCACGACCTTGGAGGCAGCGGCGCTGCTGCGAGTCGAGCCGCAGACGCTGCGAGCGTGGCGGATTCGCGGCGACGGACCCGCCTTCGTGAAGCTTGGCCGCAGGGTGGCCTATCAGCACAGCGAGCTATCCCGTTGGCTGGCCGAGCGGACACGGCGCAGCACCAGCGACCAGGGGACCGCCGACGCCCGTGGGGGGCAGCCATGACCGGCGCCACCCCCGATGGGGACCGCCTACACCCTCGCGCGGGCCGGTCGAATCCCGGGGATGGTTCGCGTCGGCAAACTCATCCGCCCGCGGTCCTGGAGTGGGTCCACAAACGGGAGGCCCCCGTCTCCCCACCCGCGGGTTCGTACCGTTACCCCGCGTGCGGGCAGTGTCTGAAAGGCGGAAGCCCGCTCTGTGCCGACTCCGACTGTGTTCGCAACATGGGAGTGCAAGCCAATGACTGACCATGATGAAGATGCCAGTTTTGACACCGCCGAACTTGAGGACGCGGAGCCCGCGAAGGCGATCCTCGACCCGTTCGACCCCGCACGGCTCCGACTGTCCCAAGACTTCGCCGAGAGTGTCGGAGTGCAGAAGTTGCTGATCAGCGTTCCTGTAAAGAAGCCGGATCGTCAGTGGTTCATTCGGGTGCGCGGCGGCGAAGAGTGGCGCCTGACAGCCGGAATCATCGAATTGAAAGAAGAGCGAGAAAACTACCTCGTGGTGCCGCAACTCGTGTCTCAGCTTCCGGGTGAAGTGTCGGCGCGCATGATCGTTACCGCGATGACACGCCAGGGGACGCTGTTCTTGTGGCCGATCAAGCTCCCCGACGGCAAGCGCGAAAACGCGTGGACCGCCACCGCCTTGACCTGCGCCACCCTAGCCGAGCGGCAATGGATCCGGGTAGTGAGCAACATGAGCGCCGGCTGTTACGAGCCGTACTGCGCCACGAGCGATTCAATCCCCGACCCGGAATGGCCGGACAAGTCGTTCCGCGAGCTACTGGAGCTCGGGTTCAAGGGAAGGCTGATCACGTCGCTGGACCACGAAGTGATTCGCCAGCTACTGGGCGCCGCATGATCGATCTGCCCTTCGCCTCGGTGTGGGTCGTCGACTTCGAGTTTCACGCGCCGGCCGGGGAGAAACCCGCCCCGATCTGTTGCGTGGTGCGCGACCTGATCGACGGCCACACCGTGAGGCTGTGGGGCGACGAGATGCGCTGGCCACCGTACTACCTCAACCCCGATTGCTTGCTCGTTGGCTTCTTCTCGTCGGCGGAGTGGGGCTGCCACGAGGTGTTGGGTTGGCCGATGCCGTCGCGAGTGCTGGACCTGTACGCGGAGTTCCGACAGATCACCAATGGGCGGGACCTGCCGGCCGGCCGGGGGTTGCTCGGCGCCCTGACCTACTTCGGCCTCGACGGGATGGCGGCGGCGAAGAAGGACAGCATGCGAGATATCGCGATCCGTGGCGGTCCATTTTCAGCCCGGGAGAAGAGCACGCTGTTGGACTACTGCGAGGAAGACGTTGACGCCACCACCAGGCTACTTGAAGCCATGCTTCCGCAGATTGATCTACCGCGCGCCTTGCTTCGCGGACGCTACACCGTCGCTGTGGCCAAGATGGAAAACCGGGGAATACCCGTCGACGTTGAAACCCTCGGGCTCCTACGGGACCGGTGGGACTCGCTCAAGTGGAAGATCGTGGGCGACGTGGCCGACGCCTACGGCGTCTATGACTGCGGCGAATTCCGCGAGTCGCTGTTCACCGCGTGGTTGGTCCAGCACAACATTCCGTGGCCACGTTTGCCGTCGGGGCACCTGGCGCTGGATGGCGACACGTTCAAAGACATGGCCCGGGCACACCCGATACTCGCTCCGCTTCATGATGTGCGCACCACCCTGGCGCAGCTTCGTTTGAACTCTCTCTCGGTTGGCTCCGACGGACGTAACCGCACCCTGCTGTCACCCTTCGCGAGCCTCACCAGCCGGAACCAACCCAGCAACTCGAGGTTCATCTTCGGCCCTTCGACGTGGCTACGCTCGCTGATCAAACCGCCCGAGGGATACGGACTGGCCTACGTCGACTGGGACCAGCAGGAATTCGGGATAGCTGCCGCGCTGTCTGGCGATGCGAACATGATGGACGCCTACAGCTCGGGCGACCCGTACCTGGCGTTTGCCCGAATGGCTGGTGCAGTCCCGGCGGACGCCACGAAGCAGAGCCACCCGGAAGAGCGAGGCCGATTCAAGGTCTGCGCCCTGGCGGTCCAGTACGGGATGCACAGCGCCACGCTGGCGCTTCGGATCGGGAAGAGTGAGGCGGCCGGCCGGGAGTTGCTGCAGCTGCACCGGCAGACCTTCCCTCGATACTGGCGATGGGTGGAGGCTGCCACGTCCTACGGAATGCTTCACGGTCGACTGTGGACCGTGTTCGGGTGGATGTACCGGACGGGACGGGACACCAAGCCCCGAACGCTAGGCAACTTCCCTTGCCAGGCGAACGGCGCTGAGATGCTCCGTCTGGCCTGCTGTCTGGCCACCGAGCGGGGTATCGGGGTCTGTGCGCCGGTCCACGATGCACTGCTCGTGGAGGCTGAGCTGGAGCAGCTCGACCAGGTGGTGGCCGACGCCCAAGCCGCCATGGCTGAGGCCTCCCGGGTTGTGCTGGGTGGCTTCGAGCTGCGGTCCGAACCCAAACTCATCCGCTACCCGGACCGCTACTCGGACAAGCGTGGTGAGGTGATGTGGCGGTCGGTTCAGCGGCAGCTCCAGAGGTACCCGGGTCAGCAAGGGCCGGGCGACCCGGGTCAGCAAGGGTACGTTACCCGTACCCCGACGACCACCCCGCCCCTTCTTATGTCTACTGTTTATGTCTCTTCTAATAGATGGGGAGGGTAAGCAGTGATCAACCCAGAAGAGTTCCGCCTCCCACAGAGTAGGCTGCAGAATGTCAAGACCCGTGTCCCCCGACACAGGAAGGGTGAGAGGTTTCTCCGAGGACCCATCCCCTGGTACTGGCTCCAGCTCGCCATGCGTCTCCCCGGCAAGGCTTTCCACGTCGGGATCGGCTTGTGGTTCCTGGCGGGCCTCGAGAAGTCTGGACGGGTGACCTGCTCGGCCTCGAGGCTTGGACTGCCGCGCAAGACCGCCTCCCGTGGACTGGTGGCGCTCGAGACCGCCGGCCTGGTGAAGGTGGAGCGAGCTGCTGGCCGTAGTCCCCGGGTGACGATCTTGGAACCCGGACCCCTCGACCCTGAAAGACCAGGCCCTGGAGTTGGTGTTCAAGCGCCTGGTGCGCGCTCTGGCGGGTGGGGGGGGTGCCCCATGACACACGGGGGCACCCCTTGGGGGCTTGCGTGGCCCACAGCCCGGTGTGGTGCGCCGCCGAAGGCCCCAGCCCCAGCGCACTTCAGCGCCTCAGCGCAACCCGCCCTTGACCAGCCCCGGCGCCTGATGAGACGCTCTGACTCGTCATCCCAGCCCGTCCGGTGAAGCCTCATGGCCCCCCGGCGTAGGTTCCAGCTTTCGGGTTGGGATGACACCTGCGTTGTAGGGGGCCGTCTATGGTCGAGCTGCTGGCGACAAACGGGAAGCACAGTCTGTGGACCGACGGCGCGCGGTGGGACTGGTCGATCAACCACCCCGACGGCACACCGATCAAGCCCCGGCAAGAGCTGCTGCATTACCCCACCCTCGAGGCGTGCCTGGCCGACTGCCCGCCGTCGCTGAGGGAGTGTCTCGGCCGGGAATCCGAAGGGAGGAAGCGATGAGACGGATTGGACAGGCTGTGGTGTTGGCGCTCGTGGCAACGGTTGCAGGGATGGTGCTGCAGTGTGCCTCTGACCCGCGGGTGACCGGCGATGGCGGCATGGTGGATCGGCTGCTGGTGGACATCGGGCTCAAGGACGCGGTGCCGGACGCGAAGCTGGGGGATGGCATCGGGCCGAAGGCAGACGCGGCAGGCGATGCCGGGGCCGGGGGCGATTGGTTCACGATGACGCTCACCGACAACGGCATGAAGCACACACTGATCCAATCGGGGAGCAGGGTGACGGTGAACATGCAGCACGGGTTTCTCAACCCGACCTGCGGTGACGGAAAGTGTGAGTTCGCCCAGGGCGAGACCTACCTGACATGTGCGGCGGACTGCTTGGGTTGCCCATCCAAGGATGATGGTGTCTGTCAGCCGGAGTGTGGCGAACAATGCGGCATCGCCGATTGTCCGGTAGCCGTATGCGCCTCTGCAGCCTGTGGCAATGGGGCTTGCGAGTCTGCGTACGGCAAAGAGAGCTGCCAGAGCTGCCCGTCGGACTGCGGGGCGTGCAAGGGGACGTGGACACCGGCAGTCACCAGCATCACGTTCCAGGCTTGGGACGAGTCGGTTCGGTATTACGTCGAGTTGTCGCTCGGGTGGTCATCGTGGCAGAACGGCCCGAAGGCAGCGGGAAACTTCTCGGCGCCGTCAATCAACATGCTCATGTACGGGATTGGGTGTTCCATCAGCGATTCGACCGCCAGCGTGAACCTGACAACAGTGAGCGTGGCCAAAGTCGCTGGCACCTACACAATCACCTGCAACAAGTCCGGTCGAATCTTCGAGGCGAAGGGGCAGTTTGAGGCAACCCCTGGCCTGTCAAGCATGCCAGGAATGCTGAAGCCCTAGCGGGACGCGAAAGGTGGAGACGATGGCGAAGAAGAGATCTTTGGTGGTGATCATCGGCGGGTCGTTCATCGGATTGTGTCTCATCATCGGCCTGGTTGCCAGGTTGGTGGGCGGCGACCCGGATGTGTCTGAAGCGCAGCGCGCCTTTGAGGGCGGGCTCGCGGCCATCAAAGAGGCATACGACGAGGCGGACAACGCGAACAACCAGGTGCGGGTGGAGGCCGCAAAGAAACGGATGGTGGCGTGGAAGGAAGCGCGCGGATGGCTGCACGGCAAGAAGTCACCTCATCCGGTAGCCGGGTGGGTGTGCAGCGTCAAGGAGGTGAAGGCTGGCGGGTCGATGACCTGCGAGCATGCTCACCTGGTCTACCACCTGGAATCCAAGACACCCCTGTTCGGACACCTCTCGGAGGGAGACAAGATCGCGTTTTCGGGCAACGCGCTGCAGGAGGTGTCGCTCACCGTGGCCGGGGCAATTCGCGAGCCGGAAATCGTGGTGATGGCCCAAGCCCTCCACGAGGAGAACAACCCGAAGGGGGCGAAGGCGAACAACCCGCAGGTGGTCGGGGCGAAACCGCTACCAGAGCATCGGTTTCAACGTGCAACCCGGGGCAGAAGTCAGATCCGCGCCATCACACAGCGCGGCACGCTGACCCGGAGCGAGTTCGAGCAACTCGCCGTCGCCCTCGCCAACAAGCACGGAGCAGAGTTCACGCTTGTCCAGTTCTTCAGCGACAGGACAACGCTCGATGGTTGGGACGGAAGCGGAGGGCTACGCGACAGCGATTGGCCGCATTGGCTGTGCCAGGTGGGGGTGGACGCGGGCAGCGAAGGCAAGCGCCATGTGAGTTCCTTCTCAGTGGCGAAGGACATGAAGACGGGGAAGGACCGCACCGACGTGCTGAGGGTGCCGAAGGGCGCGCCACCGGCGAAGGCAATACCGGCCGCCCCGTCGAAACCACCTTCGATCGAGAAGCCGGCGGCGCCGCAGTTGACGACACCGCGAGCATCGACGAAGTCCAAGACTCCTACTAGGCCGAGGCCTGAGGAGCCGAAGGGCGAAGCCCAGACGAAGAACGCTCCACAGACGACGGAGCCAAAGCAAGAAACAGATCCGGCAACATCGTGGCGGCAGAGGTTGAAGGATCCCTCTTTTCGCCGGAAGTTCTTGACGACCGACCCGTCTTTTCGTCGTAGGTGGCTGGCAGATCCATCTCTCCGCCAAAGCTGTCCGGATCTACTCCCATGCCCGGCAGCCTCTTCCAACGGCAGCGAGCCGGCGAAATAGGGGGAGTCATTCCCCCTGCTTCTTGCTCTGCTGAGCTGCTCTGCCCCTGCCCCTTCCCTCAACCACCCCACACGGCTATCCTGAGGGCATGACCACCCCGTCACCTAACGGTGGAAACGGCAGGGGACCCAAGGGCCGCTTCGCCCCCGGCAACCCCGGTGGGCCAGGCAACCCCCACGGGCGCCGGGTGGCGCAGCTGCGGAGTCTGCTGCTCGAGACGGTCACAGATGCGGACTTCAAGGCCGTGATCCGCGCCCTGATCAAGCAGGCGCGGGGCGGTGACGTGGTGGCCGCGCGGCTGCTGCTTGATCGACTGCTCGGGCGGCTGCCGGACCTGGAGCTCGAGGCGCGCCTGGAGGCTCTGGAGGGTGCCCTGGCGGGCGAGGTAGGCGGAGAGGCTGCAGCATGAGCCGCACATCGCTACGGAGGCGCCTGGAGGCGCTGGAGCAGGCCGTAGCGTTCCGCCGGGAGCCTGACCCCGCTGTGCTGGAGGCATTTTGGAGCAAGCTGAAGACCATGGCCGCAGTCCCTCGGACGCAACCGCTCGAGGGCATGAGCCCAGCCAGCCAGACCGCCCACGCCCTCTTTGGCGAGGTGACGATCGAGGAGGCCCAGGGAGTGGCCGACCGGCTGGAGACCATGGGGCGGAGCTTTCCGCCCGGGCGTGCGCTGGCCAGGGTGGTGCGCGAGAGCATCGAAGCGAAGATCGATGAACAGCGGCGGGAGCTGCGCATGATCATGACCGGCCGCCAGGAGTGACGTTGGCCCGAAACTGGAGCCTGGACAAGGCGGTGATCGAACAGCCAGCAGCGGGATCCGACGGCAGGGGGCGGGCACGCTTAACGGCCCGTCAAGCAGACCCGCGCTGACGCTTCACGGCCGTTAAAAGCGACCGCTGCCCGTGGCGAGTTATTGGCGTCCAGCACGCCAAAACAGACACCCGTCTGGCTGACCGGTGGCACAGTTCGGCGAAACCCATCCGCGGCGGGACACAGGCGGGACACGAGAACCGAACCCGCCAACCTACATCTGCTAACTACCGGGAATCTTGGTGGAGCTACGGGGGATCGAACCCCGGACCTCATGACTGCCAGTCATGCGCTCTCCCAGCTGAGCTACAGCCCCACAAACGACCCTGGCTTGTAGCAGCTCGTCGGAAGCGTGTCAATCGATCATTGCGCGACTCAGGGCTCTCCCGCCAGCTTGCGGAAGCGCGCATCCGATCGCAGGCGATCGAAGTCGTTGGAGCGCAGGATATGGTGACGATCGCTCGAACGGTAGCGCACGACCTTCTCCAGCAGGCGAAACGCCTGCTCAACATCCCCGGCGGCCGCGTAGTAGTAGGCGACCTCCTTGCCCAGCCACGGGCGGTTGGGGTCGCGAACCCGTGCGAACTCCTGGCGCGCCAGGTCGTGGCGTCCCAGCTCGTGGTAGAACGCCGCCAGGGCGATGCGTGGCGCGTCGTTGTATGCGCTGCGCCGCAGGATGTTGGTGTACTCGTCGATAATCTGGTCGCGGAGGTTGTGCGCGTCCTGCCCGGTGAAGGCGCGGATGGCGAGCCACTTGTTGTGCTTCGCGGCGGTCTGGTAGAAGTTGGCGTGGGTCGTTCGAATGTAGGAGCGGTACCGCAGTCGCTGGCTCTGCTCGAGCTGGTACTGCGCCTTGAGGATCCAGCCGCGGATCATCCGGGCCCAGCGCGGGCGTTGCTTGAGCTGGGTGCGAAACTCCTCCAGCGCCCGGGTGTACGCCTGATGCGACTCCTCGAAGTGCCCGGTCATGTCCAGCGCGATGCCCTTGGCATACCAGCTCTGGCGCGGGATCCCTTCCTCCAGTCCCTGGCTCGGCGTGGCGGTGACCACCACCATGTGAGCATCACCGCTGCGAAAACCACGGTCGGACCGTGCCTGTGCGACGGCGCAGTGAAGCAGCAGAAACGCGCTGAGGGGGAGGTTGAGGCTCAGTCCCATGTTCCTTGCGACCCGATCTATAGTACGTTATTAGCACAACCTGCCCCCCCGGGGCACGTCCAACCCCTTGCGAGGCGATGCTGATGAGGGTCATCCCGAGATTGCTCCCGACGGTGTTGTTGCTGGCGGCGTGCGGCGCCGTGGACCGCTCCACGCTGGAAACCGCGAGCGCCGCCGGCATGACGCCCATGGCGTGGGATATCCGGTCCTACAGCGAGACGGTCCCCTTCACGTCGGTGACCCGGATGTCTGGCTCGATCTACGCCGGAACACCGGCTGGTGTGATTCGCTTCAACGAGCAGAGCGGAGACTTCGTGCGCCTCACACAACGCGAAGGCCTCACCGGCGACCATGTGCTCGCCGTGTCAGGGGCACAGGGATCGGGGTTGTGGGTCGCCACGGACAACGGCCTGGCCCGATCGCGAGACGGCGTCTGGACCAACTTCGCCATGGGCAACCCCCCGGGGGAGGCGGTGAGCACGATGGTGGCCACCCGCTGGGGCGTGTGGGCCGGCGGATCCAACGGTCTGGGTCGGTTCCGTGATGGCAAGTGGACCGGCTACCTGCCCGGGGCCCGGATCACGGCGCTGCTGGGCGATGTCTCCGGCGGCGGGGTGTGGGTCGGCACCGACGGCGAGGGGATCCACCACTGGGAGAGTGAAGGGCGTTTCGTCAACCACTCGCCCGCCATAGGGCAGTCCCTGCGGCGGATCCGCGGACTGGCCTTCACCAAGAATGGCGCCGTGGTGGCGGTGGGGAGCGGGGAGGGGGGTCACGGGCTGGTGTTCTTCGACGGGACCTACTGGACGACCTACCTCCCACGACCGGCGGGCCACCTGCGCTGGGTGCAGACCGGAGGCGATGATCTGTTGCTGGCCTACGAGGACCGGATCCTGGTGGTGCGTTCGGTGGTTCGGCCCGAAGCCCCCTTGCCGGCGGGACCGGTGGCGCTCCAGCGTGTGCTGGCGCCCGAGGCGCCCGCTGGCTACCCCGCGCCCCGGTATTACACCGAGCCGCTGCGACAGTGGCTGCCGCCCGACGCCACCGTGGTCCTGGCCGAGGGCAGCGGCGTGCTGATCGGAACCCGCACCGCGGGTCTGGTGCGCTTCGACGGCAAGCAGGCGCGCTGGTTCCGCACGGCGGATCTCGTGGGCCAGGGTGACAAGCTGCGCATGGCCTGCGCCGGGGATAGCTGCTTCGTGGCCGGCGGAGGCAACGGCTACCGCTTTCATGGGGAGACCTTCGATCGTGTCGTGGTCGATCCCGAGCCCACGACCCGGGTGGCGGCCTTTCTCGACGGACCGTCGCATTCCGTCCTGGCCCTGCTCGCCCCGGCCGACGGCAAGTCGCTGGTGCTGTGGAAGCTCGCGCCCGGAGCGGAGGCGGGCTCGGATGCGAAGCGAACCGCGACCGAGGGCGGCGGCAAGCCGAGCGGTGCCTGGATGCGGCAGCGGGAGTACGCCATCTCCATCCCCCAGGGCAGGGTCGAGGTCGGCTTCGCGCGGGCGGCGGACAACGGCAAGATCTGGGTCGGACTGGGGTGCCGCGAGAACGAGGGGAACGTGTTGCCCTGGGGCGTGGCGCTGCTCCGCCCCGACGGGACGGTGCTCTACCATCGAAGCACGCTGCTGCCCACCGAGGACCGACCTCCCGGCAGCCTGGCCCTGCCGGACGACGTGCGAGACGTTCGGATGCTGGGTGACGGGGCGATGTGGCTCGCCACTGGCACCGGCGCCTGCCGCGTCAAGGGGACCCAGGTGGTGCTGTACACCGAGAACGAGGGACTGGAGAGCGAGATCGTGCATACCTTGGGTCGCTCGCTCAATGGACAGATCCTGGCCGCCACGCACGGTGGCCTCGGTCAGTTCGACGGCAAGCAGTGGCGGTTCGACTTCGAGGGACCGCTGAGCTCCTCCGTACGCGCGCTGCTGCGGGATGGCGATGTGCTGTGGATCGGCACCGCGCGGGGGCTCATCCGCCTGCACCGGGACGGGCGGCAGGAGTTGATCGATAGCCGTCAGGGACTGGCGAATGACGAGGTGTTGGATCTGTACCGCGATCCCCGGGCCCGGCTGTGGGTGCTCACGGCCAAGGGGCTGTCGGTTATCACCCGGCCGTCCCGCAGGTAGGCGCCAGATCAACCGCCCGCCGGGGTGCGCGCGCCCACGGCGTGCTCCACGCTGTGCTCCAGAGCGGCCCCACTCCGGGCGCCGGCGCCTCGCTTGACAACCCACACCCTCCGAGTAAGTGTTACGCAACTGGCCGGGCGAAAAAATGTACGACATCTACCACTTTCTGTTCGTCAAGGGCGGTCCGGTCATGTACCCGATCGTCCTCGGCTCCATCTTTGCCCTGGCGCTGTTCCTGGAGCGGATCTGGTCCATGCGGCGCGAGCGGGTGATACCGCCCGCGTTCCGCGGACGGGTGCGTTCGCTGGTGCGGGAGGGCAAGCTGTCCGAAGCCGAGGTGCTGTGCCAGGAGAACGCCTCCTCGCTGGCCAACATCGTCGGGGCCGCCCTCCGGTCGTCGGGCAAGACCCGCGCGGAGATCAAGGAGGTGGTCAACGACGTGGGGCGCCGCGAGGTGAGCACGCTGGAGCGCTACGTCGAGCTGCTCGGCACCCTTGCCGCGGTGGAGCCGCTGATGGGGCTGCTGGGGACGGTGACCGGCCTGATCCGGGCGTTCCAGCGCGTGGAGGCGCTGGCCGACAAGGGGGGCGGCGTGAGCCCCGGCGCACTGGCAGCCGGTATCTGGGAGGCGCTGATCACCACCGCGGCGGGGCTGATCGTGGCCATCCCGGCCTATCTCGGCTATCGCTACCTTCAGGCCCGGATCGCGGCGGTGGTGGTGGAGCTCGAAGAGGACTCCATGGAGCTGGCCGAGCGCATCACGGACAGCAGCATCGGTCGGCCGTATCGAGATGGCCACGCTGAGCCCCGGGAGAAGGAACCGTCATGAGCTTTCGCAGCGGTGGGTTTCAGGATCCCAAGCCCATCGTCACGCTGGACCTGACGCCGCTCATCGACTGCATCTTCCAGCTGCTGATCTTCTTTCTGCTCACCGCGTCGTTCATCACCACCCCCAACCTCGGCGTGGAGCTGCCCAAGGCCTCGGCCAGGGCCTCCACCACCCAGCAGCGAGACCTGATCGTGGTGGTCACCCGCAAGGGAGCGATCCAGTACGAGGGCAAGAACATGTCCCAGCCGGAGCTGATGAAGCGGCTGGGGCAGGTGTTCAAGGAGCGTCCCACGGCCCGGGTCCTGATCCAGGCGGACCGCAAGGCCTACCACGGCAACGTGGTGAAGGTGATGGACGTGGCCAAGACCATCGGGTTCCGTCGGCTGGGGGTCGCGATCCAGGGCCGCCAGTAGCCCCCGGGGTGCAAAGCGGAGCGCGCGAAGCGGAGCGCGCGAAAACAGCAACTGGTCGCTACAGCGTGTCGGGCTTCAGGCTGGTGCAGGGCAGGTACTGGGGCAGGGGTGGCTCGTTCTTGGGCGGCGCGTAGCCCGGCGTCACCAGGGCGCCCTGGTTGATCGCGATGTCCTTGTTCTTGTAGGCCGCCTCGCAGCGCTGGTAGGCGTAGGCCATCAGCTCCTGCACGTACTTCTGGGACTGGTACTCCTCCGTCAGCTCCTTGAGCCGCTTGGTCCAGTCGGCCCAGTCCGGGTTGGTGCGCTCCTTCACCGCCACCAGGAACACGTTTCCGTCCACGGTGTAGACCCTGGGCGCCACGTTGCCGGTCTTGAGCTCGAACACGTCGCGCATCATCTCGGACGAGATACCCACTCCCGGGACGAGGTTCTGGCCGCTTCGGGGGAAGCTGGCGCTGGTCATCAAGCGGTAGGGGGCCTTGCTGGGCCTGGAGCTGGGCTCGGCCTCGGGCTTGGCCTCGGGCTTGTCCTCCTTGTCATTGGCCGGGTCGGCATCCACGTCCTCACTGGTGAACAGCTCGGCCAGCTTCTCGCCGGCCTGGACCCGCTTGAGGAACGACTGCGCCGTCTGGCGCGCGAGCCGCACGGACTCCTTGTCTCGCAGCATCTCCTCGGCGATGTCACCCTGGGCCTGCTCCAGCGTGAGGTTTCCCTGGCGTCGCCCCAGCAGCTTGACGATGGTGAAGCCCTCCTTGTCCGGCACCAGGCCGGAGATCTCGCCCGGCTTCAGCTGCGCGACCTGCTTCGTGGCCTGGGGCCAGGTGCCCGGGCTGTCCTCGTTGCGCCAGCCGAGCACACCACCTGCCGCCCGGCTCTCCTCGTCGTCCGAGGTCTCCTGCGCCACGCGGTCGAATCCCTCGCCGGCCTTGATCCGCTTGAGCGCGGCCTCTGCCTTGCGCTGCCCGGTGGCACGCGCGGCCGCATCCTTCTCATCGGACTTGATCTGGATCAGCTGCAGGCGTGCTTCCTTCGGCAGGTTCTGGTACGCCTTCTTGTTGTCCTCGTAGTGCTGCTTCACCTTGGCCCGGTTCTCGGCGATGAAGGCCTTGATCGCGGCCTCATCGGTCTTGACCTGTGATCGGAACTTGCCCGGGGTGAAGCGGACGTAGTCCAGCTGGACCTGCGTGTTCTTCTGGATGAAGTCGGACCGCACCTCGGACTCGGAGACCTTCACCGAGGAGCGGATCAGGTCGCGGAACTTCTCGGCCAGCAGCTCACGGCGCTGTTCCTCCTTGAACTTCTTCACCGTCAGGCCCCAGGAGAACCGCACGTAGCGGCTGAACAGATCGTAGTCGAACTTGTCGTCATCGCCGCGGGCCAGAGGCCTCGCCTGGCCCAGCGCCAGGTAGCGGCCCTTGATCAGCATGTCGTTGATCTCCTGGTCCGGGATGCGGAACCCCAGATCCAGCGCGTCCTCGGCCAGCAGCTCCCGGAACAGCAACTGGTCCACCACCCGTCCCTTGAGCATCACCAGCTGCGGCTCCGGCACCTGCTGCGTGCGGATGCCGGAGACGGTGAAGACGTAGGCCAGCGCCTTGGCCGTCAGCGAGTTGCCCTCCACCGTGCCGGCGTACCCGGCTGATGTGCTGCTGGCACAGCCCCCGCCCTGAGAGCCGGGGCCGAAGTTGACCACGAACACCGCGATGATGATCCCGAACAGCACGTAGATGATGAACGACCGAGAATGCTTGCGCATCACGTCCAGCATGGCGCTCGCTCCCGGATCCCACTGGGATCCAGCTAGAGAAGGTAACCCAGACGAGCCGCCGTAATACGGTTCGCTCGCTGCCCCACCTGCATTGCCCTGAGAATCCGTGGCGGTATTGGAGAATCCACCGCCCCTTGCCAGCCCTGTGGGTAAATGATAAGAGTGACAAATTCAAGATGAAAATGCTCAGTTTCGCCATTTTCGCGGATCGAGCACACAAACGGAGTGTAAGCAGATCAAGAGTCTTACCTTTGCAGGATCAGCATGCTCTTCGACTGGGTCTACGGTCTCTTTTCCAACGACATGGCCATCGATTTGGGGACGGCCACGACGCTGACGTACGTCAAGGGCAGAGGGATCGTGAGCCACGAGCCGTCGGTTGTCGCCGTGCAGAAGAATGGGTCCGGTTCCAGCCGCGTGCTTGCCGTGGGGCGAGAGGCCAAGGAGATGCTGGGACGAACGCCAGGCAACATCGTGGCGATTCGTCCGATGAAGGATGGTGTCATCGCGGACTTCGAGGTCACCGAGGCGATGCTCCGATACTTCATCACGCGGGCGCACAACCGCAAGACGCTGGTTCGTCCGCGGATCATCATCTGTGTGCCTTCGGGGATCACCGAGGTGGAGAAGCGCGCGGTGCGCGACTCTGCCTTGGCCGCCAGCGCGCGGGAGGTGTACCTGATCGAGGAGCCGATGGCGGCGGCCATCGGAGCCGGACTCCCCATCACCGAGCCCAGCGGCAACATGATCGTGGATATCGGAGGAGGGACCACCGAGGTTGCGGTGATCTCCCTGGCGGGAATCGTCTACGCCAAGTCGGTCCGTGTGGCCGGCGACAAGATGGATGAGGCGATCATCCAGCACATGAAGCGCAAGTACAACCTCCTCATCGGCGAACGGACAGCCGAGCAGATCAAGAAGACGCTGGGCAACGCGTACCCCATGGAAGAGACGTTGACCATGGAGGTCAAGGGGCGAGACCTGGTGGCGGGCGTACCCAAGACGATCACCACCAACTCGGACGAGATCCGGGAGGCGCTGGTGGAGCCCATCGGGGCCATCGTGGAGGCCGTCCGGGTGGTGCTGGAACGTACTCCACCGGAGCTCAGCGCCGACATCGTGGACAAGGGCATCGTCCTCACCGGGGGCGGTGCCCAGCTGCGAAATCTCGATATCCTGCTTCGTGAGGAGACGGGGCTGCCCGTCATGCTCTCCGATGACCCCGAATGTGCTGTGGTGCTGGGTACCGGCAAGGCTCTCGACGAGCTGAACTTGTTGCGAGAGGTCACGATTCACTAGCCGGCTGTCTCCCTGGGCCAGCCGACTTGCCGTGAGCAGGGCCGGACGATGGTAGTGCCACGCAAATTTCGCGACATCGTACTGTGCCTGGCACTGCTGGCAGTGCCGATTCTGTTTCTGCAGTCGAACCTCAAGTCCGACGCGGAGCTCAACCCGCTGGACCGCGCGCTGCTGCGAGTCACGGCCCCGGTTCAGGGCGCCATCACGGGTGTGTTCTCCGGCATCCATCGTGGGTGGCGGCGGTACGTGTACCTCGTGAATGTGGAGACCGACAACGACAAGCTGCGGCGAGAGAACCGCGAGCTGACGGCCAAGCTGCAGGACGTGCGGCGCAACCTCGGGCGTCTGGGCCACATGGAGCAGTTGCTGCGGTTCCGAACCAGCCAGGGGGTGGAGACGGTGGGAGTGCGCGTCATCGGTCGCGATGCATCGCCGTTTGTCCGGGTGCTGCGGGTCAAGGTCGACCGTGGTAGCGAGGTGCTGCGTCCCGGTCTTCCGGTGGTGACCGCCGAAGGTGTCGTGGGGCGCATCGGGCATGTGTACGGCAGCTACTCCGACGTGATCCTGGCCGTGGATCCCAAGAGCGCCGTCGATGTGGTGATCCAGCGCACTGGCGGCCGGGGCATGCTTCGCGGCATCGACGGTGCGAACCGCTACACCTGTCGCATCGACTACCTGCTGCGCCAGGAGGAGGTGAAGGTCGGCGATCTCGTGGTGACCAGCGGGGTGGCGGGCGTCTTCCCTCGGGACCTGCCGGTGGGCCGCATCTCGAGCATCAGTCGACGAACGCACGGCCTGTACCAGGAGGTGGAGGTGAACCCGGTGGTGGAGTTCTCCTCCCTGCGGGAGATGCTGGCGATCCTGGCGCCACCTCCACCACCCGC